>Ga0214919_10002206_pt1 | contig 30899 bp, 27 predicted proteins | sample LL1503_MetaG_FD_177994 | JGI IMG/M metagenome (GOLD analysis project Ga0214919, IMG submission 177994) | Freshwater microbial communities from Lake Lanier, Atlanta, Georgia, United States - LL-1503 | ecosystem: Environmental > Aquatic > Freshwater > Lake | place: USA: Georgia | collected... | reverse complement strand
GATAAGATTAATGCTAAAAAGAAAGAAGCAGAAGAGAAAGCTCAGAATCTGAAAGATCAAATGGATAAAAAATCGGAAGAAGAAAAGAAGGATAATGGACCCGATACGGAGGACCTTTCCTTAGATTCGGAAAAGGAAAAGAAAAAGGTTGCGGGGAGAAGAGGAAAAGATATCATCGAGAGAAAAAAGGAACTTGAAAAAGATATTGCTGATTTAAGAGCAAATATCGAGAGAAAGTTAACAGTATTGGAGAAAAGAATAGGTGCTAATCCTGATAAGGTTAGCAAATCTTACATAGAAAAATCTAAGATTGAATTACTTGAACTTAGCTCAGCTTTGGATTCTAAGAAAAATCTATTAAAATTATTCAGGAATCTAGGCAAAACTGAATCTGATATAGATAAGACATTAAGCAAGGAGCAAGAGTTCACAAAGTTAACTAATATGATAAATCAAGGAATAGCTGATGGTGAAGATGCAAACTCAGGAACTAAGAAAATAATTTCTGATGTATTCGTTACTCCTTCAGGTAATATTGACGCCAGTAAATTAAGAACTGCAAAAGATAAACTAAACAACTAAGTATGACTTTAAAATTTAAAGAATGGGACAGCTTAAATGAAGCTGGCATATTCGACACTATAAAAAACTGGCTAAGTGGAACTTTTGGTGGAAGTATAGATTCATTAGACAAATTAGCTAATGAGTATAGGTCAGCAGAGCTTGAATATGTTGAAAAATGGGAAGATATTAATGTTGAGATCGATAAGTTAGATCTAGAAAGATCCCAAACTAAAAGCGATCCTGCAGAGATAAAAAGAATCGATCGTTTAATTCAAAGGAATAATGAGTTAATGGATGCTCAGTCTAGAACTCATGAGAAGAAGACCGAAAGCATATTCACTAAGGTTAGAGATGTTATAAGCGAGAACAAAAGAGTTAGAATCTATTGGGAGAAACTTAAAACAAAAGTTGATGCTGATATAGCTGAGGAGATGTATAAGAGAGCTAAAAACTTAGCCGATTCTTCACTTTCTGGGTCTTTATATTCAAAATATAAAACAGCATTATTAAAAGCTAAACAAAAAGATACTGACTTTAGAAATAAGTACGGAAACTTAATGACAAAGGATATCGAATCAGGTGAGAGGTTTAAAGATAAATCAGGGTCAACTAGATCTACCCCAGGACCAGACAATTCTGCTAAACCGGGAAATGAAAACGATGCATCATTTGAATTTCTAGCTAAACTTCCTCTGGTTGAATTTACGAATGCTATAAAGGGATATGTTCCAACACAAGCAAAGAAACTTGTTTCTTTCCTTTTAAAAGAGAGAAACGACAGATATGTTGCTATGGATATGGAAAGAGACATTTTAAATAAAGAAGTTGAAAATTCATCCAGCCCAGACGAAGCAAGAGAACTAGCTTCAAAAAGAATAAAAGAGATTAGAGAGAAGTATATGGATGAGATAAGGGATCTAAGATCTAAAATAACAATTGCTAGAAAATATGCTTAAATATAAGGAATTCGTTATTAACGAGGAAGACAGCGGGGAGACTAAAATACAGGGAATAAAAACAACTCTTTCCCAAAAATTTGATGCAATTAAAAATGCTAAGAATTCTAAAAAACCCGGGGATACTGCTTCAGAGATAGCAAGTATAAACCAACAAGCTGGAATATACCAGGAAATATCGGTTTTGATGAAAACACTTTCAGCTGAAATACAAAAGAACAATACTGGTAAGGATGCTGCTGGACCTAAAGAAAATATATACTAAAAGATTAATAAATTATGAACAATAATCCATACATTCACAATAGTATAGCTAAACAGCTATTAGAAGGGTATTATACTAAGCTATTAGAAAATGAACAAGTAGATTCTTTGCTTGTTAAGGTTTGCGATAATGCTTTGAATGCTTTCAAGATATTAACCTTCGACCTAGCTCCTAAGAGAGATAGAAATCCCGATGTTATTAGACTTAAACTTTCTGATGTTGCAAGTTCTAAAACTGTAAAATCTTTAACCGCTAAATTGATCGACTATGCAGACGATAATGATCTAGCAAATTCTAAATATGCTGAAGCTAAAAGACTGTATCTGGAGAGCTTATATAAATTTGCTGAAGCACTTGATAGAACTTCAGAAATTTCTAAATCGAAAGATGATGTTATATTTAAGCAGTTTAAGATGGCTACAACTAAACTTCAGAATTCGATAGACAATATAGCTAAACAAGCAGAAGAAGAAGCTAAGAAGCTAAATGACAGCGAAGGATTTGAGTTTGGTGATATGCTAAATGAATCTATTTTCACTGGGTATAAGAGAAGAGTTGATAATCTAAAAAAATTACTTACTAATCTAATAAGTTCTTCTGAGGGCAAAGATCAAAAATCAGGATACGGAAGGGATTGGAAAAGAACATTTTTAGATCTTGACGAGAAGAGAAAGACTTTAGATAATACAGATGGTGGCGACAAGGATAGAAAAATGCTTGAAGAATTAGAAAAGCAAGTTGATAAATTTCAGGAAGAATTTAACAACACTATGATCCAAACAGCAAATAGGTCTTTACAAAAATTAGAGGATGATGAAGAGGTTTATACTACATATTCTGATGTTACTAATTTAGTTAGCCAAGCACTAGATCTTATGACTAGGGCAAAGACACAGTATGGAATAGCTGTTAGAGTTATCAAGGATGAAAATGAGGTTAAAGAGGTAGAAACTGCTAAAGCTATTTTCCCTTTAAAAAGAGGTGATTCAGATTCTGATAAGAAGATAAAGGGAAGCGGATTAATCTTTGCTATTCAAACTGCACTCTGTGACGGTATAACTTCCGCAGGTAAACTAATAAGATCTAAAGGTGGACCTAATGGAAAATACGGGCCAGCTACAACTTCGGTTATTTCAACAATTCAAAAATTATCAGGTAATAAAAATGCAAGTGGCCAGATAGATCAGGCATTGTTAACTGACATAATTGCTTCCGATTGGGTTTCTGATAAGAATAGAAAATCCATTAATGCGGCTTTGCATATGATAGGAACAAAAATGAATGAGAACACATTTAATTCAGGATATGTTAAAAGTATTTCTGAATTATTCTCTAGTCTTAGTGAGGGTAAAATCTCTATCAATAATTCCGATTTTGAAAAGGAGCTAGCTGTTCAATATAAAGCTCAAGGAGCATTAGCATCACCAGAAAAATCGTCAGGATCCTCTGATCTTAAATCAGCTTCAGGAGTACGTGGATTAGCTAAAAAACTTAGATCTGAATATAATATAAAAGTAGAGTCTGACGATTTCGTTAAGCAAGACGGATCACTTAAAGCATCTTATAGCACAGAATTTATAAAAGATTGGAATCTAGCTTTAGATAAAGCTAACCCAGCGGAAGAATTCTCATACTTCTTTTCTAAAGGTGCAGTTTATAATATTAACATAGGGTCATCATCACTAAAAACCCCATGCAACTGGAATAAATGGACAGAGGCTAGACAGATTAAAACTCTAGGTAACGAAGACGCAACGGAATTTCTTAGAAATTATCTTAAAGGCTGGACGACATTCGGTATGATTAGACCACAGTTTAGATATGATGGTATAAAACAATTAATTAATAAAAATTCAGATAATGATGATCTAGATCTTTCTGGACCTTTTGAAATGATGGAATCGTCTATCAAGAATAAAGAAATTCCTTTTATTGATTATGATAATCTTAAGGGTGATGTATCTAGAGCTTTTAATATCGCTTTACAAAAAAGTGACAGAAGCCCAGATTTAGGTAAAGAAGAGTTTGTTGCTATCAACAACTTCCTCGTAATGATAGCTAACTGTGTTACTTTCGACGGAAGCAAATTCGTAAGCTGTATAAAATGGATTAATGATAATGTTTTAGGAGCTTCTACAGCTAAAAGAATATCTAAGGATAGTATATTTGGTCTAACTGAAGATGACTCGGACAGCGGACCTTTATTAACTTATGAAGGATCTAAAATCATTGTAGGTGAGTATGATGATATTAAGAAAAGAAAAACAACTTCGAAAAGACAGATATCATCTGCACTCGAGGGAATTGGTACATTGAGTAACATGAAAGGGTCTGATAGTGGAATAAAAAACATCCTAGGTAATAACTGCTATTATATAGCTGCTGACATTTATCCTAGCATAGCAACACACGTTAAAAGAATGAATTCAACTTCATTCGATGAGATACCACAGCAATCACCTTTTAAATGCGTCAACATTGACGCAAAATAAATAAAACCCCGATTCTGATAAAGATCGGGGTTTTTCGTGCTTTCCCCGTACTAATTTATTATATTTGCTAGGTGGAACATGTGCGATGTTCCATCATAAAAGAAATATATGGTATACGTATTCGAAGGTCCAAGAAATTCAGGCAAGACATTTTTATCTGAATATATCTCAGAATCTTTTAGCATCCCAAGATTTCAGTTTAAGTTTGCCAATTTCTTTGTCGACTTAAATCTAAAAAGCGAGGATAGCAAAGAAGCACATGCATTTTCATTAGGTAAAGAGTTTATGCTTATGCAGTTAGCAAAGGACATACCACGGGAATCATTCATACATGATAGAGGAATATTAACTGTCTTAGTGTGGGGATTGCTCGAGGGTAGAATAACAGAAGACGAAGCTAGGGATCAAATAGAGATAGTTAAGAAGTACTCACTTCTTGACGAGATAACTATCATCTATATAAATGGTGAAAATCCAGATAAGTCAGATAGAAGCAAAGATCAGTGGGATCACATTGATGGAGATGCAAGAGAAAGAGACACTTACGAGAAAGTAATATCTATGTTTCAGGAAGCTGGACTTCATAAAATATGGGCAATTACAAATAAATTTGACAATCAATCAATGAGCAATATGAGTTCAATGTTTGAGGATATACTTTTTAATTAAAAAACATGTGCGGAATATTATTAACAACTAGAGCGGATAAACATCCTGAAATTTTAGATACAATAAAACATAGGGGAATTGAAAGATCTATAGAGGAACTTGATAAGGTTACATTATGTCATCATAGATTGCCTATACAAACATCCGATGGTGACGAATGGAATCAGCCAAGAGAAGTTTCACCTGGTGTGTATTTGATGTTCAATGGGGAAATATTTAATTATGACAGGAATACATTTTCTTCTGATACAGAATATTTATGCAGTTTATTCAGCGGATATAAAGGTGGAAATCTAGAATTCTTTGCTGCTGCATATTTACCCCATATACAAACATGGGATGGATTTTGGGCGGTAGTAATATATGATTCTAATAAAGGAAGTATAATCGCATTTACTGATCCATTGGGAAAGAAATGCCTTTATAAAAATGATCTCGGCGAGATTTGCTCGGAGATCAAGGGTCTTACCACAGTATTAGATGAGCTAGACGAAACTTATATAAGTGCTATCAGAAAATGGGGCTATAATAAGGACAACAGAACACCGATTAAATCAATTAAAAGGATTCTCCCTAATACATTTTATTTTTATAATATAGCGTCTCCCTTATTTGAACAAACATATGGTCCTTATTACAGAACATGGGAATCACCAATATCTGAACTAGAAGGTGAAGATTACGAAACACACATGAGTTGGTTATGGGATAAGATGTTTGAAAGCGTAAAAAATAGACTTGTTTCTAAGAACTATCCAATATCACTTTTAGTATCAGGAGGTCTCGATTCTTCGATTATAGCAGGGGTATTAAAAGAAATGAATGCCAAGGTTACCTGGTTTACTATAGAGAATGGTGAAACCCCGTTTGTAAACGATTTAAGCGCACATTTAAGCACTCCTGTTAATTTTCTAGACTATAGTATGGATTCAAGTAAGAATGCTCTTATATACACGCTATGGAATGAAACGCCAGTGGATTTAGGCTCAGTGATCCCGCAGTATCATTTATTCGAGGCAGTTAAAAAAGAATCTGGTTATAGGATAGTTTTAAGCGGTGATGGATCCGATGAGCTATTTGGGGGATATTCAAGAATACATGAATATGACTCACAGCAATCTGATGTATTTGATGAACTGTCCTATTATCATTTGCCTAGATTAGATAAGATGTCTATGGCTCATACACTGGAGCTAAGAAGCCCCTTCCTAAACCTTGATATAGTTAGATTTGCTTTACATCTTCCTATTGAATGGAGAACTGATAAAAAGATTCTAAAAGACACATTCGGACCAATGCTTCCTGACTCTGTTGTCAATAGGAAGAAAGAGGCATTAAAAAATCCGGAGATCAAGGAGGATAAGCTTAAATATAGACAAAAAGCTGTGGATCTTTTCCTAGACAACATATAACATACTTCTTGGATTAATAATTCTTCTGTGGATATATAGATAAAATAAAAGAACACAGATGTCTAGAATTATTAAAAACTTTGATTCATTTTCGGATGAAGAAACAAATGAATCATTCCAGTTTAGCGATTTAGGCGGATTCTTTGATGGCTTACTTGGATTTGCCGGCGAGGGTCTAAGAAAAACTATAAAGCAAAAGGTTGCTGCTAAGTTAATGGAACAGATTGGTGTTGAAGAAAACTCCAATATGTCAGTTATAGTACAGGAAGTTGTAGATCAGATTCCAATTGAGGATTACCCTGAATTATTAACAGGGGAAAAGGCTAACGTTGATTATCTTGCTCCGCTAATGGCAAAAGCTTTACAGGAGTTTATACAAAGAAAAGGTTTGGATAGTTTAGCTACCCAAATGGGTATAAAACCTACCGGATGGCTTTACTCAACATTAAGAGAAGGATTACAATCGGAAAAAGGAAAAGCTATAATTGAGAACGCATTAATAGAAGCATTTGGAGGACCCGGAGCAAAAGGATCTGTCGGAAGAGATGCTTTAGCATCATTAAGTGATACTGACAAAAATCAGCTTTCTAGTATTGCAAGGGATAAGGCATCACAATTCTACGGAAACACTAGCTCTGCATCACAATCGGATCGCGATAAAGGAGCAATGGATTATCTTTCAACTTTCTGGAATTCTTTGACCGGGAAAAAAGAAGCTTAATATTAAAAACTAAAACCATGAATATACAAAACGTAACTCAAAGAGAAATCTTAGATTTTAAGAAGTTTCTTTCAAAAGTGCATGATAACTCATACAAACCTCTTTCTGGCGAAAATCAATCAGGCGAGATATCACCAAAATCAGGACAATCTGAAATAAAAAGAGAACCTGCATATGATTATGCTGGATATGCAGATTCAGTTTTTGCTAAGCAATCTAAAATAGATGCGCCAGGTTATAGAATAAATATGGGAAGTGATGAAAAAGGTATGGTTGATGCGCCAGGTGTAGGTGGCATTTTCAATATGGATGCCAGCGAATCATTAAATATAGATTCAACTATAACTAGGCTAAAGGATTTCTAAAACGAATAACCACATAATAAAAAAGAGCCAATAGGCTCTTTTTTTGTGATCTTTATATCCCTATGTGTTCTATGAATTTTTCTTTGGCTAACTTATAAATCTCTGATGTTTCCTCAAAGTTATCGTATATCTCAACAACATAGAATTTGGGAGAGTATTTATTATCCATATTGATTTCATTTAGAATTTCGTGGTAGATATACTCGTAGTTCAATGAGAAGAATGAATTTTTTAAATGTATTTTTTTTAAAATCGAAACCTCCTTGTCTCCATCTGGAGTTTCCATTTTAACATTTGACTTAAAGAAATAATTAAGTAGTTTATCTGTTACCATATTTCTGATAATAACTATTCCAGAATTTACTAAATTATCCGCGTCATCAAATTTTGATTGAATCCTAAATATTTTTATTTTAGATTCTTCTTCTTTCAAGATATCCAGACATATCTCGGAATAATCATATAATGTATCCAGAGAGTCTTCTATTATAATACCCAGTGTTTCCCTTTGCTCCGGCAGGAGGTCACTAAAGTCAAAAGAATTAATATAGTCTCTATCCTCTTTTCCTAGAGACTTCTTGACTGATTCAGTAATTGATTTATCCTTCCTAAATTCGTTTAGTATTTTTACTATCTTGGATATTTCCTTCATTATAGGGTAACAATTTTCCTTATTTAACCTATTACTCGTTTCTTTTAAGTAATCTAATAGCACATATTCTTTGTGCTCCGGATCTATAGGCTCTCTGAGGAACCATATAGGACTTATGCTCTTTGACATACCCTTATTATTTAGTTAGTATACTTAATTATATATTCTTGCTATTAAAAATAGTAAATTGGATATATAGAAGAAAAATCTAACAAAAGTGGGAAGAATTTACGACTATTCTGCATTTAGCTCTTCTAAGAAGGGTACTTCTAGAGGGGATTACTCATTTGGCACAGAACTAAAATATATTGAAATTGATCTTTTTAATAGACCAGAGGAATATAGCGACATTGACGATTCTAAAGCTTTTATTGAATATAGCATTGATCTGGTAATAAAAAAAGCAGGCATTGATGATTTTATATTTAATATCGATCTAATAGAACTCGAGTTTAGTGTGGATGATTATCCAAACGAGCATAAACAATTTGATATAGATTTGATACCAGGGAAAACAATAGATTATAGCCAGCTTAATGTTGAAAAGCTTTCTAGTGTAATACCTACCTATCCCAATAATTTATACATCGATATGAATAAATCTACTGATCCTAAGAATTTCAAAATCACGGTTTCTTTTGGAAGTGACAACATATAATAAGATGATATTAGGATTTAATGATTTTCAGAAAAATAAGATTAATGAAGGACAGTCTTATAAGATTCCTGGGATTAAAGATTCCTGGGACGGTGGTTATATTATATCACCAATCGATTTAACAGCTGGCGAAAAGGAAATCCCTTCTGATAAAATAATAATTCCTAAGAAAAACGGAACATCTATAGCTATATGTTATGTCGATTCAGCAGGTAAAGAGTCTGATCACATTTGGATACCTAATGACGCAATTTCATTTAAAAAAGATGCTAATGGCGCTATAATAGAATTGGACTTAGATCCCTATAAGAAGTGGATATCAAAAGAAGATAATAGATCAAGAATAGATGACTTTATTGAGGAATTTGCAAATCATTTAGAATATTCAAAAACCACAGGACAAGATAGAATAAAACAAAATGCACAAGACGATGTAGAATTGCTTATGGATCTGATAGGTATACCTGGTTCCATAGAATCCTTTGAATCCTGCGGTGATTATATTTGGGACGCTACACTAGATAATGGAATGCTTATTGAGATATCAAAGAGAGCTAAAGATAATCTTTTATCTAAATTTAAAATATATCTAAATTCTAGCGATCATCATCCTTGTGTTTATATAAACAACGATTCTTTAAATAAAAAAACATCTTTTAAAATTCAAGATATGGATATCATCACAGTTCCTTGCGGTTTTATAGATGTAAAAAATCCAGATCCCTATGTTAAATATTTAACTAAGAGGGCAATGGATATACAAAGCAATTCTGATGAGGAGTCTTTGCTTAACCACTACAAAAGATCCGTAGATTCAGGATCTCAAGACAGAGAGATGCTAAAAAATATAGCTTCATTACTTTCCGAATTCATCGACAAAAGGAAAGTTGAAGAGATCTCTGCAAAACTGCCAGAAGAATAAACACTTAAACCGAAACAAAGGCTCTTCTGATTTCTACAATTAGGTATGGAGATAGATGAGAATTTTGTTTTACCCTATGGTGAAAGACTTACTTTAAGTAAGATTCCAGGGTATTCTGTGGTAGAGTACTCCAGACATCCGGATAAGGATCTAGATAATATAATAGAGGTCTGGAAATACGATAAGAGAAAAAGTAAAAAGGGGGAGTCCTCCTGGATAACCACAGGGGATCTTTATAGCAACATAAGATCATTTGGTGAATCATATAACCAAAGTACTTTAGAAACAATTACTAAAAAATCTGATAAAAAGTAAAGCTATGGGGATATTGTCTTCATTATTTAATAAGAGGAATAAAAAAAAGAAAAAAATGGAAATAAGTGAACAAACAATAAATGATGCTCGCTCATATTATAGTGCATTTGATTACCAATGGATCAAAGGTGATGATATTGGAATGGATGAAAAATACAAGGACATCTTATTAAATGAAGATCTTTCATTTATAGAGTTTCAAAGCGGGAGAAGAATAAATTCAGAGCTTCTTAATGAGTATGTAATAATGCTGCCTGCACAACCCGTACAGAGTATTCATGTTGACAATCCGCCAGTTCAGACAAGATCTAACGAGCATACATCAGTTACGTCAATAATATACGATGACTCTAAAATAGCTCAAAATGATTCTCCGATATATAAGCTACTGAAGAAGCAGAAAAAGAATATGGTTGATGTTTCAATTAAGATAAAATTGAATCTTCCGCCAAAAGATCTTTATACAGTTTTATCGGGTTCTTTTGAAGATGCAGAAAGAGAAATCATAGACTTTGTTTTAGATGGAGTAGATATAGAGGATATTAAAGCTTCTCTTGCTGATTCTATTAAAAAGTCTTATTACGAAAAGACTGAAAAATCTAAATCCCCTTCATTAGGAGCATCAGAGAAAAGAACATTAGTAACGAATAATAAAGAAACAGACGATGAATAACCCACAAGAAAAAATACTTTCAACAACCCCAAGATTCGATGTTGTTGAGATAGACGGTAAAGTAGGAATAAGATCAACAGTAGAATCGGTAGTAATTTTACCTTTCATTACTGACGATCAAGGATTACCGTTAATGCTAGGAGTTCTTAAAGAAAAAAATCCTTTTAGAGAAGGTGGATATTCGATTAGCTTAATATCAGGTACCGCAGAAGACGAAGATCCGGACTTCCTAGAAACAGCTAAAAGAGAGCTAAAAGAAGAGTCAGGATTTGATATCGATGATAACACTAAGTGGCACTTTTTAGGCACGGTAACGGCCTCTAAAATGGTGGATGCGGAGCATCCTTGCTTTGGTGTTGATGTCACCGGAATAGATAGGGGCACTCCTACTACAGATGGATCGGAATCTGAAAGATTATCTGAGTTTATTTTTATTCCTGCTAACGACGTGGTTAAAGCAAAAGATGTATTTGTCCCTGCAATATTTTTAAAACTTTTTAAGTTTGTTGTTGGTATGGATCTTTATAATAGAGACGATTCAACTTTTGGTAAATCAAAAGGATTTAGCGTAGACATCTAAAATAAATAAATTAAAAATGGAAAATAGAAGAGAGAGAAGAAAGCTACTTAGACAGTTTGGTTTACTTAAGCCAAATAAACAATTTTCACATTTTTCCAGCATAGAGGCGGGAAACGAGATTCATAGACAAAATTTACAGGATATGAAGAATCAACAGATAATCAATCAGAAGAAAGAAACTCCTAATAGCATTGTGGATAATGAAATATTTACCTACCGAAACGAATCCAGCGAATATGATAGCTTTCAGTCGATGCTATTAAGCAAAGATTGGGACAAAATAGAAAATAGTTAATAATGGATAAAGGAACTAATGTTAATTTTTATATCTCCAAGAACTCTCCGAAAGAAGCAAGGAAAAGATCAAATTTTTCTTGTGATTTCTATGTTATAGACATAACCAAAATAATAAGGGATCTGGGGTATGAGACAATTAATCTAAATCCAGAATCCGAATTTATACTAAATCATTCAATTCGTAATAAAATAACTCAAGGAATATATAGTAATAAGTGTGATAGTATACTTGTTTGCTATAGAAACATGCCTCCTGATTTTAAATCAAATTTAGAGGAGTTTCTTGAGGAATTCTCAGAAACAATAGATTATGCTATCCACAATTTGTAAAAAAATAGTGATAGTTAAAAATGCCAGTAGATAAGCAAAAGATTGGTTTACTCTATGAAGCAACGCTTCAGGGTACTGCTAATGATATTATATCGGAAGCAAGCAATCTAGGTTCTAATAATCCATATAAGGGTCCGACTGCCAGGAGTTTATTCTATGAGGCGGCTAAGAGAAATCCCGGAAAATATGGTCAATACCTTTTTTATTCATTAGGAAGCGGGGGAAACGATTTCATCGATGCTTATTATAGATCAGAATCTTCTGACTATAACACTAGGGTATCTTCAATCCAATCTAAAAACCCAACAGCTGGTTTCCTTGTTAGGGAAACCGCAACATTCGAAGCAGTAGCCGACGTGAACACCGGAATACTGAGTGGTCTGCTTGGTAGCGTTGAGGGATCAATAATAGGCGGACTTTCCGCACCTTATTACTGGAAAGACTTTTTGTACTGTAAGCACTATGGTACCATTCCAAATAATTATATGATAACATTAAGAAGATTTCCAACCCCAGTTTTGGATAATCTTTCTGTCCCAGGAGAAAAAAACAGTATTAAAAGCAGCGAATCATATCATGCAGGTGGAGCAGGAAGACCGGTTGCACAAGCAGTTACGTGGTTTGGTGGTAATACAGGAAATGTTTTAAGTGATCTTATAACATTTACTACCGGCATGACGTGGAAGACGAGCGACCAAGGCGAAACGTTGGTCCAGGAAGCTTTTTCGAAGGGATTTTTCCAGGATGGTCCGATTAAGTTTTTTGGCGGCGCCTTACAGAAAATGTCAGAAAGCATGGGTAATGCTTTTGATGCGACTGCAGCTCTTGCTGAAGGTATTATTGTTGCAACTGATAAGGATGAAACAATATCTAAGGGCATAAGAGCTAAGGGACTAAGGGATCTTTCTAAGGAAAGAGCCGGTATAATGGGAGAATATATCTGGACCCCTGTTGATGTTATTACCGAAGGTTATACCAGAGGTACAGGTCTTACTTTTACCTGGGCAGGATTAACCCTGATATTTGAATATGAATTAAGCTCAGTAGGTGAGGTTAACAGTAAAGCTGCTTTTTTGGATTTAATGGGTAATCTTTTATCTATTGGTACAAATTATGGGAATTATTTAACCCCTGATATTAGATATAACAGCAACTTTCCAGCAATGGGATTTCCTGGGGGAGACGAAGGTCTACAGGAATATTATAAAGATCCTATGGGATGGCTACTTACATACGGATCCAAAATATCTAACATCACAAGCGGGGGAGATGCAGCGGAGACGCCCGAAACTATAGGAAGCGGAGGGGGAGAAAGTGACGAGTCATCGATCGCTAAGATAAAAGAGATCTATACAAGATTAGGTAAAAATGCAGGAAATAATATATCAGATACGCTAAAAGAAATAACAAACGCTTTAGGTGACGATGCAAGTAGATTCTTAAAAACAGCTATGACAGGTGAATTTATAGAGAAGTACCAAGCACCTTTAAGCTTTTTAACAGGAGCACCAATAGGTGAATGGCACGTGGTTATAGGTAATCCATGCAATCCTATTGCAATGATCGGAAATTTACTATGCGATGATGTTACCATTGAATTCGGCGACACGCTAGGACCTGATGATTTTCCAACCACTATGAAAGCAACATTTCAGCTCAAGCACGCAAGGAGCAGGGAAAGAGGTGAGATTGAAAGTATATTCAATAGGGGAGACGGAAGACTTTACCATAGCTCTCAGAAAACATCTGCTAACTTACAAAGCTTTGGTGCATTTGCTGATGTGGCAGGAAACGTACTTAGCGAGGATACTCCGGATCAAGCATTATCGACCGGCTTATGGAATAGCCAGATTGATAATTTACCTGATACTTTAGGGCCGGGGGGAAATTAATTAATATAAAATGGCATTAATAATAGACACTATCACCCAGAATAAATCGGTATTCAATCCACAAACTGATTTGAATGCAACAGGAACCTATGGTATATGGGATTTAACTAAAGCTTCTATAACATATAACAACTTACCAGTGTCAATAGCTTCTTTCTTTATTGTTACCGAATATTATCAAATGAGACCAGATCTGATAGCAGCTATTAAACTAGGTGACCCTGGTATGGTTGGGTCGTTATTAAAGTTTAATGCAATAGGTAATCCATTTGCTTTAAAGGAGGGTATGGCTTTAGCAATCCCTGATAACAGTACGGTAAAGGAAACTTTTAGAGTTAAGAAAATTCAAAATCAGCAATCTCCTTCTAATACAAACACAAATCCTAATAATGTATTCAAGAAAAATCAGGAGCAGAAAAAATTTAAAGTGAGTGACGGTAGAAAGAAATTTTTACAGGATAAAATAAAAAATAAGCCGGAGCTTAATCTTCCACCTAATGTACTACAACCAGGGGAAAAGACAATATTAAAGAAAAATGGATTCTTCGTATTCGCTCCGAATGCGGGAGGAGGCGGATTCAATACACCGCAGACGAACTAAAGATAAATGGAAAGAGATTCTATAATTATATCTAGTGTAGCACTAAACAACATGAAGCTAGACGAGCTAGTTCAGACGGACTTTGCTAACGGAGCTAGTGATGTTAATTCATTAAGAAGTTCAGGGGAAACTGCAGAAAAATCCACTGGATTAAATGTACCTTTTATTTCGATTAATGGGTACAATATTTCATTATATCTTACTAAATTTGATATGGATCTTGGTGGGTTTATACCAGTCATCAGATTTTCTTTTATCGCAGCGGAAAGTATATTTATATCAGTAAATTACCCTAAAGATGGAGATATAGTTTCCCTCTATATGAGAGCACCCGGTGACTATTATAAGCCAATAAGAATGGATTTTAATATACTGAATGTTGCTAGCGAGGTGTCGAGTAAATATTCAGAATCGAGAAGTGATCCGGAAGGAAAGGGTATTAATTTAAGATTTAATATAGTTGCAGAATGTAGAATACCCGGACTTTATACAAACAGAATAAAATCATTCAGTAGTTTAAATTCACATGATACCCTGCTTGAGGTCTCGCAAGAATTGAATCTCGGATTTTCTTCTAATGATAAATCATTAGCTGATAAAATGACTTGGATATGTCCAAATTATTCTTATTATGATTTCATTCAGGACGTTGCCCTTAGATCGTATAAAGATGACGATACCAGCTTTTATGATTGCTGGATAGACCCTTATTATAATCTTAATTTTGTTAATCTCGGAACTCAGTTTGCATTTGATAAAGATCCCAAAGCAGAGGCTAGGATTTTGCCTGGCTATACCTCAGCGGGTAATAAAATAGATGCTGCTCTTCCTGAGGGAACTGCACCAACAGCTCAAACCGTACCTTTGGTTATAACCAATAGGGTAGGATTTGGATTAGTACCATATTTTATAAATGGATATACATTAACCTCTAGAGCAGGTAATAATGTAAATCGGAGTGGATATATTACCGATATAGGATTCTATGACGAGAATACTGAAAATGATGATCCTGCTCAAAAATACGTTAGCTATCCAATAGAGTCAATCACAGCCGAGCACGTTGGGATAGGTTCTATTCTACAAAAAGGTAGAGCTAGGGGAAATGAATATAAGGACGAAAAAAGAAGAGAATGGCTCGGTGTATTAAATACCCAGGTTTCTGATAATGGTGGGGTTCATAAGAATTACCTTCATGCTAAATATCAGAATCTTATAAATATAAATGATTGCACAAAGCTAACACTAGAGGTGGAGCTTACTGATTTCTTTCCTGGAATCTATAGGGGTCAGGTTATACCTGTTGCTATTTATGTTTCGAGCGGGGGTATAAGACAACAGAATGTAGGTGATCTTCCTAATAGCGAAAATAATACTTCGATGAGTCCAACTAAGGATGAGTTTTTGTCCGGTAATTATGTTGTTGTCTCTATGTCGATATATTGGAGTAGGGGGAGTGCAGGAATGAAGCAGCATTTAGTATTAGCTAAAAGAACATGGAAAGCTAATTCTTCCGGGGCTGCTCCTAAAGCATTTCCTATTTCTATTCTTAAAAATCAATTTTAAAAAAAGTAGGATAAATATAAAAAATTAAATCTATTAATGTCATTAGGAGCAACAGATAAATTAAGGAGTCTATTTTTAAAAGGCTTTAAGCTATCCAAACAAGGAAAGTACGAAGATCCAACATATCTTGGATTTAAAATAGTGATAGATTTCGGTACTCTCCCTGTAAGAGATGACGATGGCCTTCCTCCTAGTCCTCTTTTTAAAGAAGCTTCATATATTCCTAGCGGATTTAGTTCAGCTAATCCTTTTGGTCAACCCCAGTATTCTTATAGGACTTCCCCGAACGGAGCCATTAATTTTTATTCTGCAACATCATATCTAAGAGAAAGAGAGGCACAATTTCCTAGAGGAGGAAAAAGATCTGATATGCTTATCCAGTTTAAAAATAGTTTAACTGACTTACTTAATAATTCTCCCTGGTTTTTACAATCTATATCAGGATTAGATCAATTATCTTTGGTATCAAGAAAAGGATTTGCTGTTGAGACTGACAGTGACTTTAACCCGCAAAGAACTGCAGGTAAGGCTTTAGAATTTACCACATTAGAGTCTCTAAATTTAAGAATGAGTGCTCTTGCAGATCTATATAATCAGGCAACTTTTGACTATGACAATATGAGAGAGTTAGTTCCAAGAAACCTTAGAAAATTTACTATGTATATTTTCGTTTCTGAAATACGTAATTTTTTCAAGACATCTAGACTTATAGGATCTTCTGCTGCTTTAACTACGATAGACAATTTAACATCGATGCTTGGATCTGGAAATAACCCAGGAACAAACATAGGTGATGTTGCAGGAGAACAGAATAGCGAAAATAACGGGGGATCATCGGACACAAATCCTGCAAGCGGATTTAATTCTTTTGTAGGTAATGTCCTAGATAGGGGTGGAGTAGATAATGATTTGTCTATGTTTAGAAATCAACAAGATCAATCGGGAATAAAGCCAGTTATAGTTTTTGAGTGCAGAAATTGTGAGTTTGATTTTAGTGAAAGCACAGCAATCCCAAGTGAAATTAGTGCAGGTTCGGACACAGCAACACCAGTAGGTCAGAAATTTAGAATTATAGTAGGTAGAGTCAGAATGAGAAGCCAATATCCAAATATTAGACAAGACGGTAAGCCGATGATTCTAGGTGATAGTTGGGACGGTGCTAGATCATCTGTTCAAAAAAATCCTAATAATTTAGGTAGCGATATTCTTTCCATAGGGGGTGAGCTATTAACTAACTTTTTAAGTAATTCATTAAATGATCTCATTAACGAGGGTGTTGCAAGCTTCATAAAACCTAATGTTGCAGGACTAGATTCATTAGCTCTTGGAAATATCTATAGCTTGAATCCTTCTCAGGTATTAGGTAATTTATCACTTAACAGTGCTCAGCAATTCTTAGACCAACTAGGGAATGTTAATGCTGGATTTAAGAAGACGGAGCTACCTAATCCCCAAACATCAGGTTTAGGTGGTCCCCCAGAGAGAGTTTATAAAAAAGTATCGGATGATGTATACGGTAAAGTACCAGGTCAGGATTTAGGGGTCAGCAGCGTATCTGGTATTCAAGGTAGGGTTTACCCTGCACCTGGTGGAGATTCGTACACGGGCGTACCTGGACCTGATTTAGGAGTACCTGATAGGATTTATACCGCACCAGGAGGTGATGTTTATAACGAAGTACCAGGCCAAGATTTAGGTGTACCCGGAAGAGTATATCCTGTTCCTGTTGGTGATGTTTATGATACCGTGCCAGGTCAAGATTTAGGAGTTCCTGATAGGGTATATCCAGTTCCCACTGGTGATGTCTATGCTACTGTTCCTGGATCGGATTTAGGAGTTCCCGATAGGGTGTATCCTGCACCTGGTGGAGACGCGTACACGAGCGTACCCGGACCAGACTTAGGAGTTCCTGATAGGGTTTATACTAATCCAGGAGGAGACGTTTATAGTGATGTACCAGGAACTGCTCTAGGTGTACCTGATAGGGTTTATACTAATCCAGGAGGTGATGCTTATTCCAACGTTCCCGGATCTGATCTAGGAGTTCCTGATAGAGTTTATACTAATCCAGGAGGTGATGCTTATTCCAACGTTCCTGGATCTGATCTAGGAGTTCCCGATAGAGTTTATCCTCAAATATCTGAGGATGTATATCCGCCTAATCAAAATTCAATACCTCTTGCAGAACAAAAAGTCTATCCGGATGATGTAAAAAATACAAATCAAACAAGTATAGAAGCAGGACCTGTTTATGCACAAACACAGAAAATTGCTTCTAATGGGGAACTTAGAGATGCAGTAAACACTTTTACTACAAAGCCTAATGCAGTTTACCAAAAATCTGAAATGGAGGGTCGAAAATCAAGGGGGGATATAGGAAAAGCTTATCCGAACACGAGCGGGGATTTTATAGTAGAAAAACCTTTAGATATAGGAAATTTAAAGCCAAAAGATAAGTATAACATTAGCACAGGCGGTATGAATCCTAGCCCCGAAAAATTTGAATAATTATGCCAAGTGAAAAAACGTACCTTGGTAAGGTGGTTGATATTAAAGATCCTCTTTACCAGGGGAGAGCAAGAATAGAAGTTTTTGGTATATTTGACGGTATTCCTTCTGATGATTTGCCCTGGGCAGAACAGATTGCAGGTTTATCTTTCGGCGGAAATTTCGGCGGAGGTAACATAACAATACCTAGGGTAGGCTCTGTAGTAGCGGTTCATTTCGAAGATAATAATTATTATAAGATAAGCTATCACTATGTTAAGGAGATTTCTAAGGATCTTATGACAGAACTCAAGGAGGATAATTCATATGAGGGTACACATTCTTTAATATATGACTCAGAGGCTCAACCAGGAACTCTGAAGATGATATACACAAGAAAAAAAGGTCTCGTTTTTCAACTCGGTGATGCAACTATTCAACTGGATACACAAAATGCTGGAACTGATAAAGAGAAACTTAGGATAGTTTTAAAGTTGAATGACGATGAGGTTAGAATGGAAAAACAGGGGGCAAAGCAAAAAGTGATTGTAAAATCTCAAAATATAGAACTTGGGGAAGCCGCTATAGAAAAACTAGTTTTAGGAAGCACCTTTCTAACTTTCTTTAATACCCATACACACCCAACTGGGGTAGGACCTTCTGGTGTACCTATTGTACCTATGACAGATCCTCAGCATTTGAGTCAAGTATCTAAAACCAAATAACGATGCCAGCAAATTGGAGTTCTTTTATAACTAATGTTTCTAATAAGATTTCTGGGCAATCAATTCAGGGATCTTATGATCCTGCAGGAAAGGATGTCGACGATTTTGCAACATATCTTGCGGATCAATATGTTTTAGCTATAAACAATAAGGCACAAACACCGTTTGGTAACTTACACCAAAAGGGAGATTCTGAATTGTTAAAGACTGCATTTTCTAAAGCTTTTAAATTGCTTGAAAGCGAAAAATCACCTACATTAGAGCAGAAATTAAAAGATCCTAAATACGAGGATCTAAAAGAGCCAATTCCTTCGGTTAACACCGACGAATACCTTGATAAGTTTGATCTTGAGTTTTTAGCATGGGCAGAATTAAATGGTGCAACTATACCTGACTTTACTTATTCTTTATTTTTCTCGCAATTTCCAAATTTTCCAACTACTAGAAGTCAACAGGTTTTAGAGATAGCAAGAAGAATAGTCCAGAAATATGACGGGACATCGGATTATATCCAATGGCTATATGTACTAAGATTTGATCCTATCTATCCAGATTGGACAAAGGAGATTTCAGATAAAGCACTAGAAATCATAAAGAGCATCGGAACTAGCGAAAGTAAAAAAATGGAAGATTTTAAGAATCTTGCTAATGTCAATATTTCTAAGGAGTTGTTTCAGGAGGAGCACATTAATGACCCTGAGAGAATACCTGATTATATGACCAGAAATTTTATAATAAAATTTACGTACGATAAAAAATATAACAGCAAATACTTTAAAAGGCTAAGTGATAATAATTATTATGTAAATATTGATATAGACGAAAAATTTAAGGTAAGTAATATATTAACTAATGATAATCTAGATAAGCTCTTTGAAGAAAATATCAGCTCGTTTGGAGTGCCCCAGTTAAATAAGTTGTCAAAGAGCTCATCTCAATATACCACATATTATAAGCAAGCTTTAGAGAATTCTCTATCTGGTATAAATATAACAAAAGCTGCAGCATATGGTGAAGAGGCAAAAAGATTTGTTGAGCTAAAAAAAAGATACATCCAGGAATTAGTTGATGCGGAAAATAAATCTTCGGAGGAAGATGATGCTAACGATAAAAATGATCCTTATAATATCATGGCTAATGGGATTTTAGCTTATTGGGCATCTACGATACAACAGCCATTTTCTGCAAATCCACCTATACCACCCTGTATAATCCCTCTTCCCTTAGGTGGTTTCTATGTACCTCTTTATTATGGTAGTAAAAAAAGACTTGCTGGTTATCTCAGAAGAGCATTTAATACAGGAAAAATTTTTAAAACGATACCCGAAAGAAGGATCAGTGCTATCGCAGTTGCTAGTGCTCTAGCTTTCTCCTTTGCAGCCAATATGCTTGAGTTTAAACTGATTTATAATGGCGGTATACCAACCGCTGGTGGACCTGTTCCTATGGTAGGTTTTGTCCCAATAGTTTTTTAAAAAATTACGGACTTTTAAAGGAACTTAAGCTTGGATATATACTAAGATTAATAACTTCTTAAACAAAAAAAACATGATCGATTTATCATCAAATAAAACACACAACCCGGACGATTTTAACTGGGACGTAGAGAATGGGAGAAAACCAAACACTAAGCTAAAAAGGATTCCGAGTGGATCTAAAGTCTATTGCCATGAGCCTTATGCACAGGAACTCTTAGATGCTTATAACAATTATTTCGGAGACGTTTCCGGAAATATGAGTTTATCTAAAGATCTTGACGAGGGCAGCATTTACCCATGTAAGGTTGTTAGCGTTACTGAGACAGAAGCACTAGCACAGACAAGCACAGGACAAACAATTTATATAGATCTTAAGAAGGAGAGAAAAGACGCTGACAAATTAAAAATAACTGGCATATCCTTTAATCCAGGAGATGTATTACAGGCTAAGATTAGAAAAAGCGGAGGAGTATACAGCGGTTCTGTTGTTGAATACTATATACACAGTATTAGAGTTGAACTATTTGAACAAATTAAGAAAGAATCTAACGCATACAGGGTTAAGATAGAGAGCATTAATAAAGGTGGATATATTGTTGATCTATCAGGTATTAAATGTTTCTTACCTGGATCTTTGGCTGCTGCTAATAGAATTACCGATTTTGAATCTTATATAGGTAAAGAATTACATGTAATGATTGAAGGGTACGTTGAAGCTAAAGACATCTTTATCGTTTCTTATAAGAAATACCTTAATAAAATTATGGAAAGCAAGATTCAGGAATTGGATCTTACTAAGAAATATAAAGGATATGTTACTGGAACAAGCGACTTTGGAGTATTTGTTGAATGGGAAGAGGTTTATACCGGGCTTATACACAAAACTGAATTCAGCGAGGATAACTCAATTACTGGGGTAAATCCTGGCGATGAGATCGAATTCTACGTTAAGGAAATTAAAGACAATAACAGATTAACATTAACTCTAGAGAAACCTCTAGAAAGAAACGTTATTATACACGATCTTGATAAACAAATCAAGGACGGAACATTCGAGCCGATCGAAGCAAAAATTAAACACAAGAGAAAGAATGGTATTCTTATTGATCTTGTAGCATTTGGTCTTATGGCTCTTATCCCTCAGGAGAGAATTGGCAAAAAAACCAATAATCTTAAACCTGGGGACGATCTGCTAGTTACGGTTTATCAAGTTGAACCCGCTAGCGGAAAAATTTTCGCAGAGCCGGTAAATGACCGATAATAGAACACATTTTGATAAGCTTCATGCTCTTAGCTCTTCGGTAATAGGATTCGAGTTTGAATTCTATACTAATATGCTAAAGGGCAGGGCAGCTGAATCCCTTTCTAAGCTGATAAACAAAAAAGTAGTGGTATCGGAAAGGTACCACTCTGGTATTGTTGTTGATGCCAGCACATGTAAGCTAGAACCTGATTATTCAGGGGGTAGCAAAATGATGGAGTTCATTACCGGACCCCTACCATATAATGAAGCTATTACTATATTAATTAAAGTTCTTAATTGGATAGATGAAAATGGCTGGACGACAGATAGATGCGCATTCCAATTCTCAGTTAGTTTTGATAAATTCAGAAAAGAAGTTAAAGATAGAATAGAAAATCTAGACAAGTTAAAATTTATATTAGGATTTGATGAGAACTTCATCTATTCTAAATTTGGTGATAGATCTAAAAATGTTTATGCTAAATCTATAAAAAGAGTGGTTCCTAGGAATAGATTTTCTATGATCGAAAATCTAACTACTATTGATCCCAAAATGTTTAAAGTTCCTGAGGACAAATACTATGGTGTAAACTTCACAAAAATACCCAAGGGATATTTAGAATTTAGATATCTTGGTAATCGAGATTATCAAAAGAAAAGCAAAGACATAAGGGAGATTATAGATTATGTAATTCTTTATCTTTATGATTTGCTTAGCCATAGAATATCAGGATACTCAAAAGATGACCTTGCTAAGCTTCAGAGTATGATGAATCAGTATACTAAGGTAGTTAGATCTTTTAGTGATCCCGATTTCTTCTTTAGAAATTACCCCGATTTCCATATTTTTGTAGATCTTAAAGGATGGGACGAGAACATAAAAACATACTGGTCAGTTATTAGAGACAAAATATTCGACATAATCGTTGAGGGTAATGTTACCTCTGGATATTTTAATTATGACACTACCACAGGAAGATGCCAATTAAAAGACGCTAGAAGTAGAGAGGCTTTGGAACTCAAAGATATCGATCTGATCCTTTGCGACATAAAGAATGGTGTAATCAAAAACTGTAATATTTACAGCTCTAAGATAAAAAAATCATCAATAGAGGAATGCTATATAGTTAATGACACAACAGTTATATCTTCTAAGATCAAAGACTGCGTTGTTGATTTTGGAAACGAACTTGAAGATTGTTTTATTGATTGCGAAGGCAAAAGTATTAACTGTAAGATAAAAGAGGGTGTTCTAAGAGCCGGTGAGATTGGCGAAAATGCTGAAGTAAGTAAAGAGACACTGAAAGTTAAAGGCTGGGAAGATTTCAGAAAAGAAAGGTTCGTTACCGATAAGAGATTAAAGGATCTAAATGATAGATACAATAATTCAAGATTTGGTAACATGAACTTTTAAAAATAACCGCTAAAAGATGACAGAAGAAGAATTAATACAAGAAATAGAAGACGCACTTTCTTTTAGCTGTGCCCTTCCGTATAATCTAAATCAACAAGAAACAAAAAGAATAATCAAAAGAGCCAAAGCATGGTTTTTTGATAACTATCAGTATGCTGTAGAGGATAGGGTTTTTATTTTGCAAAATGAAATATTCAGACATCCTGAATTTAGAGCAACCAGACAAATAAAATTACCAGAATCTATTATTAGCATATATGATGTTAGAGAAGTTGGTGGCTCCGGTATATCGGGTAATCCAGATAGGGATTTTGGTGATTCTAAATTACTTGGATCTGAATTATTACTTTCACCTTTTGTTGGGGATAACTTAGTTTATCGTACTGTTATGTACTCATATTTCGATTTAGCTAAAGCATATCTATTAGAGACTTTTGCTTTTAAATGGAATAAAAATAGCAAAAAATTAACCATTCTGGGTAGGGATCCTGGTAGATCTGGTAAAGGCCAACTTGCTCAGGGATTTGGTGTTGGTGGTACTGATGTATCTGTTAGATGCTTCGTTGCACTAAATGATGATGATCTTTTTGCAGACGAACTTTTTGTTAGATATTGCATTGCTAAATCTAAAATAGCATTAGCAAACATGCTTTCTGTATTTACCTATAATTTACCAGGTGGTGTTCAAATAAATGCTTCTGATATCAGAACTACAGGCGAAACAGAATTACAGGAAGTTATGGATATGATTAACGGTGAGAACACTCCTTCCTATTTTTTACAGTGGAATTAAAATAAACATTAACCGAAACCCCCAATTTTTTAGAAATTGGGGGTTTTTTGTTTACGTTCGACGTGTTTAAAATCTACGATATATAATACGAAAGATTTTCTATGAGAGAGATTTATAACAGGGATCCACTAGACCCAAGCTACAACCCCTACCAGATCGAAACAACCGATCCAGTAGAAATTTGCGTTGGCCAATTAAAAATGATACTTCTTACTAATAAAGGGGAGGTACTTGGCGACACTAAATTTGGACTTAATCTAGAGGAGCTTATATTTAGTTTAAATCTTTCTGAATCTAGCATTAGAAATGAATTGGATTTGTTTTTAAAAACATATATTCCACTTTTCAGAAAGCTAGGTGGATCTTATGACCTTAAATTTTATCAAGGAACAGAGAGAGACATAGCAACTATAGATTTTAAAATACCAGCTAACGGAGGTTTAAGCCCTCTAGTTACATTAAGAATAACCTAATATACAGAAATGAATATTTTTAAGAAAAATAATATCCTAATTAACGGTCTATTAAACGACACGTTTTCTTTCCTGCAGGACACGTATAACCAAACAACAAATCTTTTTACCGTAGCATCTGCTTGGGGACAGATTCTTTTCGTTTTACAGAACCTTTCTCAGATGATTCTATATTTCATAGAGGATTCAATAACTGAATTGAATATAGAACAAGCAACTAGAGATTATTCAGTTAGGAGTTTAGCTAGAATAGCTGGCTATGATCCCGGAAGGGCAAGCACTGCACAAGGAGAAGTAACATTATCCTGGAATAGAAGACAATCAGATATAGGCGGAAGTGCGGTTATAATAAACAACAATGCACAAATAAGATGTCAGGAAAATGGTAAATTATATTCTTTAGTTTTTGGATCTTCGAGGGTAACTATTCAGCTTAGTGGTAGTCCAAGCCCTCTTAGAGTTAAAGTAGCACAGGGAGATTTTATTAGTTCCGTAGTAACAGGAACAGGAAACGCTTTGCAAAGTTTTAATCTTCCGTCTTCATCTGGAGCTTACCTTGACCAGTTCTATGTTGACGTTTACGTTAATGAGGAAAAATGGAGGAGATATGATTCATTATATGATATTCCTTTAAATGGAAAGGGATTTATTGTTAGAACAGGAATACAGGAAGGATTGGATGTTTATTTCGGAAATTCTAATTTTGGTATGGTTCCGCAAAGAGGCTCGAGAATAAGAATAGAATATCTCCAGACATCAGGAGGATCAGGAAACGCTATTTCTACTGAGGAAAAACCACTAACCTATAAATTGGTTACCAGCGGAACCGATTTATTCGGAGCTGAGGTAGATCTAAATGACTATATAGATGTTCTTAATGCTATAGATCCTTCTTTCGGAACCAATCCTGAAACTACAAATCTGATAAGATTGGTTGCACCAAAGACTAGTAGATCTTTTGTTTTTGCCAATGCACAAAATTACGAAGTTTTCCTAAATAAACTTGGTATATTCTCTCAGATTCAAGCATTTTCTACATTTGATGATGATTATCTTGATGATGATAACGTTGTTTATATCTTTTTAGTTCCTGATATAACTTTAAATATCTCTTCTAATGAGGATTATTTCGATATCCCAGTATCGGATTTTTTACTTAGCACTAACCAGAAAAATAAGATAATAAATCTTATCGAGGATTCCGGGTCTATGATCGCAACAACTGTTGTTAGAATAGTCGAACCTCAAATTAAAAGATATGTTGCAAACGTGGTAATTACTATGTTTGAAGGATATGACCCAGGGACGATAAGACAAGCTATAAGAAAGAAAGTTTCTGAATACATGTTAAACCTAAAAAGAAGAGATTTCATTCCTAAATCTGATATAATAGCGTTAGTTGAATCTGTTGAAGGAGTAGATTCTGTTTCTTTCTATTTTGTCGGAGAAGCTAATGAAAAAAACCAAACTTTACTTAGAAGTTTAACCAACGTTTCAGCTGCTCAGTTACAACAACAGGTTGGACTTAACGAGTTTGGTGATATTGTAATAGGTAGAAATGATTTGGTTGTTTTAAGAGGTGGATGGACTGATAGAAATGGCACAGATTATCAGGAGGGAATTATTCAGGGTAAACCAGGAGCTCTTAATGTAAGTATTGCTAAAATAATACCCGTGAATTTCAACATGTCTCTAAATGCTGAAATGAAATCTCAACTTATAAAAAATAACTAATGGATAACTATTCACCATTTTTTCCCGACCTTAAGAAAGATATAAACTATACCGTTGCTGGGATAAAACCGCAAACGAATAACACTACTTTCTACGATGCTAAGGATTTATACCCAACATCAGAACTTGCTTCTGAAAGGTCTTATAATATAGGATGCTCTGGATATAGAAGAATTCTTTCTAGTGGTTTAGGTGAATATAAATATGCACCTTGCTCTGATATGCTGGAATATAAAACTATTATGAAATTAATGCCAAAAATTCCAGTAGAAAGAAGGTACTATGAATTTGATCCCACACAGAATATCTATGACATAAGAGATAGCTTTAATGACAATCTTTATAATGGGTTTGATTATAAAGATCAGTTATTAAGAAGATCTTTATCTAATGTTCTTTATAGAGATCCGATTAAAGAAGGAATACTCGGATATTTTAATAGGGTAGTTTTTGGTCTAGTTGAAACAACCAAACAGATTAAGAATTTTATTAATTACACGGTTAAAAGAAATAATAAAAGAGTTTTTTAAAATATGTCAGAATTTTTCTATAGAAGGCTTAATTTTTATGATAAGGCTGGAAGTCCACTAAACTTTGACTACATTGGGGCAACAGGTCCTAGCGAACTTGATCAGAAGTTTACGTACGTAACTTCATCATCAGTTTCTTCAGATGGCCAAGTATCAGTTAGCCAGCTGGACAGTAATCCATCTTATATCGATTTGAATATAGCCGATGTAAACGGATTTAACGTTGTAGCTTGGGGTGATTCGGTAAACAGCGCTATACTTAATGGTGCAGATGTATACATTAAAGGTAGAATAGCAAATCAAGGGGAATTTGAAGCTAAGATATCTTCTCTAGTAAATAATTCAACATATTTAAGAGTTAACTTTGAAGTCGATAGTATTAATGGACAAAGATTAATAAGTCTAAATAATCAAATTTATTTTAGTACAACATATTCTAACAGACCTGGTGGATATTTTAAGGGTAACATATATTTTGATCCAGTTTCATCTGGACTTTACGAGAACCAGCAGATATTCATAGTTCAGACGCTTAATAACGCAGGCAATCTAGAATATGGACTCCCACATACAGGAGCCACTGGAGCTACCGCTGGTAAATGGAGATCCAGATGGTATAATGATAACTACGGCGAAACTGACGTATCTGAAATTATATTCACATACAAAATAGAAGACCAGCTTGAAGGTGGTGACGGGCAGCCTTTAATAGTTAGCTATCCCAACCTGGTCTATAATGTGGATGCCAGTCCTACTGACAGTCTTTCTGGTAATGGTTATGTTTCAACATCTTTAATAAATTCGGAGGCTTTATCCATAAATGTTGCTATCAATGCAACTGATTTAGCATCCAATATCTACGAGAGAAAATTAATCATAGAGGATATTAGTACAGGCACGCCTGTGAAAATAATCGAGATGGATTTTTATGGTGAAATAGTCGGTGAGGATGAGAGATTTAGCGTCATGTTAAAAAACATGGGTAGAGCTTTTTATCAGGACGATTCAATTATACTGAGGGATCATGATCCTTCTGAACCCCTTCCAAATTACCTAGAAATAAATGATAAGAGGAAAGAGTTATTAGTAGCAGGTGAGGATATATTTCCTTATATAGGAAGTTACAAAGGTCTAATCAATGCAATCAGATTCTTTGGATATCAGGATTTAAGAATAAAAGAATATTGGCTAAACCTACAATACCAGAGCGCAAGATTAGAATCCCCCCTACAACAGAATAAAAATTTTCTCGATGCGATAAAAGGACAGCAATCTGAAGGATATAGCCAGAGTTATTCGATAGGAGATGTTTTAGACAATCCAAATTCTGGTAAATATAAATTGGTTCAAACTTATGGACCCAATGCTGATGGACAATATGTTCTTGACGTTTCCTCTGATACTACAATTCTACCTAGCAGAACGTATAAAAAAACTTCTTTATTTGGTCTATATTATGATATAAATAAAACCACGGGAAATGATTCAGATTATGGATATCCTGAAGTTGTTGATAATTTTAAATTTACACAAGAGGAAGTTCTTATAAAAATGTTTGCCCTTAAGGAAAGACTTAAAAGAGATTATTTACCGCTTAATGCAAGAATCATTGATATAACTGGTGAGGGTATTTATTTTAACGTTTATAATACTAAAGCATGGACAGACGTCATGCAAAGACCCGATATCGAGTCAGGATTTTATACCGACATTAAGGTTACTCCGGATTTTGGATTTATCGAGGATCTTAGAAATTTTTCTATTAGACCTTTAAGCACTTCTATACAGACTCCTTCTTCATACTATAATAAGTTTGATGCTTTCGTAGAGGTGTCTGGAGGAACAGGAAGTGCGCTTTATATAGCTGGACTTACTGGGCCAACTGGATTAAATGGGCCTAACCCGGTATTAAATATTAATGCCGGTAATACCTATGAATTTAGTATTTCCACAGCAGAATTTGATTTTTATATAACAACCGATCCTGGACTTTCCCAGGTGGACCCATTAGGTATAATTAACAATGGCGCTACATCAGGTGGACCTAGTTTAATCTGGAATGTAAATCCACAGCAGACATCACCTGTATATTATTATTCATCTACCAATAAAGCCCTGCTTAACGGGATAATAAAAGTTGCATCAGCGGAAATTTCGGATTTGGGAAATATAATAGATCCTTTGTCTAATCAGCAATTATACACGGTTACACAGAATGATTCTATGCTGAATGCAATCACTAATTTCTATGATCTCAAACAGAACGGTGAATTGCTTGAACTGGGGGATGGAAAATATGATCCGCCAGCTTATACTGATCCAACAACAGGATTAATTTACGATACACCTTTGGGTATGCCAATAGTATTGGAACTTATTTTAGATAGATGGACTTGGGACGAGCTAAATATAAATTGGTCGTCCATTCTTATTCCAGTATTTAAAGTTGGTAGCAGAGTTTTATACAAGCCAACAAACATATTCGGTGAAGTAACAGCTGTTAGTTATTCCACTGGTATCTATACGGTTTTCCTTGATAACTTAACGACAGTAAACACCGATGAAGCATCATTATTCTCAACCATACAGAATTATTCTTTGCTTAACTGGAGAAACGTAGATTTCTCTAACATGGTTGATATTGAGTGGATAATAAATAAACCCGCAACACAGCAGGGAAGCCCCTATAATTTCCAATTTAGAGGGTCCATACTGGACTTTTATACCTTAGCCCACTTTGTACCATACACTGGGGTTTATCAGGTAACATGCAACGTCTATGACGCCTTTAACGCTAAAACAGTAGCGATAAAGAATGGAGCTATAACGGTAAACCCAAAGATTATCGATATTGATGCGTGGACCAGATATAGAGAGGTAGAGGATTACACATGGAGAAATGTATTTAAGGGATGGGAAGATTATAATTCAATATGGGAATATCCTGCTGAGGGTGAGACGATAGAGGTTTTAGAAAAGACCATACCTAGTGAAATCCTAGATTTTGCTACCTATGGAAATAAATCTGAAGAGGGACAAGATGCTTACGTTAAAGTAAACACAGATCCCATAGGAGCAACAGGGTATATTTCGTTTACCCAATCAAATATAGCTATAACGGAGATAACATCTTATTTAATTATATCCGGACAATATAGTTTTGCCACAGTAATATGTGCTACCCCTCATAATCTTAGCACAGGCGAAGAAGTAACCTTATTAGATACTATACCGGAATTACTAGGGAGATGGATAATAACCGTTCCTTCTGGATCTAATAATACCTTTACTGTATCCACAATAATCAGTTCTTCGTGGAGCAATACAGTAGGCTTAACCGGACCTTCCAGATTATCCGTAGATTCTAATATATTTACTAACCAATATGTTACAGGGACGGGAAGCATTTCTGTCTATGTAGGTGGAAGATTAGTAGGCTCTAGTGAATCTGGGGATTCACTATACAGGACGGTAAATGCTATAGCATCTTCTGTTAATTCGCTTAGAACCTATCCCGATTATTTTGCTTCTTGTACGGATCCAAGTAACGATCCTGTTACTTTGGTTATCAGTGCACCCGATGAACTAGGTGCGGATCAAAATGGGGTATTATTAACATATGAAGCTACTGGATCAATTTCGGTAATTTCAGATTCTGTGGGATTATCAGGTGGATCTAGTTCTGCCGAAACATACGTTTATTGGTCCGAATCTAGTTCAGCTCTACCCAATGCAAATTTAAAATATTGGGGAACTAAAAAGATAAATTGGGACATATTCACGGATAATGGATGGGACGAAGGCTATGCTCATACATGGTTTGATTATGAGTTTAATAACGATTGGCTTGGCGGATATGAACTACATAACATAACACCAGGTGATTTCTTAAAGATTAGCACGGGTAACGAATTTTATCCATTTCCTACTGGAATGACTATACAGCCAGGATTAGCTTCTTTGACTATAGGGGAATTAGCAGATCAGCTAAATAATTCAGCGGATCCTAATATTCAGAATTTTTATTATAGACCGATTCCTAATGAAAGCGGTAATTTACCTTTAAATACCCCGCCAATAAATGTTTCTGTA
>Ga0214919_10002205_pt1 | contig 30916 bp, 23 predicted proteins | sample LL1503_MetaG_FD_177994 | JGI IMG/M metagenome (GOLD analysis project Ga0214919, IMG submission 177994) | Freshwater microbial communities from Lake Lanier, Atlanta, Georgia, United States - LL-1503 | ecosystem: Environmental > Aquatic > Freshwater > Lake | place: USA: Georgia | collected... | reverse complement strand
GGCGGTATTGTAGGCAAGAAGGGTGCGCTGCTGGGTCATTGTTAAAGCCTATCAGACCCCAAGCGGGGCCGTCTAATCCAAACCGTCCCCGACCTCCGTCCGCGAAAATTGCCAAGATCACTCTGCGGGTCTAGGCTTTGGTCCATAGGGTAGGGAACAGGCCAAAATGGCGACCAAAACAGACGTAAAGATATCCACGCGGGTGTGGGCCGCGATCGGTGGTGGGCTCATCGCCCTTGTCGGTCTGGTTTTGCTGGTTGGCGGTGGCCGATTGGTTCAGCTCGGCGGCTCGGCCTATTACCTTTTGGCGGGCGCGGGCGTCGCGGCGTCGGGGGTCTTGCTGGTTCGGCGCAGGCCTTTGGCAGGGCTGATCTATGCAGCGGTTTTGGCGGTCACCTTGGCTTGGGCCATTTGGGAAAGTGGACTGGTCTTCTGGCCGCTGGTGCCGAGGCTGGTAGCCCCAGCGGTTCTGGGTCTCTTCTTGCTGCTGGTCTTGCCGACGGCGCCGCGGGGCCTTGAGCGCAACCGCGCGGGACAGGCGACGGCTCTGATGTCGGCAGCCTGCTTGCTGGTTCTGGCCCTCACCATTCCGGGCACCTTTAGCCAAGGCCAAGCCACCACTCCGGCCAAGCTTGCCGAGGGCGCACCGCCGGCAGAGGCGGGCTCTGACTGGCGCTATTATGGCCGCGATCCGGGCGGCGCGCGCTATGTGCCGGTCGATCAGATCAATCGTCAGACCGTCTCGCAGCTCAAGGTCGCCTGGACCTTCCGCACCGGCGAGGCTCCCAATCGCGGGTCCGAGGATCAGAACACGCCGATGCAGATTGGCGACAAGGTCTATGTCTGCACCCCGACCAACATCGTCATCGCGCTCGATGCCGACAGCGGCAAGGAGATCTGGCGTCACGATCCCAAGGTCAAGCCGGGCTTCTGGAACCGTTGCCGGGGCGTGGGCTATTGGGATGGTACCCAGCCCAAGGTCGCCTTGGCCAAGTCGTCGGACACCGCATCGACCGCAAAGATGGTACAGCCAGCGACGGGCCTGTGCGCACGGCGCATTATCAGCTCAACCATCAATGCAGAACTGATCGCGCTAGACGCCGATACGGGCGCTCTTTGCTCCGGATTTGGCAAGGGCGGTAAGGTGGACCTCACGACCGGCATTGGGCCGATCAAGACTGGCTTCTATTTCCAGACCTCGATGCCGACCGTGATTGGCAACCGGGTGATCATCGGCGGCTGGGTGGCGGACAATCAAGAATTGACTGAGCCGTCCGGCGTCGTGCGGGCCTTTGATGCGGTGACGGGCGAGCTCGCTTGGGCTTGGGACTTAGGCAACCCCGCGATCAGCAAGCTGCCGCCTGAGGGCCAGACCTATACCCGTGGCACGCCCAATGTCTGGTCGACCCCGGCCTTTGATCCCGAGCTTGGCCTAATCTATCTGCCGACCGGCAATGCGACGCCCGACTATTGGGGCTCGCACCGCTCACGGCTCAGCGAGCTCTATTCCTCGTCGGTGGTGGCCCTTGATGCGGTGACCGGCAAGGTGCGCTGGCACTTCCAGACTGTGCACCATGATGTCTGGGACTATGATGTCCCGTCACAGCCGATGCTGATCGATTTTCCGGTGGCGGGCGGGTCTGCTCCGGCGCTGGTCCAGATGACCAAGCGCGGCCAGATCTTCGTCCTCGACCGGCGCGATGGAAAACCCCTCTCCAAGGTGGCGGAGGTCGCCGTTCCCGGAGGCCCACAACCGGGTGAATGGCTCTCGCCCACCCAACCCTATTCGGTCGATATGCCGACCGTTGGAGCGGGCCTTATCACCGAAAAGATGATGTGGGGCGCGACCCCGCTCGACCAACTCTATTGCCGGATCAGCTTCAAGAGCGTGCGTTATGACGGCGACTTCACACCGCCCGGCGGCGAGAAGGCTTCGCTACAGTCTCCGGGCAATGGCGGCGGTATGAACTGGGGGTCTGGCGCCTTTGATCCGCGCCGGGGGCTGTTGCTGATGACCGATGTGCGCATCCCTCAGACTGTGCGCCTCGTGCCGTCGAACGAGCCCAATATCCAGTTGAGCCGCGCCAAGGATCGTCCCGAGGCCAGCCTTAAGGGCGTGGCCTATAAGGCCAAAAACACCTGGATGGTCAGTCCCCTGTTCACGCCCTGCCTGCAACCGGCCCAGAGCATGATGACGGCCATCGATGTGAAGAGCCGCAAGATCGTCTGGCAGGTGCCGGTCGGCACCGCCGAGACGGCAGGACCTTTGGGTCTCTCGTCCCACATCCCCTTGCCGATTGGCACGATGGGACTTGGCGGGGTGATCACCACGGCGGGCGGTTTGACCTTCCACGCCGCGACCATGGACCCCTATCTGCGGGCCTATGACAATGAGACCGGTAAGGTCCTGTGGGCGGGCCGCTTGCCCGTCGGCGTCGGCGGCACCCCATCGAGCTATGTCTCCCCCAAGACCGGCAAACAATATGTCGTGGTCTCGGCTGGGGGCGCGCGAATGACCAAGACCAAGGGCGACTATGTGATCGCCTATTCATTGCCGTAAGGGGTCTACCGGGTGTTGCCCGGCGGCCTAATGAAGGACAGGGAGCGGACTATGTTGGTAAGGCTCATTGCGGCGATGGCCCTGGCGGCCTCTGTGGCTCAGGCGCAACCGTCACAGGGCGGCGGTGACGCAGGCCCCGTCTCACAGATAACTGTTACCGGTGCGCGCAAGGGCGAAAAGCTGCCGCCGCCTGCGGCGACCATCGATATGCAAACCGATGACAGCGCCATTGGCCAGTTTGTCTCGGTCTTTCCGGACGGGGCCTTTCAAGCCAAGGTCAGCGGTCAGGTGACGCTGAACTGCGATGTCGACATCTATGGGCTGGCCGAATGGTGCGAGGTCCTGTCTGAGACCCCGGAAGGCAAGAATTTTGGCCGCGCGGCCATGACCCTGCGCCCCACCTTCAAGATTACGCCGGTCATGGGTCCCAAGGGTCCGATCCGCTCGATGATGCGCATCGCCATCAATTTCAAGGCCCCCAACCCTCAGTTTGACACCATGCCCACCTCATCCTCGGCCATGCCCGGAGAGTGCGGCATGGGCGGTAAGCCCTGTCCGACCAGTTGGATCAAGAACAACCCCTTGCCCCGGCGCCTGATCACCATGCTGGACCACCCGGTCTGGGCTCAGGCCCCCAGCACGGCGGACTGGAACCAAGCCTATCCTGCCGAGGCGGGCAATGCGGCGGGCTATGCGGTCGCCCACTGTCAGGTGGTCAAGTTTGGTGGCCTGTCGCGCTGTCAGATCACCAAGGAAACCCCAACCAAGCTCGGCTTTGGCAATGCCGCCCTCTTGCTGACGCGGAAGTTTCAGCTCACGCCAGAGCTGGCCAAGCCCCGGCGCGGTGAGGATGTGTGGGTCGATGTGCCGATCCGTTTTGCGCCGCCCAACCGCGGCGAAGAGCGCATGATCGACTCGCCCAAATGGACCTATGGCTTTGATACCGAGCGAGCGCCCAAGGTGTTCCCGCCTGAAGCGGTGGCCCAAGGGGTCTCCACAGGCCGAGGCGTCGTCCTTTGCCGGGTCACCGTCGGCGGCAGTCTGACCAACTGTCAGCCTCAGGCCGCAGAGCCCGAAGGCTTAGGCTTTTCAGAGGCGGCCGCCCTCTTGGCCTCGACCATGAAGATGAACCCCTGGTCCTCCGACGGCGCGCCGGTCGATGGCGCATTGGTACAGATCGCCATCCGTCTTGGCCTCAAAAAGCCCCAGAACTAGCGGGGCCGCGCCTCAGGCCGAATAGGCAGGCGGCGGGGTGAAGCCAAAGCCCATGGCTTCGAGCCTCTGGGCCAGACCGATGGTGCGCAGATCGCTATAGGCCGGGCCGATGATCTGTAGACCGACCGGCAATCCGTCAGTGGCCAATCCTGCCGGAAAGACCGTGGCGGGCAGATAGGCGACTCCGGCCAACCCGGCCCAGAAGGTCTGGTTGAAATAGGGCCAGGCTTGACCGTCAATATCAATCACTCGAGACCCCTCGCGGCCATGATCGTGCGGGAAGGCGGTGACCGGCATGACCGGGGTGATCAGGAAATCGACCTCGCCAAAATAGCGATGCCAAGCCCAACGGATCCTGTTGCGGGCCTCATTGAGCCGGGACCAGTCGCGCAGGGTCATGGTCTGCCAGCGCAGTTGTTTGGCAAGGGGGCTTTGATCATCGGGCGATAGGGTGGCTAACCGGGTCTGGGCGCGTTTGACATCTTCATCCGACGACCGCGCGGCCATGGCCGAGGATAGGAGGCCGTTGAAGGTCTCATAGCTGTGGGCGGCTGAGAAGTCTGGGCGTGAGTGCTCATCAATCTTGGCCCCGGCCCGGCCTAGGGCATCGGCGACGGCCTGAAGTCTGGCACCCACCGCGGCGGATGTTGGGCAGATCGGGTCAGAGGCCCAGATGCCAATGGTTAGGTCCGATAGGGAACCTTCCAAGCCGGGCAGCGCGTCGCTAAAGCCGCGCCAGTCAGCATCATCGTCTCCCGCCACCAACATCATGGCCAGTTCCAGATCGTCGGCGGACCGGGCCAGCGGTCCGACAACCGAAATATCTGTCGGCGATACGCTATCATCGAGCGAATGACCCCTAGGCGGCACGAGGTTCCACGTGCCCTTATGGCCAAAGACACCGCAAAAATGGGCCGGATTGCGGATCGAACCGCCAATGTCGCTGCCCATCTCAAGGCTGGTCAGGCCTGCCGCCAGAGCGGCGGCCGATCCGCCAGACGATCCGCCCGGTGTCCGGGTCAGGTCCCACGGATTGTTGGTGGTGCCGTAAATGTCGTTATAGCTCTGAAAATCCGCCAGCCGGATCGGTACATTGGTCTTGCCAAACACATTGGCACCCGCCGCTTGTAGGCGCGAAATGGCCACCGCCGTGCGCTGGGTGACATTGTCCTTCATGGCCGGAATGCCATAGGTGGTTGGCGATCCGGGCAGTTGGTAGCTCTCCTTGATGGTCATGGGCACGCCATGGAGGGGGCCAAGCTCGTCGCCTGTCGCTCGGGCCGCATCCGCCGCATCGGCTCTGGCCCGCGCGCCCTCTCGGTCCTGATAGATCACCGCATTGAGCGGGCCATTATGCTGGTCAACGCGGTCCAGAAAATGCTCCAGCGCCGCCCGGGCGGTGATCTCACCGCTGCGAATGGCGGCAGCAATGGCGGTGGCAGAGCGAAAATGAAGTGGGGTCATGGGGCTTGCCCTCTTACTTGGCGGTCCCGACGGGGACGTGATGGTGAAAGCCTATTATGCCTCTGGTCGGGATGCTAGGCGCCAGAGCGAAGGCGGCGCCGATTGCCAGTCGATGCGTGCAGCGCTAGCCTAGGGGTCAATCAAGTGGGAGGCGGCCATGAACCGATTTTGGACCCTGTCGGGCAAGGCGGTCGGCGCTTGGCCAGACGACGAGACTTTCGTTCTGCAGGAGGCCCCGATCCCCTCTCCGGGGCCCGGGCAGGCCCTGACCCGTACGCTCTACATCTCTCTGGACCCCTATCAGTGGGGTTATAAGCGGCGCGGTGTCGACCGGCCCGGTGTCCCTTGCCATGCCCGCACCGTCTCGCAGGTGGTCGAGAGCCGGATGGAGGGGTTTGAGGCGGGCGATCTGGTGTTCAACACCAATGGCTGGGCCGACTATGGCCTGATGGGCGAGGGGGTTCCGCGTCCCGGCTATATGGTGCCGCGCAGGCTTGATCCGGCGCGCGGGCGTATTTCTCAGGCGGTCGGGGTGCTGGGCATGTTGGGCCTGACCGCCTATGCGGGCCTGATCTTGATGGCGACGCCGAAGGCCGGTGAAACGGTGGTGATTTCTGCAGCCTCGGGCGGCGTTGGCCAGATCGCGGGTCAGTTGGCCAAACTGCGCGGCGCTCGCGTGGTCGGCATTGCAGGCAAGGCGGCCAAGTGCCAGTTTGTCACCGAAGAGCTCGGCTTTGATGCCTGTGTCTCCCATCTCAGCCCCACCCTTGCCGAGGATCTGGCCAAGGCCTGCCCAAACGGGATCGATGTCTATTTTGAAAATGTCGGCGGTGCGGTCTTTGACGCGGTCCTGCCCCTGTTCAATCACGGCGCACGGATGACGATCTGCGGCCTTATTGCCCACTATGGCGATGATGGGAGCACCGATGCGCGGGCCGCCCTGATGGCGCGCGGCGATGCGATCTTTAAGGCCAGAGGTGTCAAGGTCGGGGACCTATTTGTCGGAGACTTCGTTGCTGGCCACCACGACCAGTTCCTAAACGAGGTCGCCCCCTTGGTCGCGTCGGGCCAGCTCAAATACCGCGAAGATATCCGCCAAGGCCTCGAGACCGTCCCCTCCGCCTTTGCCGAAATGCTCAGGGGCGACAATTTCGGCAAGATGCTGGTCCAGATCGCGCCGGATCCGACCGTGGCCTGAAGATCCTGTCCAGGCTATTGCTTCGCGTCCTGATCCTGTTCATGTGGCTTAGGGTCGGACGGGGGCCGGGCTGACCGGGAGACAGAGATGAGCGCTGACTCAACCATTGACCTGCTGGACGAATGGGTTCGAATTCCCCTCGCAGACGGCCGCTTTCTGGCCGCACGGCTCTTGCGACCCGCGGGCGGCGGCAAGGTTCCGGCCATTTTGGACATTGCGCCCTATCGCGCCTTCGATTTCTTCCGTCCTCTTGGGGACCTTTTGCTGCGCTGGTGGGCCCAGCAGGGCTATGGCGTTTTGGCGATCGACACGTCGGGCGCGGGCGGTGCAAGCGGCCTGATGCGGGACGAGTACCTGCCTCAGGAAATTGATGATGCGGTGGCCGCCGTCACTTGGACCGCCGCGCAAACTTGGTGCGATGGCTGCGTCGGCTTGAGCGGGCTGTCCTGGGCCGCCTTTACGGCGCTGCGGGCGGCTGGACGTGCGCCGCCAGCCTTGAAGGCCATGGTGCTGGGCGGCGTGTCCGAGGATGGATGGACGACAGACGTTCAGAACCTGGGGGGCGCGACCTATGCGGCGCGGGTGGATTGGGCCGGCGTCATGTTGATGTTCAACGCCTTACCCCCAGATCCCAAGCAGTACGGCGAGGGCTGGCGTGAGGCTTGGCTGGATCGGCTCAAGGCCAACAGGCCGTGGATCATTCCTTGGCTGTCCCATCCCGAGCGGGACAGCTATTGGCAGGCCAAGGCCGCACCTATCTCGGGAACGGTACCGCTGCTGCTCTACTCCGGTTGGGCCGACAAGTACGCGACGTCGGTCCTTCGTATTGCCGCTTCTTGGAAGGGCCCGGTTCGCACCATCGTTGGACCTTGGGAACATGCCGTCCCGGACGTGGCGGCGCGCGGCCCCCAGATCGGATTTCTTCAAGAAGCGCTGAGATGGTGGGACCGGTGGCTTAAGGGCCGGGACACCGGGGTCATGAACGATCCACCGCTTCGCCTTTGGGTGGGCGAGCCAGACCGCACGGGTGCGCTGGACCAAGGGCGCTGGCGGGCGATGTCCTGGCCCATGGAAGGCGGCCGGTCATTGGCGCTTGGCTTTGGAACAGGGCAGATCGTGCTGCCGCCGAATCCCGCGCCGCCGCAACAGCTCGACGCGGATCTCTATGAGGATGTCCCCGGCGCTTGGCCGACGAGGGGTGCCATGAAGGGGCCTATTGCATCGACCGATATGGATATTGTTGCCGCCCCGGTGCTGTCCTGTCGGCTTCGATCCAACCGCGCGGGGGGTCTGCTGGTCGCCCGCCTGCTGGACATTGCCCCGGATGGCCAAGCCGTCCGGATGACGACGGCGGCGCTCAATCTTGCCTTCCATAACGGCTCGGGTCGAAGCGCACCGCCTGCTCCGGGCGAATGGATAGAGGTCGCCCTACCGTTCCAAGCGACGGCTTGGCGACTGAAGGCCGGACATCGGCTGGGACTGAGCCTGTCTGCCGACGGCTGGCCGACCCTGTGGCCTGACCGGACGGGAGCCACACTAACGTTAGACGGGGCCAGCCTGATTCTCAGCATTCCTCTGGCAAGTGATGCGCCAATCCAGCAAGCGGCCTTCGCCCAACCGGTGACGGCATCAGGCTCAGGCCTTGGACCGGCCCAATGGTTGAACCCGGCAAACGAACCCCTGCTGGCGAGTGGCCTGACGGGCACGCGCGCCTATGCCCCACCCGCAGGCGCCTATCATCTGGACGCGACGGGAACAGACTATTATCGCGCAGCCCGCTTCGAACTGGGGCTCTGCGACGGCGGACGACAGGCCGTTGCCGCCAAGATCTTTCGGGTCGCGTTCGAGCGGCCTGACTGGTCGGTGCGGATCGCCACGCGCCTTCTCGTCCGCTCGACGCCGGCGGCCTTCCGCATTGACTGGACCGTACAGGCACTCGAAAGCGGCAAGACCATTTACGACCATAGCGACGCCACGATCGTGCCTCGAAGCGCGGTTTAGGCCCAAGGGTCCGCCCTTGTCATGCTGTGGCTGGGCCGTACTCAACCGAACCGGCGGCGTGTCCTTTCATTTACAAGTCGGCCAAGCCAACGTTAGATGGGTGCCAAGTTGAAGCCGGGGGGCAAGATGTCTGAGGAAAATCAGGTTGGGGATCTATCGCCCGCCGCGTCCAACGAGCTCAGCCGGAGCCTGAAATCTCGCCACGTCTCGATGATTACCTTTGGCGGTATCATTGGCGCGGGCCTGTTCGTCGGCTCATCCACGGCCATCAGCACCATCGGCCCTGCGGCAGTAATCAGCTACGCCTTGGCCGGACTTCTGGTCTTGCTGGTCATGAGGATGATCGCGGAAATGGCCATGGCCTCGTCTGGCGTTCAGACCTTTCCTGACTTTGCCCGGGTGGGGATCGGCGATTGGGCAGGTTATCTGGTCGGGTGGCTCTATTGGTATTTCTGGGTCGTGGTCATTGCCGTTGAGGCCATTGCCGGGGCCAAGATCATCCATGGCTGGTTCCCCCAGCTCGAAATTTGGCAGATTGGCGTCAGCCTGATGTCCGTCTTGACGGCAGTGAACCTAATGTCTGCCAAGTCCTATGGTGAGTTCGAATTTTGGTTCGCCTCGACCAAGGTCGTCGCCGTTATCGTCTTTATCCTTGTGGCGGCAGCCTATGCGATGGGCATCACCTCGCCCTCAGGCCAGACCTTTGCCAATCTGACGGCCCACGGCGGCTTCGCGCCTGCTGGTATTGCGGTGATTTTCTCAGGGATCGCGACGACCATCTTCTCGTTGTGCGGCGCCGAGATTGCCACCTTGGCAGCGGCGGAGTCCGAGGCGGGGGCCAAGGCCATTGCGGGCATGACCCTGTCTGTGTCGGTTCGGATCTTGGTCTTCTTCGTCCTCTCCATTTTGATGATTGTTTCGGTGGTGCCTTGGAATGAGATTGAGGTGGGCACCTCACCCTTTGCCCATGCGTGGCGCCAGATGGGCTATCCGGCCGCCGACCTGATCATGAATGGCATTGTTCTGGTCGCGGTTCTGTCGTGCCTCAACTCGGGCATCTACATCACATCGCGGGCCATGTTTGGGTTGGCGAAAAATGGTGATGCACCGCAGGCCTGCGTGACCTTGAGCCGCTCAAAGGTTCCGGCTCGGGCCATTCTCATCGCCAGCCTCTTTAGCTACGGCGCTCTGGCCGCTGCCGTCATCTCTCCGGATCAGGTGTTCAACTTCTTGGTCACCTCTTCGGGCGCGATCATGCTGTTCATCTATATTCTGATTGCGGTGGCGCAACTGCGTCTGCGTAAAAAGATCGAGGCTGAAGACCCGTCCAAGCTGCAGATCAAGATGTGGCTCTATCCCTACGGCACGTGGGCGGCGATCGCGGGCATGGTCGCGGTTCTGGGCATGATGGGCCTGTCTGAAAACCATTCCATGGAGCTGTGGGCCAGCGTGATCGTCGCAGCCGTCTTTTGGCTCAGCTACCTGGTCAAGTCCCGGATTCGGCCCAGATGATCCGCCCTAACCATTGCCCCACCCATCTCAATGAGAATTTTCCTATCGTAACATTCTTTTCAATCGCGGCGAGACTGCGCCCCATTGCATAAGATGGTCGAACGCTGACACCGGAGCCTTGCTATGACCCGTGAGAATGATCCCTTAGCCGCCCTTTGGATGCCCTTTACGGCCAACCGCGCCTATAAGGCCACGCCTCGCCAACTGGTCGCGGCCAAGGACATGCACTATACGGCCGATGATGGTCGACAGGTTCTGGACGGCACCGCTGGGCTTTGGGCGGTCAATGCGGGTCACTGTCGCCCCACCATTGTTGAGGCTATTCAAAAGACAGCGACTGAGCTGGACTTTGCACCGGCGTTCCAACTGGGCCATCCGGCCTCATTCGAGCTGGCCTCCCGTGTGGCGGCGATCATGCCCAAGGGGCTGGACCGGATTTTCTTCACCAATTCAGGCTCTGAATCGGTCGATACGGCGCTGAAGATCGCGCTGGCCTATCAAAGGTCACGTGGCGAGGGCACACGAACCCGCTTCATCGGCCGCGAGCGCGGTTACAATGGCGTTGGCTTTGGCGGCATTTCTGTGGGCGGCATTGTTAATAATCGTCGTCAGTTCGGGACATTGCTCAATGGGGTCGACCACCTGCCTCACACCCATAGTCTGCAGCACAATGGCTTTACCAAGGGTCGCCCACAGTGGGGCGGCCATCTGGCCGACGCGCTAGAATCGATCATTGCCCTGCATGGGCCAGAGACCATCGCCGCGGTGATCGTCGAGCCCATGGCCGGGTCAACCGGTGTTCTGGTGCCGCCGGTCGGCTATCTAGAGCGGCTGCGCGAGATCACGAGCAAGCACGGCATTGTGCTGATCTTTGACGAGGTTATCACTGCCTTTGGCCGCGTCGGCGGGGCGACGGCGTCTGAAACCCTCGGCGTTATCCCCGATATGATCACCATGGCTAAGGGTCTGACCAATGCTGCCGTGCCCATGGGGGCGGTCGCGGTCAGCCGGCACATTCATGACGGCGTGGTCGAGGGCGCGGCCGATGGGATCGAGCTGTTCCACGGCTATACCTATTCTGGCCATCCCTTGGCGGCGGCGGCGGGCATTGCCGCGCTCGACCTCTATGAGGCCGAGGGCATTTTTGAGCATGCCGCATCGCTCCACGGCTATTGGGAAGAAGCGGTCCACAGCCTCAAAGGCAAGCGCCATGTTATTGACGTGCGCAATATGGGCATTGTGGCGGGCATTGAGCTTGAGCCGCGCCCGGGCGCTCCGACCAAGCGGGCTATGGAACTGTTCCATAAGTGTTTTGACAATGGACTTCTGGTCCGTGCGACCGGCGATATCATTGCCCTGTCGCCGCCCCTGATCCTGCAAAAGGCTCACATAGACGAGATGGTTGGCCGTATTGCCGATCTGCTCGAAACCATCGACTAGCCCAGCCGAAGGCCCCGCCCGGACCCGTCAAAAGCGGGCCCCTTGGGCGGGGAGGGGATCATTCTGCCCGATCAAGTCCGAACTGGTTGAGATACCATTTTTGGAACTTGAGGACGCTGCCCTCCTGTTCGGAATAGCGTCCGGGGCGATAGCGGCTGGACATGATGCCAGCCTGATTATTCTCGGTGATCACCTTATCTTGCGTGGTGGTGGCGTGATAACCCCAGATCATCTTGTCAATATCCACCTGATCCTCGCTTGCGCGCCCATCGACCAACCAGATCATTTCAACGTCTGAGGCGAGTGCTGACCTTGGGGTAAATTGGAACAGGATGGCGAAATGATCATCCGCGACGATCTGGGTAAAGGGACTGAAGCTTAGATGCATCCGGCCGCCATCGGCTTGCGTGCGCTTGCCCATCAGGGGCGCGGGGGCGGTACCGTCTTGGGTCTCAGAGGCCCAGCCCTCCTTATTCATGCGCTGCATCATGAGGCGCAGATGGCTGCTGTCAGGGGCATCATCAATATTGCCAATGGGCCGACCGAGGGCCGCAGCGCTCTCTTCCCAGGCCTTGAGCTTAGGGGTGAAGCTGGCGATGGCATCGGCCGGACCTGAGCTTGGCCCTGCGCCGACCGCCACGATCGATTCCGCGCCGTGGATCGAGCAAAATTCCGGGTGGGACGGAACGCAGTGATAGCACTCAAAGAAGTTCTCGATGACTAGCTTCCAATTGGCAGTGGTCGGATAGCTACCAGCATGGGCAATGCGGGCATCGGCAATGCCGTGATAGTCGAGGATCGGCCCCATATCGCCAAAGGTCGCATCGAAATCGACGGGCTCGTCTTCGCTCATATTGATAAAGATCAGGCCATAGAAAACCCGGACATGGCAGGCGAACAGCCCATTATCGGCCTTGTCAAAATCATCCGCCATCAGGCGCGCGGCGATTAGACGGCCATCCAGACCATAGCTCCAGGCATGGTAGGGGCAGACCAACAGCTTTTTGTTGCCGCTTTCCTCTGAGCACAGGGTTGAGCCCCGATGGCGACAGACATTGAAGAAGGCGCGAATGGAGGTGTCATTTTCGCGAATGACGATGATCTGTTCGGACCCGATCTTGTACAGGAAATAGTCGCCCCGGTTAGGGATGCGGGACACGTGGCCCGCGACCAGCCATTTGCGGCTGATGACCTGATCCATATCCGCCTTAAACACCGCATCGGCGGTGTAAAACTCCTGATCAAAACTATAGCCGACGCGGGTATTGGCCGCGAGGCGACGCATCAGTTCGGCAGAGCGCTCAGTCATTAGATCTTGATCCGTGCATTGGTGGGGTCATAGAGGGGCTTGAGAGAGGCCGTCGCGGGATAGCGCACCCCGGCAATTTCGATCTCATAGTCGTCAGCCCCAATGGGTCCGACAATACCGCCATCTGCCGCAGTCACATAGCCAAGGCCACAGGCCGCTCCGAGGGTCTGGGCATACATGCCAGAGCGGATATAGCCGGCGATGTGATCGCCCTTCCAGATCGGCTCATTGTGGTAGAGCATCGGCTCTGGCGACTTCAGAAGGAATTGAACAAGCTTTTGTTTCAGACCTTCTTGCTTTTGCTTCAGCAGAGCATCTCGCCCGATAAAGCCGCCGGGCTTGTCCATGCGCACGGCAAAACCAAGGCCCGCCTCGAGGGGTGTATCCTCATCGGTAATGTCGTGGCCCCAGTGGCGATAGGCCTTCTCCATGCGAAGGGCATTGAGCGCATGATAGCCGCAATGTTTCAGGCCAAAGGCCGCGCCCGCCGCGACGATCTCATCATAGACGCCGGTCATAAATTCGGTCGGGATATAGAGCTCCCAGCCCAGTTCACCGACATAGGTGATGCGCGAGGCGCGGACGATGGCATAGCCCAGCTCGATCTCTTGGCTGGTGGCGAAGCCAAAGGCCTCATGGGACAGATCGTTGGGGCAGATGGACTGGAGCAGGTCCCGCGCCTTGGGTCCCATGATCGAGATGACCCCCATCGATGACGAGACATTGGTCAAGATGGCATGGGCCTCGTCCGGAATATGCCGCTTGAGCCAGTTAAAGTCCTTCACCTCAGTCTCAGCGCCCGTGACGATCAGATAGGCCGTCTGGGACAGGCGCGTGACGGTCAAGTCCGCCTCAATGCCGCCCTTGTCATTGAGCCATTGGGTGTAGATCAGCTTGCCCGGTGCTACATCGACATCGTTGGCGCAGACCCGGTTCAGGACCGCGCAGGCATCACGTCCTTCAAGCCGGAACTTGGCAAAGGAGCTCTGGTCAAACAGGCCGACCGCCTCGCGCACAGCCTTGCACTCGGCCGCATTGGCCTCAAACCAGTTCTGGCGACCATAGCTATATTCATATTTGGGCGTGCTACCGGGTTCGCCGTACCAGTTGGGCCGTTCCCAGCCATAGGCCTCGCCGTGACAGGCACCCGCCGCCACCAGCCGATCATGGATGGCCGAGCGACGAACCCCGCGTGCGGTCTCGTACTGTTTGAAAGGATAATGGGTGGCGTAGAGCAGCCCGAGGCTCTCGGTCACCCGCTCGCGCAGATATTTGCGGTTAATCTGGAACGGCATGTTGCGGCGAATATCGACCGTCCAAAGGTCAGCCGGGGGAATCCCATCGCGGATCCAATCGGCCATCACCTTGCCGATACCGCCCGCCGACTGCAGGCCAATGGAGTTCAGGCCTGCGGCGACAAAGCAGCCCTTCAGTTCGGGACTTTCGCCCAGATGATAGCGCACGTCCGGCGTGAAGCTCTCTGGCCCACAGAAGAACTTCTTGATCCCAGCCTTTTCGAGGGCCGGAACCCGGCGCATGGCATCCATGAGCAGCGGTTCAAAATGCTCGAAACTGCCGGCAATCTCGTCAAAGCAGAAATCTTCGGAAATGCCATCCATGCCCCAAGGGCGCGCATTGGGCTCAAAGGCCCCGACCAGCAGCTTGCCCGCGTCATATTTATAATAGCCGCAGGAATCATAGTCGCGCAGCACCGGCAAGGTCGGGTCTATGCCCTCGACGCCTTCGAACAGGACATAGTAGTGCTCACAGGCATGGAGCGGCGCGGCCACACCGATGCTCGCCGCCAGATCGCGCGTCCACATACCGCCGCAAATGACCACATAGTCGGCGGCGATTGATCCCTCGTCGGTCTCGACCCCGGTGACCCGCTCGCCATTGTGATGGATCTTGGTGACCTTGGTATTTTCAAAAATCTGAGCGCCGCCACTGCGCGCACCCTTGGCCAGGGCTTGGGTGATATCAACCGCGTTGGCATAGCCGTCGCTGGGAATGTGAATCCCGCCGACCACGTCCTCAATATTGACGATGGGGGCGAGGGCCTTGATCTCTTGCGGGCTGATGACATGGACCGGAAGGTCAAAGACCTTGGCCATGGAGGCGCTGCGTTTCAGCTCCTCAAAGCGCTCAGCATTGGTCGCCATCGAGATGGAGCCGCACTGGCGATAGCCCGTGGCTTGACCGGTTTCGGCCTCCAATCCGCGATAGAGCTCGCCGGTATATTTGGCCAGCTTGGTCATATTGATCGATGGCCGCAATTGCCCCACCAGTCCGGCCGCGTGCCAGGTGGTGCCGCTGGTCAGTTGTTTGCGTTCGAGCAGGACAACATCGCTCCAGCCGATCTTGGTCAGGTGATAGGCGATGGAGCACCCAATCACGCCGCCGCCAATGACGACAACCCGCGCCTTTTTAGGAAGTTCAGCCACAGGTTAAACCCTCATCTTCGAATTGTCGGGATCATAGGCGGGCTCGGCCAGAACCACCGCCTGACGCCGCTCGCCTTGCAGATAGATATCGAATGTCGATCCGGGGGCGGACTGATCGATGGGCACGCAGGCAAAGAACAGGCTCTTGCCGACCCGGTGGCCATAGCCACCCGAGGTGGTCAGCCCGATACAGCTGTCACCGATCAGGCAGGCCTCTGCCCCGCGTACATCCACATTGGCCGCATCGACCTGCCCATAGACAATGCGGAAACGATCAGGCGCATCCAAGGTCGCCTGCTTGCCGACAAAGTCATCCTTGTAGAAATTGATGAAGCGCGGCATGTCGGCCTCGACCATGGTCAACTCATTGGTCAGTTCTGACCCCCAGGCCTTATAGCCCTTCTCCATCCGCATGGTGTTGACCGCATAGAGGCCGTAGTTGGCGATGCCAAACTCTTGGCCCGCTTTCCAGATGGCGTCATAGAGCGCGGGAAGATCGGCCATGGCCGGATGCAGTTCCCAGCCCAGTTCGCCGACATAGGACACCCGCAGGGCCCGCATGTTGATCCCGGCCACGGAAATCACTTGGCCACTCAACCAGCGAAACCCATCGTTGCTCAGATCCGCATCAGTGAGCTTGGCTAAAACATCCCTTGCCCGAGGCCCGCTTAGCACCAGAACCCCAAGGTCCATGGTGCGGTTGGTGATGGTCACGTCCTCATGAGGCAGCTTGCTCTGCATCATCAGGTCCCAGTCGCGCTGTTCGGCGGCGGCGGCAGAGAGGCAATAGAAATGGTCATCAGCAAAGCGCGTGACGGTCATTTCCCCATAGATGCGCCCCTGACGCGACAGGGGGTGGACAAGACCAATGCCGCCCAGCTTTTTGGGCATGCGATTGGCGCAGATGCGGTTCAAGAAGGCCTCTGCATCGGGGCCGGTCACGTCATATTTGGCAAAGCCAGACAGGTCTAGAACGCCGACCCGGTCAGCCACCGCCTCGACCTCTTTGGCCACGACCTCGAAGATGTTGGTGCGGTGATAGCCGCCCTCTTCTTCGCGCCCATCGAGCGAGAACCATTTGGGCCGCTCCCAGCCATAGGTTTCGCTAAAGACCGCGCCCGCCGCCTTGAGGGGCTCGTAAAGCGTGCTGGTCTTTTGCGGGCGTCCATCGGGCTCTTCTTCGCCCGGAAGCCGGGTCGTGAAGGTCATCCGATAGTCGAGGAACACCTTTTCGCGGCTATAGTCTTCATCAGCATAGGGGCCGTAGCGACGCGGATCGAACTCGGTCATGTTGATGTCGGCATCACCATAGACCATCCATTGGGCCAGATATTTTCCCGACCCGCCGCCCTGGGCGATACCGAACGATGTGCCGCAGCAATGCCAGAAATTCCTCAGACCGGCGGCGGGGCCCAGCAGGGGTCCACCATCGGGCGTGTGGGGGATGGCACCATTGACGATCCGGCGAATGCCGACCTCGCCAAAGATGGGCATCCGCTCAATGGCCCGTTCCAGCCATTTTGAAATCCGGTCCAGATCGTCGCCGAACAGCTCGCTCGTCGATTCCCACTCCGGCATCCCCTTGGGGGCCCAGGCTTCGGCGAGGCCGATATTTTCATAGACACCGATCAGGGCGCTCTTCTGCTCTTGGCGGAAATAGCCCGACACATAGGGGCAGCGCATGACCGGGATTTCGCCTTCCCGATCGGCAAAGGCCGGGATGGGGTCGGTAACGATATAGTGGTGCTCCATATTGGTCACCGGAATGTCGATGCCGGCCATTTGCGCGACCTGCCGGGCGTAGCAGCCTGCGGCATTGACCACGATCTCGGCCCGCACTGTGCCCTTTTCGGTGATCACATCCCATTCGCCAGACGCCAGTTGCGTCAGGCCGGTGACCCGATTTTTGCGCACGATTTTTGCGCCCATATTTTTGGCCCCGATGGCCAGTGCATTGCACAGACCGGCAGGATCAGCATGGCCGTCACCGGTGGTATGGGCCCCGGCGATCACGCCGTCGGTCGTCAAGAAGGGGTTGATGCGCCGGATCTCCTCCGGATCGATGATCTCCATGTCGAAGCCGATGATCTTCGAATAGCCATGGATCTGCTTGAACCAGGCAAGCTCGCGCTCATTGGTCGCCAAGCGGATGCCGCCGGACTTGTGCCAGCTGACATATTGCCCGGTGATCCCTTCCAGTCGGGGATAGAGATCGTTGCTATAGGCATGTATTTTCGCGAGATTATAGCTGCCGGTAATGCTGGGGCACTGGCCCGCCGCATGCCAAGTCGACCCCGAGGTCAACTCGTCCTTCTCAATCAGCAAACAATCGGTCCAGCCGAGTTCGGCCAGATGATAGAGCAAAGACGCGCCCATGATCCCGCCACCGATAATGACAACCCGCGCCGATGTTTGCATGCCAAGCCCGCTCCTCAGAATATAGTCGTGAGGCCGACAATAGGCTCCAGACCCCCACCGGGACAAATGGCGATTATCCCGAGATTGGTTCAAAAATTTTTAGGGTTCGGGCATAGCGTGCCTGGGCGTAGCCAATCGAGCGCGCTAAGGGTGGTTACTGGCGGAGAGGGTGTCCGCCTCACACTTGCCCATACTGTTCGCGTGTGTTCACTAAACTGACTGTAATTGCTATCTTATTTGACACTGTCAAACATAAGATGTTTCTCCTTGTTCGCTTGCGTTCCCATAAAACCACCTTATCTTTGGGGAACGGTTTTGGGAACGGAATGACTGATGCCTAAGAAGTTGAGCAACGCGCTAACCCCGCTACAGGTTAAGAACGCTAAACCCGGTCGACATGCAGATGGGGGCGGTTTGCACCTCCTCGTTAAGGACAGCGGTGCGCGGTCTTGGGTGTTTCGGTTCATGCTCAACAGTCGGTCGAGGGACGTAGGACTGTCCCGTTGCCCGGAAGCTATCGCCCTTCTTAGAAAGACAGGTGGAGAGGAGCTAACGCTCGCGCAAGCCCGAGATATTGCTGCCATTTATCGGCTCAAGGTAAAGGCTGGGATCGACCCCCTTGAAGAGCGTGAACAGGAAGCAGCAGAGAGTGCGTCGGCAGCGAGCGCTGCGAAAGCTAAAGCGATCACCTTTAGGGCAGTCGCTGAAGCATATATCTCCGCGAATGAGGCCAGCTGGCGCAACGACAAGCATCGCCAACAATGGCGCAATACCCTCTCGACTTACGTCTATCCCAAGATTGGCGATTGTCCCGTCGGTGATGTCGTAACAGCACATGTTCTGAAGGTCATTGAACCCATCTGGATGAACAAACCTGAGACTGCGAGCCGCGTGCGGGGACGGATCGAGACAGTTCTCGATGCAGCAAAGGCCCGAGGCTATCGTGAGGGAGAGAACCCAGCCCGCTGGCGCGGTCATATCGCCCAGATACTTCCTGCCCGTTCCCGCCTTACACGCGGTCATCATAAAGCGATGCCCTACTCGGCAGTGCCCTCATTCCTAGAGAACCTTCGTGCGAAGCAGGCGGTGGCAGCCTTGGCTCTAGAGTTTACAATCTTAACGGGGGCACGGACGGGTGAGGTAATTGGCGCAACATGGGAAGAGGTGGACCTAGACAAGGCAATCTGGGTCATCCCTTCAAACCGTATGAAGGCCGCTCGCGAACATCGCATTCCACTCTCCGAGCGTTCGATTGAAATCCTACGTGATCTTCAACGACTCGGCCAAGATCACATCTTTCCAGGTGAAAAGGGAAAGCTATCAGGCATGGCAATGGGGATGCTTCTTCGTCGTATGGGGCAGGGCGTGACGGTTCACGGCTTTCGATCAGCCTTCCGTGACTGGGCCGCTGAGTGCACCAGCTATCCCCATGAGGTCTGTGAGATGGCGCTCGCACATGTGATCGGCAACAAAGTCGAAGCCGCCTATCGACGTGGCGATCTATTCGAGAAACGGCGGAAGCTTATGGAGGATTGGGCCAATTTCTGTGCAAACGCGAAAGTAGGGGCTGGATAGATGTTGGCGTTCAAGTGGGTATCGGCATGACTCGGGGCGTTAAGGCTGGAACACTGCGGGGAAAATATAAGCAGTTTAATAAGTTGCGATTGCGGAAAATGGCGCGGGATGTCCGACTGGGGGACCTAGGCCGCGAATGTGTCGCTCAAGCCTTTGAAAGCTCAAAAACGCTGCCAGATCTACAAATTGCTCGGGCACTAAGGTCGGGCGAGAATTACGATGCCGTTAGACTAGCCAATGCTATCGAAAGTCTAGGCAATCGAAAAATGGCTTCCAAGCCGACTAAGCCGTTACCGCTTTGGATGGTGAAGGCTGCACTTAAGCATCAAAGGGGCATGACAATTCATGCCGCTCTTAACGTTGACTACCCATATACCGAGGACCCAAAACTGCGAGCTTTCCATCGTCGCATGAACGCTGACTACGGCAACCGCAGCAAGGGGCAGGTAGATCAGCGATTGGGTGATCTGTGGCCTGACCGGAAAGCTGGGCAGTTCCCTGAAGTTGAGCGAGCGTTGACAGAGGCTCTATCCGGCAACCGTGTGCCAATAGAGGTATATCGTGCGCAAGCGAGACGCGACTTCCCCAAGTGCACGAAATTTAGAATTTAAAAAAAGCCGTCATTATCGCGCTTAATAGAGAACCGGTACGTATGTGTTCATCGCAACACGTAGGTGGGTTTGTAATGCAACCATTTCTTATTTCTGTTTCCCAAACCGGGGAGTTGCTCGGTCTTGGCCGTACTAAGGTATACGAACTGATGAACTCAGGGCGTTTGAAAAGCGCCCGCATTGGTGGGCGGAGGTTGGTTGATTTCGCCTCTGCCGAACGTTTTGCATGTGAAAGCCTGAATGGCCTTGTCGAGGGTAGGTCGGCATGAGCACTTCCCGTAAAACAGAGGAATGTGAAACCTGTTGTTATCTAAGGGTAGGGCAGCAGCGTTGGTATGAATGCCATCGAAAATCACCCCAACTCTCAATCAAGAAGGAGTGTGACAACGAGGCGATCGATCCAGTCTCCATGTGGCCGTCCGTAAGTATTCGTGATTGGTGCGGAGAATACGCCCCGAAGAAGCAGGGGGCCTAAATGGACATTGCTATTGAATATGTGTCTCACGGACTCGCACTTGTCGATATTCCAAGGGGTAAGAAAGGCCCCACGAGGGGGAGGTGGAACAAACCTGAAAATGTGATCACCGATCCGGAAGGGGCCCGTACGCTGGTAGGCAATGTGGGCCTTGCTCATGCTTACAGTACTCCACCCACAATGGCGCTGGACATTGATGACTTACCCAACGCGCGCGCGTGGCTTGCTGAGCGTGATATTGACTTGGATCAACTCCTTGGCGCGGAGGACGCTGTCCAGATCAAATCTGGCAAGGTCGATCATAATAAGCTGATCTACCGGCTGCCTGCAGGCGTGGTCCCAATGCGAACGGCTCAGATCAAGATGCCTGACTGTGGGGGCATGATCCTCGAGTTCAGGTGCGCGGATGCGAATGGCCTTACTGTGCAGGATGTGCTGCCTCCGTCGATCCACCCTGAAACGGGTCAGCCCTACCGATGGGGGGGTAAGGGTAGCTGGCGTGAGTTTCCGGAGATCCCTGCGCGGCTATTGACGGTCTGGCGGGCCGAACGCGACGCGCGCAAGACCAAGTATGTGAGGCGGCCTTCTGGGGTAGTGATGACGAAGGAGGTGGACGATACCCCCCGCCAGCGCGCCCTTCTGACAGCAATGCTTCGGTTGGTCTCCGCGGACTGCAGTTACGATCTCTACCGTGACATCGTTTGGGCGGTGCTCAGTGTTGGTTGGCGCGATGCAGAAGACTTAGCTAGGCATTGGTGCCAGACGGCTCCCAACCGCTTCGATGAAGACAACTTCAACGCGGTTGTGACGAGCTATGACGTGAGCCGAACCCCTACTTTGGGGACCATCGTCTACCACGCACGACAAGGTGGTTGGGATGGGTAGCGTTCTCCAAACTCCAGCACCCAGCCTAAGTGCGCTACAGGAACTGCAGAAGAGCTACGCACTCGCGACACTTTCCGGCGGCATATGGGTTGTTGATCTGCAGGACGTCGCCGCCGTCCAAGCGGGGAGCGCGCGGGAAATCCATTTCTTCAGGTTGGGAGAGGGTGACGTGCTGTTGGCTAGGCACTTAGAAGCTCTGCCGATCTCATCGGACGCCAAAGTGACGATCAAACAGTTCCGGATCAGCCCCAACACGAAGATGTTTAATTCCTTGGCGTTTAGCCCGTTACCTACGCCGCCGACCACACTCAATCTTTGGGTCGGTACAACCGTTCAACCTCATCCTGGGGACTGGACGGTGCTCAAGGAGTTTATGCTTGGGACCATCTGCTCGGGTATTCAGGCAGATTACGATTATCTGATCAGCTTCATGGGCCATATGCTTCTAAAGCCTGAACAAAAACCCGGTGTAATGATCGTTCTCTTGGGTGGACAAGGAACGGGGAAGGGGACGTTCTGCAGGGTAGTTAGTAAGCTTTGGCCACGAACAACCCTTCAGGTTTCCAACGTGGACCACGTGGTCGGAGGGTTCAACGGCGCGCTCGAACGCAACTACGCGATCATAATGGATGAGGCCTTATTCAGTGGTGACCGGAAGGCCGCCGACCGTCTAAAGTCGTTGATCACGGAGGGAGAGATTACTGTAGAGCAGAAGCACCAACCGAGGCGGTCGATGCAGTCCTTCCATCGCTTCTTCGCCACCAGCAATCATGCCCACTTTGCTGCCGTTGACCCTGACGACCGTCGGTTCATGTTCTTAAGGGTCTCTGACCGGCATAAGGGTGACTTCGAGTATTGGGATCGTGTGAACGCGGCGCTCGATGACCCACAAGTTATCTCTGCGATGGCGCACGACTTGATGGGCCTGAACCTGAGCACCTATAACCCTAGGGATCGCCCGAAGACGCCCGAGCATATGAGGCAAAAACTAAAGTCTCTCGTCGGCTTTGAACGTTACTGGCTCGAGGTGCTTCAAGGCGGAGATTTCTGCCCTGGGGACGGATTTTCTCCATTAGAGCCTTGGGAGGCCGAACAGTTCGTAAGTACCGAGAAGCTCTCTATCGGCCTTAAGACCTACAACACGAGTGTGCGTCAGTACGCGCCGCTTCAACAACGTGAAATTCATGATGCCCTCCGGAAGGTTTGCCCATCAGCGCAGAGTGAACGGAGAAAAGTCAATGGTTGCCAACAACGTGGCTATGGCTTGCCATCGTTGTCAGTTGCACGGGTTGAATTCGAGGGCTTCATGGGCGGCGCTATCGATTGGAATAATTGACTCACCTAAAGCTGACCAGCCGCTGGCAAGTTTGTCGTAGGATGCCATCGCAAATGGCAAGGAAAATACAAACCATTTCATATGCTTGAGGGGGATTTGCCATTGTTGCCACTACTTTCTAATTTTGGAAAAAATTCAAACAACAGATGAACCGTTGAGATACAGAGAGCTTTCCTAAACTGGTGGCAACGCTGGCAAGCGCCGATCCTTTTCATGAGGTAACCGCCAAAAATAACAATCCTCACCGGTCACACCCCTCAGCCAGTGCCATCGCCTCTAATCCCAGTCTGGAACGCACAATGCCTTTGCCCTCGGTAACCCTTCATCACGCGCTCCAATGTCACGCTAAGGCCAAGCATTCAGGTCTAAGATGTAAAAACCCCGCCGCGTATGGCATGAAGGTCTGCCGTATCCATGGCGGTCGCCGTCCGAGCACTATCAAGAGAGGTGAGGCCCACCCGAACTTCAAAACGGGAACCGAGACCCTTGAGGCTAAGGCTCAGCGCTCAGAACGTCTTGCACAACTCAGAGATATTGAGGCTACTATGGTTCAACTCGGCGCTCTGGTTGGTCCTCGGTGGAGAGGTCGCAAGCCGGGTAAGCTGTCACGGTAGGTAGGTGTCATTATGACTAGAAGCTAAAAACAAGCGCCTAAGGTCTCGAATGTTCTGACGATGGACAGTTGAGAGGATATAATATTCTCAGGCCGTGAGGATATTATACAATTTCATGTATTTATAGAAAGGAATTTATACCAATGATTAAGTTTATAAAAAAACGTGGTTGGTTTTTTTTCTATTCAATCGTCGTTTCGTTTGTTGCAGCCCCGGCTTTCACCCAAACTCCGACCCCCGCATGGTTAACCCCTTCAGGTGATCCCGAGATTACGGCATGCCAGAAGAGCGCGCTCTTCATCAAGATCGGGATGGACGACCGCCGAGAGGGACTCACCGAAAGTCAGTCTTTATCAAGATGGAATGGGATATTATTGGATAAACGTGCGAGTAGCAGCGATATTGCCCAGATGATAATTAGCATAAAACTATCATATTTATATAAAAATATTGATTATTCTGCACCAGAAAATTTTTATTACAATTGTTTATTGGGGATGGCTAAAAGATAATTCGGTCTTTATAAATTTTTTGCTTAGATGACTGTTTAACGCGTTGCAAGTCAGATTGCTAATTGGATATGGTGTGCACGATCTCATGATCGTTTCTTCGATAGCCCCCTTGGGGTCATCGACTTTGATCGAAGCTGCCAAGGATCAGAACTGAGGCCCAGAAGGCCTTTTGGTAACGGCTGTCAGCTCGATTACGCAAGGTCCGTCCAGCAGCCCTTGCGTTCTAATGACTAGCCTGGAAAATCGGCTGCAAGACCCAAGCCCAGGAAGGTGGTGACTTCGTCAGCCAACTGCCGCGGCGTGCGCGGATCATTGTCGGGAACCCATTTGCGCAGACGGCTAAAGGCTCCGGCACTAATTTGGGCCACCATCAGGCTGTCGCAGGGGCGGCAGGAACCGTCGGCTATGCCCTCATCAATAAACTGACCGGCTTGGCGATTGAGCGCCCGGGCGCGGCGGGTGAGGGTCCCACGATGATCATCGGCGAGGGCCTCAAGCCCGGGCTGCGGCATAAGGGGGGTAAGCAGCCCCACCTGACCTTGACTGTTGAGATGCGAAATAATAAGGGCGCGATGGAGGCCGGACTTACCGCCTGTCCGCGCGGCCTCTGCTATCTTTTCAAACAGATCAAAGCCGCGCTCATAACAGCGGGTCACAAGATCCGACTTATCCTTCAGATAGTGATAGATCACCGCTTTCGACGCGCCGACGGCTGAGACGATTTGGTCCAGAGAGGTCGCCTCAATCCCATAGCGATTGAACAGATCTGAGGCCGTTCGCAGCAGCTGTTCGACCTTCATCTCCGCCGCCTCGCGCCGATCGAAGGCGTTGATGGGGCCGGGTAGGAAGCTATCGGCGTCGACGGTGCAGATAATGGGCGCACGCTGTATGGCGATGCCATGGTCGATCATAGAAAGGACCGCGCTAAGCAGCCGCTTGCGGTATTTCTGACTGCTATCGCCACTCACCCATTGCGGAGTCATCTGGGCCCAGGCCGTGATCCCGAACAGGCATTGGGCGGCGACCTCGCCGTCGCAGGGACGAACGCTACCATCGGCCATGCCCTCTTTTAGAAAGGCGATCAATCCGTTGGTGTTGCGATCAATGGCGCGGCCGATGATCTCGGCTTGCGAGGCGTCGAGCACGCCCAGATCGTTCAGCACCGCCAGCGGTGGACGGTCTGGCGCGAGTGACATGCTCATAAAGGTTTTGATTTTCTGCCAGCCATTGGGCTCTTGGCTGGCTAAGGCCAGATCGTCGGCCGTGCGCTCGCAGGAGCGTTGATAGCATTGGAAGACCAATTCTGACCGGTCATTGACGTAATAGTAGATCGACGCCCTCGCCAAACCCAGGCGCTCGGCAATGTCAGCCAATGAGGTTCCGGCAATACCCTGATTATTGAACAGGGCTGTGGCCCCGTCGAGCAGGGCTTCGCGCTTGAGCTGGCGCTTAGACGGCCTCCCCCGGCCCTTAGTCAGCGGCAAGTCGGCATGCGCTTCGCTAAACGAGATCGCATTGGGGTCTACGGATCCGGACAAGTCGCTACTATTCCTATTTTCTGACGGTGCGTAACGTTAGCATAATTTTGTGTCGAAAAACTTGACAGTAAGGTTTCGACATGTCGATCTATAGCCATTCTTCAGCGTCGAAGAAATCAGAAATCGACGGTAGTTAAATCGGCTCACGCTCAAACCGCGACAACAGCGGCACCAAAAATCTTAGGGGAGAATATCCATGTTGAATTTGACACCTAGCCGTACCCGAAGGCCCTACCCTACCCGATTGCGCGCTGTGGTTTTCGTAACCGTTTCGACCCTGTCGCTTTTGGCCGGGGTGGCGCAAGCCCAAGAGCGCTCAGCACCTGCTGACGGCCTTGTTCCAGAAATCATCGTCACGGCGCAAAAGCGCGAAGAAAATGTCAATGCCGTGCCCATGTCGATCACAGCGGTGACGGGCGAACAGCTTAAGCGCGCTGGCGTCAATGAGGTCCGCGATCTGGTCAAGGTCTCGCCGGGCTTTAGCTATGCCGATTCCTATGTTGGTTCCCCGATCTATACCCTCCGCGGTATCGGTTTTAGCGACATCAGCTTGGGCGGCCGTTCAACCGTCAGCCTCTATGTCGATCAGGCCCCGATCCCCTTTGCGATTGAGAGCCGTGGGGTCAATCTGGACCTTGAGCGCGTCGAAATTCTCAAGGGTCCGCAAGGGACCCTGTTCGGGCAAAATGCCACCGGCGGTGCGATCAACTTCATTGCCGCCAAGCCGACCAAGAGTTTTGCGGCTGGTATTGATGCCAGCTACGGAACTTTCAATGCGTCGGACCTGAGCGGCTTTATCAGCGGGCCCCTGTCCGAGACGCTGGGCGCACGTTTGGCCGTCCAGACGATCAAGTCTGATCCTTGGCAACGCAGCTACACCAAGTCCGCCGAAAATGGCGCCGATAATGTCCAAAATGCTCGCCTGACCTTAGCGTGGGACCCCAGCGCGCGGCTGAAGGTGCAGGTCAATATCAATGGTTCCAATGACCAGTCTGATGTGCAGGCCGGTCAATTGATTGGCATAACCCCGTCGGTTCCTGCGGCAGCGGCGTTTATTCCAGGCCTATTGAGCTACAAATTAGCCCCCGCCAATGCACGGGCCGCCGACTTCAATCCGGCGGATGACTATGCCAAGAACAATCGCTTCCTTCAGGCTGCTGCAAAAATTGACTATGAGCTGTCAGACAGCATGACCCTGACCTCACTGACCGCCGTCAGTCATTTCAAGCAAGATCAGCTCCAGGATATTGACGGCACTACCCTGTCCAACCTGAACCGGCACACCACGGGCAAGATCGAGTCCCTGTCGCAAGAATTACGGGTCGCAGGGGATATCAATAGCAAGACCCACTACACGGTCGGTGCCAGCTATGCCGACGATGATGTTCAAGAATCTAGCTTCAACATTCTGGTCCAGAGCAGCCAATCCCTACTCTTTACGGGCTTCGGCTTGCCGGTCTTTGCCGATTTCGTGGACTCCAATAATCAGAAGTCCAAGACCTCTGCCATCTTCGCCAGCCTCGACTATCAGCTGAATGAAGATCTGAAGATCTATGGTGGCGCGCGCTATACAAGGTCCGACAATCGCTTCAGCGGGTGCTCGGCTGATGCCGGTGACGGCAATGCGGCCTCGATCTTTGGCCCCTTCTGGAACTCGATCCGTCCAGCCTTGAAGCTGCCGTTTAATGCGCCGATCGCCAAGGGCGGCTGTGTTACGGCGAGCGCTGCCTTTGCACCTGGGCTGGTGGTCAATAGTTTGAACCAGACCAATGTGTCTTGGCGAATGGGGGCGGAGTGGACGCCGCGCGAGCGGACCCTGCTCTATGCCAATATCAGCAAGGGCTATAAGGCCGGTGGCTTCCCCTCACTTGGGGCCACGGCGGCGAGCCAGTATCTGCCAGCAGTCCAAGAATCGGTTGTGGCCTATGAGGCCGGCTTCAAGACCACAACGACCGACCGCAAGCTGCATCTCGACGGCGCTCTGTTTTATTATGACTATCAGGACAAGCAGATCCTTGGTCGCGTTCTAGACCCGCTGTTTGGTCCGCTCTTGCAGATGATCAATGTGCCTAAATCCAAGGTTACGGGCGCTGAGCTTCAGGCCAGTTGGTTCCCGATCGAGGGGCTGAGCGTCACGGCAGGTGGATCCTATATCGACTCCGAGGTGCTCGATGGTTTCGTCAACTATAATCCAGACGGGGTCTTGGCCAATCTGGGCGGCGAAGCCTTCCCTAATACTCCGAAGTGGCAGTTTGTTGCCGACGTCGACTATGAGTGGCCGATCAATGACAGCCTCAACGGCTTTGTCGGCGGCGGGGTGACCCACCAGGACAAGACCAATAGCCAGTTGGGTGAACTGCCATCGCTCAATGTGAAGGCCTATAGTCTTGTCGACCTGCGGGCGGGTGTCGAAAGCCAGAGCGGCACTTGGCGTCTGTCGGCTTGGGGCCGCAATGTCGGTGATGCGTACTACTGGACCGCCGCCAACCGCAACCTCGATACCACTGTTCGGTTTACCGGCCGTCCAGCGACCTATGGCCTGTCCTTGAGCTATCGGTTCCAATAGTCGAACGCAAAATTGGCCGTTCTAGAGCGGAGATATCCGCCGTTCCAGAACGGCCTCTAAAGGAAACCAAGACCATGAGCCTCAATCTTCAAGGCCAAGTTGCCCCGGGATTTGAACCGGTGAGAGATGAGTTTGTTGCCAACTTCAGTCGGCAGGATGTTTTCCAAGAGGTTGGTGCCTCCTTGGTGGTCTATCGCGGGGGTGAACGGGTGGTGGACTTGTCCGCAGGGATGGCCAATGCGCAGACCGATGCCCCTTGGACCGACCAGACCCTAGCCAATGTCTGGTCAACGACCAAAGGGGTTGCCGCCATCGCGGTGGCCGTCTTGGTCGACCGAGGCCTTCTAGATTATGCGGCACCGGTTGCGCGCTATTGGCCTGAATTTGCTCAGCAAGGTAAGGGCCAGATCACGGTCTCTCAGCTCCTGTCCCATCAGGCCGGGCTGCCCGGCTTTGTAGAGCCCACAAGTCTTGAAGATTTCTATGACTGGCCCGGCATTATTGGCCGTCTCGAGCGGCAGGCTCCTATGTGGCCGCCAGGCACTCAAAACTCCTATCACGCCATGACCTTTGGGTTTTTAGCCGGTGAATTGGTGCGCCGGGCTAGCGGTATGAGTGTGGGCCAGTTTTTAGCCAGCCAGATTGCCGGTCCGCTCGGTGCCGACGTCTATATCGGTCTGCCGATGGCGCTCGAAGGTCGGGTAGCGCCTTTGATCGGTCCGCGCCGTGAGGCCCCGTTTGATCTGGACGCTATGGCCCCCTCAGCGATCGCGGCCATCAGCAATCCGGCCATGGAGCCCTTGATTCCGAATGATCGGGCTTGGCGCGCCGCAGAGGTTCCGGCGGGCAATGGCCATGCAACGGCCCTTGGATTGGCGAGGCTCTATGGGGCCGTGGCCAATGGTGGCAGTCTGGACGGGGTTCGGTTCATGGGTCCTGAGACCGTTGCGGCCATGTCGACCACCCAGACGACGCGGGTTGACCTGATGCTGGGGGTGGCACCGCACTGGCGCAACGGCTTTGCCGGTAACGAGCCAGGGCTCTTTGGTCCTCACCCGCATGTCTTTGGCCATAGTGGCTGGGGCGGGTCTTTTGGCTGCGCCGATACCGAGGCAAGGGTCAGTATTGGCTATGTGATGAACCAGATGGGCGACGGCATCGTCGGCGATCCACGCGCCACCGCCCTCTGTAACAGGATCTATGACTGTCTGTAGCTCTGCACGATCTCTTGATCGTTTCTTCGATAGCCCCCTTGGGGTCAGTACACTTGATCGCAGCCACCAACCATTAGCGCGAAGGATCAACAGCGCTTTAGGTCTGGCTCAAAACAATAGGGGCACCAAGAGACCGTCGGTAGTGGTCTTCAGCCAGCGTCGGGCTTCAAACCTGATGCATTCACATCAGGCCTTGGGACGCGATTGGATCATTAAAATGAGGGCCATAGACCGTCAAACCCGATCGTCACGGACTAAGGCGCGTCTGTGATGTTCCAACTATGCGGAGACAACGACGGGTTGCATGTGGATCGGTTCATAGGCTGCGCGGCCCCTGGGTTGGACGACGATATCCACTTCACAGCCCAGCCTAGTCAACAAACGCATCAGCCGCTCTGCCGTGACATCCCGGAAATGACCGTTGCTGAACCGAGAAATTTCCGGCTGGGTGATGCCCATCAATTCGGCTGCTTTGGTCTGGGTCAGGCCCTGATCGCGCATTATGTCGAGGATGTTGGACACCAGCTTGGCCTTCACGAAATGGGTATCCGCATCAGGTAAGCCCAGATCGGCGAAGACATTGCCGCTGCTCTTGGTGATTTCACTATCGCTCATTTCGGGTTCCTTTGTTTGTAGTCCGCTTCGGCCGCTTTTAGGCGGAGTGTGATCAGGTCAATGTCGGCCTTTGGAGTTGCAATTCCCGATTTTGACTTCTTCTTGAAGCAATGGAGGACGTAAACGGCGGCACTAAATTTCACGGTGTAGACGCCGCGGTAGGTCTCTCCTAGGCCGTCTTCGACAACCTCAAGTACGCCTGCACCACCAAATCCTTTTAGAACTTTGGCCTTGTCATGCCTTTCACCGATTTGGGCGCGATGAAGCGCAAAGCCCATGACATCCTGCACCTCGTCAGGAAAGGCTAGCAGGTCTTTATAGGCCGATGCGATCCAGTAGAGGTCTTTAGGGCCTGACATAGCTTATTATGTGTATTTACGCATAAGAGTCAATTCCGATCACTGAAACCCTTGGCCTTGGCGAGTACACGGCGGGCCTGTCTGACCGCCGCTCGCTGCTGATCGTAGTCATCTTGGGTCCAACCATGGCTCGGACTACAGCTCAAGATCAGGTCTTTTAGACCGCAATGGTCAAAGATCATCATGGCCGATAGGGCCTCCAGCATGTCCTGCGCCATGGTCCAAAGGTTGGCCGTTACGGCTGCGCAGGCCTCATCAGGGTTATCGAAGGCTAGGCCAATGGCGCTGCCATCTTGACCGATACAGACCGCCCCATTGGGCAAACCGTCCTCGTCAAAGTCGGGCCAGGTGGTCAAACCTTGTGAAAGTGATGGTTGGTTTTTCCCAAGAGCTGGAATTTGACCCTCTAAGGCTTTGGCCAAGGCTAAGCGTCCAGCTTCGGCGACAAAGGCCAGATCGGAGGTGTCGCCATCGGAGCGGTCGTACCAACCGATAAAGGCCTGAACCACGGCGGCAAGATCTGGGGAAGCTGCCATCCTATCGGCATCGCCTTTAAGCAACGTCTCGGCCAGCACGGCAAAACCGGTGCTGTGGCATGTGGTGATCTGATAGCTATCACCGTCATTGATGGGCTCAACCATCCAAGGCCCGGGAGTAGATGACATGTCGTTGTCCTTCTGAGGTTAGGGGCCTTTTTTCCAAAATCGATAAAAGCCCGCGCATGTTTCGGAGCGCGGGCGGCGAAGCCGTTCGTGTTGGGGGTGAAGCTGTCCAGTCCATCTTGGCCGGAGGGGGATCACCCGGCCTGCACGCGCAATGCGCGGAAGGTTGGGGATACCGGCCAAGATGCCCTGGCCGATCAGGCCAAAGGGTTGACTTGACGGCGAGGGGGCAAGGCCCCTCCCCACATTATCTGTGGACCAGCGGAAACAGTAGACCTTTGGGCTTCGGTTTGAGTTGAACCCTCAGCAAGTAGACCATATTCATAACTGATCGTGTCCCAACGCATGGTACAACTGTCAACGCAGTCTCCACGATTTCCTGCTTAGCCGGAT
>Ga0214919_10002204_pt1 | contig 30947 bp, 31 predicted proteins | sample LL1503_MetaG_FD_177994 | JGI IMG/M metagenome (GOLD analysis project Ga0214919, IMG submission 177994) | Freshwater microbial communities from Lake Lanier, Atlanta, Georgia, United States - LL-1503 | ecosystem: Environmental > Aquatic > Freshwater > Lake | place: USA: Georgia | collected... | reverse complement strand
TGTTATTTAGATTTACGTGATGAGGGCTACGGCTTTTTGCGCATAGGTGGTTATCTCACAACACGTGAGGACGCGTATGTGCCTGTCAAGTTGACTCGGCAATACGGATTACGCAAGGGAGACCACGTCACCGGAACAGCGCGCCCTGCCGGAAGAAATGAAAAAAATCCCGGAATGCTTGAGATTCTTACAGTAAACGGAAAAGATCCTGAATCAGCAAAAAAGCGTCCACGCTTTGAGGATCTCACACCACTGTTTCCGGATTCACATTTAAAGTTAGAAGATCTCAGCGATCCAGGCAATGTGACCGCTCGCATTATTGATTTGATTGCTCCGATCGGAAAAGGTCAGCGCGGATTAATCGTGTCGCCACCTAAGGCTGGCAAGACAACAATCATGAAAACGATTGCAACGTCCATTGAAAAAAACAATCCAGAAGTAAAACTTATTGTCTTGTTGATCGATGAGCGACCCGAAGAAGTGACCGACATGCGTCGCACTGTCAAGGGCGAGGTCATTGCGAGCACGTTTGATCGCCCAAGTGACGAACACACTCAGATCGCTGAACTCACAATTGAAAAAGCAAAGCGCTTGGTTGAACTCGGCGAAGATGTCGTCATCATCTTGGATGGAATCACTCGCTTGTCGCGTGCATACAACTTGGCAGCACCAGCGACTGGTCGCGTTATGTCAGGTGGTATTGATGCTGGTGCTCTGTACCCGCCCAAGAAGTTCTTTGGAGCAGCGCGCAACATCGAAGAAGGCGGAAGCTTGACGATCTTGGCAACTGCGTTGGTCGAAACCAATAGCCGCATGGATGATGCCATCTTTGAAGAGTTCAAAGGAACAGGCAACATGGAACTACGCCTAGACCGCAAGATCGCGGAGCGCCGTGTGTTCCCTGCCATTGATGTGGATGCCAGTTCGACCCGCCATGAAGAGCTTCTTTTTGACCGCAAACAGCTGCCATTGGTCTGGAAACTGCGCCGAGTCTTGAGCGGAATGGCTGCCGAGGGCAGCCCCGCCCCGGGCCTGGAATTGCTGATGGACCGCCTGCGTACTTTCAAGTCAAATGACGAATTCTTGTCTGAAATCGCGAAGCAACCCACGAATTAGAACCGATACACTTCACCCCTTAGTTTGAGGAGACGATATGAAGACCGAAATCCATCCTGATTATTCAGACATCCAAATCAAGTGCTCATGTGGCAACACATTCACTACTCGCAGCACAAAGGGCAAAGACATCAGCGTTGAATTGTGCAACGAATGTCACCCATTTTTCACGGGTAAGCAAAAGTTGGTCGACACAGGTGGTCGCGTAGAGCGCTTCAACAAGCGTCACGGTGAGCGCAAGGCAGGCCCCAAGAAAGCCGAATAGGTTTTCGTGTCAGACGAGTTAGAGCGACGTAGTCGCTTACTTGGTATCAAACTTCGCGCATTAGTGCGAGATCACATCGGGTCAGATCCTGATGGAGAAATTTTCCCATTCGGATTGGGCGCTGCATTAGTGACATCCGATGCAACATTTGTCTTGGTCGAAGGCGATGCCAGCGAAGCGTTGGGTCCATCGTTGTCATGGGCACTGCAACACAGCGACGCACCACTTCATGTGCTGGCAGACAGAGACACCGGAGTCTTGGCTCGTCGTGCAGAGAACTTTCATCATCCCATCTCGATCTGGCACATTGCAGATCGCGTATTGCTTCCGGCGGTTGTCGAACCATTTACGATCCGACTCGAGCCGCTTAGTTCACATCTAGCGTTTATCGGATTGATTGCTCAAGCAGGCGCTGATGTAGTAATTGAGCACGGTGTTGTCACGGGTGAAGTACAAGGCCTTGAGATTTGTCGCGTTGTAGATGACGCCTATACGGGTGAGTCCAGGCTAGAAGTGGGGATGGGTGCACATGACCGTGAAGCGTTTGCGATGATTCACGGTTCACTCCCAACAGAAAAAGCATTGCGCAATGTGATTGACGCCGTGAGCGCACATCGCAGTGTCGGAGCCGACCCACATCCGCTCAATACATTTGGAGCAGAGCGCCTCATGCGCGCGCGTGTCATTGCCAATCCGCAATCGGTGGGTTTTGTCCATGCAGAAGCAGCCGAACCACCAGTGCAACGAATGAATCTCAAAGATGCGGTGCCATGTGTGGCGCTTGCTGTTGGCGCACAAGGTCAACGACTTGTGGTCACGTTTGCACACGGAATCGATTTAGATGTCGTGCCGTTTGCCCTTGATGCTTGGCAACGCCTAGAACCAACAGCGCTGCCTGCTGTGGTGTTGCGCGACCAAGATGTTGTGAAGTCAATTGAGCGCTTGGCCCACAATGCCATAACGAGCGTGCAGATCATCGCCTTCCGGGCTGGCTGAGCCGTATCCTGAAAGGGTGCAAGATCGCCTGGAGTCCATAGAGCGCGACTATGTCGACCTCGAAGCCAGTCTAGGAAGTCCTGAAATCTTGGGAGACCAGGACAAAATGCGCGAGGCCGGTCGTCTCTACAAACAACTCACACCATTAGTCACATGTATTCGGGCGCTCACCGAAATGCAAGGAAACGCCCAGGCCGCTCGTGAACTCATGGCCGAGACCGCAGGTGACGAACGAGATAATTGGCGCGAAGAATTGATGGCATCGGAAGCCGCAATTGAAGTTCTTGAAGAAGAACTCAAACTGCTGCTGCTGCCTCAAGACCCCAATGACGGAAAAAATTTGATCATGGAAATCCGTGGAGCTGAGGGTGGAGAAGAAGCAAACTTGTTTGCCCACGACTTGCTTGAGATGTATCGAGCATACGCAGCCAAATACAACTGGAATATCGAGACACTGCAGATGGACATGTCGGAGATGGGCGGAGTCAACCAAGTGACTTTGCTAATCAAGGGTGAGTCAGCATGGAGTCATCTTAAATTTGAAGGTGGTCCACATCGGGTGCAACGAGTGCCAGCCACCGAGGCACAAGGTCGGGTGCATACATCGTCGGCAACCGTCATGGTCATGCCAGAAGCTGAAGAAGTTGATATCAGTATTGACGATAAAGATCTCGACATTGATGTGTATCGGGCAAGTGGTCCTGGAGGACAAGGTGTCAATACCACCGACTCTGCTGTACGCATTACTCACCGACCTACAGGACTTGTTGTTTCAATGCAGGACGAAAGAAGCCAGTTGCAAAACCGCGCACGCGCGATGCAGGTGCTGAGATCGCGTTTGCTGAAATTGCGTCAAGAAGAAGCAGACGCGAAGGCTTCAGCGGCTCGCAAAGCACAAGTAGGCGGTGGTGGACGCAGCGAAAAAATCCGCACATACAACTACAAAGACAATCGAATCACTGATCACCGAATCGGTTTTACGTTGTATCAGTTGCAAGTTGTTCTTGCTGGCGATCTAGATCCTGTGATCGATGCACTGCAAGCAGACCTGCGGGCACGTCAACTCGCTGGCGATGACTGACACAACAATCACATGGCGCACATTGATGGCGACAACTGCCGTTTTAGTGGGGGATCGCATCACGGCAATGTGGCTCTGTCATCATGCGAGTGGTTGTGATGCAGATGAGTTTTTAGCAATATTGGATGACTCTGTCTCGCAGCGTTCAGTCGCTCACATCGACGCAATGGTGCACCGCTTATTGGCAGGTGAACCATTGCAATATGTCATGGGGCGTTGGGCATTTCGACACCTTGATCTGATGGTTGATAAACGAGTCTTGATACCGCGACCAGAGACAGAACAATTAGTTGACATCGTGTTGTCCTATCTTCGGGATTTCCCAGAGAACCACGCCGCGGTAGTCGCCGATCTAGGCACAGGTTCAGGGGCAATCGGTTTGTCGTTATTGCACGAACTCAAACTCGGCTCTATCACGGCGTATTTGGCAGATGCATCTGTTGATGCATTGGATGTGGCTCGTGCCAATGTGTCGGGGGCAGGTAGATCAGGGATCAACGCAGTTGTCGTGCACGGCAACTGGTACGACGCGTTGCCAAATCAGTTGCACCAAACATTTGATGTCATCGTCAGCAATCCGCCGTACATTGCTGTTAACGACCCAGAGGTGGCAGACAATGTGCTGCATTGGGAGCCAGGTGATGCTTTGTTTGCTGGAGCCGATGGTCTTGATGCAGTACGACACATTGTTGCTGGCGCGTGCGATTGGCTGAAACCCGGTGGTCTGCTGGCCATTGAGATTGGATACAAACAAGGCGATGCTGTACTGCAACTGCTGCGTGCTGCTGGATTAGAAGAGACGCAAGTGATTCCAGATCTGTCTGGGCGCGATCGATTTGCGCGCGCTATCGCGCCACATTGACGTATTGTTTTGCTGAAGTTACGAGCCGAGATGCTCTTGCAAAAATGAAAGCTGATGAAGCAATAAGTTCTCAGCGACAATTTCTTGCGGTGTCATGTGTGTGACACCTGACAACGGAAGCACTTCATGTGGTTTGCCAGCCGCCAGAAGTGCTGAAGACAATTGCAGAGTGTGTGCTGCCACCACATTGTCATCAGATAATCCGTGAATCAGCAGAAGTGGTCGAGAGAGTTTGTCGGCATCGTTGATGAGCGAAGTCGTGTCGTACGGGTGGCTATCAATTTGTGGATGACCGAGGTATCGCTCGGTGTAATGCGTGTCATAGAGCATCCAGTCAGTCACGGGTGCACCTGCAATAGCGCAATGAAAAATATCTGGCCGACGCAACACGCCAAGTGCGGCGAGATATCCGCCAAAGCTCCAACCCCGAATACCAACCCGAGACAAGTCTGCACGCGGCTCTATATCGCCAAGGGCAAGTGCAACTTCAACTTGGTCGGCCAAAACTGGGCCAGCAAGGTCGTGATGAATGCTGCGTTCGTAATCAGTGCCACGGCCTGGCGTGCCTGCTCCGTCAACAACAACCACAACAAAGCCTTGGTCTGCAAACCATTGAGACGTGGCGAACGAGTGTGCTGATGCAACGACACGTTGGGCATGTGGACCACCATACGGATCAAAGAGAACAGGCAGACGCGATGTGCCCGGGTTGCGGGGGGTCAGCACAACAAGTGGGATAGATCTGTCGCCAACGCGATGAAATTGTGTTGTTGGCAAAAATGGCAGTGGCTCTGCATAATTTGCAACCTCGCGCACGTCGTTATCAGACCCATCGTCAGACAAAAGAATATGAAAGCTTGCACGAGTATGTGTGACTGAGTTCGTGCGTGCGACTGTGAGGTTGTCGTTACAGACTGCAGATGAGGTGAGGTTTCCGTCATGAATGCAGACCAGTGACGAAGCCTCGACGTCATAGCTCCAGATGTGCAGAACTGACGGTGTATCAATAGGATTTGCATGAAAGACAATGCGCTGGCCGACATGACTCACTGAACGAACCTGCATCTCGGGTGGCGTAATAGCGACATTGTCTAGCAGTAGTCGACGTGTGCCATCTCTGTCAGCACTTGTGACAAGTTGGTTATTCGGAGTAAGCGCTGGTGTTCCGGACACAAGTTCAACCCAGCATTGGTCTGTGTCTGTATAGCGTTGCACGCACGCACCAGAACTTGTGTCGACATCGAAAATAGCGACAGCGCGTTGGTCACGTGATTGCACCTGCACGATGCAACCTGTTTTGCTCCATTGCACTGCTGTTATGTATTCCCACGCATCGGCAATATCTATTGGGGTAAGTGCTGTCGTGTTGATGTCGACGATATGTAGCGATGTTGTTGCATTAGTCGTTCCGGCTGCTGGGTAACGGTGCGCTACTGCGGGCAGAGAAGGACTAGCAGGATCGGCGATGTACCAGGTGTTGACATTGCCAACATCAACACGCTCGGCGATGATGTGCGTCCCTGTAGGGGACCACCAGTATCCGCGGTGTCGGCCCATTTCTTCGGCTGCCACGAATTCGGGCGAGCCCCATGTCACTGTTTCGTCAGGGTCTGAGCACAGAATTGTTTCTTCACCATCGAGCGTGCACACGTAAAGGTCTCCGTCACGAACATATGCAATACGCGTGCCAGTTGGGTCTAGTCGCGGATCAAAAATGCCAGGTGCAACATTGATCGCTTGTGGTGGGGTCTTGTCAATAAGAGAACAAACAAAAAGAACGCCACCCAATACAAAAGTTGCAGTGCTCAAATTTGCATCGCACGCATATGTCGTGATTCCGCCTGCTCCTTCGCGGGCACGTTCTCGTCGCTGACGTTCTTGTGTGGTGAGCAATGTGTCATCAGCGAGCAAGGTGGCTGGATCTGCCACACAGAGTTCTGAACCGGTCGAAACATCAAGCACCCACAGCGCATTAGCCCTGTCGGTTCCGCTAGCACTGCGAGCAAAGACAATGCGCGAACCATCTGGTGAGATCAGCAGATTGCGTGGTTCGCCCAACGTAAAACGCTGGGTGCGAGCTAAAAGACGCGGAAATGATTCGCTGGTCATAGGTCCAAATTATTTCTGCGGTTCGACAAGTATTTTGGCGTGTTGCTCTGGATTGCCCAAGTCAATAAAAGCCTGCGGAACTCCGTCAATTCCGACGCTGCCTGTGAGCATCGGCGACAGGTCGACATCACCTTGGGCAATGGCATGAAGTGAATATGCAAACTCATCTGGTTCGTAGCCAAGCGCAAATTGCAAATTGAGTTCGCGTGTTACTGCCACCATCGGATGAATTTGGTCGGCCTGCATGCACGCACCAACTACCAAGATATGCCCACCGCGAGGCGCCATTCGCATTGCTTCATCAATCATTGTCGGCACGCCGACAGCTTCAAAGATGAAACGCTCTCGTGAGGTGCCAGTTGTACGCCATGCTTCGATCGCTGGAGTTTCGCGCGGGTCGACAACAACATCTGCGCCCAGGTGTAGTGCAAGTTGGCGACGTCGTGGAGAAAAATCAGCACCAACAATTGGTCCGATGCCTTTCATTTTGAGTTCTGCGATCACGGCAAGTCCAACGGGGCCGAGTCCGATCACAATTGCTGAGTTCTCACTCGTGATACGACTCTTGGCAACGGCGTGCACGCCTACAGCGAGCGGTTCAGTCAGTGCTGCCATGCGTGGGCTGAGTCCGTTAGGAACTTTTAGCGCCAACATGTCATTGAGAATCATCATGTCGGCGTAACCACCGTTGTAGAGATTGGAATATCCGACTGGATGTAATCCAGATGCATCAAACGCGAGTGGCATTGACACCACGATGTCGCCTGCACGCAAGTTGGTGCAATCTGGGCCAACGTCTACAACTTCACAACAAAACTCATGACCCATAATTGTGTCTTTGTCGGCAGCAAATGAAGTGATAGGCATTGGGCTCGGATCTGCCCAGTTATTCAGTGTTTCAGACAGCGCAAGAGATTCTTTTCCGTGTTTGAGCATGTGCAGGTCGCTGCCACAAATGCCACACGCCAAAACTTTCGTCAACACCTGACCGCTGCCCGGGATGGGGTCGGCCGTGGTGTCGACTCGCAGTTGCCAATTGTTCATAATTGTTGCGCGCATGTTGCAACCCTATTCGTTTGTAGTAGTTATGCGTTCACAAACATGATTCCGTGCGAATCAAGCACGCATGAGCGGCCCACCCATTCGCCCTCACACATTGCCCCCGCTAGATCAGCATCGGTGCTTTGTCCCCATGCTCTGCGTCCGTCAGCAAGCAGGCACGCCGCATATGCAGTTTCTGGAGAACCCTCGCGATTGTGCATCACCGTGTAGGCCTCAATTGTGGCTGGTCCCTGCGCATCAACTGCAACAGCAAGATCACGCATAGGCAGTGCATCAATTTCGGATTGTGGATTGCCAAAACGAAAACCATTTTTTGGAGGTTCAGTGCTGTACACACCAAACGAATGCTTTGTCGTGAAACCACCGTTGCCCCAGATGAACCCCTTGGTTCCGGGGGCAGCACGAAGTTCATTAGCCATGGTGGCGATGGCGTGCATCACATAGTTGTTCCATGGTCCGCCGTTGAAGGGCAGTCCACCAGTACGCGTGAGTTGTGAGGTGATGTCGAGACCTAATGACTGCGCACCGAGTTGCGTTGCTGACGGAAAGCATGAATACAAATCAACTAGGTCGATGTCGTCGATACCGAAGCCGGCCAACTCAAGAGCAGATTTTCCGCCGATGCGGATTGCGGGAGTCTCATAAAAATTATTTCGATTCGAAACAAAAATATGTTCGTGGGTGTCGGCTCCTGAGTGCATGAACACCCATCTGTCGCGGGGGACACCCAGAGACTCTGCTTTTGCAACTGAGCACACCATCAAAGCCGCCGCCATGTCGACGTCGTTATTGGAGTTCATGAGTTTTGGGTATGGCATGCCGATCATTCGGTTGGTCGGCGACACAGAGCGGATTTCTTCTGGTGTGTAAAAGCGTTGTGACCATGCATTTGGATTTGTGGCTGCAACTGCAGAAAATCGAGACCACAGTTCGCTGATGTGTATTTGATGGTCTTGCACTGAGCGGCCTGCGTGTGCGCGCACCGCTGTCTCAAACATTGGATACAACTGGATCGGCGCATACATCTTGCGCTCAATTTCTTCTGGATGAACAATTTTTTTCTCTTCGGTCACCATGGTGGGCGCAATATCAGTAGCACGCCAGTCCAGTTCGACGCCAGCGGCACGGGCGCGTTTGCGTGTTCTGCTGGTTTCGCCGCCAGCCAAAAAGACCAAGTCGATCTCGCCTCGTTGAATTTGCTGTGAAGCGATGTTGACAAGCGTCTGAGGCGTATTGCCGCCTGTTGCTGACAGACCAAGTTCGTGGGGCTCAAGATGCAGATCCTGAGCTACAAAATAGGCCGGGTTTGTGTAGCGCCACGACAGCAGGCTCACTATTCGCAGGGCATCTGGATTAGGAATTGATGTCAAGCCAGCATCTTGGGAGGCGAGCGTGATGGCGTCCGCGATGATAGCGATGGGGTCTTTGGCATCATCGAGACCAATGGCATGCTGTGCGACCTGCCCCGTTCCGATGATGATGGGCGTCCGGGGATCAAGTGACATAGGTCTAACGCTAGGCGCTGAGGTGGTCTGAACCTTATGCTGGACGTAATGTCACGAATCGCTATCGGCGCCGACCATGCAGGATTTCTGCTGAAACAACATCTCATCGAGATGCTCGTTGCTCTCGGACACGATGTGCAAGATCTCGGCACGCATTCGCAAGAGAGCGTCGATTATCCACTTATCTGTGCTGGGGTTGGGCGTGCAGTGCGCGATGGCAATGCAGATGTCGGAGTTGTATTGGGCGGAAGCGGCCAAGGCGAGCAGTTGGCTGCAAATAAAGTGCGCGGTGTTCGCGCTGCGCTTTGCAATGATTTGTATACCGCTCGCATGGCGCGTGAGCACAACAATGCCAATGTGCTTTCCATGGGAGCGCGTGTTGTCGGAATCGGCCTGGCAGAAGAAATCGTGACAATGTTTTTGGCGACACCTTTTGCTGGTGGTCGTCACGAACGACGAGTTGCACAACTATCCGAAATTGAGCAGGAAGAAGCAGGTCACTGATGCCTTGGCCACTAGAAAATAATCCTGATACTGCAGTGTTTGGGTTGCTCGAACAAGAAAGAGTTCGCCAAAACACAGGCCTGCAACTGATTGCCAGCGAGAACTTCACATCACCAGACGTCATGCGAGCCACTGGTTCGGTGTTTACGAACAAGTACAGCGAGGGATACCCCGGAAAACGGTATTACGGTGGCAATGCGATTGTTGACGACGTTGAGACGCTCGCAATTGAGCGAGTAAAGCAGTTGTTCGGCGCAGAGCACGCCAATGTGCAACCACATTCAGGGGCAAGCGCCAACATGGCCGTCTATTTAGGACTCTTGCAACCAGGAGACACATTGCTTGGCCTCAGTCTCGATCACGGTGGTCACCTCACTCACGGGTCACCCGTCAATGCGAGCGGAATCTTGTACAACTTTTTAAGTTACAAAGTGACGCCTGGTGATGAGCGAATTGATTTTCAAGAGATGCGCGACCTTGCATTGCAACACCGTCCCAAAATGATTGTCGCCGGAACAACGAGTTATCCACGCCGACTCGATCCAGAACCATTTAAGGCAATTGCCGATGAGGTTGGCGCACTACTGATGTTTGACATTGCGCACTTGGCCGGATTAGTTGCTGGTGGTGCGCATCCAAACCCTGTGCCGTTTGCTGACGTCGTCACATTTACAACACATAAAACTTTGCGTGGACCACGTGGTGGGTGCATCTTGAGCAAAGCCGAACATGCAAAGGCAATTGACAAAGCAGTGTTCCCCGGAAGCCAAGGCGGACCATTAGAACATGCGATTGCTGCAAAGGCTGTGGCTTTTCGCGAGGCACTCGAGCCATCTTTTAAGGTGTATGTGCACCAAATTGTTAAGAATGCATCTGCATTAGCAGCAGCTCTTGCAAAGCAGGGTTTTCGCTTAGTCAGTGGAGGCACCGACAATCACCTGATGGTTGTCGATCTGCGACCATTTGATGCGGACTGCACAGGTAAAGAAGCACAACTTATTCTTGACGAAGCCGGAATCACTCTGAATAAAAATACGGTTCCAGATGATCCTCGCAGTCCATTTGTCACCTCAGGAGTTCGTGTTGGTACTCCTTCTGTGACAACTCAAGGAATGAAAGAACCAGAGATGGTCGAAATTGCCGAACTCATTGCCCACACTCTGCGAGTACGCAACGATCCGCAGGCTGTGGCTGATGTGCGCAAGCGTGTGGCTGCTCTTTGTGCTCGTTTTCCTGTATATCCACACGCTTTCTAAGGCTTTTGGGCGAAGCACTTCGTCTGCAACTGCGCACAGCGTAGGCTCGTCCCCTAATGGGTAGTTATCTCGTCATCATGTTGTGCGCATGTCTTGTCACTGCGGCAACCACTCCATTGGTGCGCCGTCTAGCAAATGATCGCCAGTGGGTCGCAGTTCCAGATGATCGAAAAGTTCACAAAGTGCCCACGCCAGATGTTGGTGGAATCGCGATGTTTGTTGGTGTTGTGGTGTCGTTGTTTGTGGCATGGCGCATGGGGCGGTTCACACACTTATTTGTCGGCAACAGCGAACCAGCAGGAGTAGTAATCGGTGCATTCGTCATTTTGTGTTTTGGTGTTCGTGATGACATCAAAGAAATCTCTGCACCAGCACGAGTAATAGGAACAGTGCTAGCGGCACTTGTACTGGTGTATTTCGGAGTCACGATGTTTTATTTCCGACTTCCGTTCATCGATGTATTTCAGGTATCAAGTGACTGGACGCCAATTGTCACTGTGGTTTGGTTGCTCATGATGACCCAGGCGATCAATCTAATTGACGGCCTAGATGGTCTGGCTGCTGGCATCGTGGCAATTGCATCCGGAACATTTTTTATCTACAGCCAACATCTTGCTCATCTTGGATTACTTTCTGAGCCCAATCTTGGCCCGCTGATCGCCGCAATCACGGCGGGTGTATGTGTTGGTTTTTTGCCGTTCAATTTCAGTCCTGCAAGTATTTTTATGGGTGACGGTGGTGCATATTTACTGGGATTTTTATTGGCAGTATCAACGAGTGTCGTTGGTGGGCGAGCAGATCCAGCCACTCAAGCCTTTAGTGGACAAACGTATTTCTTCTTGGCGCCGTTATTCATTCCAATCATGATCTTGGGTGTACCAATTTTTGATGTGGTATTTGCCATCATTCGGCGCGTCAGTCGGGGTGAAGACTTCTCCAAGGCCGACAGGGGACACCTGCATCATCGGCTCATCAACTTGGGACACGGTCCACGACGTGCAGTTGTCATCCTGTGGGGATGGACAATATTGCTGTCGGGATTCGTCATGTTTCCGGTGTTTCGACCCAGTACAAGTCGCAGTCTCGCCGTATTTGGAATCATCGCCATAGTGCTCGTCTTGTACACGATGCTGCATCCTGATCTGCACTGGCGAAACGAAAAACGCGACGAATCAGAGAACTAGCACACTCGCACGATGTTGAAGTTTCTCAATAGTGCGCTAGATTGAGAAGCCGTTCACAAGGACGTCAACACTGTCTGAGGTAGATGCATCGAATGGCTCTCAAACTGATTCCAACACGCAGGCCGATCGCCCCCACCACTGACAACCTGGGCCATGGCGCCGAAATCGCTGGTGTCGTGCTTGTATTTTTCTTGATCGGACTTGGTCTTGATGCGTGGCTCAACACAACGCCTTTGTTCATGGTGATTCTGAGCATTGTCGCAGTGGTCGAGCAGTTCGCCAAGATGTATTTCGTCTATACCCATAAAATGCGAGAACTGGAAAAAGATCGTGCAGAAGTTGCTCGCGGCGGACAAGGGCATGTGTGACTTCTGACCAACCATCCCCGTTTACCACCGGTCTCATTGGTCCAGCGCCCGAGATGTCGGTCTCTCGAGATCTTGTGAAGCGTGGCCTTCTCGTGCTTCCGCTTTTGTGCCTAGTGGCCGGGGTCATCTGGGGTATGAACGGTGCCTATTCGTGCGCTTTTGCAGTGGCATTGGTGTTGTTGAACTTTTTGTTAGCAGCGATCATCATGGCATGGACTGCCCCCATCTCGTTGGCGCTCATGATGGGGGCGTCGCTTTTTGGATATCTTGCTCGGCTTGGTCTAATATTCCTAGCGGTCATGGTGGTCAAAGATTTTTCGTGGGTTTCACTTCAAGCCCTCGGATGCACCATTATTGTCACGCACCTTGGGCTCCTGTTTTGGGAACTCAAGTACATATCCGCATCACTTGCATTTCCTGGTCTCAAGCCAGGCAAGCAAGAATCAAGTCCTGTCCAGCCCTAACGAAAATCATTGAAGGATTACAACATCGTGTTCGCATTTGAATTTCCACCGATCAATGAAATCCTTCGTTGGCAGGACATCTTTCCCGGCTTTAATAAAATCGCACTCATCGCAGTTGCGGCCACTGTCATCAGTGTTTCGCTCTTCTTGATCGCTGCACGACAGGATTACCGCGAAGCACCGACTGGCACCCGCAACTTGGCAGAAATATCAGTTGAGTTCATCGAAGAAAACATCATCATGCAAACAATGGGTCGTGATGGGCTTGGCTGGACACCGTTTTTGCTATCTCTGTTTCTCTTCATTTATTTGTGCAACGTTCCAGGAATCATTCCGATCTTGCAGATGCCAGCGACGGCACGTATGGCAATCCCAATTTTTCTTGCCATCGTTGTGTGGTTTGTCTACAACGTCACCGGAATCAAACATCAAGGCTTCTTTGGTTACTTCAAGAGCGTCTTGTTCCCACCCGGAGTTCCTAAGGCGCTGTATGTCTTAGTGACACCAATTGAATTCATCTCAACAATTGTTGTTCGCCCTTTCTCATTGGCAGTTCGACTTTTTGCCAACATGTTGGCTGGTCACCTTTTGCTCGTGATCTTCGCATTGCTCTCAGAAGCATTGTTCGAAGCGAGAGACAAAATCTTGATTCCGCTCGGTGTTTTGCCTTTTGGCATGCTCATCTTCTTGACAGGATTTGAAGTGCTGGTCGGATTCTTGCAGGCGTTTATTTTCACAATCCTCACAGCGGTGTATATCGCAGGTGCGGCACATCCAGAACACTGATCTATTTCGCAATACACACAATGGTTGCGACAGCAACTCAAAAACAACACAGGAGAACAACACAATGGAAGTATTAGCTCGACTTGCAGCCGCCGCTGCTGATCCAGCCGAAGCAAAGAACATCGCAGCAGCCGGTTCGGCTGGATTTGCGTATGGACTTGCTGCGATTGGACCCGGTATCGGTATCGGAATCATTTTTGGAAACGCCATCGAGGCGATGGCACGTCAGCCTGAGGCTGCCGGAATGGTTCGTACAACGATGTTCTTGGGAATTGCCTTTACTGAGGCTCTCGCCCTTATCGGTTTCGTTGTATTCATCTTGCTCAAGTACGCCTGATCCGTACTTGAGTTCACAACCACCACCAACCTTCGCAACAGCGAATTCCAGGAGTTGACATGCAACATGTAGTCGCCACCCTCTCGGGTGGAAATCTAGTGAGTCTTCATTGGGTGTCGTCAGGAACCACCGACACAACAATGCCATCAGAGATGATGACGACGACGGCTACCCCGATGGCTGCGACAGCAACCGTTGCTGAGACCACTGGACCAAACCCGATCTCGCCCGAGATGAAAGAACTGAAGTGGGGTGCAGGATCATTCATTGTGCTGTTTATTTTGATGAGGCTCGTGTTGTTCCCTCGTCTAAAAAAAGGCATGGATGCGCGATACGCCGGAATTCGCAGTGATCACGAAGACGCCGATGCAGCCAAGTCTGGTGCGCGAGCAGATGTTGTTGCTTATGAGACTGCGCTTAACGATGTGCGTGCGCAAGCAGCAACACGAATCGACGCAGCACGACAAACACTTGATACCGAGCGTCAATCGCAGTTGGCTCAGGTCAACTCGCGTATCGCTGCTCGCCGGGCCGAAGCAGATGAGCGGGCAAGCGCAGTAAAAGCTGCTGGTCGTGGTCAAATTTCAGATGCTGTAGCAGCAATCGCTACACGTGCAGGTGAGATCGCTTCTGGCCGAACCCCAGATGCTGCGGTCGTCAAACAAGCAGTTGTGTCAGCAATGGAAAGTGCAGGAGCACGATGAACATTTTGGCAAGTCTCTACGCGGCGGCTGCAGCACCAGCCGACCCAATGACGAAAAGTTGGATCTGGCCAGAGCGCGCAGAAATTGTCTACGGATGTACAGCGTCACTCCTTATCTTTGTTGCGCTCGTTAAGTTTGGTGGGCCAGTCATTAAAAAAGGTCTGTCAGCGCGCACAGAAAAAATTCAAAAAGATCTTGACTCAGGCAAAAATGACAAAGCGTCTGCTCAGGCAGAAGCAACATCGATTCGAGCAGCACTCGGAGACATTGCTGCAGAGCGCACACGTATTTTGGCCGAGGCTGATGCTCAGGCAACAGCACTGCTGACAGAAGGACGGGCTCGTATCACTACCGAGATGGCTGGCCTAGAACAAAAAGCCGAAGCAGATATTGCTGCTGCGGCTGCTCGAAGTGGTGATGAGTTGCGAGCCGAGATTGCCCAACTTGCTGGTGTTGCAACCGAGCGAGTGGTGTCTTCTTCGCTTGACGCGAGCACACAGCAAGCACTGATTGAAAATTTCATTAGCAATGTAGGAGCAGCACGATGAGCGACGCACGCATCGACGGATACGCCCGCGCAATGTACGAAATTGCACAAGCAGAAGGCGTCGTCAACGAAGTCGAAAAAGAGCTCTACACACTGGCGCGCGCAATTGAGTCAAATGAGCAATTGCGCAATGCCCTCACAGATGAGTCACTTCCTGTTGAACGTCGTCAGACAATTGTCGAGCAGTTGCTCGGTGGCAAAGCATCAACCGTTACAACTCAGTTGGTGTCATTCATCATCGGGTCTGGTCGCGGACGCGAACTTCCGGCAATCGCCGACACATTGTCAAAGCGCGCTAGTTCTGAGTCACATCGTGAAGTCGCAGAAGTACGCAGCTCCGTGGCCCTCACTCCTGAGCAGCAACAACGTTTGTCCGATGCGCTCACCAAGGCAACTGGCAAGCAGGTAAATCTTAAAGTAATTATCGATCCATTGGTGTTAGGTGGTCTTGTTGCCACTGTTGGAGACACCGTGATTGATGGAACCGTTCGCACCCGACTCGACCAGCTGAAGAGCCGGTTGTAGAAGATCCAGAAGAAAGAAGTACGAGGAAAAAATGGCAGAGCTCACACTTTCCGCACAAGAGATTGCATCAGCAATTTCCAAGAGCCTAGAGGGCTACAAACCATCTCTTGAGGCACGAACCGTTGGTCGCGTGTCCGAAGTTGGTGACGGTATTGCACGCGTGACGGGTTTGCCCGACTGCGCCGTTAACGAATTGCTCGAATTCGAAGACGGAACCATTGGACTGGCGCTGAACCTAGACGAAACAAAAATCGGTGCTGTTGTTCTTGGCGATGCCGATCACATCGAAGAAGGTCAGACCGTCAAGGCGACTGGACGTATTTTGTCAGTGCCTGTTGGCGATGCACTCCTTGGTCGTGTCGTGAACTCACTCGGTGTTCCAATCGATGGAAATGGCGACCTAGTCGGTGCAATCATGCGCCGTGTTGAGGTTCAGGCTCCCGGAATCATGGGTCGCAAACCAGTGCACGAGCCATTGCAGACCGGTATCAAATCAATCGATGCAATGACACCAATTGGTCGCGGACAACGCGAACTCATCATCGGCGACCGCAAAACAGGCAAGACCACAATTGCAATTGACACCATCATTAACCAACGTGGTTTGGGAGTGAAGTGCATCTACGTTGCAATCGGGCAAAAGGGTTCAACAGTTGCACAGACCGTAGAGACATTGCGTCAACTTGGCGCAATGGAATACACCGTTGTTGTTGCTGCACCTGCAAGTGATCCTGCACCGTTTAAATATCTTGCCCCATACACGGGCTGTGCGATGGGTCAGCACTGGATGGAGAACGGCGAGCATGCACTTGTGGTGTATGACGACTTGTCAAAGCAGGCCGAGGCATATCGCCAGATGGCATTGTTGTTGCGCCGACCACCAGGCCGTGAGGCGTATCCCGGTGACGTGTTTTATCTACACAGTCGTTTGCTAGAACGCGCTGCCAAATTGAGCGACGCCAATGGCGCTGGTTCACTCACCGCATTGCCAGTTATCGAAACAAAAGCTGGCGACGTATCGGCGTATATTCCGACCAACGTGATTTCCATCACTGATGGCCAGGTGTATCTGCAAGACAACTTGTTTAAGTCAGGCGTGCGTCCTGCTGTCGACGTGGGTATCTCGGTATCGCGCGTGGGTGGTGCTGCTCAGACAAAAGCAATGAAGAGCGTGTCTGGAACACTCAAACTAGATCTCGCGCAGTTCCGTGAACTCGAAGCGTTCGCAACATTTGGTTCAGAGCTTGACGCTGTGTCTAAGGCACAACTTGAGCGTGGTTATCGTTTGGTTGAATTGCTCAAGCAACCGCTCAACAGCCCGATGCCAGTCGAAGAACAAGTCGTCTCAATCTTTGCTGGTACAAAGGGCTATCTTGACGATTTGCCAGTGTCAGATGTTCGACGTTTCGAAAATGAATTGCTTGAGCATGTGCGCTCGCGCCATAGTGCCATGTTGGCAATCTTGCGTAGCGACTCAAAGGCCGATGTTCCGTCAGACATGGCAGACATTCTCAAAGCATTCAAGGCACAGTTCCGTACGTCTGCATCAAAAGCCGGAGCACCGTCTGGTGATGTAGCGGCTGAAGCAGTAGGCGATGCCAATAGCGATAAGACGCTTGCAACGGAGTGATGTAAATGGCTGGTGGGCAAGAACGAATTCTGCGTGGGCGTATCCGCTCAGTGCAGGCGACGAAGAAGATCACTCGCGCAATGGAGTTGATCGCTGCTTCCCGCATCGTTAAGGCACAACAACGCGTTGTGGCAGCCGTTCCCTACAGCAATCTCATTACCGAAGTTGTTCGTGACCTTTCAGCAGGTGGCGCCGGCAACAACAAGCCATTTTTGGCTGGTCGGCCAGAAGTCAAGACAGTCTGTTACATCGCCGTTGCCGCTGACCGCGGTCTGTGCGGCGGATACAACACTGGTGTTTTGCGAGCAACAGAAAGCCAAATAAAACTTGATGCCGCCGCCGGGCGCAGTCATCTTGTTGTACCAATCGGGCGCAAAGCCGAGGGCTACTTCAAGTTTCGCGGCTACAAAATGTCCAAAGCGTTCAATGGCTTCACCGACAATCCTCCGTACGCGATTGCCAAAGAGATTGGTGAATACGTGGTTGATCTCTTTACATCTGGTCAGGTCGACAGAGTCGAACTTGTGTACACCCGATTTGTGAGTTCTGGAACCCAAGAAGTTGTGCAACGGCCACTCGTGCCACTAGGGAGCGAAGTTGTCGAGGGTGGCGACGCCAAGAACACAGCAGGCGCAAACTACGAATTTGAACCAGACCCCGATCTTATTCTTGACACATTGTTGCCACGATACGTCGAGGCTCGTGTGTATGCAGCATTGCTTAATGCAGCAGCAAGTGAGCACGCGTTTCGTCAGCGTGCCATGAAATCAGCAACTGACAACGCTGAAGAAATCATTAATAATCTTTCGCGCATTATGAACCGTGCCCGCCAAGACGCAATCACTACCGAGATCATGGAGATCGTCGGTGGTGCAGAAGCGTTGTCGTCGGACAAGAACTAAAGAGGAGAATAAAATGACAATGACAGAAACCACCACACAAGACGGACGAGTCGTCGCAATTGCCGGACCGGTAATCGACGTGGAGTTCCCTCGTGGATCACTGCCCGAGCTAAACAACGCCCTCGAGTTCGAAGTCACAATTGAAGGCGTCAAAAACGTGATCTTGGCTGAGGTTGCGCAGCAACTGGGCAACAGTCGCGTGCGCGCAGTATGCATGAAGCCAACCGATGGTCTCACTCGTGGCACTCCAGTGCGCAACACGGGTCGTGGCATCAGCGTGCCAGTGGGCAACAAAACACTTGGTCATGTCTGGAACGTATGGGGCGATGTACTTGATGCTGATCCCAAAGATTTCGAAGACATGGAGCGCTGGGAAATCCACCGTCCAGCACCAGCATTTGACACTCTCGAGCCATCAAAGCGAATGTTCGAAACAGGCATCAAGGTCATCGACCTGCTCACGCCATATTTGGCGGGAGGAAAAATTGGTTTGTTCGGGGGAGCAGGTGTCGGAAAAACCGTTTTGATCACCGAGATGATTAACCGTGTTGCATCAAAGCATGGTGGTGTGTCGGTGTTTGCAGGCGTGGGGGAGCGTACGCGAGAAGGAACCGACTTGATGCTTGAAATGGCAGAGTCCGGAGTGTTTGAAAAAGCCGCTTTGGTCTTTGGCCAAATGGACGAACCACCAGGCGTCCGTTTGCGCGTTGCTTTGTCGGCACTCACAATGGCTGAGTATTTCCGCGATGTTCAGAACCAAGACGTGTTGTTGTTCGTTGACAACATTTTCCGCTTTGTTCAGGCCGGCTCTGAAGTATCCACACTGCTTGGTCGTATGCCATCAGCAGTTGGTTACCAGCCAACATTGGCAGACGAGATGGGACAACTGCAGGAGCGAATCACGTCAACACGTGGTCGATCGATTACATCTCTGCAAGCCGTCTACGTTCCTGCAGACGATTACACCGACCCAGCGCCGTTCACGACCTTTACTTTCTTGGACGCAACAACTGAGTTATCTCGTCAAATTGCTTCACTGGGTATTTATCCAGCCGTGGACCCATTGGCTTCAACGTCAAGCATTTTGACACCAGAGACAGTGGGCGATCGTCACTACGCAGTTGCTCGTCGAGTACAAGAAATTCTGCAGCGATACAAAGAACTCCAAGACATCATTGCCATTCTTGGTCTTGATGAACTCAGCGAAGAAGACCGTCAAACTGTGTCGCGTGCCCGTAAGGTGCAACGCTTCCTCAGCCAGCCGTTCTATGTTGCTGAAGTATTCACCGGAGTTTCTGGTGAATATGTTCCAGTTGCAGAAACAGTCGAGTCATTTGAATCACTCATTAACGGCGACCTAGATGATGTCCCTGAGCAAGCATTCTTGAACGTCGGAAGCGTCGAGCAAGTTCTTGCGAAGGCCAAGTCATTGCAGGAGAATGCCTAATGGCCGAAGGCTCTAGCGCCTTGCGAGTAGACGTTGTCTCGCCAGAACGCATTCTCTTTAGCGGAGACGCCCGACAGGTAATTACGCGCACGCTCCAAGGTGGAGAAATCGCGTTTCTTCCTGGGCACGCTGCGTTTTTGGGAGCACTCACAGAAAACCACACACGTATCTACTTAACGGACGGAACAATTCAAGACATTGCTGTTCATTTAGGATTTGTCGAAGTCGGACCTGATCATGTCTCAATCTTGAGTGACTCCGCTGAGTTGGCACAAGACATTAATGTCAAGCGCGCTCAAGACGCAATGACCAAAGCGCAAGAACAACTTCGCACAGAAGTCACTGCCGAAGCCGAAGCTGCACTGCGCCGTGCCACTGCTCGTTTGGCCGCATCCGGCAACGCGAACACTGTTTCAAATCACTAAATGCCGACATATCCGTTTGAGCGTGCGCTTGTAACGGGAGCATCAGCAGGTATTGGTGAGTCTTTTGCTCGTTTGTTGGCAACGGCAGGAGTTCCGGTCGTTGTGGTCGCTAGGCGACGAGATCGTCTAGCTGCATTAGCGAGCGAATTTGCAAATATCGAAGTACTGCAGGCCGACTTGCAAACACAAGACGGAATAGATGCGGTGATACGTCGCCTCAATGACACGAACAATCCCATCGACCTCTTGGTCAATAATGCCGGATTCGGAACATCAGGAGTATTTGATGAAATTGATCCGGAGCGAACAACCCAAGAGATTGCGCTTAATGTCAACGCGTTGGTTCGTCTTACCCATGCCGCAATTAATGTGTTTTTGCCACGCCAACATGGGTATGTGCTCAATGTCTCTAGTGTCGGAGCTTTTCAGGCTGGTCCCACGTTGGCGGTGTATGCAGCAACAAAAGCTTTTGTTACGTCGTTTACTGAAGCGGTGCACGAAGAAAATCGTAAACGTGGTGTACACGTCACAGCGCTTCATCCGGGTTTCGTGCCAACAGAGTTTCAGGCAGTTTCATCGGCAAAAGATACAACATCTGACATTCCCAAGTTCATGTGGCTTAAACCCGAACGAGTGGCGCACGCTGGACTCGTCGCAGTTGCGCGCAACAAGGCAATTTCAGTTCCAGCAGTTCTGTATAAAACCCTTGTGATCATCACTAAGATTTTTCCGCGTGGAGCAGTGCGGCGTATTGCAGGCAGCATCATTGCTGACTGATCAAAGGCGCTAGGTTTTGAATCATGTTGTTGGCAGAGTTCGAAGTTTGGCATTCGCGCCCAATTGCCCCCACCCGGCGCTTGGCGCTAGGGCACATGTATCTTCCGGTCGACCCCGCTCCAGGATTTGGTGGCTTATTGCTTGCAGCCGTCGTGGCAATGCATATTCCCGATGTAGATGACGACATGGTGCCTGATGTACACAGATTGCTCAATGAAGTAGAGAGGGAATCGCGAGTTGTGCAACCACGTTTGCGCCATCGCTTTCAAGCAGATCGACATGGATTAGCGGTCAGTACACATCGAATGACCAGCAAAGAAGAACAAGTCGCTTTTGAATTCGGTGTTGCTGGCGCACCCCTACAACAAGTGCTTGGAGCGATCTATTCGATAGAGCGATTTGACAACGAGACACGAGTATCACTTGTGCCGCTTTTACGACGAGCCATGACATGGCGTGGTCCGATTGGTGCTGCGTTTATCTCGTATCTCATGGGATCGCGAGCATCATCGCTGCAGGCAATCACCAATCCGCGAGCATGGGCATTAGATGTCTTGAAGTTTCCGAGCGGCACGCTCGAGTATTCAAAAAAAGATGTCATGTCTCGCTATCGAGAGTGCATGCGCCAGGTTCATCCTGACAATGGTGGCGATGAACTAGCAGCGAGTCATGCGATTGTCGACATTGGCCAGGCTCGGCAGGTCTTAATCGACGCCCTGAAAAGCCACTAATGAAACCGAGCGGTTTCGTCTTTTTCCCCGGTGCAGGGTCGAATGCCGATCACTCTGTTCTCTTGGCTCTTGAAAAGGCGCTTGCGCCAACTCCGGTTGCTAGACGCGATTTTCCGTATCGGCGTCTGGGGCGATCGTTTCCGGACAAGACTCCCGTTTTGGTGCAGTGCGTGCGTGACGAAGTGCGGGCATTTGCAGAGCAGATCGGAGTGCAAACATCGTCGCTTGTGATTGGTGGTCGTTCGATGGGTGGACGAATGTGCTCAATGGCTGCTGCCGACGAAGAAGATCCTCTTTTAGTACAAGGCTTAGTGCTGATCTCGTATCCGCTGTATGCACCTGCCAAACCCGAAGCACCGCGTACTGAACATCTGCATCGTCTCAATATGCCGATCCTTTGCATCAGCGGTACCAAGGATAATTTTGGAACACCTGCAGAGATAGAGAAGGCCATGGGACAAACACGTTCAGTAGTTACTTTTTCTTTTATACAAAATGGTCGACATGACCTAAAAGGCGCAGATGACGAAGTGGTCAACCATGTGCAGAAATGGGCGCACTCCTAGATACAATAACGAGATTCGCCGAAATCCGTTACTCGCCATATTTACAACAGTCTTTATTGATCTGTTGGGCTTTGGAATCCTGATTCCTGTCTTTCCACTCCTTATCAGTGACGGTTCTCCATTTCGTGTTACGCCTGAGTCATGGTCATTTACGCAAGGGCTCATTATGTTGGGCTGGCTTCAAGCCGTGTATCCGTTCTGCACTTTTATTGCGTCACCAATCCTGGGTCAACTCTCTGATCGGCACGGCAGACGACCAGTTCTTGCGCTTTCCATTTTTGGAACCTCCGTCGGATATGCGCTATTTGCAATCGGCATTAGTACCGCAAATATCCCGTTGTTGTTTGCTGCTCGCGCACTAGACGGATTCACAGGCGGAAACTTGGCAGTTGCCAACGCAGCTATTGGCGATGTCAGCACTAATGAGAATCGCGCCAGAAACTTTGGCTTTCTTGGGGCTGCCTTTGGTCTTGGCTTCATCGTTGGACCATATCTGGGTGGAAAACTCAGTTCGCCCCATGTGAGCTTCTACGGGCTATTTGATACGCCGGGATGGTTTGGTGCCACCACGCCATTTTGGTTTGCATCAATTGTCGCCCTGCTGAATTGCGGGGCAGTGCTCACTACATTTCCAGAGACTCTCAAGCAAAAATTCCATGCTGGCAAAATAAGTGCAACACAATCAATTTCCAACGTGATCAGTGGTTTTCGCTCAGAACGACTTCGAGTAGTCTTGCTCACAGGCTTTTTATTTAATGCAGGGTTCACGTTCTTCACAACTTTCTTCGGTGTGTACCTTCGCAATCGGTTTAGTTTCAGCCCCTCAAAGACCGGTGATTATTTTGCAATAGTTGGTCTCTTCATTGCTTTCACGCAGGCAGTTGTTGTCGGACGGGTGTCAAAGAGACTTCCTGACTTCAAAGTTTTGAGATTCAGTCTTTTTGGAAATGCAACCATGATGCTGCTCTATTTCGCAGTGCCAACGACATTCTCATTTGGTCTGTATCTTGCCATTCCATTTTTTACCTTGTTCAATGGCCTCACGATGGCCAATATGACAAGTCTTGTGAGTCGCTCGGCAGAACCCGGTCAACAGGGCCAAGCAATGGGCATTTATTCCAGCGTGCAAAGTTTGGCGTCTGTTCCCGCATCAATTTTGGTTGGGTACATCACTACGAGCGTGACATCAAGTCAACCACTCATTGTGGCATCAGCATGTATTGCACTTGGTGGAGCAAGCTTTTTGTTCTTGTTCCGTCCTAAATATGTATAACAGTTTTACTCAGATCGGACCATCTGAAGTGAATGTGTCACTTCGTGGCCGTACAACAACCGTGTATGTATCCGCAATTGCAACTGCGCGATGCTCAGATTGGGCTTCAAGGCGTTCGGGATCTTGTACGACTGCCATAAATGCGCGCATTGATGGATAGGCAATAAAACGTACTTCGTCCCACTCACGCCCGTCACCCATAATGGTTCCTTCGACATTGAATATTGCCGCCGCGCCGCCGCCGTGCTTTTGTGCAACAGTGAATGCCTTTGACTGATACTCCTCCATGCCTCCCCGACGTCCACCCTCGGTGAATTTCAAAAGGTGAACCACCATGATGGGGCCATCCTCATCGGTGGGCGCATGCTCAAGACTGTCCCATGTATTGCTTTTTACCCGAAAGGAATCATCTAGATTTGCTGGCTGACAGCCGATCACAAATGTGAACTCCATCCCTGCTTCTTTGTGTTCGTGCTTATCCTGAAAATCTTTACGATTCTGCATTCCAAGAAACGCTTGACGCGTTGGGTATTTTACAACGCCAATTCGGTCCCACTTGTGGTCCTTTCCAGCAAGCTGAAGTTCAACATCGCCAATAAAAACAAGTTTCGCCCCAATGTCTTGCAGAATCTCGAGCGGTGAATACTGTTCATCTGCTTCTCTGCCAGAGATACCCCGCGAGCCATCTGCATAAGTTGCATGCTCCTTGTATTTCATGAAGTTCACCATCCAGACGGGACCATCTTGTTCTGGAGGTGTGCTGAACATCTGCATTCCGTATTCACGATTCATTTTTCCGTATCCGGGATTATTTGGAGCCATAATGTTGTTCCTTTTGTTTAGAGAGAAAGAATGTGTCCGGCCTCTGGCCGTACGCGCCCATTGACGAGTTGATCATAAATATCTTCGAGTGCTTCGGCTCCATGTGAATGCTCGATAGTGAGCCATCGAGTTGAATCATCAAGAAACAGCGAGAGTGCAGTGTTGATGCGTTCGTTGAACACATCGCGACCCCATTCTTTGCTACGTTTTGCCATTTGGCTTGGAGCAAAGAAAAATTCAGGCCGTGGCCCAGGGTTTCCTTTTGTTGACCCGGTCTGATCCCAATGAGTGCCGCCAATGCGACACGAGTACATCAGGGCATCATTGAAATGATGATGAGCGCGCGAGTTAACGCTGGCGTTTCCGGCCATGTCAACCAATACGGTTGGCACCGTGGCGTCAAGAGTCTCGATATCGTCGTACGTGATGGTTTGGTGATACAAGTCGAGGCCATCGGTGAAATCAACATTGCCTGCAGATGTAAGCGCCACAACCTTGACTTGTGAGTTGAGCCGCAAGCAGTGGGCGAGCGCGATGGATGTTTTGCTCGAGGCGCTTGTGACAAGAACCTGTTTGGCGCCAAAGAATTCTGAATCTCGCAAGAAGTCCTCTGCCAAGAACGACGTAACGAATAGCCCGCGCAAAACTAAAGTTGCATTGTCATTGGCAGTTTGGGTATCAGAAACTTTGTCAAATCCCCGATACGCCATTGCATGCGCTTCGCGATGAGCCGCAACGTCGACAAAACCCGAACTCGTAGTCTCAGCATGGACCACGTGATGGTCGCCCGCAGGGTAAAAACCAAAATATCGGTTGCCTTCTTTGATGCCGTCAACGTCAGAAGCGACAACCACCCCAAAGCCCATTGTTGGTAAACAGCCCCACCCATCTTGGGTTGCTGGGAAGAACCCCCAGTAGTCAAGGGCATCCCCTGACATTGCATAACTGATGTTGTTCGAAGTGAGCGCAAAGCGCTCAAGAGCCAGAACTACACAACCAGTGGGCGCAGTTATGGGCATTGCGGATTCAACGATTCGGTGATTTCGAAGGTTGGATCGGTCGATCTCTAGGTGCATGGGCTCTCCCGTTCCATCTCAAACTATGCCCCCAGGGGCAGATATCAGCAGTTGGGCATTTTCATCAGGGCCTGGCTAACCCAGATACACAAATACCGAGCAGAAGTAGAGCAAAAAGGGTTTATTGCCTACTATTTGAGCCTGTGGGGGCGAAATGTCCCCACCACAATGAACTTAAACAGAACAGAGGGGTTATTGAGAATGGAAATTATACCGATATTGAAGGATAGTCATTTAAATCAACTGGTGTACAACGCGCTTTCATTTGGCACGGCAGTCATGCTCGGAGCGTTTGTCTACTTCCTCACGCAGATTAAAAGTGTTGCGAAGCAGTATCAAACTGGGGTGGCAGTTTCTGCTGTCGTTGTAGGAATTGCTGCCTACCACTATTTCAGAATGTGGAGCGGTTGGTCGCATGGCCTAGTGAACGAGGGCTATCGATACGCAGACTGGCTCATCACGGTGCCGCTACTCGTCATTGAGTTGCTCATTGTTCTTGGAGTAGACGCAGCTCGTCGCAAGAAGCTCATGACAACTCTCGTTCCGGCAACCGTCCTCATGATTGGGCTCGGATACCCAGGAGAAGTTTCAGGTAGCGACAGCACAAAGTGGCTCTTCTGGATCCTGGCGATGCTTCCATTTGCATACATCTTGTTCACGTTGGCAGGCGAACTTAAATCCGCTGCATCACGTGAAACAGGACCGATAGCTTCAGCCGTCAAGAGTGCCACCCGCGTTTTGTTGGTGACATGGTTGGTGTACCCGATCGCGTACTTGTTCCCTGTGATCTTTGAGGTCGGAAACGAGGGCGCTGAAGCCGCTCGTCAGGTGGGCTACACATTGGCTGATATCACGGCGAAGGCTCTATACGGAATCATGATTCTGAACATTGCAAAAGCAAGGTCAGGCGATACACGCTAGAAGAATTTAAAAAAAAGGCCCCGTCACCAAAAGTGACGGGGCCTTTTTTATATTGCGCAATCAACGAAAAGAACATCAAAACCTCTTTTCAGAATGTTTTAATCGATGTGCTGGTCGGCGAGACGGCGAAATACTTTTATTTCCTCCGCGTCGTATGGCACGCCATCGGCATGTAGGAGTTCATGAAACCACGGTTCGTTGATGTCGACTGGCTCGGTCCAGGATCTCCACGGAAATCGTGTCTGGGTTCGTCCATCGACGAGTCCCCAGTTGAGCGCTCCGACGCCAGAATCTGCAAAAACTTCCAGTAGGTCAACACTTGATCCGGCGCTGCGAGCAAGCCATTCCGTGCAGAGAAGAGGCCTGCCGTGCACCTGTAATTCTTTGATGACTGCACATAGCTTTGTGCGTGGTTCGTAACAATGAAATGAAATGATGTCGCTACGTTCGAGTATCAGATGATTGAGCGGGTTATCAGCTGGCTGACTGTCGTCGTTATATTCCCAAATCCCTACGGTCAATGGTTGAGTTGTTTCAACTTTGCGTGCCCAATCAAATACGTCAGAGACTAGTTCGGTCGCAATGAGGTTCTTGTCATGTCGCGACCCAATCTTCAAAGTCACTGTGTCGATTTGATCGGGTTCATTAAAAAGATCCCAGGCGATGACTCGAGGATCATCCTTGAAGCGCGACAAAACCTCCTGCACATATGGACGCAGACTTGGCCAGCGAGAACGGTCATAAAAAATTTCTGACCCAGGGCCTTGCACCCACGTTGAGTTATGAAGACAGGGAACTGGATCAGGTTGTTTCCCGAGACGAGGCCTTGGGTGCCAGACTCCGTCGAAAAGAACAGGGACTATCCCGATGCCGTGTGAGTCGGCGACTGCAAAGACAGCATCTAGCCGTGCAAGGAAGTCCGCAGAAGAATGCTCAAACAACAAGTCATGGAGATACAGGCGAATCGTGTTCATCCCAATGTGTGCTGCCCATCCGAGTTCACGGTCAATAGTGGCGAGATCGAACGTCTCTTCCTGCCATGTCTCTAATTGATTTCCAGAAGTTGATGGGGTGAAGTTGCACCCGAGCCTCCAGCCGACTTCGGCACGCCAATTAACTGCGCGAACAGTAGGCCATCGCTCAAGATTCACATTTACAGTTAATCTCACGGCAGCCAGACTTACGCAGATATCTTGAAGTTGATTGAGCCCTTGGGCGGCGGAGGAGACGTTAATTTAAAAGTGACAACTTGAGTTGTCACTTTTTATAAAGGCTTCTGGCCTACGCAGTGCCAATTGAGCGTCAACAACTCTTCTTCCTCGGCCTGGATATAGGACGCGCTATTTGCGTTCATCCGCTGCATTAACGCATCAGTCTTTGCTGGAATCAGGTGTACCTTGGTCAGAAATCTGAAAACTGCCTCGTACCGTGTGAATAACGCAACTTCTTTTTTGATCAACTCCACTGCAGGTCGTCCGACAGAGGAGATAAGTTCGAAGCCGGCGTCGCGATACGCATTTTCCCAGTATCGGTAATACCAGAACCCACCGAATACCGTCAGCTCGCGAGTGTGTTGGATCAAGTTTCGCTGGTGTTCGTTGTCTCGGTCGTATGCATCGAGAGCTGCGACATCGTTGATGACAAACCGTCCACCAGGTTTTAGAACGCGCATGACCTCCGAGAATGTGCGAGCGTGGTCGCTGATGTATGTCATCGGTTGGATCGCATATATCGAATCAAATGATTCATCATCAAACTCGAGCACCATGTTTAAGTCACCGACCGTGAACTGATCCCTCGGTAGGTTCGGGTTCTTCCACGCTTTCTCAATCTGTGAGCGGTCCAAGTTGAGTCCGTACGGTGTCGCCCCGGTGAGCTCAGCAATATGCTCTGCGATTGCGCCGCACCCACAGCCCAGTTCCAACACCTTGTCCCCCGGGCGCAACTGCAGATCGTTTGCCACAATTCGCTCGAACAGAATCTGATTACTCAGAACAGACTGCTCTGGGTCGATGGTTGGAGGCATGTACATCTTTTCGACAGAGCCGAGAGTGCACAGTAGGTGAATCACCTTGTACAACTGAGTTAGTTCGTGACTACTGCCTTGGGGGTATCCCTTTAGCGGCACGCCGGCTTCGTAGTCAGCCTTTGTGTTCTCTGGTGAGTCGACGAACAACTCATCGTATGACCGCATGTATGCGTTGTAGTCGTCGTCACTAATCCTGAGAAGACCCCACAAAGCTCCGAGGCGGTCGCGGATCGTTGTCGGCTTGTGCTTCACGATTTTTACAGTAGCGGCAACTATGAGCGGTTGTTAAGAAAATGGGCAACTGCGTTGAACCCTCGCAATGTCTCGTACGTTAGTGAGGGCATTGTCGCTTCTGGATACGTCGAAAATCGTGCAATCACAGTCTGACTGGGACGGTGCACCCAGATGTACTGTCCAAAGATTCCCCAGCCGGTAAATTGCGCATCACGTTCCTTCACCCAGAATGCGTTGTGGTACGCGTACCAATCGGGGCCGTCCTCGTTTGCAAAGGTCGAGGCATCGAGAGACTTCAGGTAACACGCACGCGCGTTGTCATCGGTCTCGCGGGTGTTGCGTACCCATGACTCTGGTAACACATGTCGACCATTGAGCATTCCGTCGTTGAGATAGGCGAGACCAAATCGGGCAAGGTCACGAACAGTGCAGGATATGCCCGCCTCAGCAATAGGGAAACCAAGTGGGTCAACTGAAATAGTGGCGGGGTGTTCCATGCCGAACGATGTCCAGATGTCTCGAGAAAGAACTTCTTGGAATGACATGCCATTAACTATTTCTATGACGCGAGCCACGACATTAGTCAGCGGCGATCGGTAATCAAACAGTTCACCGTGTAGTCGCGCAAGTGGATAAGTAGCAAAATGTTTCAGAACTCCGACTGTGGCACGTTCTCCCAGCGGACGAAAACCTGATTGTCGTTCGTATTCAAGGAGTGGATTATCGGCATCAGGATCGCTGTAGAGGTCGTAGTTCTCAACGAACTCAGTTCCTGCTGTCATATCAATGAGATGGCGAATTGTGCAGCCGTCAAGACTTGTCCCGGCAAACTCGGGCGCAATATTGGTGACAAAGTCATTAATGGAAAGCAGGCCCCGCCCAATTGAAATTCCCAACGCTGCCGCTGTCACTGATTTAGTGACGCTCATTAGTAAATGTTGACTCTTGTCAGTCAAATTATTGAAGTATCTTTCATCAACAATTGATCCTTTATGTATAACGCAGAGGGCATCACAAAATGTTTCGTTGAGATGACGTTCCCATGTGGTTAGTGAACCATCGACGGAAGTGAATGAGACATCATCAAGATGAGCGGATTCTCGAGGGAGCGCAGTGACATCACCTGATTCGTTGGAGATGGGAACTGTGTCGAGTAGGTCCGCCACATGATGAAAGCCCCAACGATTATGCGGCGGCTCGAGCCAATTACTGAGGTTTACGGACTCACTCATCGTTTGAAGTGTACGACGGATACTTCTCATTCTGAATGGTATGTCTCATTGACAGTGTCCCCTGAGACACCTACAGTGTGAAAATGAGTAGGGCTGAACGTCGTATCATCCCAGCTATTGGTGAAGTACTCCGTACGCCAGAAAAACAGTTCGATCACGTAAAGGGTTATGACTGGCCTCATCATGAAATAACGGTGGGGCCTGGCTTGCAAATGGCGTATGTAGACGCCGGTGATGCGAATGCAGAAGAAACACTATTGCTCTTGCACGGCGAACCAATGTGGGGTTATCTGTATCGAAAGATGGTGACCCCTTTTGTCGAAGCGGGATACCGAGTGATTGTTCCTGATCTCATTGGATTTGGTCGCTCTGACAAACCCACAGATGAGCACGCATATTCATATAGCAACCATGTTGCATGGGTAAGAGAATTAGTTGAACAACTTGCACTCACGAACGTGACATTCTTTGGTCAAGACTGGGGTGGATTGATTGGCGGCAGAGTTATTGCAGAAATTCCTGATCGATTTGCTCGAGTTGTTTTTTCCAATACGGCACTCCCATGCTCCGGCCCAGCTTTCCCGTTTGCCACTGCGCAACAACCACTTGATCCGCAGATGGTGAAAGACAAAGTGGGAATTGACTGGCGAGAAACAGTAGATGCTGAAGATCGAATCATTGCCGACAAGGTGCATGCCATCGTCGAAGCGGGTCCGTCTTGGTATTTCTTGGCATGGCGTTTATACGCACAAGAAGTAACCGAACTGGTGCCATCAAAAATTGTGCCTGGCTGGTGTCTTACAGAGTTAGCGCCGGATGTTCTTGCTGCGTACGATGCTCCATTCCCATCGCATGAATATTCCGCTGGTGCGCGCAGATTCCCCATGTTGGTTCCTATTTCCACGGATGATCAAGAACGCCTCAAGGGCGACGCAGCGTGGCAGGTCTTCAATCAATTCTCAAAGCCGGTCCTCACCATTTGGGGAGACCGTTGTCCTCATACATATTTGGACATGGGCAAGCAGTATCGTGACGGAATTCCCGGGGCGCAATTGCCTGGAATTGAACACAAGGTATATCGAGCTAGTCACTACATCCAAGAAGACCTGGGCGCCGAAATTGCTGCCGACATGCTTTCTTTTATTCGCACTTTTCCGCTAACAAAATAAGCAGGAATAAACTCGTTAATCAGGGGAGCGGAGACCCGCATT
>Ga0214919_10002203_pt1 | contig 30948 bp, 29 predicted proteins | sample LL1503_MetaG_FD_177994 | JGI IMG/M metagenome (GOLD analysis project Ga0214919, IMG submission 177994) | Freshwater microbial communities from Lake Lanier, Atlanta, Georgia, United States - LL-1503 | ecosystem: Environmental > Aquatic > Freshwater > Lake | place: USA: Georgia | collected... | reverse complement strand
ATGGCTTTTATGTAAATTTAGGAATTGGTCTACCGACGATGGTGGCCAACTATGTTCCGACTGATATTGAAGTGTGGCTGCAGTCTGAAAATGGTTTGTTAGGTATTGGTCCGTTTCCAACCGAGGATGCCGTTGATGCTGACTTGATTAATGCGGGTAAGCAAACGATTACGGCGATTCCCGGCTCATCAATTTTTAGCTCGGCGGATTCATTCGGCATGATCCGTGGCGGGAAAGTGAACATTGCTATTTTAGGAGCGATGCAAGTGTCCGAGCACGGTGATCTGGCGAATTGGATGATTCCCGGAAAAATGGTCAAGGGTATGGGCGGCGCGATGGACTTGGTGGCGGGTGTGCAGCGCGTGGTTGTGTTGATGGAACACGTAGCCAAAGCCAAAGATGGAAGCAAATCGCACAAGCTCTTAAAAAAATGCACACTGCCTTTGACGGGTGTGGGTGTGGTTGATCGCATCATCACCGATCTTGCTGTGCTGGATGTGGCGGATAAAGGGTTGAAGCTAGTTGAATTAGCACCTGGTGTGACTAAAGAAGAGTTAATTGATAGCTCGGACTGCGAGATTCATTTTTAGTCAGTTTTACTTAATTCCCGCTTGGAATTAGCAAAGCCCAGTCCGTCACCAGACTGGGCTTTTTTCTTTCGATGAATTTCTGGCTAGGTCTGCTGCCGTTTTTTAGCAACACGATGTACTAGTTGATGTACTGACCTGTTACTACGCTGATTTTTCCATCCTTTTTTTGCCCATACTTGTTTCGGTAAAACGTGCTGTGCACGATTTTTTTGAATACAAAATTGAGGGGTAGATAATCATGCGAGGTTCTTCAGGGATTCCTAAAAGTGATATCAACTCGGCGTTGGTGCCTGATTCCACAGCGAGTACTGATGCAGAATTAAAAAATAGTACAGAACCTTATAAGCGATTAAAAACGCGCAAACCACCCTCGGTTCGAGAAAAAGAGCGGACTCACGCTCAGGGTGATAATGTTAAAACAGGCAAGGGCTCCGCCGCCGAAAGCAAATTACACGCACACAGCTCAAGGGAGAGCGCTAGTCCGCTTTTATCTCAAGATATGACTCAACACACAGCGCCAGTTGTTTCTTCCTCGCGAAAAAATTCGTACATGAAAAGCGAGACCCATACTAAAGCGAATGATATTAAAGAAATTGCAGTATCACTGGCGCTTCGTATTCAACCCGCATTGGTTGAAAAGGAATTGAATCAATTAGAAATTGTTATGAAGGGCCTGGAAGATAATAATCTTCGATTTAACCGTCCACCACTTGTTAACTATAGTGAAATCAAGGAGTTTATTCGAACAGGAATTATCAGGGTGATCGAATTTAAGGAGGGTGCCATTTCCGATCAGGCAGAGGATTTGCTGATACGCATGATTCGACTGGGTTGTGATCCGAATATGGCAGATAAATATGGAAACTCGGTACTCATGTTTGCCTGTAAGGCAGGGCGATCTGCGTTGGTAAAGGTGCTTCTGACCGAATGCCCCAATCTAAGAAAAGACTGGCTTAATGTGCATGGCCAAAATGCGGCGATGATGGCCTATAAATATGACAATTCGCAGCTTTATCCTTTACTCGAGGAAGCGGGTATCTCTCGACACCCTGAAAATCCAGTCCTTTACATGTATCTCAGTTCATTTCAAATAACCGGCGACGATTCAACAGATTCTGAATCGGTTGACTATTTAGATTTGTTTGAAGAAAATAACTTTATGAATCTTGCTGATGTGAATGGACAAACTTTACTCTTTCATGCTGTGATCCATGAAGATGTAGATTTTGTTATTTTTCTTTGCAAGCAGAAAAATTTTCCTAATGTATCGCTACGCGACCGTAATCAAAAATCTGTATTTGATTACGTAAAGCAGATCAAAGATCCAGAAAAAAAGAAAAAAATCTCTGGGCTTATCTATAACTTGAGTCTGCAGACCGGCTCGCTACAACAACTCTCCAAATATACTTTTTCGGGTGGTGTTTTGAAAAAAGATTAATCACTGCGCAGCCCAGCCTCCATCCATATTCCATGCAGCACCTCGCACCTGAGATGCGGCAGAGCTGCATAAAAATACGGCCAGCTCGCCCAACTGTTCTGGCGTAACGAATTCTGCCGATGGCTGCTTTTCTATCAATAGCTCGTGCTTTGCTGCTTCTTGCGAGAGCGATTTGTCGTGCGCACGCGCATCGACTTGTTTTTGTACTAGGGGTGTCAGTACCCATCCCGGACAAATTGCATTGCATGTGATGCCGGTTTGCGCGTTTTCTAATGCGGTGACTTTCGTTAAGCCGATGATGCCGTGTTTAGCAGCCACATACGCTGATTTGCCAGCCGAGCCGACTAAGCCATGCACCGAGGCGATGTTGATAATGCGCCCCCAGTTATTTTTTTTCATGAAGGGCAAAGCTAATCGTGAAGTGTGAAATGCTGAACTCAGGTTGATGGCAATCACAGCGTCCCAGCGATCGACTGGAAAATCTTCCACATTGGCGACGTGCTGTATGCCTGCATTGTTAACTAAAATATCGATACCCCCCATTTGAGTCGCGGCCTCGCGCATCATTTGCTCGATCTCAGCCGCTTTCGACATATCAGCGCCACTGTAGATCGTGCGCACACCATGCTGCTTGGCGATATCTTTTTGCAGTTGATCAATTGCGGTGGCTTCGCCAAAGCCATTCATTACGATGTTGGCTCCTTGAGCGGCGATTGCATGAGCAATACCCAGACCGATGCCTGAGGTGGATCCGGTGACTAAGGCCGTTTTGCCGGAGAGTGAACGATTCTGCATTTTTTTCTCTTAAAAAGATGATTGGTTACAGGGGATTGTAAGGCCAGAGACCAGTAAAATGAGGGCCTATTAAATAAATCTGGAGCGCCCTTCAATGACGCAGCCGCAAATCAACATGGTGCAGTGTTTGTCTCCGCTTGGCTTACATCACATGGCTTATAAGGAGTGGGGCGATCCGCATAATCCGGCGGTGCTGGTCTGTGTGCATGGCGTCTCGCGTGTATCGGATGATTTCGATGATCTGGCGCGGGCTTTATCGGATCGCTATCGTGTGATTTGTCCGGATGTGGTGGGCCGTGGTCGTTCGTCTTGGCTGAAAAATCCCCATTTATATGCTGTACCTCAGTATGTCAGCGACATGGTGACCTTAGTCGCGCGCCTCGATGTGCAGACGGTAGATTGGTTTGGAACGTCGATGGGCGGTTTAATTGGTATGGGTTTGGCATCGCTGCCGGAATCGCCGATTCGTAAAATGATAATGAATGATATTGGTCCCAACTTAAATTATTCAGCCTTGCTGCGCATTGCGGCATATATAGGCTTGGATAGGCACTTTAGTAGTTTTGAAGAAGGTGAGGAATATATCCGTTCAGTAGCGGCTTCGTTTGGAACGCACACGAATGATCAGTGGGACAAACTGGCGCGCGATGTACTTAGACAGCAGCCCGATGGAACATGGCGGCGGCATTACGATCCGTCGATTGCGAAAGCGTTTGGCAGCATGACCGAAGAGAGTGTAGTCAAAGGTGAAGCGGCTTTATGGGCTGCGTATGATGCGATCCGTTGCCCGGTGTTGTTAGTACGAGGCGCGCAATCGGATTTGCTGACTGCCGAGACTGCCAAACAAATGACTGAGCGCGGACCTCGAGCTCAGCTGGTTGAATTGCCTGATGTCGGCCACGCCCCGACATTTGTGAATGCTGATCAGATAGAAATCGCGCGTCGATTTTTACTTTCTTGAGTACGGATTCAAGTAGATACACAGTTCGGTATAAATAACTAGCAGAAAAATTTCACGTTATGGTATCGACTACCCTTCATACCGAAGGTAATGAAGCATTGATCGCTGGCTTGCGTGCTGAGGATGCAGCGCGCGTGCTAGACGCTCAGGAATTTGCTCGTGCATCGTACGCTGATCGCCAGGTACCGACGGGGCAGGACGCGCTGAGTTTTTCTCGTGGCGTGGTGTCGGCATTGGCGGCGTTGCGTACCGATGCTGATACGCGTATTGCTGGCATGCTGTTTGAGTTGACTGCTATCGATGAAAAAAGTGCAGAGCAAATTGAGTCGCATTTCGGTACCGAAGTCGCCAACATGGTTACAGGTATTCGTCAGCTCATGCGTTTGCATGAGGGTGTGATTATTCATAAAGAAGTAGGTAAGAGTAAGAACAGCGCGACCACACAGCTAGAGACCTTACGCAAGATGACGCTGGCGATGGCTACCGATATGCGAGGTGTATTGGTGCGACTGGCATCGCGCTTGACGACGCTGCGTTATTTTGCTGAATGCAAACTAGAAAACGATATGACCTTGCGCTACGCGCGTGAGACCTTTGACTTATATGCGCCGTTAGCGAATCGACTCGGTGTATGGCAGCTCAAATGGGAATTGGAGGATTTGTCATTTCGATTTAGTGATCCGGCAGGCTATAAGAAGATCGCGCGCATGCTGGAAGAGCGACGGATAGAGAGGGAAAGCTTTGTAGAAGAGGCTATTGTTAGACTCAAAACTGAGTTGGCGATGGCGGATATCAAGGCCGATGTGTACGGACGACCCAAGCATCTCTATAGTATCTGGAGCAAGATGCAGGGTAAGGATATTGATTTTTCGCGCTTGCATGATGTTCGTGCATTTCGCGTAATTGTTGATGATGTAAAAACTTGTTATGCCGTGCTGTCTATCGTTCATAACATCTGGACTCCGGTGACCGAAGAATTCGATGACTACATCGCGCGTCCTAAGTCGAATGGCTATCAGTCACTCCACACGGTAGTTCAGGCGAATGATGGCCGTACGCTAGAAGTACAAATACGGACTCAGGATATGCATCGCTTTGCCGAGTATGGCGTTGCTGCGCACTGGCGCTACAAAGAGGGCAGTGGTGGTTCTGCTGATCAAAAATACGACGAAAAAATTGCCTGGTTACGACAGCTACTGACCTGGAAAAGCGAAGTCGCTGACACGGTGGTGGGACAAGATGAGACTGATCGCCAATGGGTAGAGCAATTAAAATCGGCATCCCTGAATGACCGTATTTATGTGATGACACCACAGGCGCGTGTGATCGAGCTGCCGGCGGGTGCTACGCCGATTGATTTTGCTTATCACTTGCACAGCAATATCGGACACCGCTGTCGCGGAGCGAAAATCAACGGCACCATGGTGCCATTGAACACGGCACTTAAAAATGCACAGACGGTAGAGATTATTACGGCTAAGGGCGAAGCTGCAGCTTCGGGTGCTGCAGGACCATCGCGTGATTGGTTATCAGATGGTTTTACCGCAAGTCAGCGTACGCGCGCAAAAATTCGTGCGTGGTTTAACGCTATCGAACAAGAAGAAACCTTGTCGCATGGCCGCGCAGTACTTGAAAAAACTTTGCAGCGCGAAGGAAAGACAGCGGTCAATCTGGAAGATCTTGCTCACAAATTAGGTTTTGCCAAGCTTGATGAATTGTTACTCGCGGTAGGTAATGAACGATTGAGTCTGCGTTTGATAGAGCAGGCTTTGCATGCGAATGATGCAAACAAGGCGGCGCCGGTCGATGAGCAAGCGTTAACGCGCAAAAGTCGAGCATCGAGTGTTACTCAGGGCGGCAAGTCTGGCGTACTAGTGTTGGGTACCAGTGGGTTGTTAACGAGTATGGCAAGTTGCTGCAAGCCTGCGCCCCCCGACCCTATTGTTGGCTTCATCACGCGCGGCAAGGGCATTTCGATTCATCGTGCGAGTTGTAAAAATTTTTCGCAAATGTGTCTGCGCGCACCGGAACGTATGGTGCAAACGGAGTGGGGTACATTGACCACTGATACGGTGTATCCCGTTGATGTGTTTGTTCAGGCTAGCGATAGACAAGGTTTGTTACGTGATATCTCAGATATTTTTTTGCGCGAAAAAATCAATGTGATTGGTGTATCGACGCGCAGCAGTAAAGGACAAGCATTCATGTCGTTCACGGGAGAGATTTCGTCAACGGCACAATTGCAGCGCGCACTCGGGGTGATTCGAGAAGTAAAAGGCGTGTTGGAGGTTAGGCGAACGTAAATCGAACCTCAGGCAGCGTAAAAGAGGCGTGCTTGCAGGGTGTTGGACGGTTTTGGCATGCCATAAAACTAAGTTTCGCGGTTTATCTGCCGTGTGAGGCTGGCAGAAAGATTCAAAGCTGGCTATAATCCGGCCTCTTTAGGCGCGTAGCTCAGCTGGTTAGAGCACTACCTTGACATGGTAGGGGTCGTTGGTTCGAGTCCAATCGTGCCTACCAATTTTTCTTAAAAATCATGCGGTTTGCGTGTTTAGGAAAACTTTGGTACTAAATTGGGACTGGCAAACTAGTCCAACTTTTTATATTCGAAGCAGGATTTTTTGTAAGAGCGAGAAAGGCATCACGGTTATGACACCGCGAACTATCACCACAATCTCTGGTTTGATTCGCTAGTCCGATTCTCGGTTTTACTATGCAGTGAGAAAAGCGCGGCTAGCCCGCGTTTTTTTATGCCTTAAAACAGGCGATTCTTTGCAGGAGAATTAACATGATTTCCATTCGACTTCCCGATGGCTCGCAGCGCGAGTTTGATGCACCTGTCACCGTAGCGCAGGTTGCGGCCTCAATAGGTGCAGGTCTGGCCAAGGCGGCACTCGCTGGCAAGGTGGACGGTGCGTTGGTTGATACCTCGCACTTGATTAGTCAGAACGCCGAGCTCGCCATCATCACCGACAAAGATGCCGATGGCTTAGAGGTGATACGTCACTCGACGGCTCACTTGCTGGCCTATGCTGTAAAAGAGCTTTTTCCGGATGCGCAGGTAACGATAGGGCCGGTAGTCGATAACGGGTTTTATTACGATTTTTCGTACAAGCGTCCATTTACTCCGGAAGATCTGGAGGCAATTGAAAAGAAGATGGCTGAGCTGGTAAAAAAAGATGAGCCAGTACAGCGCAAAGTTTTGCCACGTGATGAGGCGGTTGCGTATTTCAAATCGATCGGTGAAGCTTATAAGGCAGAGATCATTGAGTCGATTCCAGCCAATGAAGATGTGTCTTTGTATAGCGAAGGTAAATTTACCGATCTCTGCCGTGGCCCGCATGTACCTTCAACAGGTAAGTTGAAGGTATTTAAGTTGATGAAGCTGGCCGGTGCTTATTGGCGCGGCGATTCAAAAAACGAGATGTTGCAGCGTATTTATGGCACGGCTTGGGCTAAGAAAGAAGACCAAGAGGCGTATCTTCACATGCTGGAAGAAGCCGAGAAACGCGATCACCGCAAGCTGGGCAAAGTGTTGGATCTGTTTCACTTTCAAGATGAAGCGCCGGGTTTGATCTTCTGGCATCCCAAGGGCTGGACTGTCTGGCAGCAGGTTGAGCAATACATGCGTCGCGTGTATCAAGACAATGGCTATCAAGAAGTAAAAGCTCCGCAAATTCTTGATCGCACGCTGTGGGAAAAGTCTGGGCATTGGGACAACTACAAAGACAATATGTTCACCACGGATTCGGAGAATCGGCAATATGCGTTAAAGCCGATGAATTGCCCGGGTCATGTGCAGATTTTCCGATCAAATCTTCATTCGTATCGTGAACTTCCACTTCGCTATGGTGAATTTGGTCAATGTCATAGAAATGAGCCATCAGGATCGCTGCACGGAATGATGCGTGTGCGCGGATTTACTCAAGATGATGGCCATATTTTCTGCACCGAAGATCAGATCCTTGATGAATGCGTAGCATTCACGGCCCTGTTACAGAAGGTGTATCGCGATTTTGGATTTGATGAAGTCATTTACAAAGTGGCGACTCGACCCGAAAAGCGTGTTGGTTCGGATGATTTGTGGGACAAAGCTGAAAAAGCCTTAATCACATCGCTCGAACGTTCTGGCTGCCATTATGAAATTTCGCCGGGCGAAGGTGCGTTCTACGGACCGAAAATTGAATACACCTTAAAGGATGCGATTGGTCGCGCCTGGCAATGCGGCACGATTCAGGTGGATTTCTCCATGCCAGTGCGCTTGGAGGCTGAGTACGCGGCTGAAGATAACAGCCGCAAAGTGCCGGTCATGCTGCATAGAGCTATTTTGGGCTCATTGGAACGTTTCATCGGCATGCTGATCGAAAATCACGCGGGGGCGTTGCCAGTTTGGCTAGCTCCGAGTCAGGTTAGCATTTTGAATATTTCTGAGGGTCAGATTGAATATGCGCAAAAACTTGAGCAAAACCTGAAAAAACAAGGGTTTAGAGTACATACTGATTTGCGCAATGAGAAAATAACCTATAAAATACGCGAGCATTCAATGCAAAAAATTCCTTACATCGTCGTTGTCGGCGACAAGGAACGGGATGCAAACACAGTGGCCGTGCGTGCTCGAGGCAATGTCGATCTTGGTGTTATGAGTTTCGACAGTCTGGTAGAGCGACTTCATCAAGAGGTTGCCTCCAAGGCCTGACGGATCTGCCGTCAGGTTTCCTCTCAGCAGAAGCACGGCTTAATTATTGGATTTTTGAGGATACTGCAATAGCTACTGATAAGTCGCACCGAATCAACGGTGAAATCTCCGCGCCTGAAGTGCGCTTGGCTGGTGTTGATAACGAACCTTTGGGTATAGTCAGTCTCCCAGATGCGTTCCGTCTGGCAGAGGAAGCGAATGTTGATCTGGTAGAAATCGCTCCTACCGCTGTTCCACCTGTGTGTCGTTTGATGGATTACGGCAAATTCAGATATCAGGAACAAAAGAAGGCACACGAAGCTAAGCTGAAGCAGAAAGTGATCTTAGTCAAAGAGATCAAATTTCGCCCCGGTACGGATGATGGTGATTACAACATCAAGCTGCGTAACCTAATTAAGTTCCTCGATGAGGGTGATAAGACCAAGATTACGTTGCGTTTTCGAGGTCGAGAAATGGCGCACCAGGAAATTGGTATGCGCGTGTTGGAGCGGCTGAAAGCCGATCTTGAGCCTTATGGCCAGATTGAACAGTTTCCAAAAATGGAAGGTCGGCAGATGGTTATGATACTTTCGCCGAAAAAGAAGAAGTAGTTTTTGATAGAATCCGAGTCTCGCAAAAATAGCGAGTCGCTTGAGGGGTAACCCTCAGGATGCGATGGCCTCGATGCCATCGCCAATAAGAAGCGAGTGCAGGCATCCAAGAGCAGTGTTTTGCTGCCACCTGTAATCGTAAAAAAATGGAACTGCCTGAAAGGGCAGCGTGTGTCATGCCAAAAATGAAAACCAAGAGCAGCGCGAAGAAGCGTTTTCGTGTGCGCCCAGGTGGAACGGTCAAACGTGGTCAAGCGTTCAAGCGCCACATTCTGACCAAAAAAACTACCAAAAATAAACGTCAATTGCGTGGAGCCACAAATGTTCATGAAACGAACATCGACTCTGTCCGCGCAATGATGCCCTTCGCTTAACCTCACTCTCGTCAATAGGAGCACACCATGCCAAGAGTAAAACGTGGGGTCACAGCACGGGCCCGTCATAAAAAAGTCTTAAACGCCGCCAAGGGTTACCGCGGTCGTCGCAGTCGCGTTTATCGCGTTGCTAAACAAGCGGTCATGCGCGCTGGTCAATACGCGTATCGTGATCGCCGTAACAAGAAACGCGTATTTCGTGCACTTTGGATTACGCGTATTAATGCCGCTTCACGCGAGCATGGTCTGACATACAGCGTATTCATGAATGGCCTGAAAAAAGCCGCGATCGGTCTGGATCGTAAGGTCTTGGCTGACATGGCTGTGATGGACAAGCCAGCGTTTGCAGCGATCGTTAATCAAGTAAAGGCCACCATCGCCGCTTGATGCGAGGCGAGCGCTTCTCGCTAAGCGCTCACGCAGACGGCTGGTGACACAGACGTAGATGGGGCAGCGGTTTCGACCGATGCCCCATTATTTTTTCATCGTCATACTCAAAAAGAATTCGAGCCGAACATTCCATGAGCACATTGGAACAACTCGTCGTCGCTGCTGAGACCGATTTCATTGGTGCTCAGGATCCTGCTGCGTTGGAAAACGCCAAGGCTAAATATCTGGGCAAGACTGGCTTGATTACTGAGCAGATGAAAGGCTTGGGCAAGCTCGATCCTGATGCGCGTCGCGCTCAGGGCTCAGTCATTAATGAGGCCAAGGAAAAGATTGAGTCATTGCTATCAGCTCGGCGCCAAGCGCTGGCTGATGCACAGATGCAAACTCGATTAAATGCTGAGGCCATCGATGTCACGCTTCCAGGTCGTGGCCGTGGTTTTGGTGGTATTCATCCGGTCATGCGTACGTGGGAGCGAGTCGAAGCCATTTTCGGATCGATTGGTTTTGATGTGGCTGATGGCCCCGAGATTGAAACTGACTGGACTAACTTCACCGCGTTGAATAGCCCAGAAAATCATCCAGCACGTTCGATGCAGGATACGTTTTATATTGATGGCAAAGACAGTACCGGCAAGCAGCTGCTGTTACGTACTCATACGAGTCCTATGCAAGTGCGCTATGCGCGCATGAATCGACCACCGATCAAAGTGATTGCACCGGGCCGCACGTATCGCGTTGATAGCGATGCGACTCATTCACCGATGTTTCATCAGGTCGAAGGTTTATGGATAGATACCGATATCAGCTTCGCTGATCTCAAAGGTGTTTATCTGAATTTTGTTAAAGCTTTTTTTGAAACGGATGATCTTCAAGTCCGTTTCCGTCCTTCCTATTTCCCGTTTACTGAGCCTTCCGCTGAGATCGATATTGCCTTTGGTAGCGGTCCGCTCAAAGGTCGTTGGCTTGAAGTGTCGGGCGCTGGGCAGGTTCACCCCACTGTATTGAGAAACATGGGTTTAGATCCAGAAGAGTTTATTGGTTTTGCTTTTGGTTCGGGTCTGGAGCGTCTGACCATGCTGCGCTATGGCATCAATGATTTACGTCTTTTCTACGAAGGCGATTTGCGCTTTCTGAAGCAATTTAACTGACACCATTCATTACTGGCACACCATGCAATTTTCAGAAAACTGGTTGCGTACTCTAGTCAATCCTAAGCTGACTTCGGATGAGTTGTCGCATTTGCTGACGATGGCAGGTCTCGAAGTGGAAGAGGTCGAACCGGTCGCGCCGCCATTTACCCATGTGGTCGTGGCGCAGGTGCTTGAAGTAGCCCGTCATCCTAATGCGGACCGTTTGAATGTTTGTCAGGTTGATGTGGGTACTGGAACGCTGCTTACGATTGTGTGTGGTGCGCCGAATGTGCGCGTTGGTATGAAAGTGCCTTGTGCGCTGGCAGGTGCGAAGTTGCCGCCGGGGCCTGATGGAAAATCACTAGAAATTAAAGTAGGGCAGCTGCGCGGTGTTGAATCCCAAGGCATGCTATGTTCGGCTCGTGAGTTGTGCTTATCAGAGGATCATGGCGGCTTATTAGAATTAGCCGAGGGCGCACTGATAGGACAAAATTTCCGTGATTATCAGCAGCTCAATGATTTGAAATTCACGATTAAGCTCACCCCTAATCGTGCGGATTGTTTATCGGTGTTGGGCGTTGCTCGTGAAGTGTCTGCTTTAACGGGTGTGACCTTAAATCCACCTATCTGCAAACCGTATGCGAGTGATAGTGATGAAAAGCTGAAAGTAAAAATCAGTGCACCTGATCTTTGCGGCCGTTTTTCAGGTCGTGTGATTCGTGGTTTGAACGCGAAAGCAGCGACGCCTGAATGGATGAAGCAGCGTCTAGAACGCAGCGGTCAGCGACCTATCTCTGCGTTGGTTGATATATCGAACTATGTAATGTTGGAGTTGGGGCGTCCTACCCATGTATTTGATTTAGACAAAATTCACGGCAACCTAGAAGTGCGCTGGGGCCGTAAAGGCGAATCGCTCAAACTCTTGAATGGCACTACTGTTGAGATTGATGATTGGGTGGGCGTGATCGCTGACGACCAGCACGTTGAGTCTCTCGCAGGAATTATGGGCGGTGATGCGACCGCAGTTTCACTTGAGACTACAAATATTTATTTAGAAGCGGCTTTCTGGTGGCCGAATGCTATTCAGGGCAGAGCCCGTCGCTATAATTTTTCTACCGATGCGGCGCATCGTTTCGAGCGTGGCGTAGATTTCGCAACGACGGTTGAGCATATCGAACGTATCACGCAGTTGTTAGTTGAGATTTGTGGTGTGTCTGGCCAGACTAAAGTGGGTCCAGTGGACGATCAAATGACTCAGCTTCCTGAGCGCAAGCCAGTGCGGCTGCGCGTTGCTCGCGCATCGAAGATCATTGGTATTCCTTTGGCGAGTGATGAGATCGCTACCATTTTTACGCGCTTAGGTTTGAACCACACGCATAAAGATGATGTGTTCGAAGTGACAGCGCCAAGCTATCGCTTCGATATTGAGATTGAAGAAGATTTGATCGAAGAAATTGCACGCGTCCACGGTTTTGAAAATATCCCCGCATTACCGCCAGTCGCTGCTAATCAGATTCGAATTTTGCCGGAGCAAAGCCGCTCATTATTTACTGTGCGTCGAATGCTGGCTGACTTGGATTATCAGGAAGTCGTGAACTTTAGTTTTGTCGAGGCAGAAGCGGAAGTTGATTTTGCAGGCAATACTCATCCGATCCGACTACTCAATCCGATTGCCAGCCAGATGAGTGTGATGCGCTCGCAATTGGTCAGTGGTTTGGTGGCGAATATTCGTTACAACATCAACCGTAAAGCATCGCGGGTTCGCGTGTTTGAAGTGGGTGCCGTGTTCAACAATGACAGCCATGTCGCTGATGGTCCTTTAACGGTTGCAGGTATTCACCAATCAAAGCGTGTGGCTGCGATTGCTTATGGCCCTGTCGTTAATGAGCAATGGGGGCATGAAGCACGCAGCGTTGATTTTTTTGATATCAAAGCCGACCTTGAAGCCTTGTGTTCTCCACAAAAGCTGCAATTTGCTCCGCTGGTTCATCCTGCTTTGCACCCCGGCCGATCGGCGCAAGTGTTAACTGATGGTGTGCCGGTAGGCTTTATCGGCGAGTTGCACCCTCGTTTACAGCAAACCTTGGAATTGCCCTTAGCGCCGGTTTTGTTTGAGGTAGAAGCTCATTTTCTGCAGCAAAAAGCCGTGCCAGTTTATGCAGAGATTTCGAAATTCCCTGCGGTCACGCGTGATTTGGCTTTGCTTGTCAAACAGTCATTAAATGTACAAAGTATTTTTGATGTATTTGATGAGCAGCGAACGGGAAGTCAAGTATGTCGAATCATGCAACATATTGTTTTATTTGATGAATATCGTGGAAAAGGACTGCTTCCGGACGAAAAAAGTCTTGCATTCCGGATTACCATGCAAGATACTCAAAGCACCCTGCAAGATGACTCTATCGACGCTGCATTAGGCGCGTTTATTGATGTTGTCAACAAAAAGCTTGGGGCGACATTACGCAAATAAGCACGCCGGATTGACTTAAAAAAATACATCATGAACCACAGCAATCCTGTCGAAATGGAGTCCGTTGTTGCAGCTGATCTTGGTCGCGCTTTGCTCGCGTCGCAAGAAAATGCCGCGGCAGAAAAAGAACTGCCTACCCTTACTAAAGCCGAACTCGCTGAAATGCTGTTTGAGCAAGTCGGTCTGAATAAGCGTGAAGCCAAGGATATGGTGGAAACGTTTTTTGAAGAGATTCGTGATGCGCTTGAGCGCGGCGAGTCTGTAAAACTTTCTGGTTTCGGAAATTTTCAGCTGCGTGACAAACCTCAGCGTCCAGGCAGAAATCCTAAGACGGGTCAGGAAATACCTATCAGCGCCCGCCGTGTTGTTACCTTTCATGCGAGCCAGAAGCTTAAAGCCATGGTTGACAGCGCCACTCGGCGTTCATCTGTGCATGCTGGTTAATAATCACCTTTTCCATGAACGACCGCGCAGCCAAGCCCCTGCTGGCCCCTTTGCCTCCGATTCCAGCAAAGCGCTATTTCACTATCGGTGAAGTCAGTGAGTTGTGCGGTGTCAAGCCGCACGTTTTGCGTTACTGGGAGCAGGAGTTTACGCAGCTAAAACCAGTCAAGCGCCGTGGTAACCGCCGCTATTACCAACATCATGAAGTGCTACTGATACGTCGTATAAGAGAGTTGTTATACGAACAGGGCTTCACCATCAGCGGTGCTAGAAACAAACTCGATACCCGTCCATCGGTTTCCGATATTCCCCTAACCCGTCTGCCTGCCGTAGGCAATGATCTCGCTGCTCTCCGGGTTGAGCTTGAAGGCATCTTGGTTTTACTAAGAGCCTGAATCCCTTGCCTGATTAAGGCATCTCCTTCATTTGTCGCCACGCGCAGGCGAAAAAAAAGCCCGCTCAGAGAGCGGGCTATAAATCTATATCAGAGGAGGAGATATAGAGGAGACGTCTGAATTATGCTGCTTCGCAATATATAAGGCAAATCATTTTTTAAAATGATGGCGATAAATTTTTCGTATAAGACAAGAGCTCATTATCGTGAAGCCAAAACTGATTCAGTATGGGTTGTATCAATAAGCTACTAATTTTTAAATGGTTTACTGAGAAATTCGCCGGTAGATTTTTCTAGGACTGGCTAGCAATCAAATTAGTTGTTTTAATATTAACACAATATTGAGATTTGTAAAATTATTTTTAAATTGAAATCTGTTGAAGTTGGCAAATATTTAGTACACTGCTAGATGTTGCATCTATGCAAGCTTGTAATACTGAAAATTTCCTAAAAGTATTGCAATTTTTGGCGATATTTGCAATATTTCACCGTATAATTTCTTGCAAGATATAAATAGAAGGAAAAAGCTTGAAAGCCAAGCTTAAATAATCTTTTCTTCCTTATTGATCTTTGCAAGTTTTACGAATTTTTATCACCTGAAATCTGGGAGGCCCTGTTGGCAGATTCAAATCAAAGCGGATGTTTGACGGTGGGCGAGGGTGTTGTTTTGAATGGCACGTTTGTAGTGCCTGACATCGCGTCAGTATCCGGCAGCATTGAAGGTGAAATTACTGCACGGGAACTTATTGTTGCTAGCTCTGGAGTGATTAAGGGTAAAGTAACTGCAGATATTATTGATCTGCGTGGTGAAATTCACGACACGCTGACAGCTAAAAAATCGCTGTTCATTCGTTCGACCGGCAAGGCACTAGGATCTGTGCAATATGCAGAGATTGAAATCGAGAAGGGCGGCGATCTGCAAGGCTCGCTGCAGAAGATCGACGGAGATGGTAGCCCTTCCACTTCCTCTGGCTCCAACTGACTTAGAGGGTTGACACGTGTTCAACAAAAAACGAAACGACGAGAGGGACAGACCAGAAGCCTCTTTCAATGAGGCTAGTCCCGAACCTAACGAGCCTATCATTCAGGCTGAACCGGATATGCAAGCGTCCGATCCTGATCCTGCTCAGTATGCAAACGGTAACGGCGGTGTTGCAAAACCTTCCGTGAATAACCTCAAGCCATCGATTATTAGTGAAGGCTTTGAGTTCATTGGTGAAATTCGCTCCAGTGGTTATCTGACTATTGATGGCACTGTACGCGGCACATTGTCTCTACACTCCATCCAGATCGGTGTATCCGGCGTTTTGGATGGCAATGTGACCTGCGATACCATGAACGTCAAAGGCAATTTCTCAGGTGCGCTGGATTGTCGTGATCTCACGATAGGCAGCCGAGCCGTGGTGGATGGCAAAGTGAGCTTCAAGAGCATTACCATTCAACGAGGTGGTGTGGTCAAGGGCGAGCTCAAGAAAAAGCCCTGAGTCAACGTCATTTATAAAATTAAAAAGCCGCCTGAAAAGGCGGCTTTTTTTTCATTTGAATTTTTTGGATCAGTCGAGTTACTTTTTCTCTTGAGCTAATTTGATGACCGCTTGTGCATCGGTTGCTGTGGTGGAGTTGTTTTGCGTCTGTATCACTAGGCCCAAAAGTTTTGCGCCGTGTTCTACACCGATGGTGCCGTAGGTAATGTCACCACGAACTTCAGAGTCTTTATGAAACTCAGCGCGCTCGGTAGCGTAGATATTGCCTTCGATTTTTCCAGCCACCATGACGCGGTGCGCAGTCACATCGCCGGAGACTTCGCCAGAGCGCCCAATCGCGACTGTCACTTTTTTATCTTTAGCAGTTTCGATGTTGCCGACGACTTTGCCATCGATTCTGACGCTATCAAGCAGCACCAGACGACCATATATCTCTGTGGTCGCACCAATCAGGGTGTCAAACTTTTCCTGAGTAGGTAGTAACTTGTTTTGTTTCATCTTGCGGAACATCGCACTCTCCATTGCACTCGTCGCGCAGCTATTAATACCTGCAATATAACGCGATCCGGGCTGGGCCGACTTGGTATTTTTTAAGACGTAATTCGTTGGACTTGATCAGCTGAAGTCGGATCAACTATTACCCAACGGCAGAACCTGTATGGGGTTAAGTACTCGCCCATAGCGGAAAACTTCATAATGCAGATGCGGGCCGGTAGAACGACCAGTGCTTCCAACATCAGCGATTTTTTGACCACGCTTCACTGATTGGCCTTCTGCGACGTGGCGCTTGCTAATGTGCGCATAGCGCGTCATGAAACCTTCAGCGTGAGTCACCTCAACGATATTGCCGTAGGTATCTTCCCAACCCGAGCGAGTCACCGTGCCATCGGCAGTAGCAAGAATGGGGGCACCGCTTACGGCAGTAAAGTCTAGGCCTTCGTGACGGGCAAGCGTTCCAGTAAATGGATCATTGCGCATACCAAATCCGCTAGTCACCTTGAAGTCACCGCCGATAGGTACACCGGTAGGCAGAGTTTGCAGCCACAGTAGCTGACGATCCCAATCCTTGGGCATCGAATTGACAATATTTTGGAATTGACCAAACTCTTCCGTCGCTTCATCAAAAGCATGTGACAAGGGTTGGCGAATATCTTGACCCGGATGGGATGTAGGAAGAAGTGGTCCACCTTTACCATCTTCAGTAATGCTGCGTTTTTCGCGTAGCGTGGCGGGTGTTGCTAGTTCCATGAAACGGTTTTTCAGTGCTTGCAGCTGACGAATGTCGCGTGCAGTGGAATCCAACATGTCCTGCAGCTTAGCAAGTCGCTCACGATAGACAGACTCCATGCGGTGCTGTTCGGCTTGCGTGGTGACGCCACCTAGGCTACGTGCCAGCTCTGGCCTAACTTCGATGGCGATTTTGAATCCGACTAGGTAGAGGAGGAAGCCCGTGGCAACCAACGCGAACGCCATAGCGCATGTCCCGATCAGCACTTTACGCGCTGTGATCGAAATAGTCCGCACATGGCCGGTTGGACCGGACACCCACATCAACTGCATGCTGTTCCCCCGTTACGTAGTTTGATTGCGCTGAGGCAACCTTTTTAGGTACTGCTAATTATAGGGTCTTTCGGAAAAAATTCACCAGAAACATGCAGGAAATATCACTTTTTGAGGGTGCTTTTTTGCTCATAATTTCCTATATGAAATCAGTTTTATTATTACGTAACAGTAATGTTTCTATATGAATAATTTATAGGGAAGAGTGGGACTTTCGGGCTTGCTGCCAGAGCTGGCGGGGGTGGATATGGAGTCATTCGAGCGGCTAACGAATCAACTTCCGGCTGACGATCAGTTGGGGGAGATCGTTTTTTGAGTTTCGTGGAGTGTATCTAAAGCGAAGTCAAGCGGTCGCTGCGCGAAAACAAAAAAGGCGCTTACATGCGCCGAAATTGTATAAACAAATTAGAGATGAAACAACTTGAGATGGTCGGGGCGGCGGGATTCGAACTCGCGACCCCTTGCACCCCATGCAAGTGCGCTACCAGGCTGCGCCACGCCCCGACGAAGCGCGGATTATATCAGAGGCATGAAGCATTGAACTCTCTAGTGAAGATGTCCATTGCTTTGTCCAACGTCTTCGGGCATCTCTGCATGTACCATTTCTTCTGCCGAATCACAAAACAACGGCGCACCACAATCATCACAAAATTCAGGAGAAAAAACCGTATCTGCATTTTGAATTTTTGTCACGCCAGCCTCGCGCAGAGAGGCAACGATTTGCTGCAGAGGCGATAGTGGCGGTGGTAGGCCAGGCCGACGTACTACGTCGACTGGAGCTTCATCTTCAGCGCTTTCTTCATCATAGAGTGGCCAGACCACGCCGTAATACACATCTGAATTACTACTCAAACTAAAACTAATTCTGTATTCATCGACGCGCATGGCGTTAGCTTGATCACCAATCGCAGCAACAATAGCTGAGAGCTGATTAGCTTCAACGGATAATGAGTGAGTTAGGTAATGAACAGCGGCTTTGAGTGAAATAGGTCGTACGGCCTTGTCTGCTTCGCGGCACGCGACATAATAAGAATCGGGGAGTAGTAAATCAATGCCACAACCAGGTAGTAGCACTTGTACGTTAGGTCCAGCTTGCGTTTGCCATTGTTCAAGAACGTTACGCCGACTGAGTTGAGTATTAATGCCAGCTTCCTCTTCTTCCCAACGCAACAAGGGTTTTTTTAATTCGGCTGCGACGGCGATCAACAGATAGCGAGTATCTGCTAAAAATGGTGCTGTTTCGGGTAGCTCGGTAGGAAGTTGCAGAGCCTTTCCATGTAAAGCTGCATCGACCATACGACGAGTTAGCAAAAACGTGTCGCAATAACTGCGGGGTAGTTGATCAATAGAGAACAGTGCTGGAGCTAAAGCAGCATGAGTTCCTTGCGCGATGATGTGACCGTGGAGGTGAGTCAGGACAGTTTGCATTTGTGCTGCAGATATCTGACCCGAATGAATTGAATAGCGCGTCCAAGCAATAATTGGAACGGCTAGCAGCAATCCTTTGAAGACTTTGCCATCATAGGTTTGGGTGCAACTAGAGCTACTGGTTTCGACACCATCAAGCAGCACTTCATAAGCTAAAGGATCGGTATGAAACAAATGATCAAGCGCGCTATCAATCGCCTGCTGTTGGTTGTTACCCAAGAGTTTTTCCAAGCTTTGATCGATAAGATTTTCCCAGTGACGACGTTCCAGTCGACTGCCTGAAGTAGCTAGCGACTGCGCTAAGTTCGCCAGATTTTGGCTGTCCGCTGAAAATTTTCTAGTGGGGGTTTTTAGCGAGCGACGCATGGTCAAGTTCCGGTTGATGAGCAACGTGGAGAAGGTCGATTGCAGCGCAAAACGGCTAGTTAACAAAAAACGAGCGATTAGTTGCGTATGTAGTGCCCAATCGGAACAGGATTGTAAAGTAAAGTAGGGCGTTTGAAATTAACACCCTTTTAAAAATGGCGGCACTAAGCCGCCATTTACTTAGACGCTTTATTTTTTCTCTTCTGTTGCCGTTTCAGCTGGGGCAGGTGCTGTGGCAGGAGCTGCGTGTTCTGCTTGGCCTCCCGCTTCGCCTTGCATATCTACTTTATCTCCCATTTTGAAAACAAGCGTCAAAGCGATCGCTGCAAATATGATGAAAGCAACAAGGATTTTCCACATAGTGACGTCCGTAACTGGGATGAAAATTTAATATCAAAAATTTACTCGGATAGAGATCATCCCTATCCGAGTAAATTTATGGGCTTAGGCTGCCAGAAGCTGGCGCAATACGAAAGGCAAAATACCGCCATGACGATAGTAGTCGACCTCAATCGGTGTATCGATACGCAGTAAAACCTTCACTTGCTGGCTCTGGCCGTTAGCGCGCTTAATGACTAAGGTCACTTCTTGTTGCGGCTTGATGTCGTGCTCAAGGCCGGTCAGATCAAAGCTTTCTTCACCGGTGATATTAAGTGTATCCACGCTATCGTTACCGATAAATTGCAAGGGCAGTACACCCATACCGACTAAATTAGAACGATGAATCCGCTCAAATGAACGTGCAACCACGGCTTTAACACCGAGCAGTTGCGTACCCTTAGCGGCCCAGTCACGTGATGAGCCGGTACCATATTCTTCGCCAGCGAAAATCATGGTGGGAACATCATCAGCAATGTATTTCATTGCGGCGTCATAAATCGACATTTCCTGACCGCTAGGCTGATGAAGGGTAATACCACCTTCAACGCGTGCACCATCAGGTTGTGCAGGGATGATCAAATTTTTGATTCGGACATTAGCGAACGTACCGCGCATCATGATTTCGTGATTACCACGACGTGATCCATACGAATTGAAATCAGCTTTCAATACGCCGTTTTCTTGCAGCCATTTTCCGGCTGGGCTCGATTCTTTGATCGAGCCTGCTGGAGAAATGTGATCGGTAGTGATTGAGTCGCCAAATACACCGAGTGCTCTTGCTGACTGAATGCCTGTAGCAGCAGCTTTCGGCTGCATAGTGAAATTTTCAAAGAAAGGCGGCTCAGCGATATAAGTTGACTTAGGCCAGTTATAGATTTGGCCTTCAGCGACACCCGTGATGTCTTCCCATAACTTACCCGGTGCACCTTTCACATCAGCGTAATTGGCTTTGAATGTTTTTGCATTCATAGCAAATTTCATCAGTTTTTGAATTTCAGCACTGGTAGGCCATACATCACCGATATAAACGTCTTGACCATTTTTACCTTTACCCAAAGGTTGAGTCATCAGGTCAGTGGTTACATTACCGGCGATTGCATAGGCTACGACTAGCGGTGGTGACGCCAAAAAGTTTGCGCGAATGTTAGGGTGAATACGTGCTTCGAAGTTACGGTTACCCGATAACACGGCAGTAGCGACCACATCGTTTTTGACGATGGCTTCATTCATCGCTGGTGTTAGATCGCCTGCGTTACCGATACAGGTGGTGCAACCATACGCAGTTACACCGAATCCCAACTCTTCCAAGTAAGGCATTAGGCCCGCTGCTTCGAGGTATTTTGTCACTACGCGCGATCCGGGGGCGAGCGATGTTTTGATGTGCGGTGATACTTTTAACCCAAGAGCAACCGCTTTCTTTGCTAACAAACCAGCCGCCAGCAGCACGCTTGGATTGGAGGTATTGGTGCACGAAGTAATCGCAGCAATCAGCACATCGCCGTTGTGTAGTTTGACGCCATCGGAGTTCGTGTACTCAGCCTCGAGGTCATCCGCTTTTTTGTTGAAGCCATTTTCTGCGATAGGTTTAGCGAAGAGATCTCTGAAGTTGTCTTTAACATGACCAATTTCGATGCGATCTTGAGGGCGCTTTGGACCCGCTAATGAAGGCGCAACTTTGGTTAGATCAAGCGCGACTGTTTTGCTGTAATCAATCTCCCCCAGCTTAGGAATGCCAAACAGACCTTGTGCTTTGAAGTAGGATTCAAAGGCATCGATTTCTGCTTTGGTGCGGCCAGTGCCGTGGAAATAATCAATGGTTGCTTCGTCAACCGGGAAGAAGCCCATGGTGGCGCCGTACTCTGGTGCCATGTTGGCGATGGTAGCGCGATCAGTGAGTGATAAGGATTGCGTGCCTTCACCGAAAAATTCAACAAACTTACCAACAACTTTTTCTTTACGCAGCATCTCAGTGATAGTCAATACCAGATCGGTGGCAGTCACGCCTTCACGCAATACGCCGGTGAGGTTTACGCCAACGACATCGGGAGTTAGGAAATACACAGGCTGACCAAGCATGCCAGCTTCCGCTTCAATACCACCCACACCCCAGCCAACGACACCAATGCCGTTGATCATGGTGGTATGCGAATCAGTACCGACCAAGGTATCAGGGTAATAAACGCCTTCACGATGGTGCACGCCGCGTGCTAAGTATTCGAGATTGACTTGGTGAACAATGCCAAAGCCTGGTGGTACAACACCAAAAGTGTCAAACGCTTGCATACCCCATTTCATAAACTGATAGCGTTCGTTATTGCGCTTGAATTCCAGTTTCATGTTGAGATCGAGCGCATTTTTATCGCGGAAGTGATCAATTTGCACTGAGTGATCAACGACCAGATCGACGGGTACCAGTGGCTCGATGTTCTTAGGATTTTTCCCCATTTTAGAAGCGACGCCACGCATAGCAGCGAGGTCAGCCAACAGAGGCACGCCGGTAAAGTCTTGCAGAACTACACGCGCAACAACAAAAGGAATTTCATCAGTTCGTGCCGCATTCGGTTTCCAGCTAGCGAGCTGACGCACATGGGCTTCGGTAACTTTTTTACCATCGCAGTTACGCAGTACCGACTCAAGCACGATGCGGATCGAGACCGGCAGACGATCAATATCGATTTCGGTTGTTTTTTTCAGTGCTGGCAATGAGTAAAATTTGCCTTTTTTAGTTCCGGAAATCTTGAATTCCTTGAGCGTTTTAAGCGTGTTATGCGACATGTGCACTCCTTGTTTTTAATCGTAATCTTGAATTAACTTTGCTACTTATTTAATACTTATCATCGTCAAGTGAGCATGCTGCTCACGTGGATTATTATTTTGATCGTGCTACCGTTGTGCATTCACTCACGACCGGCGTTCCTTCTTGACCATCTAGTAGCATTGCCTTCGTCGGTATGCTGATCCAAATCAGACCGCTTTGAGGATGCTCGAAACGATTGACTCCTGTCGACGTTGCTACGCGCTTCATCCGGTATACGTAGCCTTGCCAAATCATTTCGATCACATTGTCTCTTCGGTGATCGCCCGCTATCGACATTCGGAGCCCGTATTCACACATCAGCTCGGTTTGCGCGGCGCTGGCTAATCCGCTCAGCAATGAGGCAGTGACGACAAAAATTAAAATTAAATATCGCATGCTGCCTCCCTCGCATTACGTTTAGTTAAAGCAGTTCGTCCGCCTTTTCTGGCAACGCCTGCCCAGTTTGTTTAGCCCGCTTTAATACAGTCCAGTAATAACGATAACTTGCTCGATCGTGTAGCTTACCTTGGTGTTGGATCGGCCCCCAATTATTCGCCCGCGCGGCGAGCAGTATTGCGGCTGCATCTTCTGTTTCATGCGCTGTCGGAGCAAAGGCTGCCAGTATCGGCTTGATTTGGTCAGGATGAATACTCCACATGCGTTGGTAACCAAACTGACGACACGCCAGAGTAGCATCGCTAGCGACCACCGACAGATCTCTAATTTCAGTACATACATTATGCGATGCGACTTTGCCATGTGCGTGACATGCGGCTGATATTTCTACTTTGGCACGCGTTATCAGCGGATGACTAAATTGTCCGGGGCTACGCATTGCATCGCCAGGCACGGCACCGAAGTGCGCTGAGACAAAATCCATCACGCCAAATGAAAGACACTCAATACCGGCCATGCCCGCAATATCCCACACCTGATGCAAAGCCTGGTGGGTTTCAATCAGAACATGAATTGGCAGTGCAGGGCGACCGGCAGCCGATGCGTGATGCACTATGGTTTTAACGGCTGATTTCAGCTGAATAAGACTTTCTACCTTGGGGATAACGAGGTAAGCTATTTTGTGGGCGGCGAGTTTGCAGATAGCCGCTACATCTTGTTCGAAGAAAGGGCTATCCGCATCATGCACGCGTGCGCCTATGCGATTGAAACGATTGTCTGAGCTTGCAAGGAGTTCACCGACGAGTTTCGCATGCGCCGCTTCATTGCCGGCAGCTGCGCCATCTTCACAATCAAACGTGATATCAAATACGGGACCAAGCTCTTGCTGAAGCGCGAGTGATTTGCGCATCAATTTTTCTGAGCCGGCGTAATGATCACAGACCGGTATAGCAACCGGCTGGTGGGTACCCTGAAACAAAACCTCGGATGCGTGCATGAGGAAAGAGTAGAACAGTAGTGCGGGTTATTGAAGGCGCAGGAAGACCTTGTGGCCTTCCTGCGCGCAGTGGGATTAAGGCAGCAGGTGCTTAACGCCGTCTTTTTCTTCAGTCAATTCTTTGAGAGTGATGTTGATACGCTCTTGTGAGAATGCATCAATCTCGAGCCCTTGCACAATCGTATATTCACCATTTTGTGTGGTGACAGGAAAACCAAACATCACATCGTTAGGAATGCCGTAAGAACCGTCGGATGGGATGCCCATCGTGGTCCATTTACCGTTGGTGCCGAGTACCCAATCACGAACGTGATCAATCGCCGCATTGGCCGCTGATGCTGCAGAGGAGAGTCCGCGTGCCTCAATAATCGCGCCACCACGCTTGCCTACTGTGGGCAAAAATACATCTTTATTCCATGCTTCGTCGTTGATCAAGGTTTTGACTGATTTGCCTTCAATGGTGGCAAATCGATAGTCAGCGTACATAGTGGGCGAGTGATTGCCCCACACGCAGAGTTTTTCGATAGCCGCCACAGGTTTACCCGTTTTTGCCGCTACTTGCGACAGAGCGCGGTTGTGATCAAGCCTCAACATGGCGGTGAAATTTTTAGCAGGCAGGCTAGGTGCTGATTTCATGGCGATGTAAGCATTGGTGTTGGCTGGATTACCAACCACCAGTACTTTGACATTACGTGAAGCCACAGCATCCAGCGCTTTACCTTGAACAGTAAAAATCTGGGCATTCGCCTCGAGCAAATCTTTACGCTCCATACCGGGTCCGCGTGGGCGGGCTCCGACTAGCAAAGCGACGTCAGCATCTTTAAATGCTGTCATCGGGTCGGAATGCGCTGTCATGCTGGCCAACAGAGGAAATGCGCAATCGTCGACTTCCATCATCACGCCCTTAAGGGCTTTTTGCGCTTTTTCGTCTGGAATTTCTAGTAACTGAAGTATTACAGGCTGGTCTTTGCCCAGCATATCGCCATTAGCGATGCGAAACAGCAGTGAGTAGCCGATCTGGCCAGCGGCGCCGGTTACAGCGACGCGCATGGGGGCTTTAGCCATAGTGATTCTCCAATTAGTCAAATAGTGAGCAATGTGGGTGAGGCTCTCTTTTGAAGGGCCCCATCGTTGCTCGCGAGTTTAGGGGCAGGCTGGCATCTCTGTCAATGCACATCTTATATCTTATATAAGACATATTACTGCACAATTTTCTGGACGTTGAGCGGGTATCTGTGGTGAAATCTGCAGCTATGAGCCAATCCGTCACCACGCCAGCCGCTCCGGGTTCGGCCGCCAGTGCAAGCGGTCCTGGGGCAGCATCGCCAACCTTCAGCCCTTTGTATCAGCAAATTAAATCGCTGATCATGCAAAGTCTGCAGTCGGGCGAGTGGAAGCCGGGTGAGTTGATCCCTAGCGAAGTCGAGTTAGCATTTCGCTACAAGGTGAGTCAGGGCACAGTTAGAAAAGCCATCGACGAGCTTTCGGCCGAAAACCTGGTGGTTCGTCGTCAAGGCAAAGGCACCTTTGTAGCGACTCATCATGAGGCGCGCGTCCAGTTTCGTTTTTTGCGCTTGTCACCCGATGGTGGCGAGGCGCATCAACCCGAAAATCACATCATTGAAGTCAAGCGTATGCGCGGCCCCGCCGAAGTAGCGCGCGTGCTCGATATCAAAGCCGGCGATTCCGTTATTTTTATACGGCGTGTTCAGTATTTTGATGCGGCGCCTATCATTCTTGAAGAGATCTGGCTGCCGGGCGCTATATTCAAAGGCTTAACGTCAGAGCGATTGGCCGAATACAAAGGGCCGATGTATGGCTTGTTCGAAACTGAATTCGGCACTCAGATGATACGTGCGTCGGAAAAGCTCAAGGCTGTGCCCGCGGATGCCACGGCAGCAGAATTACTCAACGTACCGCTCGGTAGTCCGCTGTTAAACGTTGATCGCGTGGCTTATACCTACGGTGACCGGCCGGTCGAATTGCGACGCGCGCTCTATGCAACCGAAAGTCACCACTATCACAATGAACTTAGTTAATGCGAACGGCGTGATTATATTGACGCACCGAACTTTTTTAGCCCAAACAGATAGAATCTGGGGTTTGCACAACACGATAGAAACCGTTGGAGAAGATGCTCATGCCTGAAGCAAGAAACACTAAACGCTTTACCAACATTCACATCACCGACATTTTGCGCTATCGCTTGCCGCTATCCGGCATCGTGTCGATCTTGCATCGAGTCAGTGGTGCGATGATGTTTTTGTTGTTGCCCTTTATTCTTTACATCTTCGATCTTTCAATTACTTCCGAAATTTCCTTCGCTTACTTGCAGGGTTTTGTAAGTAACTGGTTCGTGAAATTGCTAATTCTCGGGCTCTCATGGGCTTACTTGCATCATTTTTGTGCGGGTGTGCGTCACTTGATTATGGATGCACACATTGGACTAACGAAAGAGGGTTCGGCTAAATCAGCGCGTTCGGTATTTTTTGTTAGCGTGCCTTTGGCCTTGCTGGTTGCATTGAAACTGTTTGGAGATTTCTAAGATGGACAACAATATCGGACCTAAGCGTCTGGTGGTAGGCGCGCACTACGGATTGAGAGATTGGCTAGCTCAACGTGCTACAGCGATTGTCATGGCTGTTTTCACTATCGTTTTGCTTGTTCTGTTTCTCGGCGCTGGAGAATTTAGTTATGAATCCTGGGCGGGTTTGTATGCTCAGCAATGGTTCAAACTATTTGCCTTCGTAACTTTCATGTCCTTGTACCACCACGCGTGGGTGGGCGTACGCGACATTTGGATGGATTACGTTAAACCCGTTGCCGTAAGACTGTTGTTGCAAGTGCTGACAATTCTATGGTTAGTCGGTTGTGCCGGCTGGACAGTTCAGATTCTGTGGAGAGTGTAAACGTGACATCGATTAAATCCTCCATTCCATCACGACGCTTTGACGCAGTTATCGTCGGTGCAGGTGGTTCCGGCATGCGAGCATCGTTGCAACTGGCCCAAGCTGGTTTAAACGTCGCTGTACTTTCAAAAGTTTTTCCAACGCGTTCACATACCGTTGCAGCGCAAGGTGGTATCGGCGCATCGCTGGGCAATATGTCAGAAGACAATTGGTACTGGCATATGTTCGATACCGTCAAAGGTAGCGATTATCTTGGTGACCAAGATGCGATTGAATTCATGTGTCGCGAAGCACCCAAAGTAGTTTACGAGCTTGAGCATTTGGGTATGCCATTTGATCGCAATCCCGATGGCACGATTTATCAGCGACCATTCGGTGGACACACAGCTAATTTCGGCGAGAAGCCAGTTCAACGTGCGTGCGCTGCGGCAGATCGTACTGGTCACGCGATGTTGCACACGCTGTATCAGCGTAACGTTCAAGCAAGAACCCATTTCTTTGTTGAGTGGATGGCGATCGACATTGTTCGCGATGCTGATGGTGATGTCGTCGGTGTGGTTGCACTGGAAATGGAAACTGGCGAAGTCATGATGCTTGAAGCGAAGACCACCGTTTTCGCTACCGGCGGTGCAGGCCGTATTTGGGCTGCATCGACAAATGCCTTCATCAATACCGGTGATGGCATGGGCATGGCTGCACGTGCAGGCTTGCCACTCGAAGATATGGAATTTTGGCAGTTCCACCCAACCGGCGTTGCGGGCGCTGGTGTGTTGATCACCGAAGGTGTGCGTGGTGAAGGTGGAATTTTGATTAACAGCGAAGGTGAGCGCTTCATGGAGCGTTACGCGCCTACGCTGAAAGATTTGGCGCCGCGTGATTTTATTTCGCGCTCAATGGATCAGGAAATTAAAGAAGGCCGTGGCTGCGGTCCGAAAAAAGATCACGTCTTACTCGATCTACGTCATATCGGTGCTGACACCATACGCAAGCGTCTGCCATCGATTCTTGAAATTGGTCATAAATTTGCCAACGTGGATGCAACGCGTGAGCCGATTCCAGTTGTGCCTACCATTCACTACCAAATGGGGGGTATTCCTACCAATATTCATGGTCAGGTAGTCGCACCTAAAAACGGTGGCCAAGAAATCGTACGCGGTCTGTACGCTATTGGTGAATGCGCCTGCGTATCTGTTCATGGTGCCAATCGTCTCGGTACAAACTCTTTGCTGGATTTGTTAGTGTTTGGTCGTGCTGCAGGTAACCACATTGTGGATAGCAAGCTCAAAGAGCAACATCACAAGCACTTGCCAGCTGATGGTACTGATTTTGCATTATCGCGTTTAGCTCATCTAGAAGCCTCAACAGGTTCAGAGAAAGTGCAAGACGTTGCCAACGACATTCGCAAAACCATGCAGCACTATTGCAGCGTGTTCCGTACTCAAGAGTTGCTGGATGAGGGCGTCAAACACATCACTGAACTCGATGAGCGTCGCAAGCATGTATCGTTCAAAGATAAATCCAAAGTGTTCAATACAGCTAGGGTAGAAGCGCTAGAGCTCGACAACCTGATTGAAACAGCGAAAGCCACTATTGTCTCAGCCGCCGCTCGCAAAGAATCGCGTGGTGCGCATGCTCATCGTGATCACGAAAAACGCGATGATGAAAACTGGATGAAACACAGCCTTTGGTTCTCCGAAGGCAATCGACTCGATTACAAGCCCGTGGTCACTAAGCCACTGACAGTTGAAACGTTTAAACCCAAGGCACGTACCTTCTAAGCTCGGAAAAATCATGACTCGTACTGTCAAATTTCAGATTTATCGTTACGACCCAGATCGTGATGCAAAACCGTATATGCAGGACCTCACGGTCACGCTGCAAGATACCGATAAGATGTTGCTCGATGCATTGCAACGTATCAAAGCCGATGTCGATGATTCTCTCGCGTTGCGTCGCTCTTGCCGTGAAGGTGTGTGCGGCTCCGATGCCATGAACATCAATGGCAAAAACGGTCTAGCTTGCACCACCAATCTCAATGAATTGACCGAGCCGATTGTGCTGCGACCGCTGCCAGGTTTGCCAGTGATTCGAGATCTGATCGTCGATATGACGAATTTCTTCAAGCAATACCATTCGATCAAACCGTATTTGGTCAACACCACCATACCGCCAGAAAAAGAACGCCTGCAGATGCCTGCTGAGCGTGAAGAATTAGACGGATTGTATGAATGCATATTGTGCGCGTGCTGCTCGACTTCGTGCCCATCGTTCTGGTGGAATCCCGATAAATTCGTCGGCCCTGCGGGTTTGTTACAGGCCTATCGCTTTATCGCCGATAGCCGTGATGAAGCCACTGCTGAGCGCTTAGATAATTTGGAAGATCCGTATCGCTTGTTCCGTTGCCATTCAATTATGAATTGCGTTGATGTGTGCCCTAAAGGCCTCAACCCAAACAAAGCGATTGGCAAAATTAAAGAGCTGCTAGTACGCCGCGCTGTATAGTTTGATGGAAAGTGGCAGACATCAGGACGACCCAACGCGCCGCGCACGTTTACGTTGGCGCAGCCGTAGGGGATTGCTAGAAAACGATCTGATCCTGACTCGCTTTCTGGATTTGCACGAGGCGACACTGAGTGATGACGAGGTCGATGCACTGACCCGTTTACTTGAGTTGCCAGACAATGATTTGATGAGCCTTATGCTGGGACAAAACGATCCCACCGAGGCCTTAGATCTACCGAATGTTAAATCGCTCTTAGTGCGATTACGAGCGGCCTAAATAAATGAGTGTGGTTTCGCTGCTAGTCGAACCCAACAACATACTGCGAATTTTTGTTATTTTTTGAATCGAAGGTGGAGCCATGACCCAATCTGACACCAAAGCAACGCTGTCTTTTTCCGATGGCTCGCCATCCATTGATTTCCCAGTCTACAAAGGCTCGATAGGACCGGACGTTGTCGATATTCGCAAGCTCTACGGCGCCACGGGTAAATTCACCTACGACCCCGGCTTCATGTCGACGGCAGCGTGTAATTCATCGATTACCTACATCGATGGCGATAAGGGTGAGTTACTGTATCGGGGCTATCCGATCGAACAATTAGCAGTGAACTGCGATTTTCTAGAGACATGCTATCTCCTGTTAAACGGCGAACTGCCTAACGCAAAACAGAAAGATGTTTTCGTCGACACCGTCACGCATCACACCATGGTGCATGAGCAGATGCAGTTTTTCTTCCGCGGTTTCCGTCGCGATGCGCATCCTATGTCGGTATTGGTGGGTACTGTAGGTGCACTAGCGTCGTTCTATCATGACTCACTCGATATTAATGATCCACATCATCGCGATGTATCCGCGATTCGTTTAATCGCCAAGATGCCTACCCTAGTGGCGATGGCGTACAAATATTCGATCGGTCAGCCATTTATTTATCCACGCAATGATTTGTCCTATAGCGCAAACTTCATGCGCATGATGTTTGCCACACCCGCTGAAGATTACAAGATTAATAATGTGTTAGTGCGCGCATTAGATCGCATCCTGATCTTGCATGCCGATCATGAACAAAATGCATCAACGTCCACAGTACGTTTAGCTGGTTCATCAGGCGCGAATCCATTTGCGTGTATTGCTGCAGGTATTGCTTGCCTGTGGGGTCCGGCACACGGCGGTGCCAATGAGGCAGCGCTCAATATGCTCAAGGAAATTGGTTCGGTCGACAATATCCCGGCCTTTATTGCTCAAGTCAAAGACAAGAATTCAAATGTGAAGCTGATGGGCTTCGGTCATCGCGTTTATAAAAACTTTGATCCACGCGCCAAGCTCATGCGCGAAACCTGCCATGAAGTCTTGAACGAACTCGGTCTGCAGAACGACCCCCTGTTTAAACTGGCTATGGCATTAGAAAAAGTCGCTTTGGAAGACGAGTACTTTGTGTCACGTAAGCTGTATCCGAATGTCGATTTTTATTCAGGCATCGTGCAATCGGCGCTGGGAATCCCAGTGTCCCTGTTCACCGGTATTTTTGCCATGGCGCGAACAGTGGGCTGGATTGCGCAGTGGAATGAGATGATTTCCGATCCTGAACAGAAAATCGGTCGTCCGCGCCAGTTATTTGTAGGTGCGCCTAAACGAGATGTTGCGCCGATAGCTAAGCGCTGATTCCACCTTTTTCGTTTGACCAAAAAGCGGGCTTCGGCCCGCTTTTTTCATTGCCGAAGCGTTTGTTATTTGGAACCAATCAGCCAGATTGCCCACAGATTTCTCAACCTAAGGAGAGAAATATGCGATCAACATCAGTGACAAGCCCAATGTTAACGTTACCTCATGATGCGCTGAATGAAATTGCTCTGAGAT
>Ga0214919_10002202_pt1 | contig 30953 bp, 31 predicted proteins | sample LL1503_MetaG_FD_177994 | JGI IMG/M metagenome (GOLD analysis project Ga0214919, IMG submission 177994) | Freshwater microbial communities from Lake Lanier, Atlanta, Georgia, United States - LL-1503 | ecosystem: Environmental > Aquatic > Freshwater > Lake | place: USA: Georgia | collected... | reverse complement strand
GTAATCGCAACAGCTGTTGCAGGTTCATCAGTTAACGATGTTCTTGATGAGTCAGGTATCTACGGTCGCGTATACAACCTCTCACTTGATGGTGTTGGCGTTTCTTACTCAGGTGGATACATCAACAAGTACAAGGCTCAGATCGATAAGGCTGCAGCTGCAATCAAGTCAGGAAAGATCAAGGTTCCAACAAAGCCATAATAGGTTTGTGGAATTAATTAGTTAGAAAGTGGCATTTGGCCCAACAATGGAGTTAGATCTCCTTGTTGGGCCAAATGTTTTTCATGCGGTGCTAGTCAAAGGAGACTCAAAGTGTCTGTAGCAGTAGAACTGCGACACATAACGAAACGCTTCCCGGGCGTTATTGCGAACAAGGATGTTTCAATCAAGGTTGAAACTGGAACTGTGCACGCACTCGTTGGTGAAAATGGCGCTGGTAAGTCAACGGTAATGAAGATTTTGTACGGCATGCAACGCCCAGATAGTGGCGAGATTTTAGTTAATGGCAAAGAGGTTCACTTCAAGAACCCCAACGATGCAATTGAAGCCGGCATTGGAATGGTGCACCAACACTTCATGTTGGCAGATAACTTCACAGTTCTTGAAAATATTATTTTGGGCTCTGAACCAAAGCATGGAGCGACAATTGATTTTGCAGGTGCTCGCGCAAAGGTTGTCGAAATGGCGGGGCAGTACGGACTAGATATTGATCCAGATGTTTTGGTTGAAGAGTTAGGTGTTGGGCAGCGCCAACGCGTAGAAATTCTTAAAGTTTTATTCCGCGGTGCAAATATTTTGATCTTTGATGAACCAACAGCTGTTTTGGTTCCACAAGAGGTTGATGATCTTTTCCAAGCCCTCGAAGGTTTACGCGCTCAAGGTATGGCGGTCATCTTTATCTCTCACAAGCTAGATGAGGTTTTGCGCGTTGCCGACGAGGTAACCGTTGTTCGACAAGGCTCAACAGTTGCCGAAGTTAAATCTAAGGATGTAACCGCACGCCAACTAGCTGAACTCATGGTTGGTAGCGAACTGCCAAAACCTTTAACTTTAGGACACACTCGCCGTGATGAGATCACCTTGGCTCTCAAAGAAGTCTCGATTCCAACTGCAACAGGCGGTCGTAATCTGCTTTCAAATATCACCTTTAATCTGCATGCAGGAGAAGTAGTCGGTATTGCAGGTGTTGAAGGTAATGGTCAGGCAGAACTTGTAGAGGCGATTATGGGGCTTCGTGATTACACCGGTTCTATTGAATTTCATGGCACATCAATTGATGAGTTAAGCGTTGCAGATCGTCATGATCTAGGTATCGGATTGATTCCTGAAGATCGCCAGCGCCAAGCGTTAATGATGACCTCACCGTTGTGGGAGAACAGAATTCTGGGTCACCAGCGCGGTAAGCCTGTAATGCGCGGTTTTGTGATTGATAAAAAGGCAACAATCGAAAGCACCCGAACAATCATGCAGGAGTTTGATGTTCGCGCACCTGGGCCTGATACCTTGGCAGCGGCTCTTTCTGGTGGAAATCAGCAGAAGTTTATTGTTGGTCGCGAAATGAGCAAGGCACCTGCATTGTTAGTGGCATCTCACCCAACACGTGGCGTAGATGTTGGAGCACAAGGTGCAATTTGGGATGTACTTCGCAAAGCCCGTGAAAAGGGAATGGCGATTGTGCTTATCTCAGCTGACTTAGAAGAGTTAATTGGAATGTCTGATCGTTTGCTGGTTATGTTGCGTGGAGCAATTACCGCTGAATTAGATCCTGCAAAGACAACCCCAGAGCAACTGGGCTCAGCGATGACAGGTGCAGCATGAGTAACGCACTTTCGAGAAAGTTCACCCCTAGCAAGATTGGCTTAGCAATTGCCGCCCCACTTGCTGCAGCAGTCTTCTCAATTTTAATTTCCAGCCTTGCGGTAATCGCAAGTAAGAAATCACCTGTCGATGCCTTTAAAACCATGTGGGAGTTTGGCACCACAGCTGGTTCGCTTATGGAGGTCATTAATACTGCTACTCCTTACTACATCGCCGCTATTGCGATCGCCGTTACTTTTAGAGCCGGTCTCTTTAACATCGGTGTCGAAGGTCAATTACGTTTAGGTGCGTTGTTTAGCTGTTACATCGGAGCGATGTTTGTACTGCCACCGGTTTTGCATGTTGCAGCGGTCTTTATCGTTGCAATGACCTTTGGTGGATTATGGGCTGCGATCGCCGCTTACTTAAAGGTAAAGCGCGGTGTTAACGAGGTTATTTCAACCATCATGCTTAACGCATTAGCTGGTGGCTTATCTGCATATTTGTTATCTAAGCACTTTGCCTTAGTTGAAGAGGGCTCAAACAACCTTCAAACTAAGCAACTTCCAGCATCGGCACAAATTCCAGATCTAATGCCGTTGCTTCGCAAGCTTGGTGTTGAAGATCAGCCAGGTGGCGGTGTGTATGGAATGTTCTTAGTTGCCGTTGCCCTAGGTCTCATTTTCTGGTTTGTAGTCAATCGCACACGTTTTGGCTTTGAGTTACGTGCATCTGGTTTGAATCCAATTGCAGCACGTGTCAGTGGAGTTAACTCAAAGAAGATGACTTTCATCGCACTTGTTATTTCAGGTGCGATTGCAGGACTTTCCGGTTTGCCAGAAGTCCTTGGCCAAACACATTCTTACAACCTTGGTTTCCGCGCAGGTATCGGTTTCTCTGCGATCGCAGTTGCCTTGCTTGGACGAAACTCTGCAGGAGGAATGGCGATTAGCGCCCTACTTTTTGGTTTCCTCGAAGTGAGCTCAAGAGCGCTAGAACTCATTGATATCGCACCTGAAACTTATGTCATTATGCAGGGCTCTATTCTGCTTAGCTCTGTAGTTGCTTATGAAGTAGTCAGACGCTTTAGGTTGACGCTGCAAAGTAAAGAGCTAGCAAAGGTGGTGCAGGCATGAAGGCTATGAAGATTCTTCGCTATGCAACGATGCTGGTTTTTGTCTTGGCATCAATTCGAATCATTACAGGTGCCTCTGATCTAACAAGTTCAGGTACAGCATCTGCAGCTCTATTGCTATCGGTACCAATTGTTCTTGCAGCGCTAGGTGGTTTGTTCTCCGAGCGTGCAGGTGTCGTGAACATCGGCCTAGAGGGCATGATGATCATGGGTGCGTGGGCTGGCGGATACATCGGTTCACAACATGGACCATGGGCAGGTTTATTTGCAGCGATGATCTTTGGATCAATTGGTGCTTTAGTACATGCGATCGCAACAGTTACCTTTGGTGTCGATCACGTTGTATCAGGTGTTGCAATCAACATCATCGCAGCTGGTTTAGTTCGTTACTTATCTACTCTGTTGTACCAAGGTGGATCATGGCCAGGGCCATCACAATCTCCAGGTATCGAATCAATTTCGCTGAATGGATTGCCGGTACTTTCAGGCGGACATTACTTTGGCTGGAAGAGCCCAGATCTATTGGGTTCAATCGCAAGTCACAACTGGTTCTTTATCTCTGACATGGCATCAATCCTTCGCGGTCTTACCGGAGATGTTTCCTATGTGACCGTTGTAGCGATCTGCTTTGTTCCGCTGGCTTACTTTATTTTGTGGCGCACCGCATTTGGTTTGCGTCTACGAAGCGCTGGTGAAGCACCAGTTGCAGCTGAATCTTTGGGTGTAAATGTTTATGCCATGAAGTATGCAGGTGTGCTTATTTCAGGTGGTTTTGCTGGCTTAGGTGGAGGCTTCTTGGCGATCGTTGCGGCAAGCAACTATCAAGAAAACCAGGTTGCAGGCCGTGGATACATTGGATTGGCTGCACTACTCTTTGGTAATTACCGTCCAGGTGGATTACTGGCAGGTGCCGGACTCTTTGGTTTTGCCGATGCATTGCAACTTCGTGATTCAGCGGCGATCCATGCACTTCTGCTCTTTATCGTTGCCATCCTTGCATTTGTTGCATTTAGAAAGTTCAAGGCCGGAAAGCAGATGAGTGCGATATTAAGTATTGCAGCAGCAGGATTTACTCTGTGGTTCTACTTCGCAGTTGATGAGCTACCAGGACAGTTGGTAACTATGACTCCATATATTGCAACTATTCTTGTAATGGCATTAGCATCGCAAAGATTACGAATGCCAGCAGCAGATGGAATTCCATACCGTCGCGGTGGACTTCGATGACAACTATTAACTGGGAATCAATTCATCAATCGGCAATTGGTGCGATGAAGATGGCGTATGCGCCATACTCAAAGTTCCCGGTCGGTGTCGCGGCATTAGTTAATGATGGTCGCATCGTTACTGGTTGCAACGTTGAAAACGCGAGCTATGGTGTTGGCTTGTGTGCTGAATGTGGTTTAGTTTCAAATCTTTGTTCAACCGGTGGCGGTCGCTTAATTGCGATTGTCTGCGTTGATGGCCAGGGAGATTTCCTTGCACCATGTGGACGTTGTCGCCAGCTGTTGTTTGAGCATGGTGGACCAGAGGCGTTACTGATGACTGATGAAGGTCCACAGAAGATGTCAGCGATGCTGCCGTGGGCTTTTGGTCCCGAGGATTTAGATCGCAACGAGCGATAGATGATTGAAGCCTTCTCCGCCGCAGAAATCATTGCGGCAAAGCGTGATCACCATTCGCTGACAGATCCCCAAATTGATTGGGTGATTGATGCCTACACACGTGGTGCTGTCGCAGATGAGCAAATGTCAGCGCTTTTAATGGCAATTCTGCTGAACGGCATGGAAAACCGAGAGATCTCTCGATGGACCGATGCCATGATCAATAGTGGCGAGCGAATGAATTGGTCAGCGTTGTCACGACCTACCGTTGATAAGCACTCGACTGGCGGAGTCGGCGACAAGATCACCTTGCCTTTGGCTCCACTTGTTGCAGCATGTGGTGCAGCGGTTCCTCAATTATCTGGCCGCGGATTAGGTCATACCGGTGGAACGCTCGACAAGTTGGAATCGATTCCTGGGTGGCGCGCATCATTATCAAATGAAGAGATGCTTAAAGTTTTGCAGGATTGTGGCGCTGTCATTTGTGCAGCAGGTGCAGGTTTAGCACCAGCGGATAAGAAGTTGTATGCCTTGCGAGATGTAACAGCAACAGTTGAAGCAATTCCACTTATTGCTTCATCGATCATGAGTAAGAAGATTGCTGAAGGAACAAGTGCTCTTGTTTTGGATGTTAAAACTGGTGCAGGTGCATTCATGAGCGATCCTGCAAAGGCAAAAGAGCTTGCACATGTAATGGTTGGACTTGGAAAGCGTGCAGGTGTAAAAACCCTCGCCTTAGTTACAGCAATGGATGTTCCACTTGGGTTAACAGCCGGAAATGCTTTAGAGGTTCGTGAATCAGTTGAAGTTCTAGCCGGTGGCGGCCCTGCAGATATTGTTGAGTTAACTATTTTACTTGCACAAGAGATGTTGGAACTTGCTGGCATAAAAGGTGCAGATCCAGCAGCTGCTTTGAAAAATGGAAAAGCGATGGATGTCTGGCGCCAGATGATTTCAACACAAGGTGGAGATCCCGATGCAAAGCTTCCAGTTGCTCGCGAGAACACAGTTGTCACGGCTCACAGCAGCGGAACAATTCTTTCTATGGATGCGATGAAGGTCGGAATGGCGGCCTGGCGTTTAGGTGCTGGCCGTTCCCGTCAGGGCGAGGCGGTTCAAGCAGGTGCAGGTATCGAGATTCACGCAAAGCCAGGGGAGCAGATCGCTGCTGGAGCACCGCTATATACGCTCCATACAGACACTCCTGCCGCCTTTACGCGGGCGTTGGAGTCCCTGGATAACTCTGTAACCATTGGCGATATGCCAGTTGGCGGAATCGATCGCCTTCCACTTATTGTTGAACGTATCGTTGATTAAGGGGCTCAGAAGATGGCAATGAATTCACTTCCAACCAAGGAACAGATCAAGTTAGTTCCTAAGGTGATGTTGCATGATCACCTCGATGGTGGCCTTCGCCCACAAACAATTATCGATATCGCTCAAGAGATTGGTTACACCGCACTACCAACGCATGATGCAGTAGAGCTTGCAACCTGGTTTCGCGAATCATGTGATTCTGGATCATTAGTTCGTTACCTAGAAACCTTTTCCCACACGATTGCTGTTATGCAGCGCCGCGAGGACATTGTTCGGGTCGCGAAAGAGTGCGCATTAGATCTAGCTCGTGATGGAGTTGTGTATGCCGAAGTCCGTGGCGCACCTGAACTCTTCACTGAAAAAGGTTTAACGATGGCAGATGTTGTCGAAGCAACATTAGAGGGTTATGCAATCGGTATGCAGGAGGCTAAAGCAGAAGGATTCACTATTGAGGTCCGTTCTCTCTTGTGCGGAATGCGTCAAAACAAAAAGTCACAAGAAGTTGCTGAATTAGTTGTTAAGTACCGAGACAAAGGAGTCGTAGGCTTTGATATCGCTGGTCCTGAAGATGGTTTCCCGCCATCTGATCAAAAAGATACTTTTGATTATCTTCGTAAAGAAGATGCCCATTTTACTATCCATGCTGGTGAAGCGTATGGAATCCCCTCAATCTGGGAAGCGATCCAACTCTGCGGAGCCGAACGGTTAGGTCACGGCGTTCGAATTATTGATGACATTGATTTTTCAGGCCCAGAACCAAAGTTAGGTCGCCTTGCATCATATGTTCGTGATCGTCGAATTCCGCTAGAGCTGTGTCCGACTTCAAATCTACAAACTGGAGCAGCTGCTAGTTATGCCGAACATCCAATCGGTGTTCTCGCAAAGCTTCGCTTCCGCGTCACGCTGAACACTGATAACCGACTAATGAGTCAGACATCAATGTCCTTTGAGATGGAGGAGGCGGTAAAGGCCTTCGGATGGGATTTTGCCGAGCTCCAAAGGGTCACAATTAACGCTATGAAGAGTGCATTTATCCCTTATCCAGAGCGGTTGAAGATCATCGATTCCATCATCAAACCGGGATATGCCAAGGTCTCATCTGCTTCATGATTGATTTTACCGACCCACACTTTGTTGCAGATCCGTATCCAGCTCTTAAAGGGTTACGCGAAGCTCCAGGACCTGTATGGCATGAAGAAATGCAGATGTTCTTGGCTGCTCGTCACACCGATGCCAATGATGTTTTTCGCAATAAATCATTAGGAAGAATCTTTAAGGAGAAAACCCCAGAGTTTGAATGGGAGATTTTCAACTGGCTACACGCAGATTCTATTTTAGATAGTGAGCCACCCAAGCACACTCGCTTACGCTCCTTAGTTGCAAAGGCTTTTAATCGTCAGAAGATTGAAGGAATGCGTCCGGCGGTTGAGCGAATCACGGCGCAGTTACTTGATTCAATTGAAGAAAAAATTCAAGCCGGTCACACCTTTGATCTGATTGCAGATTACGCCGAGCCGTTGCCAGTAAAAATCATTGCAGATTTACTAGGCTTTCCTGAATCTGAAGAACATCTGCTTCGACCTTGGTCACAAGCGATTGTGAAGATGTACGAGGTTAATCCTTCAGTGCAGTATCAAAGTGAAGCAAAGGTAGCTGCCAAAGAGTTTGCTGATTATGTTCGAGATCTTGCTGAAAGCCGTAAGAAAACTCCTGGGCAAGATTTGATCTCGGATTTAGCAAGTGTTGAAGAAAATGGTGAAAAGCTCAATATGCATGAGCTAGTTGCCACATGTGTATTACTTCTTAATGCCGGCCATGAAGCCAGCGTTAATGCATTTGGCAACGGAATGGTTGCAGCGCTTCAAAGACCAGACCAAGTAAAACTGCTTCGCCAAACCCCTCGTGAAATTACAAATACCGCACTTGAAGAGTTCATGCGTTTTGATGCACCTCTTCATCTCTTTGAACGTACCGCCACTGCAGATACTGAAATTGGGGGAGTACAGGTCAAAGAGGGGCAGAAAATTGCTGCCCTGATTGGCTCTGCAAACCGTGATGAAACAGTGTTTTCAGCCCCTGAAACCATGGATTTAACACGTGATCCCAACCCACATATTGGCTTTGGTGCAGGTATTCACTTCTGTTTAGGTGCACCGCTTGCACGGTTAGAGATGAGCGTTTCATTACCCGCTTTGTGGGAAAAGTATCCAACGATGCAGTTGGCAGCAGATCCGATTAGACGACCTACCTTTGTACTACGTGGTTACGAAAGAGTTGCTATCTCTGTTTGATTTGGGTAAGAGGATTGAGCGCCTTTTCGAGTCACACTGAGTGATGCGATTGAGACACCAAATTTCATAGCATCAATCGGAGCTTTTCCACTTGCTAAGGCGTAGGCAAAACTTCCAACAAAAGCATCTCCAGCACCCGTGGTGTCTACCGCAATAACCTTTGGAGCGCTGACACGATGTAGTTCGGCGGTCGGGCTTATATACACAGCGCCTTCACTACCCAATGTAACGATGGTGCTTTTGCCCGGTCTAAAACTTTTTAAAATCTCATCATTACCTGGCAGAGATCCATGTAGCTCGCGGAACTCAGTTTCATTAGGGATTAACCAATCCGTCAATTCAAGAAGTTCTGCTGATAATTGTTGGTAAGGAGCAGGATTAAGAATTGTTGTGCACCCGCGAGCTTTGGCCGCCTTAAATGCTGCAACGGTAACCTCTTGTTTAATCTCGCATTGCGCGACCACTATCGCCAAATCCGCAATCGCATTAATCGCTTCTATCGCCTTATTTATTTCAATTTCGTGGTTTGCTCCAGGAATGATGATGATTCTATTTTCCCCAGCGCCATCGACCCAGATATGGGCCACACCATTGGGGGTAGAGCTAGTTTCTACAAATCGTGAATTAATACCAAGTTTCACAAAGTTGTCAGCAATTGCCTTTCCAAAGACATCATCACCTAATTTTCCAATGAAATGAACTTCAGCTCCACAGTGGGCCGCCATCACAGCTTGATTTGCACCTTTGCCACCAAAACCAGTTGTAAAAAGCTGCCCCGCTAGGGTTTGACCAGGCTCAGGAAGCACATCGGCGTAGGCGGTTAAATCCATCATTGCGCTGCCGACGACAACTATTACTGCAGGTCTCATAACGCTAGGCTAGCGGTTATGACCAAAACTTCAATCATTATGGATGTGGATACAGGTGTTGATGATGCCTTTGCAGTTCTCTTTGCAGCGATGCATCCAGATATCAACCTACTAGGAATCACCTGTGTCGATGGCAATACAAATGTTGACCAAGTTGTTGCCAACACATTCAAAGTTTTGGATGCAGCAGGAGCTGGAGATATTCCTGTAGCTCGAGGCGCGGTACGACCATTATTAGGAAAGAGCCAGTACGCCGAATATGTTCATGGAAAAGATGGAATGTGTGATCTTGGAATTGCTCCATCGCACCGAAAGGTTGATCCACGTTCAGCTATCGAGTTACTTCGCGACTTGATTGAACAATCATCCGAACCTGTGACTATTGTTCCAGTTGCACCGCTTACTAATATCGCGCTGTTTCTACGAGCTTTTCCAGAGACTGCAAAAAAGATTCACCGTATTGTTTTAATGGGAGGGTCGGCAGCAGCAGGTAATGCAACCGCTGCCGCCGAGTTTAATGTCTGGCATGATCCAGAAGCTGCAGCAATCGTTTTCCAAAGTGGAGTACCAATTTCTATGTACGGCCTTGACGTCTTTATGCGTCCGACTATTGGGCGAGATGAAGCGACAAAGATGAGCAAGTCAGATAAACCATCCTCGCAATTTGCAGGTTCTTTGGCACTTGGCTTTATGGATCAAGTTCGCACAGATCCAATTTCGCTAGGAGATTATGGCGCTGTTGCCCTTGTTATTCAGCCTGAACTTTTTACAACTGAAATGTTTGATGTTGTTGTAGATACATCAGCAGGTCCTGCACGCGGTCAAACAATTGTTGATCGACGTGATGCATGGTTAAAGCAGTTAGAGCCACTAGATCTTGAGGATTCAGCAAAGGTCCGGGTAGCCCTTGACCTCGATGTCGACGCGGTCGTGAAATTGTGGTTAAAAACCGTTAATTCATAACCCGATTGGATGCCACACAGTCTTAGCCTCCATAAAGGCGATGATGCGACCAGGATCAGCTGATTTGAATGAGTGAATGCGCTTGAGATTTTCAGCTCCTGCAACCTTTGACTCAGCATGAAGTTTTGCTGGCAGACCAGAAATATCTAGTGCATCAATATCCATATGAGATGCCATCCATGGCGCAATCTCTTCCTTCTTTCCGGTCAAGATATTGATTACTCCATGTGGCAAATCGCTTGTTGCTAAGACTTCAGCAAAGGTCATTGCAGATAGTGGAGCCTTAGTGCTTGCCAGAATTACAACGGTATTTCCTGATGTGATGATTGGTGCAACCGAATCGATGAAACCAAGAAGAGATGGAGTTTCAGGAGCAATCGCTGCAACAACTCCCATGCTTTCAGGGATCGTAAAGTTATAGAAAGGACCAGCAACAGGGTTAGTTGATCCTGCAAGGGATGCGATCTTATCTGTCCAACCTGCATACCAAACTAGTCGGTCAACTGAATCAGTAACTTCTTTTTCAGCCTTCACCTTTGTTACACCTGTAATCTGCATGATCTCGTCAACGAATTGTGCGCGACGACCTTCAAGCATTTCAGCGATGCGATACAGAATCTGACCGCGGTTGTACGCGGTTGCTTTGTTCCAACCAGCTTGCGCTGCACGTGCTGCAACAACTGCATCACGTAGATCTTTTCTAGATGCAAGACAAGGATTAGCGATAAAAGCACCCTTGGCACTCTTTACCTCGTAGGTACGGCCGGATTCACTGCGTGGAAATGCGCCATTGATGTACAACTTATAAGTCTTCTTCACATCAATTCGATTACTCATGGCTTACTCCCTTCAAATATGCAGACAGACCGTGGCGTCCGCCTTCGCGTCCCCACCCCGATTCCTTATATCCACCAAATGGTGAGGTTGGATCAAACTTGTTAAAGGTATTAGCCCAGATAACTCCCGCACGTAGCTGCTGAGATGCCCACAAGGTGCGTGAACCCTTCTCGCTCCAGATGCCCGCGGACAAGCCAAATGGGGTGTTATTAGCCTTTTCTATAGCTTCTTGTGGAGTTCTAAAGGTAAGAACTGAAAGAACAGGACCAAAGATCTCTTCGCGTGCTATGCGATGTGCCTGAGTCACACCGGTAAAGATAGTTGGAGCAAACCAGAAACCCTTAGCTGGCAAAGCACATGCAGGACTCCATCGTTCTGCACCTTCAGCATCACCAGCAGCTGCAAGTTCAGTAATCTTTGCAAGCTGCTCCTTGCTATTAATCGCGCCAACATCGGTGTTCTTATCCATAGGATCGCCAACACGGATCTTTTCCATTCGATTCTTTAACTTATGAAGAACCTCTTCAGCAACGTTTTCCTGCAATAACAGACGTGAACCAGCACAGCACACATGACCCTGATTAAAGAAGATTCCGTTAACAATTCCTTCGACGGTTTCATCAATTGGCGCATCATCAAAAACGATATTTGCTGCTTTGCCACCCAACTCGAGGGTCACACTCTTTTTGGTAGGTGCAACTGCGCGAGCAATAATCTTTCCAACCTCAGTTGATCCGGTAAATGCAATCTTGTCGATTCCTGGATGGTTAACGATCAAGGCACCAGTTGAACCATCTCCGGTAACTATATTGACGACACCTGCAGGAAGCTCAGCCTGTTGGCACACCTCTGCAAATAACAATGCAGTAAGCGGAGTTGATTCTGCAGGCTTCAAGACAACTGTATTTCCTGCAGCTAGTGCTGGTGCAACCTTCCAGGCCAACATTAGAAGCGGAAAGTTCCACGGAATAATCTGACCTGCGACACCTAGTGGTTTTGGTGATGTACCAAGACCGGCGTATTCAAGTTTGTCCGCCCAACCTGCATGATAGAAAAAGTGTGCTGCAGCAAGTGGAATATCGGTATCACGTGATTCGCGGATTGGCTTACCGTTATCGAGAGTCTCTAGCACTGCAAATTCACGTGCTCGCTCCTGCATGATTCGAGCGATGCGATACAAATACTTTCCACGTTCTTTGCCTGACATCTTTGACCAGGTAGTTGTGTACGCCTTACGAGCAGCATTTACCGCTGCATCAACCTCAGCCTTTCCAGCAAGAGCGATCTGAGATAAAATCTCTTCAGTTGCAGGGTTAACTGTTGGAAAGTGCTTGCTACCTGCAACAAACTTTCCTCCGATGAAGTGGCCATACTTTGGTTTGATTGAGACCACTGCTCGTGATTCAGGTGCTGGGGCGTATTCGAAGCTCATTGTTCTCTCCACTAATCCATCGTCACATACTGAGGGCTTGAGTAATAACCTTCATCCATCTTCATGCGTTGCATCAATAGATCATTGAGCAAAGCACTGGCGCCAATACGAAACAGCTTCGGATTGAGCCACTCTGGTCCAACAGTTTCATTGACCAAAACCAATTGTTTAATCGCATCTTTTGTATTTCTGATTCCGCCGGCAGGTTTTACTCCGATACGGGTGTTAGTCATCTCATAAAAATCACGCACTGCTTCGAGCATAACCAAGACAACTGGGGGAGTCGCAGCAGGTGCCACCTTGCCCGTTGAAGTTTTAATGAAATCTGCTCCAGCTGCCATCGCTAAGAATGATGCCTTGCGAACATTGTCATACGTAACTAGTTCGCCAGTTTCGAAGATAACCTTTAGATGGGCTTTATCGCCACATACGTGCTTAATCTGCACAATCTCATTGAAAACATCGATGTAACGGCCAGCTAGAAAAGCACCACGATCAATCACCATGTCGATCTCAGCAGCGCCTGCATCAATTGCATCCTGAGTATCTTGAATCTTTACCGCCATCGATGCTCGACCTGATGGAAAAGCCGTTGATACAGCAGCTACTGGAACATGCTGCCCACCAATCAAATCTAGGTGTGTTCGTGCGACAGAAACCATGTCGTTGTAGACGCAGACCGCGCCAACACTTGGCACCGTTGAATCAGTTGGATCTGGACGAACCGCTTTGGTGCACAACGCTTTAACCTTGCCTGGGGTATCAGCACCTTCGAGCGTTGTTAGATCCACCATTGTTATCGCTGTATCGATCGCCCAGCGCTTTGAGCTGGTCTTAATGCTTCGAGTTGCCAGCATCGCTGCACGAGCTTCAGCACCAACCTGGTCTACACCTGAAAGATTGTTGAGGTAGCTCTTTAGTGAGGCATCACTACCATCGACTAAACCGTAAAAACTCACGATAACAATTCCTTAAGCGGTGGTCGTAGTTGATCCAAAACTACTTGTGCGGTCTTTGAATCCTTTTCAATTGCCTCAATGTAACACTTCATCTTTGCTTCAGTCCCGCTTGGACGGATGATGATTCGCACTCCGCCATCTAGCCAGATTCTTAAACCATCAGTGGGTGGCAAGCCATCGGTTGGAGATGCCAGATCATCGATAGAGGTAACTAAACGGCCGGCAATATCTTTGGGTGGGTTACTGCGCAAAGCTCCAAGAATTACGCCAACCTTTGAAAGATCGCTCAAACGAATTGAGATTTGTTCAGTTGCATGAAATCCATGACGTGCCCACACCTCATCGAGCAAATCTAAAAGGGTCTTTCCTTCTGAGGCTAGATCAGTTGCAATTTGCGCCAAGGTAATTGCAGCAGAGATTCCATCCTTGTCATTGACGGTAATCGCATCTACTGCATACCCAAGTGCTTCTTCATACCCGAAGGTTAAGTTTTCAATCTTTGCTAGCCATTTAAAGCCGGTTAGAGTCTCTTTGAACTCTAAGTTGTAGTGAGATGCAATTTTCTTCACGATTGATGAAGAAACAATGGAATTGGCAAAGATCCCTGAATCAATCTTTCGAGCTATAGATTCAGCGAAAATTGCGCCTAATTCATCACCGCGGAGCATGCGCCATCCCGTAGCAGGATCATTGATCGCAGCGGCACATCTATCTGCATCTGGATCATTGGCGATAACCAAATGAGCATCAAAACTTTTCGCCGTTTCAAGGGCTAGATCAATTGCACCAGGCTCTTCTGGGTTTGGAAATGCAACCGTTGGGAAATCAGGATCCGGTGCTGCTTGTGCATCGACAAGGATGGGTGATTGGAATCCAGCTTTATGAAAGACACGTTGAATTGTTTCAGTTCCAACACCATGCATCGCTGTGTAGACAATTCGTAATGAACCGGGCTTGGTTGCTAATGAGGCGGTTCGGTCAATGTACTTTTCAATGATCTCTTCGCCCAAAACCTCCCACACTTTCCCGCGTGGTTGTGATTTCAAAGAGGTTACGGAATCAATCTTGGCCGCGATAGCTTCATCAGTTGGTGAAACAATTTGTGAGCCGCGGTAGTGAATTCCATCAACCGTTCCGCCCAAGTACACCTTGTACCCATTGTCTTGTGGTGGGTTGTGGCTAGCGGTCACCATGATGCCAACATCGCACTTCAATTCATTTGTTGCAAAAGCTAAAACTGGTGTTGGTAATGGACGAGGTAAGACATAAACCTTCATTCCGGCACCGCTCATTATTTCAGCGGTTTCAAAGGTGAAATCCTCAGAGCCATAACGTGCATCACGACCGATAACCACAGAGGTTAAGTTGCGCTCTTTCATATACGCAACGATTCCTGAAGCGGCACGGCCTACAACTGCGCGATTCATGCCAGATGGACCAGGTCTAATCGGACCTCTTAAACCCGCGGTTCCAAATTGTAGAAAACCATTAAAAGATGCTCGCAGCTCAGATTCATTGCCAGCATCGAGCCATTGTTGCAACTGCGCAGCTGTTGTTGGATCTGGATCATCTGCGATCCAGGCATGTACTTCCTGGGCTAATGAGTGATCCATAGGCTAAGAGTAACTTCGGATTTACCCCTTGAAAAGCCTGATTATTGATCGACAATCTCACACAGATTAGTACCACTTGAAACCGTGGAACCAATGACTGCAGTGAGATTAGAGATAATTCCAGATTTATGAGCGGTTAATGGTTGTTCCATCTTCATCGCTTCAAGAACAATTATCAGATCGCCGACCTCAACCTTTGCGCCTTCTTCAACCGCAATCTTTACAACAGTTCCTTGCATTGGACTGACTAATCCTGTTCCGCTTGAACCGCCTGTCATTGTCTGCTTTGCACGGTGGCGTTTTACGACAGGTTTAGGTGCGTGAACAAGGATTTCAAATCTCTTTCCATTTACTTCAGTAATGAGGTATTCAGGTGCCATATGAGATTCAAGTGGTGGTTCAGTAAAAACGAAAGCAGGAATCTCATTGTTGAACTCATTTTCAATGTAGCTCGTGTACACCTTGAAATTTTCCGTAAAGGCTGGATCTTCAAGAATCGCACGGTGAAATGGGATCGCAGTAGCTAATCCACCAACGATAAATTCAGATAAGGCACGTCGAGCTCTTTCAATCGCTTGCTGACGGGTTGCACCAGTAACGATCAACTTTGCTAGAAGTGAATCGAAGTTTCCACCAATTGTGTCACCACCTTTAAAGCCGGCATCGACTCGAATTCCAGGTCCTGTTGGTATTGCCCAATCAGTTATACGGCCAGGAGCTGGAAGAAAAGAGCGACCTGGGTCTTCTCCATTAATTCTGAACTCAATTGAGTGACCTCGGATTTCAGGATCATCAAAGCCAAGTGCTTCACCATCTGCAATTCTGAATTGTTCCCGGACTAAATCAAGTCCAGTGACCTCTTCACTAACTGGGTGCTCAACCTGTAAGCGAGTGTTTACCTCTAGAAATGAGATTGTTCCATCAAGACCAATCAAGAACTCACATGTACCTGCGCCGATATATCCAGCCTCTTTCATGATCGCTTTACTTGCACGGTACAACTCTTCATTTTGTGCATCCGTTAAGAATGGGGCGGGTGCTTCTTCTACTAATTTTTGGTGACGACGTTGCAAAGAACAATCGCGGGTACTCACAACAACCGCATGTCCATGCTTATCAACCAATACTTGTGTCTCAACATGTCGTGGTTTGTCTAAGTAACGCTCAACAAAGCATTCGCCTCGACCAAAGCCAGATATAGCTTCACGAACGGCGGATGCAAATAACTCTGGAATTTCCTCCATAGTGCGTGCAACTTTAAGTCCACGTCCACCACCACCATGGGCAGCTTTGATTGCAACAGGTAGACCATGCTCTTTAGCAAAAGCTGTTACCTCTTCATGACCTGCAACTGGATCCTTTGTTCCCGCAACCAACGGCGCACCAGCTTTTGCAGCAATCTTGCGTGCAGAAACCTTGTCACCTAAAGCGCGAATCGCCTCTGGTGGTGGTCCAATCCATGTTAAACCCGCATCGATAACCGCTTGAGCGAAATTAGCGTTTTCAGAGAGAAAGCCATAACCAGGATGAACCGCATCTGCACCAGATTCGCGTGCAACTGCGATTAACTTTTCAATATCTAGATAAGTTTGAGTCGCTGTTGTTCCATGTAATGAATACGCAGCATCTGCCATTTGTGCATGAAGTGAATTGCGATCCTCATCGGAGTACACAGCAACACTTTCAATTCCGTGATCTTTACAGGCACGAATTACACGTAAAGCGATTTCACCTCGGTTTGCAACTAGTACGCGCTTCATTTCATCACCTTTACCTGTGGCCATGTGTAACCCAACTGAGCAAAAGCCTTACGAACAAAGGGCATAGAAATACCGACGACATTTGTGTAGTCGCCTTCAATTGAAGGGATAAAGGGAGAACTAAATCCATCGAGAGTAAATCCACCCGCCACATGTAATGGCTCTTCAGTTGCAACGTAATCTGCAATCTCTTCATCACTCATGTGGTCAAAGCTCACACGAGTTGTGACTCGATCCGAGATCTCGACATCTTTAACGGTGTCGATGATGCAATGACCTGTGTGCAGCAATCCAGAGTTGCCTCGGACTCGTTTTGCACGCTCAGTAGCGACATCAGCTGTCCCTGGCTTTCCAAGTGAAACTCCATCAAATTCAAAGGTGGAGTCACAGCCAATAATGATCGCTGGAAAATCGATTTGTTCACGAACTGTGTGTGCTTTTGTAATCGCTAGAGCGATCACCATGTCCGCTGGTGCTAATGAGTTGAAAAACTCAGTTTCTTCATCAACATGACTCACGATGATCTTGGGGGAGAGTCCTGCAGATTCCAGTAACCGTCGACGGCTAGTTGATTGTGAGGCTAGAACAATAGTTGGCATTATGAATCAAACCTTCTAGCGCCGAAGGTAATTTGCTGTGGAAGAGGTTGACGCAGCTGCGGCAAACCGTAAACACTGCGACGAATTACAGGTTTTAACTCTTCACGTTTATGAACAGCCATTGCTGCTTCAATAGCTGCAAGCTCATCTGGAGTCGGAACTCCTTTTGTTATCTCAAATCTCATTACAGCGGCATATTTCCATGTTTGCGTGCAGGCAGAACATCACGCTTTGTCTTGAGAGTTCTAAACGCCTTTGTAATGTATGCACGAGACTGACTTGGTTCAATCACAGTATCAATAGTTCCGCGTTCTGCGGCAAGATAAGGATTAGCCAATGATTCGTTGTATTCATTTGCTAACTCAGCACGCTTAGCAACAGGATCTGTAGCTCCAGCAAGTTCATTGCGATACAGGATATTTACCGCACCCTGCGCACCCATTACTGCGATCTCAGCTGTAGGCCATGCAAAGTTAATATCGCTACCCAAATACTTTGAGCCCATAACAATAAAGGCACCGCCATAGGCTTTACGGGTAATTAGGGTTACTAAAGGCACTGAAGCTTCAGCATATGCATACAACAACTTCGCTCCACGTCGGATGATTCCATCCCACTCTTGCTCAGTTCCGGGCAAGAATCCTGGAACATCTACTAAGGTCAAAATGGGAATATTGAAAGCATCGCAGAAACGCAAGAAGCGCGCTGCTTTTTCGCTGGAGTTAATATCTAATGTTCCCGCTAATTGATTTGGCTGGTTTGCAATAATTCCGATTGATTCACCCTCGATACGAGCAAAACCAACAACAATATTTGGTGCATATAAAGCGTGAACTTCCAGAAACTCACCCTCATCAACAAGGGCTTGGATGAGCACCTTCATGTCATACGGTTGATTTGGACTATCTGGAATCAAAGTATCTAATGCAATATCAGATGCCTTCTTCTCAAGAGTTTCCGTTGGTGGAAGATGAGGTGTCGCATCCATGTTGTTAGATGGAAGATAAGACAAAAGTGCTTTTACATAATCAATGGCATCATCTTCATTTTCAGCCAAGTAATGAGAATTACCAGTTTTGGTGTTGTGTGTACGAGCTCCACCAAGCTCTTCCATTCCTACTTCTTCACCAGTAACGGTCTTAATCACGTCTGGACCTGTAATAAACATGTGCGAGGTTTCATTAACCATAACGGTGAAATCTGTAAGCGCTGGAGAGTATGCAGAGCCTCCAGCACACGGTCCAAGAATCAATGAGATTTGGGGAATCACACCAGAAGAACGGGTATTGAGACGGAAGATCTTTCCGTAACCATTGAGGGATGCAACACCTTCTTGAATACGTGCTCCACCTGAATCATTGATACCGATTAAAGGAATTCCAGATTTAAGGGCAAACTCTGCGATCTTTACAATCTTGTCGGCGTGAACCTCGCCCAGAGATCCACCCATAACGGTGAAATCCTGTGAGTACAAAGCAATTGGGCGACCATCAACAGTTGCTGTTCCAATAACTACGCCATCTCCGTAGGGACGGTTCTTTTCCATTCCAAATTGTGTTGAGCGGTGGCGAGCAAACTCATCGATTTCAGTAAATGAATCCGCATCAACCAACATTTCAATACGTTCGCGAGCGGTCTTCTTGCCCTTTGCATGCTGTTTTTCAACTGCTCGCTCAGATCCGGCGTGAATAGCCTCCTCGACACGATCTCGAAGGTCCTCAATTTTCCCAGCGGTTGTATGCAGATCACGACTCATAGGCGTACGGTACTAGTCGTGAGCAAAGAATTGTTAAGGGCACCGCTGGATCAAGCGGAGATCAGCAGATTAATTACGCATTACTGGCGGGTAAAGGTGGTTGAACTCACGAGTACAACACAAGGCGATCTTGTGCAATTAGTTCGTGATGGTAAGGCAAAAGCCGGCGATGTAATCGTTGCTGAATATCAAAGTGCAGGACGTGGAAGATTAGATAGAAGTTTTGAAGCTGCGCAAGGAACCGCCTTGCTTTTTTCTTTTTATATAGAACCTCAAAGGAACAGAGATGATTGGGGTTGGATTCCTTTAATTGCTGGCTACAGCGTTGCACATTCCTTGCATGCATTCCATGCGGTCGTTAAATGGCCCAATGATATTTTGATTAATGGTAAAAAAGTTTCAGGTTTGATCGCAGAGGTTGTTGGAGATGGTGTTGTCATCGGAATTGGTGTCAATGTTGGAATGGAAGAGAATCAATTGCCGGTAGACACAGCAACTTCATTGCTTGTTGAAGGCGGAGAAGACATCACCCGTGACGAACTCATTTGTGAAATTCTCGAAGAGTTTGAGGAACATTTCCTTCAGTGGGATCAAGGAATCGATGAGGTCCAACCTCTGTATAAACAATTAAGCGCCACTATCGGAACAGAGGTACGTGTCGAATATCCAGGGGGAGCCTCGCAGCACGGGATAGCTGAAGGTATTTCAGATACAGGCGCGCTAATCTTGAATGATGGAACCCATGTTCAATCCGCCGATGTAATACATCTACGATAGGTCGGTGAGCAAAGCCTTTCCAATCGTCGGCGTCATTGGCGCAGGACAGCTTGCACGTATGAGCATCGCACCAGCTACGGCTTTAGGTGTTGATCTTTTACTTCTGGCCGGTGATTCGCAGGACTCTGGCGCTCAAATAACTAACCACATTGTTGGTGATTACAAGGATTTAGAAACTGTTCGAGCATTTGCGAAAAAGTGCGATGTTGTGACCTTTGAACATGAATTAATCCCTTTAAGTATTGTGAAAGCTTTAGAAGCAGATGGCGTTGTAGTTCGTCCATCATCTTCCGCTTTTGTTTATTCGCAGGATAAAGCTGCAATGAGAGAAAAGTTAAGTAGCTTTCCTTCGCCACATTGGCAGATCGTTACCTCTGGGGATCAAGTTAAAGATTTTCCAGTAATTGCTAAAGCTATTTCTGGTGGATATGACGGACGTGGAGTCTGGAAAGTTTCCGACGCGAATGAGCTTGCTGTGCTCCTGAAACAAACCCCAAAGTTATTAATTGAAGAACTAATTGATTTTGATTATGAAGTTGCAGTAATGGTTGCTCGCTCACCTCATGGTCAGGCGACAACATGGGCCCCAACACAAACAATTCAAGAAGATGGCATTTGCACAATGACCATCTCGCCCGCCCCAAACCTTTCTGTAGCGCTTAGCGAAAAGGCACAAAAACTGGCGCTAGATATTGCCGCAGCTGTTGGTGTTGTTGGAGTCATGGCGGTTGAATTATTTGTTAAGGGTGAAGAGTTATTCATTAACGAACTTGCAATGCGTCCACACAATTCTGGACATTGGACAATTGACGGTTCCCACACAAGCCAATTTGAACAACATCTTCGTGCGGTCTTGGATCTTCCATTAGGTGATCCTTCAATGAGCGCACCAATAGCTGTGATGGGAAATGTGCTCGGGGGAGACAAGCCCGATATGTACCGTCCATATCTACATCTGATGGCTCGAACACCTGCGCTTAAATTCCATCACTACAAGAAAGAGGTTCGCCCTGGCCGCAAAATCGGCCATGTAACTATGGTGGGCGAGAACCTCGTAGAATTAACCCAAGAAGTTCAGCATGCGTTGGATTACATGAGCGGAGAAGTTGATGAGTGATGTAGCGATCATCATGGGATCAGACTCTGATTGGCCAACGATGGAGGATGCCGCAAAGATCCTTGATGATCTTGGAATTTCCTATACCGCTGATGTTATTTCCGCACATCGCATGCCACTTGAAATGGTTGAGTTTTCACAAACCGCACAATCAAAGGGTTACAAAGTAATTATTGCTGGAGCCGGTGGTGCTGCTCATCTTCCCGGAATGGTTGCATCTTTAACTCCACTTCCAGTTATTGGTGTTCCCGTTGCATTAAAAAATCTTGATGGAATGGATTCACTGTTATCTATTGTTCAAATGCCAGCAGGGGTTCCCGTTGCAACAGTTGGTGTTGGAAATGCAAAGAATGCTGCACTTCTTGCAGCACGAATTTTGGGTGTTTCAGATGCAGCAATTTCAGCAAAGGTTAGTAAAGGTTTGCAAGAGATCAATCGAATCGCGAAGGAAAAAGGCGAGAATTTAAACTCTCGTCGCAATCACAAAACAGGTTTTTAAGCTCGAGCTCTATATTCAATCGCAGGGCATCGATCCATAACTGTAATCAAACCCGCTGCTTGTGCTCGAGCAATAGCTGCTTCATCGACAACATCTAACTGTAACCACACAGCTTTTGCTCCAATTGCAATCGCTTCATCAACTACCTTGCCCACCAATTGCGAATTCACAAAACAATCGACAACATCAACAGCTTCAGGAATTTCAGAGAGCGTTTTGTAACCAATTTCGCCATGAACTGTTTCAGCTCGAGGGTAAACAGGAATGATTCGATGACCTTTATCTTGAAGTAACTTCGCAACACCAAAGGCTGCTCGTTCAGGATTATTGCCCAGTCCAACAACAGCCCAGGTTTTTAGGGCCAGGGCCGCATCAATACTTTCTTGGGTATTAATCGGTACGCCCTAATGCGTGGAACTTCCAACCAGCGTTGCGCCACATTGTTCGATCCAACATATTGCGCCCATCAATAATGATCTTTGACTTAACCAATGAAGCAATAGCGGCAGGATCAATCTGTCGGTACTCCTTCCATTCAGTTAAATGCAGAATCAAATCAGCATCTTTAAGCGCATCTGTAACAACCTCTTGATACTGAAGGTTTGGGAAACGCTTACGTGCAGGCTCAATACCTTGAGGATCATGCACAACAACAATTGCACCGGCAGCTTGTAGCTGTGCTGCGATATCGAGTGCAGGGGAGTCACGCACATCATCACTATCTGGTTTGAAGGTCGCACCTAAAACAGCGATCTTGTACTTAGTTAAGTCCTCAGAAAGCTCACCGCGTACAACATCAATCACACGTTGGCGGGCACGTAGGTTAATGGCATCAATCTCGCGCAGGAATTCGAGCGCTTGCTTTGCACCCAGCTCTTCAGCACGTGCCATAAATGCGCGAATATCCTTTGGAAGGCAGCCGCCACCAAAACCAATACCTGCTTGCAAGAAGCGGTTTCCGATTCGTGGGTCGTAACCAATTGCCTTGGCCAACACTGTGACATCGCCACCAGCAGCTTCGCACACTTCAGCCATCGCGTTAATAAATGAGATCTTTGTAGCAAGGAATGAGTTAGCTGCAACCTTAACTAACTCTGATGTTGGAAGATCTGCACGAATCCATGGTGTTCCCAAGGCAATAACAGGTTCATAAACCTCTTTCAGGATTTCTTCTGCTCGATCATTTGCAACACCAACCACTAAACGGTTTGGCGTCAAAGTATCTTCAACTGCAAAACCTTCACGTAGAAACTCTGGGTTCCATGCAAGATCTGCTTGTGGCGCACTCTTTGCTAACTCATCACGTAAACCTTGAGCGGTTCCAACTGGAACAGTTGACTTACCAACTACCAAAGAGCCTTCCTTCAGATGCGGCGCGATCGCTGCCACAGCAGATTTCACATAAGTCAGATCTGCAGCTAGACCATCTTTACTCTGCGGTGTTCCCACGCAAACAAAGTGGACATCTGCCTCTTTAACCGCAGAAAAATCAGTTGTAAATGAAAGTCGTCCTGTCTTCATCTCTTGCTCAAGCAAGGTATCTAATCCAGGTTCATAAAATGGCAGCTTGCCACTTTGAAGGAGCGCAACCTTCTCGGGATCTGTATCCACGCCAACAACGGTGAAACCTAACGAGGACATACAAGCAGCGTGGGTGGCTCCAAGATAACCGCAGCCAACTACCGAGAGAGTTAAAGTCATGCGGGAGAGTTTACTTCAGAGCTCCGCAAGGATTTTCATCAGCGGTACGAGTCTTAAATTTATCGATCACAGTTGGCTTGGCTGTTGTCGATGATGATGCTGAAGGTGTTGGGGTGACCTCATCTGTAAGGGGTAAATCCTCACGAATTCGATTGAAAAGTTCAGGAGCAAGCTCTGAATCCCAGGTTACAACAGATCCAAGTCCAGGAACGCGGGCATTGGCATTTCCTAATGGAATAGTCAAAGTACGAACATTGCTGGAAGAGAGATTTTTCATCTGCTTAGCAAGGGTTAATAAATCACTCTTGTTGAGCTCTGAATCTGTCTTAACAGTTGCAATAGCCGCGTTAAAGAAGTTAACGAGCTTGATTGGATTGAGCAGGACTCCGGTGCTCGTTACTTTACGAAGCACAGCGCTCATGAACTGCTGTTGACGTTGCATACGTCCTAGATCGCCCATTCCATCAAAGTCACGGGTACGTACATACTTCAAAGCTTCAACTCCATTAAGTGTGTGAACACCTGCAGGAAGCACTAAGTGGCTACCTGGATCATCAATATCTCGCTTAGTACAGACTTCGATGCCACCGAGTGCATCAACCATTCCGGCAAATCCTGCAAAACCTATTTCGATGTAATGGTCAATTCGAATTCCAGTTTCGCTTTCCACTGTTTCAATTAACAGAGGCGCACCACCAAATGCAAAGGCTGCATTTATTTTTCCCTTTGCTGCAGGAACAATTTTGTTCTTATCTACAGATGATGGGTGCTCAGGAATCGTTACCAACGAATCTCGTGGAATCGAAATAATCGTTGCCTTGTCACGTGCTTTGGAGATGTGAACGATCAGCATTGTGTCTGAACGCGAACCAGCTGCGGTCTTTGTGCTTCCTACGCGAAGGAGTTTCATCTGCTCTTTAGTCAGACCTTCACGGGTATCAGAGCCAACAAGTAAATAGTTAAGCGCTTTATTTGGCTTATCGGGTCTGGATGAGAGCGAAGCAAATGCATCAATACGATCGATCGCACCGCTGACTCGGCCTAGACCTAGCCAGGAAAAGGCGGAAATAAGTACTACTCCCACAGATAGTGAGGTAATAATCCGAATTGCCCGCGTTGATTTCACTGTCAGAGAGTACTTGAGCGATAGCGTGTACGCGTTATGTCGACATCAGCGAACACGTTATATGGCTCACCGAAGCGGGAAATCTCGGTCATCCTTCCGGTCCTCAACGAGGCGAAGTATTTAGAAGATTCTGTGAATTCGATCCTGTCTCAAAACTTTGATGGCGCGCTCGAAGTCATTCTCGCCGTAGGACCTTCCGAGGATGCCACTATGGAGATTGCACAAGCTCTTCACGCTAAGGATTCACGTGTTGTGGTGGTTGAAAACCCAACAGGTAGAACAGCACCAGGTTTAAATCGTGCGATCGCTGCATCTCGATATTCGATCATTGTGCGGGTAGATGGTCACTCTCAAATTCCAAATAATTACTGTGAGATCGCCTTCCAAACTCTTCTGGAAACTGGAGCTGTCAATGTGGGCGGAGTAATGGCTGCCGAAGGCATTTCATTATTTGAACGTGCAGTTGCCCGTGCAATGCGAAGTCCATTAGGAGTCGGTGCAGCACGTTTTCACACAGGTGGAGGTGCAGGTGAATCTGACACCGTCTATTTAGGATGTTTTAGAAAAGAAGCCTTGCTAGACGTTGGTGGCTTTGATGAGAGATTTACTCGTGCACAAGATTGGGAGTTGAATTTTCGATTGCGCGAAAAGGGCGGAGTTGTTTACTTCGATCCACGATTAACAGTTACATATCGTCCTCGATCTACCATCAAAGCGCTCGCAAAGCAGTACTTTGAATATGGACGTTGGAGACGAGTTGTATCTCGTAGACATCAAGGGACAATTAATTACAGATATTTAGCGCCCCCATTTACTGTCGTAGGTACATCTCTATCAATCCTTTTGGGTGCATTGGTGTGGCCTGTTTTCTACATTCCAGCAGTTGTTTATGCGGTGTTTATCCTGGGAGCTTCAGTAATTATTGGTAAGAGCGTGGGCGAGATTGTTTGTTTGCCAACAATTTTGCTCACAATGCATATTTCGTGGGGGTTTGGTTTTCTTACATCGCCGAAGTCGCTAGCCCCTGCGGTAACCTTGCATCCGTGAGTACCCCACTGCAGGTTTATGAGCCATTTAGAGCTGGCCTGCCTAAGTTGGGCAAGTACTGGAAATCCTTGTGGTTTCGTAGAACCTTTATCTCCGAGTACTCAAAATCAGAGCTTCGCGAGCAGCACTTTGACTCAGTATTTGGGCAGCTGTGGTTGGTCTTAAATCCACTCTTGTTATCTGGTGTTTATTTCATCTTGATTGTAATTATTGGCGGAACAACAGATAGCGCACGTTACGTACATTTAACTGCAACTCTCTTTTTGTTCTATTTAGTTGCTAACTCATTAACCGGTGGCGTTAAATCAATTACCGCTGGACAGAGACTCATTTTAAACACCGCTTTTCCTCGAATTATGTTGCCGATTTCAGCGGTCGTTATCGCACTGTTTAAATTTCTGCCTACATTGATTGTATTTTTGATTATTAAGGCGATCGTTGGATCTAGCTTCTCTTTTGAAATGTTGTGGGCGATTCCTGTTTTGATGATCACTATCTTTTTAGCCCTGGGATTAGCAATCACTATTTCATGCATCAATGTGTACTTCAGAGACATCGCCAGCTTCTTGCCGTATCTGACAAGAACGCTCCTGTACTTGTCTCCAATTTTGTATGAAGCATCTGCGCTTAATCCAAACTTAAAGGCGCTTCAAGTTGTTAACCCACTATTTCCTATTTTGGATTCATGGTCACGTGCTTTAGTTCATGGAGAAGTACCCCAAACATCAAGCATGCTTCAAGGATTAGCGTGGGCGACCGGAATCTTCTTTATCGGTACATACTTCTTCTTATCGAGGGAGCGTGAGTTCGCTGTCCGCCTCTAACATTCATAAAACTAATGAGCTAGCCGTTTCGATTAGAAATGTCGGCCTTACCTACACAACTGCTATCGATCGCAGACCAACTCTAAAAGCGCGGGTTAAAGCACTTGGTCGCGGCGGAAAACAAACTCGAGTTGTACGAGCACTTGATGATGTAAACCTAGATGTTGAATATGGCCACGTTCTAGGTGTAATCGGAACAAATGGTGCTGGTAAATCATCATTGATGCGTTGCGTGGCAGGAATCCTGCCTCCAACCCAAGGTCGAATTGAAGTGTATGGATCTGTCAGCACCTTATTAGCTTTAGGTGTCGGCTTTAATCCTTCGATGTCAGGCCGAGACAATGTTTATTTAGGTGGCTTAGCCGCGGGTATGTCTCGTGAGGAGATCGAAGGACATTTTGAAGAGATCGCTGATTTTTCCGAACTTGGTGATGCAATCGATGCTCCGATGCGCACATACTCATCTGGAATGTATGCCCGCCTAGCATTCTCAGTAGCGGCAACTGTTCGACCAGATATTTTGATTATTGATGAGGCGCTCAGTACGGGAGATGCAAAGTTTAAAGAAAAAAGCCTTAACCGTGTCAAAGAGTTGCGTAGCGATGACCGTGCATTAATTCTTGTCAGTCACGCGATGCAAACATTGCGCGATACTTGCAACGATGTGGCTTGGCTGCACAAAGGAAAGTTAATTCAGCGCGGCGAACCCAATCAAGTAATCGATGCTTATCAAGAGTTTTTACACCTTGGAAAGAGTGCAGCAATTGATGAGGATGTTTAAACCTCTAGCTCTCTTGTTGGCTATTGCTTTTGTTGCACCACCACAAGCCACTGCAGTTGATATCCCTACTGAATTTGCAATTACAGGTGCTGGTTATGGGCATGGAGTTGGTTTAAGCCAAATCGGAGCACGATCAAAAGCACTAGCCGGTGAAACGGCAACGGCGATCCTTAATTACTACTACAAAGATGTAGTAATTCAGCCACTAGATGATTCTAAGATCTTAAGAGTAAATATCGGTCACTTGTTAAGCACCGCCAGAATTGCAACTTCCACCCCCGAAGCAACACTTCAAATATTTAGTGGAGATATTGGGGATGCCCAAGATGTTGTACCGCTTGCCGTTGTTCCAGTGAAGAGTTCCCTTAACTTTTCAATCTTAGGTTCCACAGTTGTTCCAAGTGTTGTCGTTGGTAAGAAAACTACTAGCTTGCCAAGAAACAGAGTCTTTACTGTTCGATGGAGTGGAACTCGTTATGCACCAGGGGTCGAAGGAGTTGTTTCACTTACTCATTCAACAGTTACCTCTAGATATCGCTATGGTCAGATGCAGTTCAGAGCAGTGAAAGCATCAACCTTGGGATACCGACTCGAAATAACTAACTCAGTTCGATTAGCTGATGAGTATTTATGGGGGATTAGTGAGGTTCCATCTTCATGGCCTGCCGCTGCTCTTGAGGCTCAAGCGATCGCTTCACGCACCTACGCACTCAACAAAGCGGGGATTTATCGTGCCGCTTGTGATTGCGATTTATATGGCGAAATCTCTGATCAAAAGTTTCTTGGATACGCCAAAGAGATGGAAAAGGGTTGGGGAAAGTTTTGGAAAGCGGCGGTTACAAATACTGCAGGTTTAACTCTGACCCAAAACAATCTTCCGATTTCTGCATACTTTGGAAGCTCTACTGGTGGATTAACAGAAACTGCGATGAATGCATGGGGTAGTGATCGTAGCTACACGCAAATAATTGCTGATCCCGGAAGCCAAGATCCAAAGCTCAACCCAAACTTTTACACCTGGAATCGTTCAGTAACTCAGGCATCGGTAGCGCTAGCTTTTGCCCTGCCAGATGTTGTTTCTTTAGAGGTGCTGTCAAAGAATGAGAGCGGAACAGTTGCAATGATTCAGGCGACTTCGAGCACCGGTGTCCAGAAGAGTTTGCGTGGTGAAACCTTTAGAAGTCGAACAAGAATTCCATCTGCCTACTTTGATTTAGTTGGCGTGCAGAACGCTGTTGAGCCCACCCCAAGTCCCAGTCCGTAAAACAACTTCAAGGGAACCATCGAGAGAGTTTCGGCGAAATAGCAAGTTGCTTGCACCTGAAAGGGTTCCAGCTTTTACTACCTCACCATCTGGCAACTTAACCTTAGCAGCTGCAGTGATGTACGTACCTGCTTCAATAACGCAGTTATCGCCTAGAGAAATACCAAGACCTGAGTTTGCGCCTAACAAGCATTTTTCACCGATTGAGATTACTTCTTTTCCGCCACCGCTGAGTGTTCCCATAATTGATGCACCGCCACCAACATCGGTTCCATCACCAACGATCACACCTGCAGAGATTCTTCCTTCGACCATTGAAGTTCCAAGAGTTCCGGCATTGAAGTTAACAAATCCTTCATGCATAACAGTTGTTCCAGAAGCAAGATGTGCACCGAGGCGAACACGATCTGCATCAGCGATACGAACACCTGATGGGATTACATAATCAACCATTCGTGGAAACTTATCGACGCTATAAACACTGACATGACCATGAGCTGCCTTTAAGCGCGCACGTGTCAATTCAAAACCTTCGACTGCGCATGGTCCAACTGATGTCCAAACTACATTGCTTAATATTCCAAAGATTCCATCAAGTGCCAGCCCGTGTGGCTTAACGAGGCGATGTGACAACAGATGTAATCGCAAGTAGGCATCTGCCGCATTTGCTGGTGCTTTTGTAATATCTATTTCAACACTAACTACTTCGCGGGTAACTCCACGGGCATCATCACTGCCAACAAGTGCGGTTAGCTCCGCCGGTGCTGATCCTGAAAGTGGTGACAAGGCGGGAGCAGGGAACCACACATCAAGGGTTGTTCCCTTCGAGATCGTTGCGATTCCGTGGCCAGATGCGATGGTCGTCATGTCCTAAGCCTAGCCTCTATTGTTAGCCGCATGCGTATTGCCGTCTTTTGTTCATCATCACCCACGATCGATAACAAGTATGTAGAGCTTGCTTACGATTTAGGCAAGGGGATCGCTGAATCCTCCAATGAGTTAGTCACCGGTGGTGGCCATATTTCGATGATGGGTGCGGTCTCCAGAGGTGCCAGAGATGCCAAAGGAAGAACTGTTGGCGTTATTCCTCAAGCCCTTGTAGATATTGAATTTGCAGATCATGACAATGATGAACTGCACATCGTTGAAACAATGGGTCAACGAAAGCACATGATCACCGACATTTCAGATGCTTTTATTACGCTGCCAGGCGGCGCAGGAACACTCGAAGAGTTCTTTGAAATTTGGGTTGGACACTATTTGAAATTCCACACAAAGCCTGTGGTCATCTTAGATCCATTTGGAATCTATGCACCATTGCATGAATTAATCATTCACTTAGAGGATGAGAAGTTCATCAAACCGGGAATGCGTGAAATTGTTCAGTGGACAACAACTGTTGATGAAGCGCTAAAGGCTTGTGGCGCATGAGAAGTAATCACATAGCAATGAGCCTTGTGATTGAAGCTCCGATTAACAAAGTGTGGGCAGCACTTGCAGATTGGGAGTCACAAAGCGATTGGATGTTGCAAACAACGGTAGAAGTAACATCTGATATTCGCGAAGGTGTTGGAACATCTATCGCAGCATTTACCGGAATCGGAAAATTAGGAATCATGGATCACATGACGGTAACCTCGTGGAATCCTCCAACAGTGTGCGATGTAGTTCATACAGGTGCAATCATTAAAGGCACGGGACGTTTTGAGTTAACTGCGATTTCTGAAAACTCAACACGATTTGATTGGTCAGAAGAGATTCTTGCTCCACGAGCCCTATTCCTTCTTATTGCTCCAGGTTTATACGCTGGTGTGCGCATCTCGCTCTCGGCGTTACGCCGCCAGCTGCAACAAAGGAAGTAAAGTTGCCTTATGGGCAAGCAACCGCAAACTTTGGCGCAAGCCATCGCCTCATTGCCTGAAGAGGAGCGGATTATCTTGACCATGCATTACTTAAAATCCATGAGCGCCGCTGACATCGCATCACTTCTCGGCGTTCCAGAGCGCTCTGTTGAGGCGATTATTCGCCAGGGCAAGACCCGATTGAGCGCAATTCTGGGCATTTAAGCCCAATCTCGATTTCGCACATCACCGCTTTGTGCGAGATACTTACCCCCTTGCTTTACACATAGCGGTACCAACGATTTAGAGGAGTCTCCACATGGCAGCCATGAAACCCCGCACTGGTGATGGTCCAATGGAGGTCACAAAGGAAGCGCGCTCATTAGTGATGCGCATCCCTCTCGAAGGTGGCGGACGCTTGGTTGTCGAAATGAACGCCGAAGAAGCAAATAATCTCAGCGCAGCTCTACACGCCGCTGTAGCTCTCGTTAAGAAGTAATTTCCTTTTAAAGGCACTAGCCTTACCAATCATGTCAGCTCTGCCACAGTACGCGCCCTTTGAAATTTCGAAGGCTGTCAGCGCACACTCAATCGCCCTTGGGTTTATTAAAAACACAGATGGCGAATTTGAATTTGTAGGCCCATTTGCTGCCGAGATTGAAAAGTATTTTGATCTTAATCTTGTTGATGAGTTAACTTTCTTTTCACCAACAGGAAAAGCGGGCGAACTCTTTGAAATCCCTGTTAGCGCGACAGATTCACAAACAGATCGAATTTATTTAGTTGGAGTGGGTGACCAAAGCGGATCTGCGGCCCGATCTGCCGGAGCTGCTGTTGGACGCAAAGTGCGTGGGAAAAACTCCACTGTATTTTCTGCGTGCGTTGTTTCCGAAGTTAAGTCGCACGCGATTTCAATTTCATTAGGTGCATGGGTCTGGAATCTCAAGACTGATAAGAAAAAAGAAGAGCCAACAATTTTTGTTGCAAGCAAGGATTCACAAGTAGTAAATGATGCTGCTTCGATCGCACAAGCAATTTGTCGTA
>Ga0214919_10002201_pt1 | contig 30958 bp, 23 predicted proteins | sample LL1503_MetaG_FD_177994 | JGI IMG/M metagenome (GOLD analysis project Ga0214919, IMG submission 177994) | Freshwater microbial communities from Lake Lanier, Atlanta, Georgia, United States - LL-1503 | ecosystem: Environmental > Aquatic > Freshwater > Lake | place: USA: Georgia | collected... | reverse complement strand
TAGGCCGCTGAAAAATGTTCAATTATTCAACAGTAATTTGTAATTGTTTTGCAAACGAATGTTAGTGCAATAAATTAGAATGGTAAATCATCTACCGGTGCATCATCATTAGAAGGTGCGCTTGTTGGAGTATAAGTTCCACCTGCACTTTGATCCGGTGAGCTAGTTCCACTAGGTTTAGCACCTAATAATTGAACTGATACAATTCTTAAAGTTAAAGATGCCCCGTTTCTACCATCAGTAGTGGTGTAAGATCTTACATCTGGAGTTCCTTCAACATATACTTGTGTGCCTTTTTTTAAATAAGGCGCCACTGCGGTTCTATCTGTCCAATAAGAACAATCTACCCAAGTGGTTCTGTCTTTTTGATTGCCTTGTGCATCCTTAAAGCGCTCTGTATGCGCTACATTAAAATTAATAACTGATTTGCCATTAACATTGTTAACTACTGCGTCTTTACCTAAATTTCCGATTACTTGTAACTTTATCATTTTCTATTTTTTTTGTCGTTTTATGAAAGTGAAGATAGTATTTTTTAGATTTTTGAACTGAAAACCCTAACCCATTTTATGAACATTCTGCGATTTAACAAAGATGAATTACTTTTGTGCTAAGCCAACTTTTAACTGGCCAAACACTATGAGTAAGAAAGGAAAGGTTTTAGTCGCAATGAGCGGCGGTATTGACAGTACTGTAGCAGCCTTAATGCTACACAACGAAGGTTACGAAGTAATAGGCATAACAATGAAGACCTGGGACTATGCCACTAGCAATGCCAATGGAAAAGAAACAGGTTGTTGCAATATCGACTCCTTTAACGATGCACGTTTAGCTGCCGTTAATAATGGATTTCCCCATTTCATTTTAGACATTAGAGAAGAGTTTGGCGATTTTGTCATTGAGAACTTTGTAGAAGAATACTTAGCGGGTCGGACACCGAACCCTTGTGTGATGTGCAATACACATATTAAATGGAGGGCCTTATTAAAAAGAGCCGATGCATTAGGTTGTGATTTTATAGCAACAGGACATTATGCAAAAGTGCGTCAACATACCAATGGACGTTATGTAATTTCAAAAGGATTAGATAGCACCAAGGACCAGAGTTATGTTTTATGGGGTGTTGACCAAGATTTATTAAGCAGAACTATTTTGCCATTAGGCAGTATGCATAAAAAAGATATTAAACAAATGGCTATTGATTTTGGATATCCTGAACTTGCCAAAAAAAGCGAGAGCTATGAAATTTGTTTTGTTCCTGATAATGATTATCGTGGATTTTTAAAAAGACGTGTACCTGGTTTAGAAGAAAAAGTAAATGGAGGTTGGTTTGTAGATGCTAAAGGAAAGAGATTAGGTAAACATAAGGGCTACCCTTTTTATACGATTGGTCAAAGAAAAGGTTTAGAGATTGCATTTGGCAAACCTATCTATGTGACTTCTATTGATCCGGTAAATAATGTAGTTGTATTGGGTGAAGAAAATGAATTAGACCAAAACGACATGCTCGTTGCAAGATTGAATTGGATTAAATATGATTCTATACAAGCGCCAATGGATTTAATGGCTAAAATTCGATATAAAGATGAAGGTGCACTTTGTACTTTATCTAATACCGATTCAGGAGTGCAAGCAAGATTTTATGAAAATGTAAAGAGTATTGCTCCTGGGCAAAGTGCTGTATTTTATGAAGGAGACGATGTAGTGGCTGGTGGTATTATTCAAAGTGGTCAATTATTCCCAAGCCTTTCTAAATCTTAATATTTTTTAATCGGAAATTTTTTGAAGAAGTGCACCAAATAGTGTGTCGGCATGCATTTCATAGCCTATAAAATATTGCTGTGCAATTAATTTAAATTTACCTGTAGCAATTAACTTTTCTATTTGGTCTTCATTTTCACTTTTATATACTGAGCATGTTGCTGCCAATAAATAGCCTCCTATTTTTATGGCGGGCATTAAATGTTGCAAAATATTTTCTTGCAACTGAGTCATTGAATTTAGTTTTGTTGCTGTATAACTTATTAAATTTTCTGGGGTTCTACCCCAAGTACCCGAACCTGAACAAGGAAGATCGGCAAAAATAAAATCGAATTTTTTTTTAATCGCAAAAGGCAAAGTGATATCTACTACTTGTAAAGAGGCAGGTTGAATGCCAGCTTCTTTCAAACGCCTCTGACAATTAAATAAAATATTCTCCCTACTATCAGATACATGCAATTGCGCAGATGGAATAGTATCTTTTATTAAAATTGATTTTCCTCCACTTGCCGCACAAGGATCCCAGACCACTAAGGGCTTTTCCGTTGAAGGAATTAATTTCAATAAAGAATCTAACGCTTGAGAATTAATATCTTGTATGACTGCTTCTTTATTCAGTAAAATAATATTTTGAAGCGAACTTGTATTAGGTAATGCGAAAGCCATTTCTCCAATGGACTCAAAAAATAAACCCGCTTTTTCTAAACTCGCTTTTACTAACTCTTTTTTACCAGGCCTTGCACGAATAAATAATAAAGGTTGTTGTAAATGAGAGGCCTTAAACTTTGTAATATCAATGGCAGAGGAAATAAAATTTTGCAATGGGAAAGCATCACTTAATTTTCTAAAATATTCGTAGCAAATAGCGCTAATGCTTTTACGATCTTTACTACCATGTTTTTTATTAGCAGCGAAATATGTTTTTAAATACAAAGCAAAAGGCGTGGGCCCCTCATATTCTCTAACTAATTTATCAGCAACGTTCTGATGTGAGTTATGGTATTTATCTAATGTCATTATCTTTATAGAAGACTTTTTTTGAGTGCTGCAAATATCCGTTTAAATGTGCTAAATCTTCCCTTAAATGAACAAAGGAAGCTGGCAGAAAGTATAGATAGTATATTATATACAATATACTGATAATCAATATATTATGTATAATTCTCCTTTTTTTCGATTTTAATTTTAATTATTTGCTTAAGAACCTTACCTTTGCCCTCCTGAAAATTAAATAGTACATGGCAAATCATTCGGCTACCAAAAAAGATATTAGACAAGCAACTAAACGTCGCGATAAAAACCGTTATTATGGTAAAACTACCCGTAACGCTATTCGTGAATTAAAAGTCGTAGACGATCAAAAAGTATATAACGAGAAGTTACCTAATATCATTTCTCAAATTGATAAATTAGCTAAGCGTGGTATTATCCACAAAAATAAAGCGGCTAATTTAAAAAGCAAATTAGCTAAGCATACTGCTACAAAAGCAAATGCCTAATTTCAAAATCCTTTGTAATATAACTAAGTTATAAAGCTATTATACCCATCCCGCTCCGAGCATTCGGAGCGGGATTTTTTTTATGTATCTTCGCCTCATGACTGAAAAAATACTCATTCTAGACTTCGGAAGCCAGTATACACAGCTAATAGCACGAGCTGTAAGAGAAGCAAATGTATATTGTGAGATCAAACCCTTTAATACTTCAATTGAATTTGATAAAACGCTTAAAGGTGTCATTTTAAGTGGCTCTCCTGCCAGTGTTAACGAAGCTGAAGCACCCAATGTTGATATAGAAGCCATCCTTTCCAAACTTCCGATATTAACCGTTTGTTATGGAGCTCAATTAAGTGCAAAAAACTTTGGTGGCAAGGTGGAAAAATCAAATAAAAGAGAATACGGACGCGCACAATTACGCATCCAAAAACAAGATATTATATTTAAAGACATTGCCAATAACAGTCAAGTATGGATGAGCCACAGCGATTCTATTACCAAACTTCCAGCAAATTTTGAACTATTAGCCGATACAGATAGTATTCCAGTAGCTGCCTTTAGAAAAAAACAAGATAATGGCCATAGCCTACACGGATTCCAATTTCACCCAGAAGTTTACCACTCTACTGAGGGAAAGAAGATGATTGAAAACTTTTTAGTAGGTATATGTGGCTGTCAGCAGAATTGGACCCCTTCTTCCTTTGTCCAAGAAACAGTTGATAAACTAAAGGATCAGATTGGGGATAGTCATGTTATTATGGCCTTAAGCGGAGGGGTAGATAGTACAGTAGCTGCTACTCTTATTCATAGAGCCATTGGGAACAGATTACATGGCATTTTTGTTGACAATGGCGTACTGCGTAAAAATGAATTTCAAGACGTTTTAAATATATATAAAACACTAGGTTTAAATGTAACAGGAATAGATGCCAAAGATATGTTCTACGATGCCCTTGCAGGGAAGTCTGAGCCTGAAGAGAAGCGAAAAATTATTGGAAAATTATTTATAGATGTATTTCAAGTAGAGGCATCTAAAGTATTGGAAGCTAAATTTTTAGGTCAAGGAACAATTTATCCTGATGTAATTGAGAGTGTAAGTGTACATGGGCCATCTCAAACAATCAAATCTCATCACAATGTGGGCGGTTTACCCGACACAATGCACCTTCAATTGGTTGAACCACTTAGATATTTATTCAAAGATGAGGTAAGAAAAGTAGGCCTAGAATTAGGCATACCTGCTAACTTAATAAATAGACACCCCTTTCCAGGACCAGGACTTGCCATTCGTATATTGGGTGATATCACTAAAGAAAAAGTGGCTCTCTTACAAGCCGCAGATCATATATATATGAATGCCTTAAAAAAGTTTGACTTATATTCTAAAGTATGGCAGGCAGGTACCATTTTATTACCTGTAAAAAGCGTAGGTGTAATGGGAGACGAAAGAACCTATGAATTTACAGTAGCTTTAAGAGCTGTAACCTCTGTTGATGGTATGACCGCAGACTGGGCTCACCTTCCTTATGAGTTTTTAGCCCATGTAAGCAACTCCATTATTAACGAAGTAAGGGGTATAAATAGAGTTGTTTACGATATAAGTTCTAAGCCTCCTGCTACAATTGAATGGGAATAATTTTTTAATATATATTAATGATTTACAATAATTTATATTAACTAATTCAATTTTTTCTTCAAACTTGTTATTTGATCTTGTAAATTATTGACTACACCAGCTAATTGATCCACATTCCACATAGGCTGCGCCCCTGCTTTATGTATGATATAGACTGCTTTCCATATCTCCACAATATCGGTAGCATTTACTTGATATGGCTCGTATAAAGGATTGTCACTCAACAAAGTAAGCTTATCACCATTTCCTTCTTTTGACCTATCATCGTTTGTAATTATTCGCTTATAAACGACTCCGTCAGAATTGGAAACAACGATGTAAGTATTGCTGTTTTTAACCTCTTTAAAGCTTCCTACCTTCTCGCCCACGATAACACTGCCACTTGGGGTGGGTAACATACTATCTCCAATGATTTCAAAAGCACGGTAGTCGCCGGGTGCTAACATGGGTAAAGTAAAAGTATTTAGTTCGTCTAGGAATTCAGGGTCGGCGTAGCCTGCTAAATAACCCGCTGCAGCCTTTACAGGTACGAAGGGAACAATGGGAGCTAAATTGGTGTTTTTATCTGATTTAAGGGCACGTCTGCGCTGAAGATAACTGTTACCAGAATTTCCTTCTTCTACCCCATCCATTGACTCCATTAGGGATAAGTCTTGAAATAGGAACTGTTCCAAATTAATGGAGAATAAAGAACAAATAGATTCCATTACTTCGAGCCTAGGTTCTGCGCGTTCTTCTTCATAGGCACCAACTAAAGAACGCTTAATTTGAAGCTGATTGGCCATTTCTTCTTGTGTCCATTCGCGCTGCTTTCTGATGTATTTTAAATTCTTTCCTGCGTATGACATAACTAATAATTTTAGTGCAATTTACTAATATATTTAGTATTACCAAATTTTTTCATAATTATTTTTAATAATTTTAAATAATAGATTTTCAAATAAACAGAGATCAAAAAATAATTTCTGCCAATTTCCCTTTAACCAGCTTCCTTTCCAACCCGGTAACTTATTTTGTTGCAAGACCCTTAGTTGGTAACTTGCAGTATGGCAAAGAGTAAAACTGAAAAACCCGTTATTTTAATAACGAATGATGATAGTATAAGTGCCCCTGGAATTAAGGCACTTGTTGATGCAGTAAAGGACCTTGGTAAGGTAGTTGTAGTCGCACCCGACAAACCTCAAAGTGGTATGGGTCATGCCATTACCTTGGGACAACATTTAAGATTACAAAAAGCACATATTGTGGATGGCGTAGAAGCCTATACTTGCAGCGGTACCCCTGTGGACTGTGTAAAATTAGCAGTAGATAAAGTATTACATCACAAGCCTACTATTTGCTTAAGTGGTATTAACCATGGTGCCAACCATTCTATTAATGTAATTTATTCAGGCACTATGTCTGCAGCCTTGGAAGCATCAATTGAAAGTATTCCTAGTATTGGTTTTAGTTTATTAGATTTAAGTATTGATGCCGATTTTACCGCAGCGAAACATTTTGCACGAATTATTGTAAAACAATTACTAGCCGATAAAAAATTAGATAAGCATTTATGCTTGAATGTAAATATTCCTAAAGTAGCTACCAGCTTAATCAAAGGAATTAAAATTTGCAAACAGTCTTATGCTAAATATGATGAGAAGTTTGTAGAAAGAACCGATCCGCACGGAAAAAAATATTATTGGCTAACGGGCGAGTTTGTCAATTTTGATAAATCAAAAGATACCGATGTTTGGGCTTTGAAGAATAATTATGTGAGTGTGGTACCTGTTCAATTTGATTTGACCAATCATGTGATTAAAGAAAAGCTTTCTAAAAAATGGAAATGGTAATTTCAATTGAATAGGTTGTAAAATGATACAAAGAGATAATTATATACTAGGTGTTCTTATTGGTTTGCTAATGCCGTTTATAGGTTTCTTCGGATTTTACGAATACCGTTTTAGCTTATTTAGTTTTCAAGAATTCTTAGCACTTCTTAATCAACAGAAGTCTTTACTTTCTGCTATGATAAGTATATCACTTCTGCTTAATGGTGCAGTACTAACTTATTTTTTCCAAAAGCAGCTAGATAAAACGGCTAAAGGAATATTTTTTACTACCTGTGTTTACGCAATCATTGCTATTGCATGTAAATGGTTTTTATAAATGAAATATTATATTATTGCTGGAGAAGCCAGCGGAGATTTACACGGTGCCAACTTAATTAAATCAATTAAGTCAATGGATCAGCATGCACAAATTCAGTGCTGGGGTGGCGAACTCATGCAAGCAGCAGGAGGTCATTTAGTAAAACATTATAGAGAATTAGCCTATATGGGTTTTGTAGAAGTAGCCTTAAACCTTTCTACTATTTTAAACAATATTCGTTTTTGTAAAAAAGATATTAAAGCCTTTGCACCTAATGTGCTTATTTGTATCGACTATCCTGGTTTTAATTTACGAATAGCGAAATGGGCTAAGCAAGAAAAAATAAAAGTAGTTTACTTTATTGCACCACAAGTTTGGGCTTGGAAAGAAAATAGAGTACCTGCCATGCGCACAAGTATTGACCGTTTATTATGTATTCTTCCTTTTGAGAAAAAATATTTTAAAGATAGGTGGGACTGGGAAGTTGATTATATTGGACATCCCTTAATGGAAGTGATTGCAGCTCAAAATAATTTAGCACATCCTCTACCTAGTTTGCAAGGTCAAAATATTATTGCGCTTTTACCAGGAAGTAGAAAGCAAGAAATAGAAAAGAACTTACCACTAATGTTAAGCGTAGCTATTCATTTTCCAGCTTACCAGTTTGTAGTAGCTCAAGCGCCCGGTTTAAATGACGAATGGTTTAATAATTTAATTAGCCCTCAACTGAATGTGCATGTTGTAAAAGCAAGTACTTATGCATTACTGCAACATAGCAAAGCTGCCCTAGTTACTAGCGGTACAGCTACTTTAGAAACAGCCTTATTGAATGTGCCACAAGTTGTTTGTTATAAAGGAAGTCCTATTACTTATGCACTCGCTAAATTTTTTGTAAAAATTAAATTTATTGCGCTTGTGAATTTAATAATGGAAAAAGAAGTAGTGAAAGAGTTAATTCAAAATGAATTAAATACAAACAATTTAGTTATAGAATTATCTAAATTATTGCAAGATAGCAAAACGCAAAATGAAATTAATGCCAACTATGCAGCCTTAAAAGACATACTCATGACAGGCGAAAAGGCCACAGACCTAGCTGCAGAAATAATTATGGAGACCATTCAGAAAAAATAGGCTACTTGAATTTATGAGCTATCCTCCACTTTTATACCTTTCTTACTTACTTATCTCGCTTATTTTCTGAAATAAGGAATGATTAGAAATTTGAATAGCATTACTAACAAGCCTACAATAAACATCAACAAAGAAAGTCGATTCATGCCATGCATGGCTTTCATCATCCCTGTTCTTTCTTGATTCGGATCTCGCTTTACTATAAATAAGTACTCCCCAATTTGTCTTAAAAATTTCATAGGTTTCTTTTTGTAAAGTTAGTTAAACTTGCTTCGTTAACCATGCTTTTAAATGAGCAGTAATTTGAACAGACTCAATAATAAATCCATCATGGCCATAGACTGAATCAATTGCTACTAATGTAGCGTTGGGCATATGTTGTTCCATAAAACGTTGTTCATCTAAGGGACACAAAATATCGCTATTAATTCCCATTATGAAAGTGGGTATTTGAATAGTGCCTAATGTTTTAATTAAATCGCCGCCTCTTTTACGGGCTAAATGATGACTATCCATTGACTTAGTAAGTAACCAATAACTATAAGCGTTGAACCTGTTTACTAATTTATCACCTTGATAATTAATATATGAAGATGCTTTAAAATTATCTATTTTTTCAGGATCCTCGTCGGTTTGTTTCTCTTGATAAATTCCATAATTGCGATAAGTTAACATACCAATGGCTCTGGCTGCTTTTAGTCCCTTGGCTCCAGCATTGGGTGTGGGTTCTTTCCAAGTACAATCGGCCTCAATTGCTAAACGTTGTGCAGTATGAACTGCTACCCCCCAAGCACTCTCTGATGGTGAGGTTGCAATTAAAAACATTTTATTAATAACGGTAGGTTCAAATATTGCCCATTCTAATGCTTGATAGCCACCCATACTTCCTCCTAATAATAAATCAATGGAATCTATGCCTAAATGAGTTTTTAATAAAATATGCGCCTTCACCATATCACGTATCGTAACCGTTGGGAAATTATCAAAACTAATATCGGTGCCAATAGTCTCTGAACTTAAGGGTCCTGTAGAACCATAACAAGAACCAATAATATTTGCACAAACAATAAAGTAATCTGTAGGATTAATAATGGCCCCCTCACCTACTAGCCCCTTCCACCAATCGGCGGCATCTGAATTAGCGGTAAGCGCATGACATACCCAGGCCACTTTCTTACCAGGGCTAAATGTACCATAGGTATGATAGGCAATAGTTAGCTTAGGCAGGCTCACCCCACATTCTAAGGTAAAAGGACTTTGATATTTATAGATCTTAGGCTCCATTTTTTCTTATTCTAATGCAAAGTAACTATCTATTTGAATTACATTTGCATAATCATTAGAATTTATATTTCAATATACTAACAATTATTATTTTATGGCCAGGATGGTTGTAACAAGAATGAACGATGGATTTGCATTTAATGCAGTAGATGAAGCCCATAATCACATGAGGTTGGATATTCCCGTTGACCAAGGCGGCCATGGAACAGGACTCAGACCTATGCAAACATTATTGAGCGCATTGGGTGCTTGTAGTGGTGTTGATATTGTAATGATTTTAAACAAACAAAAAGAAAAGATAGAGTTTTTTGAAATGATCATTGATGGAGAACGTGAAACAGGTAAAGAACCCGCTTTGTGGAAGACAGTTCATATTGTTTTCAAATTTAAAGGAACTATGACCAAAGAGAAAGCAGAAAAAGCTTGCGCATTGTCTATTGATAAATATTGTTCTGTAGCAGCTACCCTTAGAGCAGCGGGTGCTATTATAAGTTGGGAAGTGGAGATAGGATAAGATGGAATAAAATAGTTTGATAACGAAATAGATTTTAAAATAATTGTATGAAGCATACGCAATCAAAATTAATTAGAACGCAGATTCCAAGAACAGCTGAAGGGGAACATGCGAGTCCAATGTATCTAACAAGTAGTTTTTGTTTTGATAATGCCGAAGATATGCGTGCTGCTTTTGCAGATGAAACGGATGTTAATATTTATAGCCGTTTTTCTAACCCGAATGTGCAAGAATTTATAGACCGTTTATGTATTTTAGAAAATGCAGAAGCAGGTTTTGCGACTGCTACTGGAATGAGTGCGGTGTTTGGATCTTTTATGGCTTTATTAAAAAAAGGAGATCATCTTTTGTCATGCGAGTCAGTTTTTGGAAGTACACATACTGTTGTTTCTAAATACTTACCTAAATATGGAATTGATTTTAGTTATATAAGTGCGAATGCTACTGCCGCTCAGTGGGAAGCAGCCATTACACCTCAAACCAAAATGATTTATATAGAAACCCCTACTAATCCTGGATTAGAAGTGATAGATATTGCCATGGTAAGTGCCATTGCTAAAAAGCATAATATTATTTTAAATGTCGATAATTGCTTTGCTACACCCATTGGTCAAACCCCAATCGATTTAGGTGCCGACATTGTTATTCATTCAGCTACTAAATGGATAGATGGGCAAGGTCGTGTTTTAGGAGGAGCAATTGTAGGTCGCAAAAATTTAATACATGAAATTTATTTATTCTGTCGTGCAACTGGCCCTTCTCTTTCTCCTTTCAATGCATGGGTTTTAAGTAAAAGTTTAGAAACATTAGAAGTTAGAATGGAAAGACATTCTAGTAATGCATTATTTGTTGCAGAAAAATTAGAAGGTCATTCAAAAATTAACTTTGTAAAATATCCTTTCTTAACATCGCACCCTCATTATAGCATTGCTAAAAAGCAAATGAAAAATGGGGGTGGTATTCTTTGTTTTGAAATCAAAGGAGGTATTGAAGCAGGCCGCAAATTTTTAAATAATATTAAAATGCTATCTCTTACTGCTAATTTAGGAGATACTAGAAGTATTGCTTCCCACCCAGCTAGCACTACACATGCAAAACTTTCTCCAGCAGAAAGAGCTGCGGTTAGTATTAGCGATGGCCTCATCAGAATATCGGTTGGCCTTGAACATAAGGAAGACATTGTAGCTGATATTTTACAAGCATTGGAAGCTTAATATTTATTCTATATTTATTCTATTTTTAATTCTTTTTTCATCATTTTTTTGTGCGCTAAAAGGCAATATTGCAATTTTTTGAGTATATTGAATACGCTTAAAAACAGCTCTTTATATGAAAACTAAAATTAGCGTAATGCTTTCTTCCATGATGTTCCTACAATATTATATTTGGGGTGCATGGTATGTAACTATGGGCACTTATATGGGTGAAATTTTAAAGTCAACAGGGCTTGATATTGGAGCTGCATATAGTGCTGTAGCTATTGCGACTATTTTTAGCCCTTTTTTTGTAGGTATGATTGCCGATCGCTTTTTTGCTGCTCAAAAAATTATGGGTGTCTTACATTTTGTAGGCGCAGCCTTACTTTTTTATGCTACTAAGGCTAATAATGGAAATTTTTACTGGGTTATTTTAGTTTACGCATTATTATACATGCCTACGATTGCATTAAGTAATAGTGTAGCCTTCGCTCAAATGACCGACCCTGGTAAACAATTCCCCTGGATACGTGTATTTGGAACCTTAGGTTGGATAGCGGCAGGTATAGTTATTGGACAATTAGGTATTGAAAAAACAGAAGGTACATTTTATGTAGCTGCTGCGGTTTCTGCCTTCTTAGGCTTATTAAGTTTTGCACTACCTAATACACCACCTAAAGCACAGGCAGAAAAAGTAACAGTGGGATCTATTTTAGGAACCGATGCCTTTGTATTATTTAAATCAAGATCCTTTTTTATATTCTTTGTATCAGCTATTTTAATTTGTATTCCTCTTTCATTTTATTATGGATTCGCTAATCCTTTTTTAAATGAAGTAGGTTTACAAAACGCAGCTAGTAAAATGACTATGGGTCAAATGTCTGAGGCCTTATTTATTTTAGCTATTCCTTTTATGTTTAATAGAGTGGGTGTAAAAAATATGTTGATATTAGGTATTAGTGCGTGGTTACTCCGTTATGTATTTTTTGCGTATGGCAATATGGAACATAGTTGGATGTTATATGCGGGTATTATCTTACACGGTGTTTGTTACGACTTCTTTTTTGTTACAGGTTATATGTACACTGAGAAAAAAGCAGGTGAAAAAATTAAGAATGCTGCTCAGGGCTTATTTACATTTGCAACCTATGGTGTGGGTATGTATATAGGTACATTGTATAGTGGTCATGTAGTGGATCAATATAAAATAGCTACTGCTGTAGATGCAGCTAGTCAGCACAACTGGCAAAGTATATGGTTAGTGCCAGCGGCTATTGCAGGGGCGGTTTTAATTGCCTTTATTTTATTTTTTAAAGAGAAAAAAGAAACAGTAGCCGTTTGATAATAGAAATTTTAATTATTAATACTTCAAGCATTATTAAATTAAACATACAAATACCTATTAAAAAAAATCAATTATAAAAATCTAAAAATTATTAAAGATGCGTATTGCAATGTTAGGAGCAGGTTTTATTGGACGTTTTTATGCCGATGCCCTGCAAGGTTATAGAAGTAAAGATAAAGTTGTTAGTATTTACGCCCGCCGTGAAGAATCCGCCACCAAGTTTGCTGCAGATTATGGTTGTGCTCACTGGACTACCGATATGGAAGCAGCTATCTCCCACCCCGACGTAGATGTAGTATGTATTGCCCTTCCGAATAATATTCATGAGATTGCTGTGATGTTATGTTGCAAACATAAAAAGGCAGTTATGACTACTAAGCCTTTAGGACGTAACGGTGAAGAAGCAAAGCGCATGTTAATTGCTGTGGAAGAAGCGGGTATATTTAATGGTTATTTAGAAGACCTTGTTTATACCCCTAAATTTATCAAGGCTAATCAAAGTGTGAAAGAAGGTGCAGTAGGAAGAATCTTATGGGCAAAGTCTCGTGAAACACATCCTGGCCCCCATAGTGATTGGTTCTGGGATATTGAACAAGCAGGTGGTGGTTGTATTTTAGACCTAGGTTGTCATTGCGTAGAAATTTCAAGATCCTATATTGGGAAAGATATCAAGCCCGTTGAAGTAATGTGTTGGGCAGATACACAAGTAAAACCTATTGATGCAGAAGACCATGCCATTGGACTTGTAAAATATGAAAATGGTGCTATTGGACAATTTGAAGTAAGCTGGACATTCAGAGGTGGCTTAGATTTACGCGATGAAGTAATGGGCACAGAAGGTACTATTTGGATTAATAGTTTTTTAAGAACTGGATTTGAAATGTTTACCACCGGAAAAGGAGGCGATTATATTTCAGAAAAATCGGAAAGCAATAGCGGTTGGTTGTTTCCAGTAGGTGATGAATTAAATGAATTAGGTTATAATCATATGTTCATGGATATGTTTAATGCTATGGAAAAAGGCCAAGCCCCTAAAGAAACTTTTTACGATGGTTACATTGTAAACTGTGTACTAGATGCTGCTTACCGTTCAGCTAAATCTAAATTATGGGAGCCTGTTAAATTAGATATCTGGAGAGGGAAGACAGGCTTATCTAAAGAAAGTCATTTAGTTGAATATGATAAGGACCATTACTTAATCAAAGAAGAAATGACTCATTATGGTACAAAAAAATTAATCTTAAAGCATAAAACTACGGGTAAGATTACAGAACAAGTGATTGATTAATCAACTTTTATTAGCTAAGTATTTTTTTAGCTCTGTTTCAATGCTACTTACTCTTATACTTATAAAATAAAAGCACTCCACAAAAGGGAGTGCTTTTTTAATACTCATCTATACCAAAACCTCTGGGGATTAATTTATAATGATTTTTTAAAAATTTCAAATTTATCAATACTTGATTTGATGCTTTCAAATGGGTTCTTAGGAAAATCTTGTTCTATGAAAAAGTATTCCATACCTGCTTTTTTAGCATTATTAAAAGTAGCTGTGAAATCATATACTCCCTCACCAAAAGCAACAATATCGCCAGCAGCCGTCATATCCTTTACATGCCATAATGGGAAACGCCCTGGGTTTTGATTAAATATATCAACTGGATTCTTACCCGCTTTAAATGCCCAACCTAAATCTAATTCCATTTTTAAAATATCGGCATTTACCTGCGATAAGAAATAATCATAGGCAACTATACCATCGGTATTGCCAAATTCATTAGCATGATTATGGTATACTAATTGTAAACCTGCTTTTTTTGCCTGCTCCCCTGCTCTTTGTAATACCACAGCTGCTTGTTTTATTTCATCTGCAGTATTAACTGGAATATTTGCACAAACGATGTATTTAATACCTCCTTCAGCCACAGTATCTATTAATTCTTGACTATTATCAGTTAAGTTTTTCATCTTTGGCATAATAATAGGTTTGCCATCTGCACCATTTGGCATTTTATACCCTGGAGGTAATTTTATAGCTCCTCCAATTACATGATGCGAGCGCCATTCCATTCCCATATCTTGCAAGAGCGCTTTAAATTCTTTAGGCGCCTTACCATATATTCCTGCTTGCTTACTAAAAGCAGTTTCAATATTCTTATAGCCAAAGGAAGCTACTTTTTGCAAAGTGCCAATGGTATCTTTATCTATTTCATTCATCAAAGTGAATAATTGAATACCCGGTGCTGGCAATTTTGGTACAGCAAAAATATTGGCCCAACTTGATTTGCCTATTAAACTTCCCCCAATTGATAAGGTAGCTGCTTGTTGTAAAAATTTTCTTCTTGTATTCATAGTTTTAAATTGAATGTAAAAATGATAGGGCAATAAAATTTGTAAATTCATTGCGTTACACCGACACAATCTAAATAAATTGGTTCAAATTCCCTAATTTTTCTATCTTTAAACTCATGGCAAAATCAAAGTCACTTCCTGCCCCACTTAAACATTTATTAGTCAAGGGGAATGAACAATTACACCCTGGGATTTCAGTGGATTGTGTAATTTTTGGCTTCCATGATAATGCCCTAAAAATACTTTTACTGAATTTAGAGTCTGTAAAGAAATGGTCCCTCCCTGGCGGATTTGTACTAAATAATGAAGATATTAATGATGCTGCCTATAGAGTCTTAAATCTAAGAACAGGGCTAGATAATATTTTCCTTCAGCAGTTTCATGTTTTTGGCAATCCCAATAGATCAGATGCCAAAGTACATCATTTAAAATTTCAAGAATACGGTGTTAAAATTCCTAAAAATAATTGGCTTATACAGCGATTTATAACAGTAGGATATTATGCCTTAATTGACTTTACCGCAGCCACTATTAAAGCAGATAGCTACGACTCAAAATTTGCATGGATTGATATAGAAAAAGTAGAAAACTTAATGATGGATCATGATTATATCATTGAAAAAGCACTACAAACTTTAAGAACACAGTTAGCCTATCTTCCTATTGGTAAAAACTTATTACCTAAGAAATTTACCATGCCTGAATTGCAAAAATTATATGAGGCAATTTTAAATAAGAAATTAGATAGACGTAATTTTCAAAGAAAAATGTTAGGCTTTGAAATTTTAAATAAATTAAATGAAACAAGAAAAGGTGGTGCGCACAAAGCACCCTTTTTATACACTTTCAATGATAAGAAATATCAAAAGGCATTAAAAGAGGGCTTGTATGGTTCCTGGTAAATTAATTTCAATTATAATTTACCCAGAACCATACCTCTAATTATTTTACAAATAAATATCTATGATATTCATTTGTATGGTTCCTGGTAAATTAATTTCAATTATAATTTACCCAGAACCATACCTCTAATTATTTTACAAATAAATATCTATGATATTCATTTGTTTGGTTCCTGGTAAATTAATTTCAATTATAATTTACCCTATTTCGACCAATTTACTTTTAGTGTTTTCACATCTCTTGAATTAGTACCCACCATTATATTAAAATCACCCGACTCCCAGTCATACTTTAAATCGGTGTTATAGAATTTCAATAACTCAGGCGTAATTTCAAAACTAACTTTTCTTGACTCACCTGGAGCTAATTCAATTTTTTGAAAACCTTTTAATTCTTGAATGGGTCTTGTTGCAGTGCCCACTATATCACGAATATATAATTGAACTACTTCCTTTCCAGTTACAGCTCCTATATTTTTAACAGTCACTGTAGCCATTAATTTTTGATTTCCTTTTAACTGTGTAGAAGACAATGCAAAATCAGAGTACTCAAATTTAGTATAGCTTAAACCATAACCAAATGGGTAAAGCGGCTCATTACTTACATCTATATAATTAGACTGAAACTTTGAAAACCATTTACTTAATGGACGGCCTGTATTTTTATGATTATAGTATAAAGGTATTTGACCCACGTTTTGAGGGAAGCTCATACTTAATTTACCCGATGGATTTACCTTACCTAATAAAGCATCAGCAATAGCATCACCCGCTTCTGAACCTGCAAACCATACATCTAAAATAGCTGGCACATTCGCATCCTCCCAAGTTAAGGTTAAAGGACGGCCATTAAATAATACAAGTACCACTGGTTTGCCTGTAGCAAGTAATGCCTTTAAGAGTTTTTGTTGTGAAGCAGATAAGTCTAATATGCTTCGAGAAGCACTCTCTCCTGTACTTTCTGCACCTTCACCTAAAGCCGCTACTATCACATCTGCATTAGCGCTAACAACAAGCGCTTCTTGCAATAATTGTTCAGGTGTACGGCCATCTCTTGGGATATCTTTTCCAAACATGGTTAGTCTTTTCTCCAGCTCCCAATCATCTTCTAAGTTGGATCCCTTTGCATATAATACTTTTCCATTATCACCAACTGCATTTGTTAATCCTTTTAATAAAGTAATTGATTGCGTGTTATCGGCACCCACACTCCAAGTACCAGTCATATTTTCTTTCGCATTGGCTAAGGGACCTACTAAGGCAATTGTTTTACCTTTTGCAATAGGTAAAATATTATTATTATTTTTTAATAATACAAAACTTTGTGAAGCTATAGTTCTGGCTTCTGCTCTATTGGCTGCATTAAATACTTCAGCCAAAGATCTTTTCTCATCACAGTATTTATAAGGATCGTGAAATAAACCTAATTGATATTTAGCAATTAATATACGCTCAGTGGCTTTATCAATTTGTGCCTGTGTAATTTTTCCTTCTTTTAAAGAAATTCCTATTGAATTTAAAAAGCCTTCTCCTACCATATCCATATCAACACCTGCTTGAAGTGCTTTTTCGTTTACTGTTTTATAATCACCTATACCATGATTCACCATTTCAGGAATACCTGTATAATCTGAAACTACAAACCCATTAAACTTCCACTGCTTACGAAGCACATCATCTACTAACCATTTATTACCCGATGCTGGCACTCCATCAATTTCATTAAAAGATACCATTACAGAACCTACTCCAGCGTCAACAGCAGCTTTATAAGGAGGAAAATATTCATTGTACATTCTTACACGACTCATATCAGTTGTATTATAATCTCTACCTCCTTCAGCAGCTCCATATAAAGCATAATGCTTTACACAAGACATGATGGTATTGTTTTTTGATAAATCGTCACCTTGATATCCATGCACCATAGCCTTTGCAATTGCAGAACTTAAAAAAGCATCTTCTCCATTTCCTTCAGAAGTTCTTCCCCAACGAGGATCTCTTGTTAAATCCACCATGGGAGAGAAAGTCCACATAATACCATCTGAACTAGCTTCATTAGCAGCAATGCGAGCCGATCTTTCAATTAAAGACATATCCCAAGTTGCGGACATTCCTATTGGGATTGGGAAAATGGTTCTATAGCCATGTATTACGTCCATTCCAAATAATAAGGGAATATGCAATCTTGTATTTTTAACAGCATACTCTTGTAACTCTTTAATTTTTGTGACAGAGCGTATATTAAATACACCTCCGACTTTGCCCTCTTTTACTTTTTGTGCAATATCAGAACTACTCACAGCTCCTGTTACAAAATCACTTGAAGCAGGCAGGTTCAACTGACCTAACTTTTCTTCTAAAGTCATTTTAGCAAGTAATTTATTGACAAAAGAATGCATAGCCACATCCTTATTGATTTGAGAAAAACTAGCAATACTTAAAAGAAGTGTTGCAATAATTAAAATTCTTTTTTTCATAGAATGGTTTTTATTTGAAATTTGATTATTTTTTTGATAATGATAATAAACAGTTTTAAATAGGTTTTATTTAATTTTAATAAATTAAGGCCATATAATGGTGGAGGCTGCTTTCGCAGGTATATTAAAAGTATAATATTGGTTATGCTGCTCTAATATAATTTGTTTCGCTTCTGATTTATTTAAAATAAGTAAAGCATTCTTCCCGTTTTTTAAATTAAAACTTGTGGTAGCTAGTGATGCGTCACTAGTAGTACTTGAAGTTCTTATAGCACCAGGCTTAATAAACTTAGCAATTTGTCCAATTATATAATAGCTAACATTTCTATTAATAATTCCGTCTTGGATAGTAAGTGCTCCTTTACATTCAGTACATCCCAGTGGAGTATGTGGTTCAAACTTAGCATTATTGGCTAAATTCCATTCCAACACCACTGAACTCCAATTTTGAATAGTGCCAATGACGATATGTTCTAAATGCCACATAAAATCGCCATCAAAGCTACCCTTAGCCCCTGTCCACTGCTCCGTAAAATATATTTTTTTATCGGGGTGAAGTGCATGTACTTTTGACAAAGCATCTTCTTTTCCTAAATACAAATGAAAGGCTGTAGCCGCTGCAAATGATTTTGCTTTCACGTCATTTAAAATAGCAATGGGATAATTTGGATGGTCAGCGTTGTGGTCATATAAAACTACTTCTATATTTATTTTAGCTTCCTTTAATTTGGGTCCTAAATAATCTCTTAAAAACTCAGTTTGTTCTGCTGCATCCATTAATAAACTAGGGTTATTACCTCCATGTTCTGGTTCATTTTGCATAGTAATGGAGTGAAGGGGAATACCATTAGCTTGCATTGCCCTAATATATTTAACAAAATAGTTTGCATAAGCCCCATAATATTTTTTTAATAAATGCCCGCCCATTGAATTGCCATTTGTTTTCATCCATACCGGAGGACTCCAAGGTGAGGCCATTATTTTTATAGAAGGGTTAATAGTCAATACTTCTTTTAATATAGGTATTAAATGAAGCGTATCCTTTGACAAGGAAAAATGAGTTAATGCAGAATCGGTTTCGCCTTTTGGTAAATCACAGTAACTAAATACTGCTGGGTCTAAATCAGAAGCGCCCAAACTTATTCTTATATAGGAGACACCTAGGTCAGCTTCAGACTGACCAAAAATTTCTTTTAATAATAGCGCTCTTTTCTCCTTGGGCAAGGCATGAATTAATTCAGCACTACCCCCTGTTAAGCCATATCCAAAACCTTCCATGGTTTGAAATGTTTTACTAGGGTCTACTTTAATTTTTATAGCAGTAGCAGGTATTGAATTTTTATTAGGTAGCTTGGTAATAGTAGTTTTAGCAAATTGTAAAAGCCCATCTGCTGAACTAGTCCATTGTTGTGCCTTCAAAGTATTTGTAGTAAAAAAAATTATAGTAATACTACCTAAAAAAAATAGTACATGCTTAATGGAATTATTTGATTTCTGCATTTACTTAATTTATATTTCCATTTTCTTTAAAGCTTCAACTGCATAATTAGCAGCCCTTGCTGTAATTGCCATAAAAGTAAGTGAAGGATTTTGTGTACCTGTGCTTACCATACAAGCGCCATCTGTTACAAATACGTTTTTACATAAATGCATTTGATTATGCTCATTTAATAAAGAAGTAGCAGGATTTTTTCCCATTCTTACCCCTCCCATTTCATGAATATCTAAACCAGGTGCTTGTTTTGTATCATTCGATACAATATTTTTACAACCTGCCGCATCTAACATTTCAGAGCCAGATTGTATAAAATCTTTCATTGATAAAACATCATTCTCATCATAATCCACTGATGTAATTAGTTGAGGGATACCCCATTTGTCTTTTTGATCGGTACTGAGTCTTACATGATTGGTTTTTTTGGGTATTGTTTCTCCTTGCATCATCATAGAAACATACCAATTACCTGGCTCAGTAATAGCATCCTTAAACTCACCACCCACGCCTTCTGCATAAGCTCGGCCTCTACCTGCACCAAAGAAAGTCATATAACCTCTTTGAAATTGCATTTCTTGTTTATGTACATTTCTAAAATTAGGCATCATGGGTTGTGTAGGTCGACGACCATAATAGTATTCATCCATAGGTCCATCAATGGAGGCCGAAATTTTCCCTCTGTAATTATGAAAGGCTACATATTTTCCTAATAAACCATTGTCATTGCCTAAACCATTTGGAAAACGCTTTGAAGTAGAATTTAATAAAATTAAATTGGTATTTAAAGTGGCTGCATTTAAGAAAATAATTTTAGCATAATATTCAGTTGTCATATTTGTAACGCTGTCAATAACTCTTACGCCTGTAGCTTTCTGCTTGGCTTCATCATAAATAATGGAATGGACTACTGAATTAGTTTGCAAGGTTAAATTACCAGTTTTCTGTGCCCAAGGAATGGTAGAGGAATTAGAACTAAAATAGCCCCCAAATGGACAACCTCTTTCGCATAAAGAACGAGCTTGACATTGGTTACGTCCTTGTTCAATATGTATGGCTTTTGGTACTGTTAAATGCGCACATCTGCCTTGTACTACATTTCGGTCTTTAAATTTTTTCATAATGCTAGACTGCATGCCTTTTTCTACACTAGTCATTTCCCAAGCAGGCAAGAATTCACCATCAGGTAAGGTATCTAATTTGTCATAGTTACCACTTATGCCTGCGAATAATTCAACATGGCTATACCAAGGTGCTAATTCATCATAAGTAATTGGCCATTCACCAAAACCATCTCTAGCAGGTCCTTCAAAATCATATTTACTCCACCTTTGTGTTTGACGCGCCCATAGTAAACTCTTACCCCCTACTTGATAGCCTCTAATCCAATCATAAGGTTTTTCTTGTAAATAAGGATGCTCTTTGTCTTTCACAAAAAAATGAGCAGAGGTTTCATTGTATGCATAACATCTATCTACAATTGGATTATCTTTTACAAGCTCTATGGTCTTCCCTCCTCTATGTGGAAATTCCCAAGGATGTTTAGTGGCCGTTGGATAATCTTTTAAATGTACTACATCACGACCGCGCTCAAGCACTAACGTTTTTAAACCTTTTTCACAAAGTTCTTTTGCAGCCCATCCTCCACTAATTCCTGAGCCAATCACAATGGCATCGTAAGTTTTATTTTTTGCAGACATGGTTTTTATTAATTAATTATTCTAATAATTTTTTTACCACTAATCCCCCCACTTTCTTTCCTTGTTCTGCACCAGTATTCACACTTAATCTATAGTGTATACCACCATATACTCTACTAATAGAAGCTTCGGATGCAGCAGCTTGGAATGAACTGAATTTTCTTTTTAATCCGATATAATGATAATCGCTTGAATCTTCGAAAGCAAAATTTTCTCCATATAATTTTGTAAGCACAGTAGCTGCCGACGCAGTAATAGTACTATGCCCACTTGTATATTCAGGAAAAGGAGGCGTTTGTAATAAAGGCATCCAGTTTTTATCTACTAATTCATTTATTACAGTAACAGGTCTTACATAACTACTTCTGTATTTCTCATCCCAACAAGAAATAAAACCATCAAATAATGCTACTGCTGTTAATGCAAATGACTGTGCCGATTTTACAGCATCAGCATTAGCTTGTTTTACAACCTGCGCTGTAATACCTATCCAATGTCCACCTGGCGTAATTTTTTTATTGCCATATACCATATGACCTGCATGCTCTATCACAAAAGGGTTATCATCCCAATACTTGGCAATTAGTTTTTGTTCATCAGTTAAATTTTTATTGATATCATATACCTCTTTCATCATACCATAGAAAGTAGTGCCGGGTTTTGTCTCATAGGCAGGAGGTCTATTAGGCATAAACTGTGAAGCAGAATCGAGTACCATGGGTTTCATGGTATTCCAACACCATTCTACACCGTCTAAATAATCGGGAGGTGTTGGGCGCCATTTACCAGGTTCATTACTGCCTAAATATTTTTGCTTGCCTCTTGAAATTGCATAGCCATCTTTTTTAGCCCTTGCTAAAATGGCACTTGCTACGGTATCACCAAAAGCTATTGAATTTTTATAAGTAGCTTCATCTAAATTAGCTTTATAATTATTGTACACCGACTCCTCATATTTAGTTAATGAATCGATGGAAAATACTTTTACATTGCGCGTTACTTTAAAAAAAGCCTTAGTAGCGGCTAATGAAAAATTATAATTTTTCCCCTTTTCAGGCACTGGCATTTTACCAAAACCATTTAATTTTTCTGCAATGGAACTTGTACCTTCTTTGGCAAAACGAATGGCTTCATAAGAAGCTAAAGACGAATACACATAAATACGACTGGCCACTGGCGGTGTAAATACATCATATATAATTACCTGGGTTAATTGATCTTCATTGTTAATAAGCAAGTCCACTTCATTTAAAGGGGCGGGCTTATTTTGTGAACAGGACACAAGAAAAAATGCTATTAATAGTAGACTGCTACATACGTTAAAAATCTTTTTCATTTTACATTAATTTAAGTTTTTCGAATGCGTCTAATTTAATAATTGTTTTTTCTACTTATCCCTTTTTGGTCTATGATTGTTATCAGTTTTACTTTTTCATTATAACTTATAAATCGAGCCGATTGCGATAAAAATGAATTTCCATAATAAAACTCTTCTTTTCTTTTCTTACCATTGGCGTATTCAATAATAGCACTTGCATCACCAGGCAGTATAGGCAATAGAAGAGTTGGCTTTTTCAATGCATATATTTTCAAAGGACCTCTGTTTTGAGAAGCCGCCATTAAATACTGCCCTTTAGCCCCTCTTAATTTAACAAGCGCCTTACCATTACCAGGAATAAATATGCCGCTTTCTAGTATGCTTAGTGGCGAAAACTGGCCTTGACCATTTCCTTTTAATAAAAGCCCATTTAAGGCATCATATCTACCCACTGAAACCTCTGTGCCATAATCATTTCCATTAATGAGTAAATCCAAATTGCCATCCCCATCATAATCATCTACTTGCATACCATTTAATACGGAAAACTGAGCTTGTATAAGAAGAGCCGTCATTTCAAACTTACCTGCTCCTTTATTTTGAATATAACTAGAACTTAAATTATTGGCTTTTACCACTTGAGCTGCTGCCAACTGCTCTTTAGAAAGCAATTGATCCTTAGTGGCTGTTGCATAGGTCTTATAATTTTGAAATTTAGCACGCATGCCAATCATTTGTTTTACAATATCATCTCTAGTTTGTGCTGGATATTCTTTTTTTACTTCGTCGGTATGACTAGTAGGTAAATACAAAGTTGGGAAGGCGTCATAGCTTCCATTATTATCAAAATCCTTGGCATAAATAGAAATAGGATGGATATCAGAAGCTCTATAGAAAGAATTGCGACCTGTATTACCTACTATATAATCCATATCGCCATCATTATCAAAATCTCCAGAAGTAATAGTATTCCATAAACCTACTTGGTTGTTAACTCCTGTTGTATTTGTGACATTTTTAAAGGTTCCCTTTTCATTTTTTAGAAAAGTAATAGGCATCCACTCACCCGTTACTATTAAATCGGGCCAGCCATCATTATCAAAGTCGGTAAATAGGGCGTCGCAGACTAAACCAATATTTATTAAATCCTTAGCTACTGATTTTGTTACATCGGTGTATTTAACCTTACCCTCTTTACTATCATTTCTATAAATAAAACTAGAGACAGGTTTTGGATAGTTCCAAGGGTCTACCCTTCCTGAAACAAATAAATCAAGGTCCCCATCTTTATCATAATCAACCGCTCTAACACATAGCTTACTGGTAGTATTCAATGGAATGGCGGTAGTATCTTTAGTAAATACACCCTTGCCATTATTGATATATAGTTGGTCTTGATAATTTTTATCATTGGTTTTAAATTCATAGCCCCCAGCGGTAATATATAAATCTAAATCAGCATCTCCATCTACATCTAGTAACAATAATCCTTGATCGCTACTAAGCTTACTTGCATAAGTTAAATTATTTAGTAAAGATGATTGTTTGAAACTACCATTTGCCTGCTGTTGAAATATTTGAGCGCTATAATGGCTTGCCCCGCCCAATATCATATCTTCTATACCATCCCCATTGATATCTCCTACTGCAATAGAAGGACCATATTCAGAAAACTTATGTGGTAATAATTTTTGGATATTAAAATCTATAAAATCTTCTTGCTGATGCATATAATGAACTTCCAGCTCGTTTGTAATTTCTTTAAATAAGCTTCTAGTTGCAAAAACATTATTTTCTTTTTTTACAGGGTAACTATCTTCATCAATAGGAATAGTAATTTTTTCATCTACTTTCGGATTATATAATACTTGAACTTCACCTGTAGGCCACTGAACTTGAATAGAATCAATTTTATTTACTCTTCCTAAACCAAATTGAGCAATATTTTGAACCGTTGATAAATACCCTCTGTAAGGTGTATTCTCCCAAACTTGTTTTTGACCTTTATCGTAAAAAATAGTAATAAAGGCACCCAGCCCACCTTTATTTATATCATACCCTTCTAAAGCTACTTGTAAAAAATGGCTCGTTTCTTTATTTATTTGCCTTTCTTTATTTTGATAAATAGAAGCTTCGTCATTGATATTATTTACTATTAAATCTAAGTCTCCATCATTGTCAAGGTCGGCGTAGGCTGCTCCATTTGAAAAAGTAGGCATTTTTAAACCCCAGTCGCTTGTAACATCTGAGAAAGTTAAATCGGCATTGTTTTTAAACGCATAATTATGAATTTTTACTTCAGGAATTTCTACAAGCAACTGTGATTTTGTAGCAAAGCTATAAGCCTTATTGCGATAGGTAATAAAATCGTGATCGGTTACATCTTTCGGAAAACCATTGGTAACAATTAAGTCGCGGTGACCATCATTATCAAAGTCTACTAATAAAGGAGTCCAACTCCAATCCGTTTCGGCTATGCCTGATAAAAATCCAATCTCACTAAAAATAGGCGATCCAATAGAATCGTTTTGATTAACACGTGGTCCTTGGTTAATTTGTAAAGTATTTCTTACATACTGATAATTATATCCATACAAATCGCTATTCTGAAAAGTTTGATAACTATTCGGATTTAGCATCATTTTTTTACGGTAATTGTCTCTTGGATTCATATCCAAAGTGCAAAAATCTAAAAGGCCGTCGTTGTTTATATCGGCAACATCCACACCCATTGAATTCACAGAACTATGTTTAAAATAAACCGATAACTGATCTGTGAAAGTTCCATCCTGGTTATTGATCCATAAATAATCATTGGGTAAATAATCGTTGGTTACAAAAATATCGGGCCAACCATCTTTATTAATATCGGTCACTACAACACTATGACCATACCCTTCTCTTACAATACCTGCTTTGGCAGAGACATCGGTATACACAGGGTGATGTAAGGCAGAGTCGTAATTATTTTGAAATAATTTACTGGAACTAAAATAAGCAGGGTCTTGGTCTTTTGGATGAAATACATTAGGTGTATGCGGGTCCTTAATTTCATTCACCACTAAATACATATCTAAATCACCATCCTTATCATAGTCAAAAAAACTAGCCATGGTAGAGAAAGAAGTATCGGCAAGTCCATAAGCAGCTGCCTCTTCTTTAAAAGTAGGTACCCCATTTTTATTAAGGCCCTTATTAATATACAACAAGTTTTTTCGCTTACTCGAGTCTTTATCTAAAGTAACGCATACATAAATATCGGGCCAGCTATCGTTATTTATATCCACTACAGAAACGCCCCTACTCCATTTTCCCTCACCTGTTACACCAGCATCAATGGTGATATCATTAAACTGCATTTCCCCTTTATTGAGGTATAATTTATTGGACACTTTATTACCCGTAAAATAAATATCGGGTAAGCCATCTTTATTAAAATCACCCACACCAACACCACCCCCATTATAAATATTAGAAACGTCTAATACATTCAAAGAATCGTTCTCAATGACTTCATTGTTAAAATGAACGCCAGATTTATCGGATTTTACTAATTCAAAAAGTGGTTTTTTGATAGAACAAGCACTTACTAAAAACAAGCAAAGGCCAAAAAAATAATTCCTTAGGAACATTAAATTGAATTTTAAATAGAGGTTAAATAAAGATACTAAAGAAATCGTTTTTGAGGGGTTATAGGTAAAAAAAAGAGTCCCGCTCCGATTGCTCGGAGCGGGACTCAAATATGAGTAACTTATTAAGTTAGTTCAATTAGTAACCTGGGTTTTGAGTTAAAACCGATTTTCCGTCTTTCACAGATTTGTCAATTTGTGTTTGAGGAATAGGTAAGTACTCAGACTTTCCAGCTTTGTAAGTTGCGCCAGCAATTTGTGTGTAACCTAAAGCTGCTTCTTTAACAGCATAAGTGTTTAACTCGGTTACACCTTGTCCCCAACGAGTAAGGTCAGAGAAACGGTGTCCTTCCATAGCTAATTCTAATCTGCGCTCAAAACGAACAGCTTTTCTTGCAGTAGCAGCATCAGTCCAAGCTGCAGTGTAAGTTTTAATTTGATAGTTAGTTGGAGAAACTAAACCAGCGTTATTCTTAGGTCCTACAAAACCATCTGGGTTTGCAGCACGTGTACGAACAAGGTTTACATATTCTCTAGCTTTCTCTAAACCACCTGTTTCAACTTCTGCTTCTGCAGCTAATAAAAGCACATCAGCAAAACGAATTAAAGGATAGTTATTGGCAGTGAAACCGTTAGTCCAAGAAGAACCATCAGTAAATATACCAATTTGAGATTTTCTAAATAAGTGCTTTAAAGGCTCGTATGGTCCAGCTGTACCTTGGTCTCTTACCCAAGTAGAACCTGGCATAATACCCCAATCTAAGTAAGGAACACCACGACGACCTACTGTCCAGTCAATACGAGGATCTAATGGAGTAGTGTTATCTGGGGTGAAAGGCTTATCAGCAGAAATACCTTGGTCAGTTTTCAAAGGGTTTGTGAAAAACTCATCATTTAACATAGGTAAACCATTAGCATCTACTTTGAAAATATTTGCTAAAGTGAATGAAGGTTGGAAGAATCCGCAACATCCTGTCTCTCCACCATAAGGGAAGTTTAAGGCGTCACCAGAGTTAGCGTTTGCTGCACCAGTACCGTCATTAACAGTCATTTGTACAGAGAACACATGCTCAGAACCGTTCTTTTTAGCTGGATCAAACACATCACCAAATTTTGGTAATAATGCATATTTAACCCCTAATGGAGTTTTACCACTAGTAATAACTGCAGTTAAAACAGTTTTAGCTTCTGCATATTTCTTTTCAAACATGTAAATTTTACCTAAGTATGCACCAGCAGCCCATTTGTTTGCACGACCTACTGAAGACATTGTCTCAGGTAAGTTAGCATACGCATAAGCCATATCTGCTTCAATTTTAGCTAAAGCAGCATCTTTACCACCGTTTGGTACTAAATAGTTACCAGCAGCATAAGTAATTGATTCATCGATATAAGGAATGTTACCGAAGAATTTTGCTAAATCGAAATGGTAGTGTGCACGTAAAAATCTTGCTTCAGCAGAGATACGAGTTACATCAGCTGCAGAAATATCTTTAGCTAATTTCATTACTCTTAAAGTTTCATTTGCACGTTGAACACCATCAAAACGTTGTTGCCACAATTGGTCTAAGTATGAGTTAGACGGAGTTGCATTCCATTGTTCGATTGGAGTGATCAAGTTTTGGTCACCTGGATCTGATCCTTTGTGAGCGTCACCACCCGCAACAGAACCGTATACCCAGTTACTTGAAGAAGTTGCCCAAGGTCCGTTGTTGGTACCTGCAGAACTACCCTCTCCATCTAACAAAGAATAAGCACCCACTAAAAGGGCTTCTACACCTACTTTGTTCGCCAACACATCCTGGCTTAAAGCACCAGCTGCGGGAACCTCTAGGTATGATTTATCGCAAGCATATAATATAACCAGGAAAGAAAGCACCACTGGCATTATATGTTTAAAATTATATTTTTTCATAATGTAATTAATTTTTATTTGTTAAATTAAAAAGTAAGGCTTACTCCTACGTTAAATGTCTTAGAAGGAGGATAGTTACCCCAATCAACACCAAAAGAAGTTGAGCTACCTGGAATCTCTGGATCTAAACCAGAATATTTAGTCCAAGTGAACAAGTTAGCACCTTGAACAAAAACACGTGCTTTGTCGATGCCATATCTTTTTAATGTAACTGGATCAATTGTATAACCTATACTTAATTGTTTAATTCTCATGTATGAACCGTCCTCTACATAGAAGTTGTTAATTACACCATTAGTACTAAAATAAGAGTTGTTTTCAACTATAGGCCATTTTGTACTAGGTCTTGTAGGTAACCAAGATTCAGTTAACAATGGAATACTTTTCGCATTTTGGAATTGAGGATAGAAATCTTGGAAATAACGAGTTTCGTTTAAGATATCGTTACCAAATGAACCATAAAGAACTGTAGATACATCAAAACGCTTGTAAGTTACATTTAAGTTAAGACCTAAAGTAAATGCAGGGTTTGGATTACCAAAGAAAGTTCTGTCTTTATCATTAATTATTCCGTTTTTGTCAATGTCCTCATATTTGAAACGACCTGGAGCAGCATCTGGCTCTTTAGCCCAAGCAGCTACATCAGCTGCTGATTGATAGATACCAGCAATTTTGTAACCAAAGAAAGAACCTACTGGATGACCAATAGCGTTTCTAACTTGTGGTCCAGTATTGTGCGTGTATGCTGTTTCGAAGAAACCAGCAGAACCAGGAATATTAACTACTTCACTCTTGTAAGCACCTAAGTTAGCACCTACAGTATAGCTTAAGTCGTTATTAACCTTACCACGGTAAGTTAAACTTAAGTCAATACCAGTGTTTTGCATATCACCAATGTTAACCTGAGGTAAAGAAGAACCTACACCCACAACAGCAGGCGCTTGGTCTTGGAATAATAAACCTTCGATTGTTTTTTTGTACCAATCAAAAGTGATATCTAACTTATTGTTTAACACAGAGGCGTCAACACCAAAGTCTAATATTTTATTCTTCTCCCAACCTGTACTTAAGTTACCTAAGTTAGTTGCATAGAAGCCCATAACTGTAGTATTAGAAGTACCGTTTAAGTCATAGTAAGATGATCCTCCATTTCCACCATAAGTAGTGTATTGGTTTAATGCACCTACGTTAGAGATAGATCCTAAGATACCGTAGCTACCACGTACTTTTAAAGTATTGATAAACTTAACGTTCTTAAAGAAATCTTCTTGAGAAACTACCCAACCAGCAGAAGCTGACCAGAAGTTACCATATTTAGTGTTTGGTCCAAATACAGAACTACCATCACGACGACCATTCAAACCTACTAAGTATTTATCTTTGAAAGCATAATCTGCTTTTGCTAAGATAGAAGTACCAGTGATTTTGTATAATCCGCTGTAGTTATTTTGTCCAATTGGAGAACCTGTATTTAAACTTAAGTAGTTAACATCATCAGAGAAGTAGTTAACTCTAGAACCTCCCACATTACGTCCTTGTACTTTTAATGCTTCATAACCAGCCATTAACTTAACGCTATGGTCTTGCTTGAATACATTAGAGTAATTTAAAGTGTTTGTGAAGTTCCAGTTATTATTGTAACCAGAATACTCACCGTATCCGTTAGAAGATCCATTTTCAGCATTCTCATAAGAACGGTAGTTATGATAGAAACCATAATATTGGTCTAAGTTTCCACCAAATACTGTTTTAGCAGTAAAGTGTTTAGCGAAGTCAACTTCTGCGAACACATTACCTTGCATTTGCCAGTTATGGTTTACGTTGTCTTTTTGACGGTCTTGGTTAGCATAAGGGTTAGAAGAGTTACCTAAGTTGCTACCTGCAGTACCACCATATCCTCCACCTGCATCAAACACAGGAATAATTGGTTGTTCCCATGCAGTGTTGTTTACAGCATTACCCTCTTGGTTGTTACCAATTCTTGGGTTAGATTTGTAGAACACGTGTAAGTTTTCACCAATACGGATATTGTTTTTTATGTTCCAAGTAGTGTTAGCTCTCATTGAGTAACGCTTCAAGTAAGTATTCATCAAAGTACCTTTTTGATCAAAATAGTTCAAAGAGAATAAGTAAGTTGATTTGTCTTGTGCACCTGATGCAGTAATTGTATGACTTGTCATTGGAGCTGGGTCAAACAATTCATCCCACCAATCAGTACCTTTCTTATTTGCAGGAACGATTAAATAAATTGGACCTTTAGAATAGTTGTTGTTATATAATGCAAGGTTAGTTGCAGGATCAGAAGCAGAAACACCTGATTTAGAACCCGCTTTAATGAAGTCAGGTAATACAGCCACTTTACCAGTACCATATTGACCAGATGATACGTTACCCGCAGCATCTACTTGTCCTGAGTTCTTAGCAGCTAAGAAAAATAAATCAGCCATTCCTTGAGGATCTAACTTATTCCAAACGTTTCCAGTTTTTGGCATTTGAATACCAGTGTAAGAATCGTAAGTAATTGTAGCTTTACCTCTACCTCTTTTTGTTGTTACAATGATAACACCCGCAGATCCACGAGCACCGTAAATCGCTGCTTGACCATCTTTCAATACTTGGATTGATTCGATATCGTTTGCAGATAAATCACGGAAAGAACCTAGATCACCAGGAG
>Ga0214919_10002199_pt1 | contig 30965 bp, 28 predicted proteins | sample LL1503_MetaG_FD_177994 | JGI IMG/M metagenome (GOLD analysis project Ga0214919, IMG submission 177994) | Freshwater microbial communities from Lake Lanier, Atlanta, Georgia, United States - LL-1503 | ecosystem: Environmental > Aquatic > Freshwater > Lake | place: USA: Georgia | collected... | reverse complement strand
TCTCGCCTTCGGGCGTTAAGCCCACGTAGTTGCGCTCGCGCTTTACGATGACTGCCGCAAACTCCTCCTCCAATGCCCGCAAGGCATTGGACAGCGCCGGCTGCGTAATATGGCAAGCCTGCGCCGCACGTCCGAAATGACGATGCTCATTCAAAGCCACCAGATAGCGCAGGCTTGGAAGTAAATTCATATTAGACGTGCCATGCGCGCTTAAGTGTCTTTAGAAATTTTTATCGACGGGAACTTAGACGAAAAGTCCTTGTTCTTCGCCGCAATCGCAACGGCCACCTTGCGCGCCACGGCCATGTAAATGGCCGCCACATCGCCCTTTGGGTCGGACACGACCGTGGGCTTCCCGCTATCCGCTTGCAAACGGATTTGCATATCCAAAGGCAAGGCACCCAGGTAGTCCATCTGGTATTCCTCGGCCAGCTTACGACCGCCGTCGGCGCCAAAGATGTGCTCCACATGTTTGCAGTTGCTGCACACATGCACCGCCATATTTTCTACGATACCCAAAATCGGCACGCCGACTTTTTCAAACATCTTGATACCTTTTTTCGCATCCAGCAGCGCGATGTCTTGCGGCGTGGTGACGACCACCGCACCGGTCATGGGTACGCGCTGCGACAGGGTCAGCTGGATATCACCAGTGCCTGGCGGCATGTCAACGATCAGGTAATCCAACTCGCGCCAGTTGGTTTGACGCAGCAATTGTTCTAGCGCCTGCGTCGCCATCGGGCCGCGCCAGATCATGGCCTGGTCCTGATCGACCAAAAATCCGATGGACATGACTTGAACACCATAGTTTTCCAAAGGCTCCATGGTCTTGCCATCGGCACTATCAGGCTTGCCGCTGATACCCATCATCATTGGAATGCTGGGGCCGTAAATATCTGCATCGAGCAAGCCCACACTGGCGCCTTCGGCGGCCAAGGCCAACGCCAGGTTGACCGCTGTAGTGCTTTTACCCACGCCACCTTTGCCCGAGGCCACGGCCACAATATTTTTCACACCGGGCAGAAGTTGCACGCCGCGCTGCACGGCATGCGCGGCAATTTTGGTATGCAGATTGACCGTGACTTGCTTCACGCCCTCCAAGGCCTGGGCCGCGTCCGTCAGCGCCGCGCGCAGCGCCCCCAACTGGCTCTTGGCCGGGTAGCCTAATTCAACATCAAAGGACACCGCATCTTGCGCAATCTGAATATTGCGCACCGCCTTGGTAGATACAAAGTCGCGCCCCGTGTTGGGGTCCACTACCTGCTTGAGGGCATCCAACACGCCCTGTTCTGTCACTGCCATTGCATTCTCCTGAAGGGCCATAGTCTAGCCCTGCGGCCCATGGCCTTGGCGGGCAGCGGACTTGCACTTAACGCAGGGCTCGGTACTATCGGGCGCATGCCGCCTGCACCACCTGTACCCACCAAGTCCAGCGCACACAATGCCTTGGTGTTGAGTGGTGGTGGCGCGCGTGCGGCTTACCAGGTGGGCGTGCTGCAGGCCATAGCCGCCATCCGCCGCGAGCAAGGGCAGGCGCACGGCCCCAACCCTTTCCCCATCCTGAGCGGCACCTCGGCGGGTGCCATCAACGCAGCTGCGCTGGCCTGCGGCGCCGATGATTTTGATAAAGCCGTGGCACATATGGTCCACACCTGGCAAAACATCCATGCCGAGCAGGTTTACCACGTCAGCGGTCTCAGCATGTTGCGTGCAGGCGCGCGCTGGTTGGGAGTTTTGTCGATGGGTTGGATGCTGGCGCGTTGGTGGCGCATCAAGCCACGGTCCTTGCTGGATAACGCGCCGCTTGAGGACTTGCTGGCGCACATGGTGGCGCTGGGCCGCCTGCCGCATATGCTGAAAGGTGGACACCTCAAAGCCCTGGCGGTCAGCGCCTCAAGCTACACCACGGGCCAGCACGTCACGTTTTTTCAGGGCGCCGCAGATACGCAGGAATGGCAACGCTCGCAGCGCTTTGGCGTGCGAGCGGGCATCAGCCATACGCACTTAATGGCTTCGGCTGCGATACCCTTTATCTTCCCGGCCAAGGCCTTGCCATTGCACCGGCACCACGAGTATTTCGGCGACGGCTCAATGCGCCAAAGCGCTCCGCTCTCACCCGCCATCCGACTGGGGGCCGAGCGCATATTGGTCATAGGCGCGGGTCGGATGGCCGAGCCGCACGACCCGGCCAGGCCGCAATCGGGCAAATACCCCTCGCTGGCACAAATCGCCGGGCATGCCATGTCCAGCATATTTTTGGATGCGCTGGCAGTGGACATCGAACGCATGCAGCGCATTAACCAAACCATCGCCTTGGTACCGCCCGAGGTGCGCACGGCCAGCAGCCTGCGGCAAGTAGAGGTGCTGGTCATCGCGCCCAGCCAGCGCCTGGATGAGATTGCCAGCCGCCATGTGGGCGCTCTGCCAGTAGCGGTGCGCAGCTTGCTGGGCGGCGTTGGCATTTCGGCAGCGCCGCAGGACGCCAAAGGCGCAGCGCTGGCCAGCTATCTGTTGTTTGAAGAAGCCTACACCGGCGAACTCATGGCCTTGGGCCACGCCGACGCGCTGGCGCAAAGAGCCTCAATCTGCGGGTTTTTCGGCTGGCCGGTCTAAAATCCACCCCTTTTCTCTCGTACAGGCGGCTGTAAAAGCCGTCACGTCACCATGTCGCGCCAACTGTTTGTCACCACCGCCCTGCCCTACGCTAACGGTAATTTCCATATCGGCCACATCATGGAATACATCCAGGCTGACATCTGGGTGCGCTTTCAACGGATGCAGGGACACGCGGTGGACTTTGTATGCGCCGACGACACCCATGGCGCGCCCATCATGATTGCGGCCGAAAAAGCCGGTAAAACGCCACAGCAGTTTGTGGCCGATATTGCGGCAGGCCGTAAGCCTTATCTGGACGGCTTTCACATCAGTTTTGACAACTGGCACAGCACCGATGCCCCCGAAAATCACGAGCTTGCGCGCCAGATTTACCGCGACCTGCGCGACATTCCGACTGACAAGGGCGGCTCGCTGATTGAGCGCAAAACCATTGAACAGTTTTTCGATCCGGCCAAAAACATGTTTTTGCCCGACCGCTTTATTAAAGGCGAGTGCCCCAAATGCCACGCCAAAGACCAGTACGGCGACAACTGCGAAGTCTGCGGCGCGGTCTATGCGCCCACGGATTTGATTGATCCGGTGTCGGTGCTTTCTGGCGTGCGGCCTGAACTCAAAAGCTCGGAGCATTTTTTCTTCAAATTGTCAGATCCGCGTTGCGTGGGGTATTTGCAAAAATGGACGCAAGACGGGCGTCTGCAGCCTGAGGTCGCAAACAAAGTCAAAGAATGGTTTAGCGTACGCAGCAACCCCGACGGCAGCAGCAGCGAAGGCCTGGGCGACTGGGACATCAGCCGTGACGCGCCCTACTTCGGCATCGAAATACCAGACGCGGCGGGCAAGTATTTTTATGTTTGGCTAGATGCGCCCATAGGCTATCTGGCTTCGCTGAAAAACTTGTTGGGCAAGCGCGGTCAGGACTACGCCGCCTACATGGCCCAGCCTGACTTGGAGCAGTACCACTTTATCGGCAAAGACATCGTTACCTTCCACACCTTGTTCTGGCCAGCCATGCTGCATTTCAGCGGCCGCAAAGCGCCCGACAAGGTGTTTGTGCACGGCTTTTTGACGGTGAACAACGGCGAGAAGATGAGCAAAAGCCGGGGCACCGGATTGGACCCGCTGAAATACTTGGGCCTAGGCATGAACCCCGAATGGCTGCGCTACTACCTGGCAGCCAAACTCTCTGCGCGCAATGAAGATATTGACTTCAATGCCGACGACTTTATGGCACGGGTGAACAGCGATTTGATTGGCAAGTTTGTGAATATTGCGAGCCGGACTGCTCCATTTTTTGCCAAATACTTGAACAACCAGATGCCGCAAATAGAGATGACGCTCTTTCAAGGCGTCGTCCCACTCCCAACGCGTACAGCAGGATTTACTGTTGCCGTAGAAAATAGTGTCGCCATAAGAGATGCCTTCGAAGCACGGGAATATAGCAAGGCACTTCGGCTAACTATGGAAGTGGCCGACGCACTGAATAAAGAATTTGACGGCTTTAAGCCCTGGGTGCTAGCGAAGACGGCTGATACCGATCCCATTGCCAAGCAAAAATTAGAGCAAATATGCGCCTCATCAGTGGCTGGCTTCAAAGCTCTTGCACTCTTTTTGAAGCCAGTATTGCCTGAGTTAGTCCGAGAGGCCGAAAAATATCTGAATTGCGAACCGCTTCAATGGTCTGACATTACATTGCCAATTGATCCAGTTAGCTTTATTCCGCCAGGGCATAAGTTAGGAGACTTCAAAGCTCTCATGCAACGAGTCGAGTTGAAACAACTCGACTCTCTATTTGAACCGCCTGCGAAATTGGGGTCAGAGCCCGAGTTTTCCGCTGGAAAATCGGGATCCGACCCCAATTCCTCCGGCTCCGCGACTGGCCTGCCTGAAGCCGTTTCAACGATCCCCGGCGGCGAAGAAGTCGCACCCACCATCTCCATCGATGACTTCGCCAAGATCGACCTGCGCATCGCCAAGATCGTCAACTGCGAAGCGGTGGAAGGCTCCGTCAAATTGTTGCGCCTTACGCTAGACGTGGGCGAAGGCCGGACGCGCAATGTGTTCTCGGGCATTGCCAGCATGTACAAGCCTGAAGACTTGGTCGGGCAATTAACGGTGCTGGTAGCCAATTTGGCCCCGCGCAAAATGAAATTTGGCGTATCCGAAGGCATGGTGCTAGCGGCCAGCCATGCGGACGAGAAAGCGGAGCCCGGCATTTACATCCTGAACCCTTGGCCCGGCGCGCAGCTCGGCATGCGGATTCACTAAGCCATGGCAAGCGCGCAGCCCACCACCTCGCTGGACTTTGACGTTTTAATTGTCGGTAGCGGCCTGGCCGGGCTGAGTTCGGCGCTGCTGTTATCAAGCAAATACCGTGTCGCCGTGATTACCAAACGCGCGGTGCGCGAAGGCTCAAGCGGCTGGGCGCAAGGCGGCATCGCAGCGGTATGGGACAAGACCGACACCTTCGCCTCACATGTGGACGACACATTAGTCGCAGGCGCCGGTTTATGCGACCTAGCGGCCACGCAATTTGTGGTGGAGCAGGCACCGCAGGCGATTGCCTGGCTTCAGGCGATGGGCGTCCCCTTTAGCACCGAGGACAGCGGCGAGTTGCACCTCACGCGCGAAGGCGGCCACAGCGCGCGGCGCATAGTGCATGTGACGGACGCGACGGGTGCCGCCGTGCAGCGCACCCTTATCGAGCGCGCGCAGCAAACCGCCAATATCACGCTGTTTGAAAACCATACCCTGGTGGACCTGATCACCAGCGACAAAGTAGCGGGCAAACAAGGCACAGAGCGCCGCTGCATGGGCCTGTACGCGCTGGACGAGGAAAGCGACGAAGTGCTCACCTTCCGTGCGCCACACACCTTGCTGGCCACCGGCGGCGCTGGCAAGGTCTACCTTTACACCACCAACCCCGACACCGCCACCGGCGATGGTATTGCGGCTGCTTGGCGCGCAGGCTGCCGGGTGCAGAACATGGAATTCATCCAGTTCCACCCCACCTGCCTGTACCACCCGCATGCCAAGTCGTTCCTGATCAGCGAAGCGGTGCGCGGCGAAGGCGGCCGTTTGCTATTGCCCGACGGAACGCGCTTTATGCCCAAGCATGATGCGCGCGCCGAGCTGGCCCCGCGCGACGTAGTGGCTCGCGCCATCGACTTTGAAATGAAAAAAGGCGGTTTCGATTGCGTGTACCTGGACATCTCGCACCAGCCGCTAGCCTTTATTCAGGAGCACTTTCCCAATATCTATGCGCGCTGCCTGGAGCTGGGCATCGACATCAGCAGCGCACCAATTCCAGTGGTGCCAGCGGCGCATTACACCTGCGGTGGCGTGCTCGCAGATTTGCAAGGCCGCACCGATCTGGCGGGTTTGTATGCCATCGGCGAAGCCGCCTGCAGCGGTCTGCATGGCGCCAACCGACTGGCCAGCAATTCGCTCGTGGAATGCATGGTATTCGCCCGCGCCGCCAGTCAGGACATTGAAGCCAATCCGGCGCCGGCACCGCCCGCATTACCCGCCTGGGACGACAGCCGCGTAACGGACGCCGATGAGTCGGTGGTGATCTCGCACAACTGGGACGAATTGCGGCGTTTTATGTGGGACTACGTGGGCATTGTGCGCACCAACAAACGTCTGGAGCGCGCCGCGCACCGTATCGCGCTGTTGCAAGACGAGATCAATGAGTTTTACGCCAACTTCCACGTCAGCCGCGACTTGCTGGAGTTGCGTAACCTAGTGCAAGTGGCCGACCTGATCGTCCAAAGTGCCCGCGACCGCCACGAAAGTCGCGGCCTTCACTTCAGCCGCGATTACCCGGACATGCTGCCCGAGGCACTGCCCACGATCCTGGTGCCGGGCAAAAAAGCTAAGTAGGCCACGCATTGGCAATGGCCACGATGTGGCCGGGCGCGCCGAATGCGCTTGATGGTGGCGCAGTGTCCGAGCAGTCCAGCAAGCCTTCGCCATTGCACCAAAAAGGGGCAAGCGCACCCCGCTACCGGTTTTAAAAATGCTTCGGACGGGTAGAGTAAATACGCGTGGCCGAGCTCAAGCAATTTTTATTCAAAAGAAAATATGTTAAATTCAATTAAATCTTTTTATTTAACACAATAATTAGCTCGAATCCCATGGTTAGTACACCTCGAGGAGAAAGTTAGTAGATGACAGATTTGGACTGGCTCTTCACCGCGACGATTGTCATAACTATGGCTGCGGGTGCATACCGGGGATGGTTACCGCAGGCCTTGTCCATGTTGGGCCTGCTACTTTCTTTGGTCGCAGTCGTCTATCTTGGACCTCTTGTCAGTGCCCACCTTCCGCTCAGCGGGCCGGGCGAGAGTCTGCGGCAGGGCTTGGGGGCGCTAATCGCGTTGGTAGTTACGCTATACCTCGCGCATTTGGGCGTACGTCTGCACCGTCATTTGTTCCACCACAGCGGCGCCCAACCGGCGCACCGGACCTTAGGCGCCATGCTTGGGATGGTCAGCGGCCTGATGATTTGTCTGGGGGTGAGCACGCTGATCGAGCTGACAGAGCTGCGCGAGGAGCGTTGGTGGCAGGGTTCGGTCGAAAAGCACATGGCCGAGTTCGTGCTGAACCGGTTTAAGGCGCCGCCGCCGACCAACTAGCGCTTGTCGTTGGTGGGTATTTGGTCGCGCATGGCGACCTCCACCGTGCGCCAGGCCTTTTCCATTTGGGCAAGCGTCTCGCCCACACCATAGGTGGCGACACTCATGCCTAGGATAAACGCAATTATGTGACTCATGCTGCTAGCTTTCAGTGGCTGTGCCAAGAAATGGACCTACTTAGGTATCGGCAGCAATAGACGAAAACTTGAGCACCCTTAGGGAAAAACAACCCGACATCGGGCCGGTAATGGCCCTAGCCAGTGCCTCGCTAATCACCAGCGCTGCTGCAAAACCCCCGCCTCCAACTCCCAACCGCGCGCACCCACAGCGCGGGCCTCGGCCTCGTCATGCGTTACCCACACCACTGCCATGGGGGCGCTCGCAATATGCTGGGCAAACTCGGCGCGCAAACTGGTGCGCAATTGGGCGTCCAGCGCGGAAAAAGGTTCGTCGAGCAACAGTACACGCGGGCGCGTGATGAGGGCACGGGCTAGGGCCACGCGCTGCTGCTCACCCCCCGAGAGCTGCCAGACGCGTCCCGACGCATGGTCCGCCATGCCAAAGCGCTGCAACATAGCCAGCGCCTGCGTGCGCGCTTGGCTGCGGCTTTGGCCCTGCTCCACCAGACCGAAAGCCACGTTATCCTGCACGCTCAGGTGCGGAAACAAGGCAAAGTCCTGAAACATCAGGGCAAAGCGGCGCAAATGCGCGGGCAAGGTGCTGGTGTCGCGACCTTCGCAATACACCTGTCCGCTATCGGCCGCTTCCAGCCCGGCGATGATTTTGAGCAAGGTACTTTTGCCGCTGCCTGAAGGCCCCAAAATGGCCACGGTTTCGCCGCTGCCCACTTGCAAATGCAGGCCATCCAGCAGCACGCGCGGCGCGGCGCCCGGCGCCTGCCAGTGTTTGACGATGTTGCGTAACTCAAGCATGGGACGAAGGGTTTAGGTGGTCTTCACGACCCGGCCATTCCAGCAGCATAAAGGCGGCAAAGGCCAGCGCCATTAAAGCGCAGGACAGGACTAACGCGGATGCGTAATGCGTCTGCCCGGGGCGGCCCAGGTGCTCGTAAATCAGGGTAGTGAGGGTGGCCCACTCCGGCCGACTTAAAAACAAGGTGACGGCAAACTCGCCGACCGCAGTGGCAGCCGCAAAGGCCATGCCCCGGCGCAGCGCCGGCTGCAAAAGCGGCCAACGTACGCGCCAGAATGCACGCCACGGCGATGCACCCAGACTAGCCGCTGCATCCATATAGTGCGCGGGCATGCCATCAAGCGCCGAGGCCAAGGCCTTGGCAACAAAAGGATAGGCCAGCAAGGCATAAGCCGCGACCAACAGCGGCGCGCTCGCCGTCCATGCCGGGTAAAGCAACAAAAGCCCAAAAGCTACCAGTACCGGCGACACGACAAAAGGCAAAAAGGCCACGGCCCGTAACAGCGCCCAGCGGTGCGCCGCCAGAGCGTGGCAGACACCCAGTACCGTGGCCAGCAACAACGCACTGGCTGAAAAACGCACCGTATTAGAAAGTGCATGCAAGGTGTCAGCCTCCAGCAGCACGGCCCAAGCGGCAGCGCCTGCCCCGGCTGCGCGGACCCCAATTGCCAGCACCGGCGCGGCGCAGACCAGGCCTAGCGCTAGCACCGTAAGCCACACCGCCAACCATTGCTCGGCGCCTTTGGGCCTATGGCGTGCAATACGGTCCGCACGCGTAGGCGTGGCCATGCGTCGCTCCAAAAACGCGTACGCCAACACACAGGGCGCGGTAAGGCAGAGCGTCCAGGCCGCCAGCACCCCGGCCTGACCGATTTGCAGTTCGTAGGCTACCAGGGTGTAAATTTCCACCTCTACCGTGGCATAAGTCGGCCCGCCCAAAACCAGCGCCAACCCAAAGCCGGCGAAGCAATATAAAAACACAAGACACAAAGCCGACATCAACCAAGGCGCAATCGCGGGCCACTCGATGCGCCAAAACGCACGCCAAGGCGTGGCGCCCAGCGTGCGCGCCGCCGCCACGCGGGATGCGCTGACCTGCTCCAGCGCCTCGGTCGCTGCGCGCACCAGCACGCATAGGTTGAAAAATACATTGCCGTAGAGCAGCAAATACGGCGTGCCCTGCCAGGAAGCGCCACCCCAGCGCTGCCACAGCCCTTGCGGCCCGCCAAGTGCCAGCACGCCCATGGCAGCCACCAAAGTGGGGACAACAAAGGGCAACATCAAAGCGCGCAATAGCCAGCTGCGCCCAGCAAACTCCAGCCGGGCCAGCACCCAGGCCATGGGCAAGCCCAACAACAAAACCAGCACACAGGTGATGCAAGCCTGAAGAAAAGACCATAGCAGCCGCCAGCGCAAATAGGGATCGTGCAGGGGCGCAAGCCAGGGCGCGTCGCTACTGCCCACTGCAGCGGCCTCTGCCAGCAGGCGAAGCGCGGGTGCGATTAAAACCGCCAGCAAGAAAAGTAGCGGTAGGCAAGCCAAGGCCCAGGTGCCCGCCCCATCAGGCCAACCGGTGCGAGGCTTAGCCACCGAGCCGCTCACCCGCACAGCGAAAAGCGCCAACAGCCCGAGCCAAAGGCGTATCCGGCAAATCGGCTAGGGGGTTGCACATAGTCGGGTTTACTTCAACACTACCTGCGTCCAGCGTGCCACCCAAGCCGCGCCTTTGTCGGCGATGTCTTGGTCCGTAGGCGCGTCAGCCTTGGCTGGTTCAGGCGCAAACTTCATGACATCAGCAAGCGCCACACCGGGCTCGACCGGGTACATCCACATTTCGGTTTGTATTTGTTTTTGTACTTCTGCAGAGCGCATAAATTCGATAAATTTTTCTGCGGCAGGACGAGCCTGACCGCCCTTGACCAAAGCTACGCCTTCGACTTGTTTAAAGACAGCACCGGGCAGGCTCAGGCTGCCGGTAGGCGGCTGCGTCAACTTTTCTTTGCTGTAAAAGACCTCAGCCGCCGGACTGCTGGCATAGCTCACCACCATGGGGCGTGCGCCACCTTCGGCGCGGCTGAAATCGGTGTAATAGGCCTCGCTCCAACCTTTAGCCACCTTTACACCGCCCTTGCGCATGCGCACCCATCAGTCGAAGGCTTTTTCCTCACCCATGGCGCCAATCGTCGACAGCAAAAACGCATAACCGGTGCTGGAAGTAGCAGGGTTTTGCACCACTAGCAAGCGGGCCATGGCGGGTACCGCCAAGTCCTCCAGGCTGCTGGGTAATGACTGTTTGCGCTTGGCAAACCATTGCACGTCGTAATTAATCGTCACATAGCCATAATCCACGGGAACTAAAGGAGCTGGCAGGGTCTGCGCAGCGGCGCGTTGGCTGGCCGGGCCGCTGTAGGCATCCAGCACGTCAGCGGCAATCGCTTTTGCAGCCAGGGTGTTATCGATGCCGTAGACCACATCAGCAATCGGCGCTTTGCGGGTCAAAATGAGCTTGTTAAGCATCTCGCCGGCATCGCCTGCTTTGCTGATGCGCAGCTTGACACCGGCCTCTTTTTCAAACTGCGCCAATAGCGGTTTGGGCACGCCAAACGAGCTGTGCGTCAGCACCCGCAATTCCTGGGCCGCGCTGGCAATGCCTGCGCAAAGTAAGGCGCCGCTCAGCAGTGTGGAGCACAGCGCGTTGCGTCGTGAAAATGAAAAAATGCCGTGTTTCATGGAACTACCCTTTTAACGCTTTAAAACAATCCAGTGCGGATGTATGAAACGAAAAAGAGGCCCACAAACTCACGGCATTTTCCCCATCACACTTCCTACGCTGGCATGACCCAGATCAGGTTCATGGGGTATTTCTCAGTCCAGCTTGCGCCAGACACCCCCGGTGAAGCCGCGATCATACCCGCGCCTACGACAATCGGCCCATGCACAACGCGCTCTGGCCACTCTTTACTAGTTTTTCCTGGCAGGAACTGCGTCACCATCCATGGCGCAATGGCGCAGCGGTGGTGGCGGTGATGCTGGGGGTGGCGCTGGCTTTTGCGGTGCATGTGATCAATGCCTCGGCACTGGATGAATTTGCGCGCGGCATGCGCAGCGTGGCGGGCCAAGCCGATGTGCAAGTGCAAGGCCGCAGCCGACCCGTCATCGACGAAGCGCTGTATGGCCGCCTCAGCCGCCACCCCGATGTGCAAAGCGCCTCGCCGGTGATTGAAATCAATACCTATGCTTTGCTTCCTCAAAGTCGTGGCGATAGGCCCTTGCAAGGCAGCAGCAAGCTGCCCATACGCGTGCTGGGTGTCGATGCTTTGCAAGTGGCTGGCATCACGCCCGAAGTGCTGCCCATGCCGGACAGCGATGGGGGTCGGCTGGATGTGTTTGCCCCCGATACGGTTTTTCTTAACAGCGCAGCGCGCGTAGCTTTGATACCACCAAGCAGGTCCAATGTAGGACTTGGTGAGAAAGTACCTGACGGTGTCGGTGCAAGCACCGCTTCGACAGGGCCGTCAGAGGTGATCCAAGGTGCAGGTGCAGGTGCCGAGCCGCGTTCTTTCTCTAAACCAGGCGGAGCTGCGACAACTAGCGTGCGCCTACAACAAGGCATGCAATGGCAAAGCCTGCGCCTGGCGGGCCGTATTGCGGCGGGTGGTGCGCCGCTGGCGGTGATGGACGTGGCGAGCGCGCAAACCGTGTTTGGCATGCTGGGCCAGCTCAGCCGCATGGATGTGCAACTGCGCCCCGGCGTGGACCGCGCTGCGTTTATGGCGCAATTGCAAGCCCAGCCCGATTGGCCAGCGGACGCGGTGCTGGCCGAGCCGGGTCAGGCCATGGCGCGTATGGACAATGTGTCGCGCGCTTACCGGGTGAACCTGACGTTGTTGGCGCTGGTGGCTTTATTTACCGGTGGCTTTTTGGTGTATTCGGTGCTGGCGCTGAGCGTCACGCGCCGCGCGCAGCCCCTGGCTTTGCTCGGCGTCTTGGGCCTAGACCCGCGCCAGCGTTGGGCTTTGATCCTGCTGGAGGCGGGCACTTTGGGCCTCTTGGGTAGCGTGCTGGGCATTGCGCTGGGCACCGGCCTGGCGATGCTGGCGCTACGCATGTTAGGCGGCGATTTGGGTGGTGGCTATTTTTCTGGGGCCATGCCCGCGCTGCAATGGAGTGGCGGTGCGGCCTTGGTGTTTGGTGCGCTGGGCGTGCTGGCGGCCTTGATCGGCGCCTGGTGGCCGGCGCGCATGGCGGCGCGTATGGCACCGGCGCAAACGCTCAAAGGCTTGGGGCTATCGGGGCAAGGCTCGGGGCACGCCAGCGCAGGCCTGGCTTTGCTGGCCGCTGGTGTAGTGCTGGCGATGCTGCCGCCTATTGGCGGCGTGCCGCTGGCGGCCTACATCAGCGTCGCTTTAATACTGCTGGGCGGCATCATCGCCCTGCCCCCTTTGGTCGGTTGGTTGTTGGACATGGTAGCCCCCTTGGTGGCACGCAAGCCCCTTGCTCTGTTGGCGGTGGAGCGCGCGCGGCGCATGCGCGCGGGTGCGGCGATTGCGGTAAGCGGCGTGGTCGCATCGCTGAGTCTGGCGGTGGCGCTGACGGTCATGGTGGGCAGCTTTCGCGGCTCGATGTTGCAATGGCTGGACACGGTGCTGCCCGCCGCGCTATACGTGCGCACGGCGGGTAGCGCAGGCAGCAGCGAACATGCCTACTTTGACCCGCAACTGATACAAGCGATTCGCGCCTTGCCGGGAGTAGATCGGCTGCGCCCACAGCGCAGCATGCCTTTGATATTCGACAGCACGCGCCCGCCAGTCGCGCTGCTGGTGCGGCCTTTGCGTGAAACACAAAGCGCGGATGCGGCGGCGCTGGCTACCGACCTGCCTCTTCTGGCCCCGGCCTTGCCCGCGCCCGCAGGTTTTATGGCGGTGTATGTCAGCGAAGCTATGGTGGACTTGTATGGCGCGCGCGCTGGCGCCGAGCTTGCGCCGCTGGCAACAGCGCTGGCTGCGCAAACCCGTGCGGGCATCGATAAGCCGCGCTTTTTTGTGGCCGGTGTGTGGCGCGACTATGCACGCCAGTTTGGCACTGTGGTCATGGACAGCCGCGATTTCGCATGCCTGAGCAATGACGCGCGGGTGAATGATTTGGCGTTGTGGCTACAAACTGGCGCCGATAGCGGCCTGATGGAACAGGCGATTCGCAGAATTGCGAACGACGACGCTAGCCTGCTGGAATTGGGCTCGGCGCAAGAACTTCGCAGCCGCACTATGGATATTTTTGACCGTAGCTTTGCGGTCACCTACTGGCTGCAGGCAGTGGCCATTGGCATCGGCTTGTTTGGTGTCGCGGCCAGCTTTAGCGCTCAGGTGCTGGCGCGGCGCAAAGAGTTCGGGCTGCTGCTGCATCTGGGCCTCACACGGGCGCAAGTGCTGCAAGTGCTGGTGCTGGAAGGTGCCGCCTGGACTGCGCTGGGCGCCATCGCCGGCACCGCGCTGGGCCTGGCGGTGGCGGCGGTACTGGTCTTTGTGGTCAACCCGCAAAGCTTTCACTGGAGCATGGACATGCATGTGCCTCTGCTGCGCCTGCTGGCCCTAGCAGCAGCCGTGATTGCCGCAGGCACCCTCACCGCGTGGCTGGCCGGACGCGCTGCCGCCGGGCGCGATGCGGTGATGGCGGTGAAGGAGGATTGGTAACTGAAGTTGGTGGTGGCCAACACCATCTGCCTGAAAGCGCTGGCACAGCAGCAAAACGGGCAAGCCATGCAGCTTGCACGGGCTTGATTGAAGAGTTTGTGTATGTCCAGGCACACGTCAGGGACACGCAAGTATCCGGGCTACAATCTTTCGCATACAACACAAGTCGCCTTACGAGCCCATCTTGCACACGCCTTTTTGTGTGCCTGCTGGCCACCGTAGCAATTCTGAATCGACTTTCATCCTCTATTTCCTAGCCCTACTCTAGAGATGCTTATACGCCGTCAAACTGCCTACGACGACACCCTATTTTGGACACTTAAGTTGTTTCAAGAAAACCCAGGCATAAGGCAGCGCGACTTGGCCAAGAAAGTGGACATTAACGTCAGCAGCATCAACTTTTGCTTGAAGGCCTTGGTTGAAAAAGGCTGGGTCAAGATGGGCAACTTCAGCAATAAGCCCGACAAACTAAGTTACGCTCATCTGCTCACCCAGACCGGCGTGGCTGAAAAAGCTGTTCTGCCCCAGCGTTTCTTACGGCGCAAGATGACTGACTATGAAAACCTGCGTGAAGAAATTGCGGCGCTGCAGCAACACGACGCGCAAGCGCATGATGCCTTGAGGAGCAACCAGCCCAATGAATGAACCGATGGCCAAAACTATAGAAACCGAAGACGACGAAATCAGTCTATTGGACCTGTTACAGGTAGTGGCAGACAACCTGCGCCTTCTAGTACTTGGCCCACTTGCGGCCGGTCTGCTTGCCTTGGGGTGCACATTTATCATCACACCCAGTTTCACCGCGACCACCAAATTCATGCCCCCCCAGCAGCAACAAAGTGGTGCAGCCTCCTTGCTGGCCGGCTTGGGTGCACTGGGTGGTCTGGGAGGTGCCGCTGCTGGCATCAAGAATCCCGCTGATCAATACATCGCGTTTCTTAAAAGCCGCAGCGTGCAAGACGCATTGGTTGACCGATATAAGCTAATGGAGCGGTATGAGGCCCAATCCCGCGAGGATGCGCGTAAACAAATCAATGGCAATGTCCAAGTAGCTGCTGGTAAAGACGGCCTCATTACCATCGATGTCAGCGACAAAGACCCCTCTTTTGCCGCACAGCTGGCCAACGCCCACATCGAAGAACTTGGAAAGCTGATGAATCGCTTGGCCATTACGGAAGCTCAGCAGCGACGTGTGTTCTTTGAAAAGCAATTGACCAATGCCAAAGACAATCTCGTCAAATCAGAACAGTCATTGAGGTCCAGCGGTGTTAACAGAAGCGCCCTCAAGGCGAATCCGGTTGCAGCCGTAGAAGCGCTTGCCAAACTCAAAGCGACCATTACCGCACAAGAGATCAAACTGGCCAGCATGCGGGGCTACCTCAACGAGGCGGCCCCAGAATTCAAGCAAGCGCAGACCGAACTGATGGCTATGCGCAGCCAGATGGACCGGGCCGAAAAAGCAGATCCATCTGCTAGCGGCGGCAGCGATGGCGACTACATCGCTAAGTACCGCGACTTCAAATATCACGAAACATTGTTTGAACTGTTCGCAAAGCAGTATGAGATGGCGCGGGTGGACGAAAGCCGCGAAGGCGCGCTCATTCAGGTGGTAGATGTAGCCGTGCCTCCGGAGCGCAAAAGTAGCCCCAAAAAGGCTCAGATAGCCGTCATTACCACGCTAGCAGCAGGTTTTGCGCTGCTACTCTTCGTATTTATTCAGCAGGCTCTACACGGTGCCGCGCAATCCCCTCAATCGGCCGAGAAGCTGGTCCGCTTGCGCCAGGCATTTTCCAAGGCAGTGGGCCGATGACTTACCTATCGTAGCCAGCAAAAAGCATGGGCCTTCAAGACATCAAACTGGCCATCATTGGCCTAGCCTACATCGGCCCTCTACTTGCAGTCGACTTTGGCGAGCATGCTTCAGTCGTGGGCTTTGATACCAACCAAAAGCGCATTGACCAACTTAGGCTGGGGACGATTTCACTTTAGACACTGAAACCGACGAGCTGCAAGCCGCCAGGCACCTGTCATTAGGCACCAAGCCAGATGACCCGCGCACTTGCAACGCCTTTATCGTGACCGTACCCACGCCCATAGATGCGTACAAGCGCCCTGACCTCACGCCGCTGATCTAAGCGAGCGAAACGGTGGCAAGGTGCTTACAACGGGTGACCTTGTCATTTACGAATCCACCGTTTAGATTGGGTGGCTCTGGCGAGGTTTCAATGTAACGGCGCTGAAGCACCACCGAAACTGGCTAAGGCGGGCATAGAGCACTGCGTAGGCAAAAATCGCCAGGCCAAAGCCCAATTGCAGCATGGCCGTATTGGAAGCAAAAGCGAAGGCCCACATGGCAGGGGCCAAGGTGAAGGCCCAGCATAAAGGGCTGGTCATACTATTTTGCAAGGTTCTGTTTGCGCGAGGGAAGGCGTGACGAGCCACCCGACCAAATAGGAGGTGATGCAAATGTGCTCGGTCCGCCTGGCCCGCACTGCGTCCCGAGCGTTGCCGGCGGCGCACCGAAAACCCAACCTCGAGTACCGGATAGGCACACACCAGTAAAGTAGTCCAAGCGTTAAGTGGGGGGTTGCGCATGGGCAGCAAGATAGCTAGCCACGCAAGGCAAAAGCCAAGCAGATAGGCGCCACCGTCGCCCAAAAATATGCGTCCAAAGGGCCAGTTGACCGCACCAAAGCCGACTGCACAAGCCGCCACTACAGCGCATGCGCCTGCGAGTGATATATCACCCACCGACAGCGCGATAAGCCCGATTGCGCCAACCATAATGGCGACGGATCCGCTGGCCAGGCCGTTAAAGCCGTCGATGATGTTGACAGCGTTGGCAACACCGCCGACAGCAAAGGCGGTAAACAACACGGCCAATGGCAGCCATTGCAATGCCCAGTCAAATAGATACACACCTGTATTTTGCATGGCTACTCCTGTCAAATACCAGGCAATAAGGCCGCTGCCTATAGTCGCAAGCAAGCGCGGGACTACACCAACTTTTTTGCTGACGTCCTCCAGCACGCCAAAGCCGAATGCAGGAATAGAAGCGATGAGCATGGGGCCCAAAATTGTGCGAACGTCTATCGACGCCAAGAGCCAACCCACAAGAAGTCCGGCCATGATTCCAAGGCCGCCAATGCGCGGAGTAATTTTGGCATGAACTTTTTGCACCCCAAGCGTCGGGTCTGCACTAAACCGGATATGCCAGGAGCGGGTGAGTACGATAAGTAAGCACGCGAAAGTGCTTGTCAAAAACGTAAGCCAATAGGCCAATATCATGGTTCTGGGATCCAGGCATACGCACATGACTGGCGCAAGTTAGCGGCATAGGAGGGGCCTTGCGCTGCGTTTAGCATTGCATCGCGGGTAAATACAAACAGCAAGTGGAGCATTACATTTCCTTACGAAGCCAGCATCGCAACAAGTGCCTTCTTTTGATTCAATTTCGCGATCGCCAGGGCTAACAGCCCGGTGCCCAGCGACCCAAAAACCAACAAGCGCAAGTTGTCTGCAAGCACTTGCAGAAGATCGAGCAGACTAATCTCGTCCTGGTTAAGCCCTTGCTGATCCTGGCTCGCCGATGGATCCGGCAGCAGATCGGTCATTGCTTAAGCGCCTTGAAGCCCACCGCGCCGAGCCCAAGTTGGTACAAAATTGCTGTCCAGTCCTTGGCGCCTTGTACAAAGGCTGTGTAAGACGAGACTCGGTCTAGTCGAGCGGGTACAAAAACAGAATCACCCGGGAGCAAGCGCGTTGCCAAAATTCCGGAATCTAGCGAAAAAACCGTTGGCGGCTGACTTTCCACTTTACCGTCAGCGCGGATGACGATGGTATGGTCGACATCGGAATCACGGGTAAGGCCAGCCCGGCTGAGGTAATCCTTTACGGTATCGGATGCCCGATGCAACATGGCAGATTCTAAATAGACCTCGCCAAATACCCCGATCGTACTAGGGCGAGCAGGAATAGTAATGTTGTCGCCGTGTTCTAACGCCATCTTTGGAAAGACTGGTTTATTTGGATCCATGTCCAGACTTATACGGCCACTGGCCTTTATGGCTTGCACGCTTTCCGACAATAAACTTTGCGACAAAAGCTGATTTTGTAACTGGGTTGCATTGCCAGCTTCAGGGGAGGCGTTTTGTAACTTGGTTGCCATTACCGCGTTAGCGTCTGCACGCATTTTACGCAAGGCTTTTTCAATTTGCACTTGCTGCTGTACCCGCGTCGACTCGCGCGTAAGGACCGTAGCGTAGCTATAGGCTTGCGGGGACAAGCCGCCTGCGCGGGTGATAATGCTATCGAGCGTATCGCCGACTTGGAGCTGGTAAGTGCCAGGCACCATGACCTCGCCGCTAACCTTCACAAATCGAGAGCGCTTTTCCTCTGGAACGATTAAGTCATTGACGCTGAAAATCGTAACTACGTCACCGGGCTGTAAAGTCAGGTTGTGAAGCGGATCTCGTGCCTTAATCGCCTTGCGAAGATTGAACGGAACCAATTGGGTACGTACTTCGGATGCATTCAGTCGCTCAATTACTGCGTAATCCCAATTAACTTCGTCCAGCAAATTTTTGATCGATAAGAGGGACCGCGATTCGGTCAGTGCCTGATCAGTTACTTGTTTATCAATGGCGACCTTGTCGTTAGTTTTCTCCGGCTTAAAGGACGTAATTTTCTGAACCAAGCTGTTTTTGCGGCTGTGATAGTCCGGATCGATGAGCGCTTCGTGATCAGGGATCAGGTCAGAAATTCTCATGCCCGGCCTGAAAGCATAGCGCAGTGGGAGGGCAACGCTGCCGCGCAGAGTTACCGCATTGGCAAACTCCTTGCTTATCGGGAGCAGCGTTAGCACATCGGCGTCGCGCAGCGTTTGTTGTAAGCCCTGGACATCCATGCTGATCTCTATCATTTCACGCGTGGGAAGATTTTTGGGCTGTACCCTCTCCAGTATGGCCTTTTGGGTGCCCGCCAAAGGGGGCAACCCACCTGTAAGGTTGAGCAGGTCTGCAACCGAGGTCGCGTTTTCCTTCAGCTCGTAAATAGCCTGGTGATCAAAAGCCCCGATGATGGCTACCCGTGGGCCAGCTGGCGGGATCAGGATAACGTCGCCAGCAAGCAGCGGCACATCCTGGCTTTTGTCGCCACGAGCGATCATGGCATAGAGGTCTAGTTGCGCGATGGTCTTACCGTTGCGCTGCAAAAAAATATTGCGCATGGAGCCGTGGACATTCGGCCCCCCACTGGCGAACAGTGCATTTACCAGCGAGCTCAAACTGGAGACGACCAAGGTTCCGGGCTGCCGTGCCTGCCCCATTACATAGATTTGGACGCTACGCAGTCTTGCCAAGTTAGCATTGAGTTTGAAGTTGGCGAAGACCTTGCCCAGTTGCTTCTGCAGATGACTCTCAAGGTCGCGCACCATGATGCCAGCTAGCGATACCGATCCAACCTTCGGAATCGAGGCCTTGCCGTTGCGGTCGATGACAAGGGTCACACCAAAGTCCACTGCACCCCAAACTTGTAGTTGCACTTCATCACCCGGACCGAGAACGTAATTGTCCGGCACCGGCAGCGATTCGTCAGCCAGGTAGGCATCACTGGCACTGAAGAGGGATTGCCCAAAATGGCTCAATTCATGACCGGTGGTATCGCTGACAAAGCGCTGGAATTGGGTCGGCTCTTCGGCTTTCAAGGCCTTGAATGCGGATTGCGAGCGTTGAGTCGGGTTGCTTCTTTGGTTGCTAGGGCTTGTTTTACTAAGTTCTTTGGGGAGCGAGCGCGCATCGGTTGTATCGTTGGGACGCCCCAGCGCTCCAGCCTCATTTAAACCGTAATTGCCGGCATTGATGTTCCAAGTGCCAGTAGGAATAGCGTTGTCAGTTGGATCCTTAAGGGTCTTCAACTGCGCATGGGCGTACTGCACGTGCAGGCTGATAGAAAAGAGCACTACGGAAAGCAGTTTTGTGGAAGTGAGTATGGGGCGCATGGCTTGTAGATAAAACCGCCCTAAGCGGCCTCGGATTGTGTGGGCAAGGTTAGGTTGCGCGCTTTGACTGCGCAAAAGTGGTCGATTGCTTCTTGTAGGTCGTAATCTGAAAAATCCGGCCAAAAGCAATCACAAAAATACATTTCGGCGTGCGCAAGTTGCCAAAGCATGAAGTTACTTAAACGCGATTCGCCCCCGGTTCGAATCAACAACTCCGGAGATGGAGCGAAGGCCGTACCAAGATGCGCTGAAAGGTCTGATTCGGTCATTGCATCAAAACCAAGATTAGGGTTTTCGACCTGCCACGCTTTTCCCGCTTGCAGGATATCCCAACGCCCACCATAGTTGACCGCAATAATTAGTGTTAAACCATTGTTATCTTGGGTCAAGTCATGGACTTCGCGTATCAGGTTTTGGGTGCGTTCATCAAATTGAGCATAGTTGCCGACAATTTTTAGGCGCACACCATGCTGCGCGAGATCTTTTGCATCGACTTGAAGGTAGCGACGCAAAAGACCTAAAAGCAAAGAAACCTCTGTCTGGGATCGTTTCCAGTTCTCCGTGCTAAAAGCAAAGACCGTTAGGAACTCAATACCCAATTTGGCGCAACTTTGAACCACTGATCGGATGCGCTTGGCGCCTGCATAATGCCCAGCGAATAGGGGTAATCCACGATGACGGGCCCAGCGGCGATTGCCATCCATGATCACAGCAATATGGCGTGGAATTTCGCGCGTCTTACTCAGTGGTGGCATTTTGAGCACTATCGAAGTTTGAATGCAACATAACGAGCTCCGCGGCTCAGACCGCGAAAATAGCTAACCTATAGGAGGCGTCACCTACAAAACCTTTACAGTGAATGTATGGGGTAGTTTTTGACGTAAGTGGATCCAAATACCTTGCCTTTTGTCACTCCCAAGTCAGCAGGCGAATGATAACTTACCCCAATTCTGAAAATGCCCAACTTTTTGCGGTAACGCCAGAAACGCCCAATGGCGATGGCAATGGCGATGGCAATGGCGATGGCAATGGCAATGGCAATGGCAAGAATGGCTGCAAAGGCCCAAAAACCGAGGGTCTGACCCTTAATCTGTGAAAATGATCCTATGCCGCTAAATCAAGGGCCCAGATTGGGAGCGATGGGAGCAATACGTCGCAATGCCCTGCGCAATGCATTAGTTTGGGCCGCAGCAAGCGCAAGCGGTTCGCAAGCCGCTTCAGGTTCCCAAATGTCAAATAGTGCAGCGGGTCGTCCCCCACCCCTGAGGCACAAGGCCTTGCAAATCCCGCAGGACCTAGGCGCCCATCCGGACTTCCAAACCGAGTGGTGGTATGTGACTGGACACACCCAATCAAGTAACGCGGCCGGCACCTTAGGCTTCCAAGTGACGTTCTTCCGCAGTCAATTGGCTTCCACACAAAGGTCGGGCTCCAAGCTAGCGGCCAAGCACCTTTTGTTTGCCCACGCGGCTGTCAGCGACGTGGCCGGCAAAACTTTGCACAGCGACCAGCGCATTGCCCGCTGGTCTGGCTTGCCCGCGGGTAGCAACCCAGCAGACCAGGCCTGGGCGCGGACCGACGACACCGGCTTGCTCTTGCAAGACTGGTCGCTCACCCGCCAAAGCGATGGGCGCCTGCGCGCCCAGATGCGGGCCAAGGGCTTTGCGCTGGATTTATCGTTTACCGAAACCCAGCCGCTGCTGCTGCAAGGCCAGGGCGGCGTTTCGCGCAAAGGGCCTTCGCCCCAGCATTTCAGCTATTACTACAGCCTGCCGCAGATGGCGGTGCAGGGGCAAATCCGCCTGCAAGGCCGCAGCTACACGGCGGGCGCGGGCAGCCTGGCGTGGTTGGACCATGAATGGAGCGACGCCCTTTTGCCGCCCGGGGCGGTGGGCTGGGACTGGATAGGCATCAATATGCTGGACGGTAGCGCGTTGACTGCGTTTCAGCTGCGCGATAAGGCTGGGCGCGCGGTGTGGGACGGCGGGTCGTTTCGCGCAGGCAGCACGCTCTACACTTTTACGCGCGGCGAAGCGGTGTTTCAGCCGACCCACTGGTGGCAAAGCCCGCGCAGCCAGGCGCGCTACCCGGTGCAATGGCTGGTGCGCACCCCGGCCGACTTTTACACCGTGAAAGCGGTGTTCGAAGCGCAGGAGCTGGACAGCCGCAGCTCTACGGGTGCAATTTACTGGGAAGGCTTGTGCGAAGTGTTGGACAGCCAGCAGCGCCTGGCCGGGCGCGGCTACCTGGAGATGACCGGCTACGCGTCGCCGCTGCGCCTGTAATTGCCGCGACAATAGGCGCTTTCGGGCGCGCTTGCAGCGGCGCCCGCTGGCCCCACCTAGCAGCCCATGACGACCGAACGCCCCAAATCCCAAAGCCCTAAATCCCTGACCGGTCTGATTCCTTTTTTACTACCCTACCGCGGTCGCATCGGTTTGGCATTGGTGTTTTTGGTAATGGCGGCCACGGCCACGCTGGCCTTCCCGGTGGCGCTGCGCATGCTGATAGACGGCGGCCTGGTGCGCCAAGACAAGGGCGAGCAAATGGTCGCCATGCGCGAGCACTTTGCTTTGCTCTTTGGCGTGGCCAGCACGCTAGGGATTTTTTCGGCGCTGCGTTTTTATATGGTGAGCTGGCTGGGCGAGCGGGTCACGGCCGATATCCGCAATGCTGTGTATCACCATGTGCTGGAGCAAAGCCCTGAGTTTTTTGAAACTACTCAGACAGGCGAAGTGCTCTCTCGCTTGTCGGCAGACACGACACTGGTGCAAACCGTGGTGGGGTCTTCGCTAAGCATGGGCTTGCGCAATGCGGTGTTGGGCTTGGGCGCTTTGAGCGTGCTGATCTGGACCAACCCGATCGTGATGTTGCAGGTGACGCTGGTGTTGGTCTTGATCGTGATGCCCAGCCTCTGGTTTGGGCGGCGGGTGCGCAAGCTCTCGCGTGCCAGCCAGGACCGGATTGCCGACTCCAGCGCGATTGCAGCCGAAGTGCTCAATGCGATACCTGTAGTGCAAAGTTATACCGCGGAGGGCCGCGAATCTGACCGGTTTAGCCTATCCACCCGCAATGCGTTTGACACCGCCATACGCCGTATCAGCGCACGTTCCATACTCGTGTGTTTCATCATCATCGCCACCTCGGCTGCGCTGTTGTGGGGCTTGTACCAGGGCACGCAAGCGGTGATCGCCGGGCGTATTTCAGCGGGCGATTTGGGGCAGACCGTGGTGTACGTGATTTTGCTGGCCAGCGCGTTTGCCGTGCTGGGCGAGGTGTATGGCGACTTGCTGCGCGCCGCGGGCGCTACGGAGCGCCTCATGGAGTTGCTGCATACCCGCTCGCCTATCGCATCGCCTATTTCTCCGGTGGCCGCGCCCTTGCCGCAGTCAGGTAGTGCGGTGCGCTTTGAGGATTTGCATTTCCACTACCCTTCGCGGCCGCTGCAAGAGGCCTTGTCCGGTTTTTCGCTGAACATAGAGGCTGGGCAAACCGTGGCCATTGTGGGCCCCAGCGGCGCGGGCAAGAGCACGGTGTTTCAGTTGCTGCTGCGCTTTTACGACCCGCAGTCGGGCCGTATTACGCTGGACGGCGTGGCCACGCATGACATGGCGCTGGGCGACTTGCGCGCGCGCATCGGCATAGTCCCGCAAGACGCGGTGATTTTTTCCAATAGCGCCCTGGAAAACATCCGCTACGGCAAACCCGAGGCAACCGACGAAGAGGTGCGCCTGGCGGCCGAAGCGGCTTTTGCCCATGAATTTATCAGCACCCTGCCCCAGGGATATGACACGTTTTTGGGAGAACGCGGTTTGCGCCTATCGGGCGGACAGCGCCAGCGCATTGCCATCGCGCGCGCCATGCTGAAAAACCCGCCCTTGTTGCTGCTGGACGAAGCCACCAGCGCGCTCGACGCCGAAAGCGAGCGCATGGTGCAAGCAGCTTTGGAGTCCGCCATGCGCAACCGAACGACACTGGTAGTGGCGCATCGCTTAGCCACTGTGCAAAAGGCCGACTTGATCGTGGTGCTAGACAAAGGCCGCCTGGTAGAGCAAGGCACACACGCGCAACTGGTAGCGCGCGGCGGCGTCTATGCCGGATTGGCGGCGCTGCAATTTAACGTTTAGCGCTTGCGCTAGAAAAGTTTATTTCCAGCGCAGGTCCAAGGTGCGCTGCTGCGCTGCGCAATCACGTAAATACAGGTTGATCAGACTTTGGTAAGGGATGCCGACCTGCGCCGAAATCCCTTTGAAATAACCGATAGAGTCTTCATCGAGCCTGATCGTAATTTGTTTTTTCAACTGCGCCGCATAAGGATTTTTGCGCGCATTCGTGAAGTCATATTCTTTTCGCATAAAAGTCACCTTAGCTATATTGACGGGCTTCCCCCGGGGAAGCCTTTCTGGCAGAAATGATGCGTATGGTTTGCCCCTGCTGTCGGTAGCAATGGCAGACCAACAAGACTCTGAGTAAGCCGCTGATTCCAAGCAGGACAAATCTGTCCTCATCGCTCGAATGGTCTGGGTCATCGATCAATTTGGCCTGCTCGTCCAAAAATACGGTTCGTGCTTCTTCGAAGGAAACGCGGTGCCTCTTGAGGTTGGCAGCGGCCTTCTTAGGATCCCATTCAAATTCGAGCATACTCATAACTACAGTGTAATTATGAGCGAATGCTTTTGCAAGTGTTTGAACTACTGCAAAGGCCCTTTGAGCGCCTCGGGCAGCGCAAAGGGCAATACGCCTATGCCCTCCTCCATGAGCTCGCGCGCTTCGCGGGCGCTGGTTTGGCCGCGGATGCCGCGCTCGGGGGCTTCTCCATAATGAATTTTGCGGGCCTCTTCGGCAAAACTTTGGCCCACATCGGTGGTGTTGGCCATCAGGTGGCGGCCGATTTCCATCCAGCGTTTGGCCATGTCCGCGTCTTGCGGGCCTGCCACGGCCAGGGCTTTGTCGCCTTCTTCAGACCCTTCAGACCGCTCAGCCCGATCAGACGACTCAGGCGCTGAGGCGCGCGACAAATTGAGGCGCGGTGCGCTCAGCTTTTTGCTAATGCTGGCGTCGCCACACAAAGGGCATTGCACCAGCGCGCGCGCATGCTGCGACTGAAAGTCCTCTTCCGATCCAAACCAACCCTCAAAACCGTGGCCTTGGGCGCATTGCAAGTCCAGCACTTTCATAGGGCGTCCTGCCATTGCAGCGGCCAGGCGCCGCTCAGGTAGTTTTGCAGCCATAGCGCGCCGGTCAAGGTTTTGGCATCGGTGATACGGCCATCGAGGCACCAGGCAAAAAATTCGTCCGTGCTGGCACTGAACACCTCTAAAAACTCACCGGCATCCAACTGAGCTTGCCCGGCCTGCAAGCCTTGGGCAAACCAAATGTCGATGTACTCGGTGGAATAGGAAATGCAGGGATGCAACAATCCGGCATGCGCCCATTGGGTGGCGCTGTAGCCGGTTTCTTCGCGCAGTTCGCGCTGGGCACACAGCAGCAAATCTTCCTGGCCATCGCGCTTGCCCGCGGGCAACTCGATCATCACCTGGCCTAAGGGGTAGCGGAACTGGCGCTCCAGCACGACGCGGGTTTGGCCCTGGTCATCGGTCAGCAGCGGGATCACCATCACCGCACCCGGGTGGACGATATATTCACGGAAGGTGGTTTCGCCGTCGGGCAGAGCCACTTGGTCGCAAAATACCTGTAGGAAGCGCCCAGACAATATTTTGTCGGTGGACTGGCGCAACTCGCGCAAGCCAGCGTCATGGTCGATTGCCAATACGGCTTGCTCGCGTTGGGTCACGGCTTGATACCCAGCTTAGAAACCCAAGCTGGGTTCAGGTACCCAGCATTTGCAAGACCGACTGCGCCGACAACGCCATCAGGCCCGCAGGGAAGATACCCAGAAGCAGAACCAAAGCACCATTGATGGCCAGCACAATACGCACATCGGCACCGGCCACCACTTCGCTGGCGGTAATCGGCGCATCAAAATACATGACCTTGACCAGGCGCAAGTAATAAAAAGCGCCCACCAGGGACATCAGCACCGCGAACACGGCCAGGCCGATATGCAGGGCTTGGCCCGACGCGATCAGCGCTTGCAGCACCGACAGCTTGGCATAAAACCCTACTAGCGGCGGGATACCGGCCATCGAGAACATGCAAGCGGCCATGACACCGGCATACAGCGGACTGCGTTGGTTCAATCCGGCGAAGTCAGCAATCTCTTCGCTTTCAAAACCCTCACGCGCCAGCAACATGATGACGCCGAAGGCCGCCAGCGTGGTCAGCACATAGGTCACCACATAAAACATGGCTGAGCTATAGGCATTGGCGGTGGAAATGGTGTTGCCATCGATCACGCCGGAGAAGATGCCGATCAGCACAAAGCCCATTTGCGCGATGGTGGAAAAAGCCAGCATGCGCTTGACATTGGTTTGCGCAATCGCGGCAAAGTTTCCGATGAACAGCGAGGCCACCGAAAGCAGCATCAACATTTGCTGCCAGTCGATGGCCAACGGCAACATGCCTTCCACGAGCAGGCGCATGGTGATGGCAAAAGCTGCCAACTTGGGCGCGCCACCAATCATCAAAGTGACCGCCGTCGGCGCGCCTTGATAGACATCGGGGATCCACATGTGAAAAGGCACTACACCGAGCTTAAAGGCCAGGCCCGATACGATGAACACCAGGCCGAAAACCAGCACCTGGTGGCGCACATGGCCGGAAGAAATCGCGCTGAAGACTTCGTTGATGTCCAGCGAACCGGTTGCGCCGTACAGCATGGACATGCCGTATAACAAAAAGCCCGAGGCCATAGCGCCCAGCACAAAATATTTCATCGCCGCCTCGACGGCTTGCGGGTGATCGCGGCGTAGCGCCACAAGCGCGTAGCTGGATAGTGTCAGCAACTCCAGGCCCATGTAAATAATGAGGAAGTTATTGCCCGAAATCATGATGAACATGCCGAGCAATGCGAACATAGACAAGGTAAACAACTCGCCGCCACGGAGCATGTCGCGTGCGCCTGCGTAGGGGCGGCCGTAGACCAAGGTAACCATTACCGCTATCGTGGCAAAGCATTTGAGCCAGCCCGCCATGGTGTCCGCCACCACCATATTGCCAAAGCCGTAGAGCGTGAGGCCGGTACTGGCGAAAAAGCCCTCGATCAGCGCTACGACGCCCAAGGTGATCAGGGTGAGCGTATAGGTGTAGCCGCGCAGCGGCCCTTGGGCGCGCAGGTCAAGCAAGGCAATAGCGCAGGCCATAGCCAAAAGCAAGGCCTCGGGAAAAATGGCAATCCAGCTGATTTCGTCGATCATGGTGTGTTTCTCAATTCGCAGCCATCAATGCAGCTTGGACTGGGCCACGTGCTGGAGCAGACCGGCCACTGAGGCATCCATCACATCGGTAAAGGGTTTGGGATTGATGCCCATATAGAGCACCGCAACAGCCAGCAAAGCCAGCATGAAAAATTCGCGCGCGTTGATGTCCTTCAACTCCTGGACATGGTGGTTAGCAACCGGGCCCAGGTACACGCGCTTGAACATCCACAAGGTGTAGGCAGCGCCAAAAATCAAGGCACTGGCCGAGGCCATACCGATCCAGAAATTGAACTTGACAGCGGCCAAAATCACCATCCATTCGCCCACAAAACCGGCAGTGCCGGGCAAGCCGCAATTGGCCATAGCAAACAACAAGGAAAAGGCGGCAAAGCGCGGCATAGTGTTCACGACTCCGCCGTAGCTGGCGATCTCGCGAGAGTGAACACGGTCGTACAAAACGCCAATCGAGAGGAACATGGCGGCGGACACAAATCCATGCGCAATCATCTGCACAATGCCACCGGCCATGCCCAAGTCGTTAAAGATGAAAAAGCCCAATGTGACAAAACCCATGTGCGCTACGGACGAATAGGCCACGAGTTTTTTCATGTCCTGCTGCACCATGGCCACCAGGCCCACGTAGACCACCGCCACCAAAGACAAGCCAATCATGAGGCCTGCCCACTCGTGCGCGGCATCGGGCGCAATCGGCAACGAAAAACGCAGGAAACCATAAGCCCCCAGCTTGAGCATGATGGCCGCCAGCACGGCCGAGCCGCCGGTGGGCGCCTCGACGTGTACGTCGGGCAACCAGGTGTGAACCGGCCACATGGGCACCTTGACGGCAAAGGCCGCAAAGAACGCAAAGAAGATGGCAGTCTGCGCGGTCTGACCTAGGGGCAAGGCGTGCCATGCGGCAATATCAAAACTGCCGTTGGACGCGATGTAAAGGTAAATCAACGCGATCAAAGTCAGCAAGGAGCCGAGCAAGGTGTATAGGAAAAATTTGAAAGCAGCGTAAATTTTGTTCGGTCCGCCCCAGATACCAATGATCAGGTACATGGGTATCAGCGTGGCTTCGAAAAACACGTAGAACAAGAGGCCGTCCAAAGCGCTGAACACCCCAATCATCAGGCCCGACAAAATCAGGAAAGAGGCCATGTACTGGTTGACTTTTTGGGTAATCACTTCCCACCCGGCAATGACCACCACCACATTGATAAACGCCGTCAGCAATACGAACCAAAACGAGATGCCGTCCAGCCCTAAGTGGTAATTGACATTGAAGCGCTCAATCCACACACTGTGTTCAACAAACTGCATTTCTGCGGTGCCCAGCTGGAACCCGGCATACAAAGGCAAGGTCACCAAAAATCCGGCTAGCGCCCCGATCAGCGCCACCCAGCGCACCGCACCAGCCTGGTCATCGCGGCCCAGGGCCAGGAGCACGACGCCAAAAACAATCGGCGTCCAAATAGCAAGGCTCAACAATCCCATTGGTATTTTTCCCTTATTTGTTGAGCCATACGAAGTAGGTCATGAGGACAAAAATGCCCAAAATCATGACCAGCGCATAGTGGTAAAGGTAACCGGACTGCAGTCCGCGCACCCGCTTGGATACCCAACCCACGAGCTTCCAAGAGCCATTGACGAAGAAGCCGTCAATGATGGCTCGGTCGCCGCCCTTCCACAAACCGTTGCCCAACATACGCGCACCGCGCGCTAGTACGTTTTCATTGAACCAGTCCATGTAGTACTTGTTTTCCAACAAAACCACCAAAGGCCGCAGGACGCGCCCAATCGCCGCAGGCACCGCGGGGTTGATCAAGTACATATACCAAGCGGTAACGACACCAGCAAGCGCCAACCAGAATGGCGCGGTGCTGAGGGCATGCAGCGCCATCGCTGCCGGGCCGTGGAAAGCTTCTTCCAACCCCTTCATGGCATGGTGGCGCGTGCCGTCCACAACGATAGCGTCTTTAAAAAATTCGCCAAATAGCATCGGCTCTATCGTCATAAAACCGATCACTGCGGATGGGATTGCCAGCATTACCAGCGGCAACCACACTACCCAGGGCGACTCATGTGGGCTGTGATGGTGGTGATCGGCGTGTCCATGATCATCGTGGCCGTGGTGGACATCAGGATTTTGGTCGTAGCGCTCTTTGCCATGGAAGACTAGGAAATACATGCGGAAAGAGTAAAACGCAGTCACAAACACACCGGCCAAAACTGCAAAGTGCGCAAAACTGGCGGCGGGCAAATGGCTTTCGGCTACGGCTTCGATGATGCTGTCTTTGGAATAGAAACCTGCAAAAAATGGCGTGCCTATCAGTGCCAATGAACCTAGCAAAGAGGTGATCCAGGTAATCGGCATGTGCTTGCGCACGCCGCCCATCCACCGAATGTCCTGGTTGTGGTGCATACCGATGATGACCGACCCCGCGCCCAAGAACAACAAGGCTTTGAAAAACGCGTGCGTCATCAAATGGAACACTGCCACCGAGTACGCGGAGGCACCAAGAGCTACCGTCATATACCCCAGCTGCGACAGCGTGGAATAGGCCACCACCCGCTTGATGTCGTGTTGGATGATGCCCAAAAAGCCCATGAACAGTGCCGTAATCGCACCCACCAGCAAGACCAGATTGAGCGCGGTATCGGACAGCTCAAACAGCGGCGACATACGCGCCACCATAAAGATGCCAGCCGTCACCATGGTCGCGGCATGAATGAGCGCCGAAATAGGCGTCGGGCCTTCCATGGAATCGGGCAGCCAAACGTGCAGCGGAAACTGCGCCGACTTACCCATGGCGCCGACAAACAAACAAATACAGGCCACCGTGAGCAGCATCCAGCTGGTGCCGGGCAGGGTCAGGGCCGCTAGCTCAGGGGCTTTGGCAAATATCTCGGCGTAATTGAGCGTGCCGGCAAAAGCGGCGATCAGCCCAATGCCCAGGATGAAGCCGAAGTCACCCACACGGTTGACCAAAAAGGCCTTCATATTCGCAAAAATAGCGCTCGGCTTGTTATACCAAAAACCGATCAACAAGTAAGACACCAGGCCTACAGCCTCCCAGCCGAAGAAAAGCTGTAAGAGGTTGTTGCTCATGACCAGCATCAGCATCGAGAAAGTGAATAAAGAGATATAGGAAAAGAAACGGTTGTAACCCTCGTCTTCTTGCATATAGCCAATGGTGTAGATGTGCACCATGAGCGACACAAAGGTAACCACACACATCATCATGGCGGTCAGGCCATCGACCAGGAAACCGATTTCCATTTTCAAGTCGCCCACCACCATCCAGGTGTACAACGTTTCATTCAGGCGTGCGCCGCTTTGGACCACGGCTTGCAAAGTCAGCGCCGAGATGATGAAGGAGATGAGCACCCCAGCAATCGTCAGGCTGTGGGTAAGCGTGCGCCCGATACGGTTGCCACCAAACTTGGTGCCGAAAATACCGGCTAGCAGCGCACCGACCAGAGGGGCCAGCGGCACGATAAGCAGCGTAGCTGCGTTGAGACTTGCTTGCATCGTTGTCTTAGCCCTTGAGCGTATTGAGTTCGTCCACGCTGATGCTGGACTTAGCCCGAAACAAGAGCACCAAAATGGCCAGGCCGATGGCCGACTCTGCAGCGGCCACCGTCAGGATAAAAAACACAAACACTTGACCATGCATGTCGTTGAGGTAATGCGAGAAGGCGACAAAATTAGTGTTCACCGCTAGCAGCATCAACTCAATCGCCATCAGCAACACAATAAGGTTGCGGC
>Ga0214919_10002198_pt1 | contig 30966 bp, 31 predicted proteins | sample LL1503_MetaG_FD_177994 | JGI IMG/M metagenome (GOLD analysis project Ga0214919, IMG submission 177994) | Freshwater microbial communities from Lake Lanier, Atlanta, Georgia, United States - LL-1503 | ecosystem: Environmental > Aquatic > Freshwater > Lake | place: USA: Georgia | collected... | reverse complement strand
ATTGATCAAACAACTGGGCTAGCTGGTGTTTATGTCACACAGATATTTCCATTTGCAGACGCTAAATCGTTGCCCTTGTTTTACGAATTTGAAAAAGCGGTTTATCAAAGCCATTGATCTGAGTGGACAACAAGTTCAAACCTTTGTTTTGAAGAATGCGTGCGGGCATCAAATCAGCCCTAAAGCGCATTTTTTACTTCTGGGTACTGGGCTGAGTAGCAGGACTCAAAACAAAACAAACGTAGCGTTTTATGAAGCCGAGTGAAGCGCTAGCCGTTAGCGGTGGGGCAAATCCGGGCGTTTGTCTACTGCCTCAGCGAATGCCAGTTTATTTAATACCTTCGTCCTCTTGATATTCGATAACCGCCACCATAGCGGTATCTAGTGCCTATAAAAATTGGTACTGGTCGGTAAAAGGCGCCTGAGTAAAAGACATAGGGATAAGCAAGCGCAGGGGCAATTGCTGCGTGCTGATAAACAACCGCCGCAGGTGTTTCACCTACTACTGTTACGGTATTTGAAGTCGAAAAATTTTGCGATGGAGTTGCGGTAATTTGCAACTGAATATAAGGACCAGGATTTTCAGGAAGTTCCACGGCATATTGACTACCAGAAAGCTCGTAAATCACTTTAAATACTTTTACTATTTCAGTAGAACTGGAATTGACACACCCGTGCGAATTAGAAATAGAGCCTCCACCTACTGGTTTTGTGTCATCAGAGTTGGTAACGCATTTTTGAGTCTGAGTTGTCCTCGGCTTGGTTAATTCTGTAATAGAAATGACAGGCACTTGCAAAATACTAACTGGCTCAGCTTTGACCATGCTGTCCTTGGCTGGCATCTCATTAACTACAAACGGTTTGGCGCTATGGGCGCTGGTGGTTGAAGTACCAGTCGTACCACATGCGCTCAGACTTAATGCAACCGCCATCACGCAAATAAAAAGGCAGGTTCGAGTTGTTGTCATATTCAAATACATATGGGTTTTGAAACTTTTCATTTGATAGCTGAACTTTATCGAGAAAAAGTACATTACTCTTGCAGAAATCACCCTGATTTGACAATTATTTTCTTGAAATTATTCAGAGCCAAATTTTTTAGTATCTTAAACCCGCAGGACCCATTCGGGCGCAGCATGCGGGCATCAAATCAGCCCTACAGCGCGTTTTTTATCAAGTTCACTGGGCCAAGTAGCAGGACGCTACTCAAAACAAACGTAGCGTTTTTTTCAACTACAGGTCTAGAATGATGTCATGCGCGACAACTTTGAAACCAAGATTGCAGCAAACGGCTTGCGATACACCAGCAAGGAAAGTGGCTCGCCTTTTCAAGATTCTTCTTACGGCTCCACACTCAGTTGCTACAAGTGCGGTCTGCACAAACCACGTTCATCTGGGGTCACAAAAAGACTGCTTGGGCAGCGCCTTTTTAAATGCTTGGATTGCGTGAACGCTGCTGCTAAATGATGCTGAAAAGATTGGTTATTTGAGAGATAGATTTGAGATGATTTTCTGCTCAGAAAATCTATGAAAAGACCTCGAAAAATCTATGATGAGTAGTAAAGTCGGACTATACTACTTTGAACTTAAAAAAAAGCACCTAAAGTCGCCCTTAAGTGCTTGATTTATAAACAAAAAATTGGTGGGCGATACAAGTTTCGAACTTGTGACCCCTGCAGTGTGAAGACGCCGGAGTTTTCCCCTTTTCCCCTTTGATATCAAAAACTTAGTGATTCTCTAAAACCTCAAAATAGTATAGAAGTAGTATAGCAATGGAATACTTAATAGCTACTTTTTCACAGATTTACTCTCTCTATGCCTACACCCTTACGTTAACGCGCTTTGAAAGCTCTTCCGCTGACTCCTTCCTCTCGCTATAGCGATCAACCAAGTAAGGCGCAATATCCCGTGTCAGCAATGTGAACTTCATCAGCTCCTCCATAACATCCACCACCCTATCGTAATAGGCAGACGGCTTCATCCTGCCATCCTCCTCAAACTCTAGAAATGCTTTAGCCACTGAACTCTGGTTTGGAATCGTCAACATCCGCATCCAACGCCCCAAAATTCTCATCTGGTTGACAGCATTAAAAGACTGAGAACCACCCGATACTTCCATCACCGCCAATGTCTTCCCCTGCGTAGGTCGCACAGCACCAACCGATAACGGGATCCAGTCAATTTGACTTTTCATGATGCCAGTCATCGCACCGTGACGCTCTGGCGAACACCACACCATTCCCTCCGACCAAGCTGCCAATTCCCGCAACTCCTTAACCTTCGGATGTGTATCAGGTGCTGCATCGGGTTGCGGAAGACCTAAAGGATCAAACACTCTCACCTCTGCACCCATCACTTCAAGCAACCTAGCCGCTTCCAGTGTTAACAGCTTGCTGTAAGAACGTTCTCTCAAAGAACCATACAACATCAAAATTCTTGGCGGATGAGTTGAAGCCTGCTGTGCAGTTAAAAATGATTGCTCAGGAAATTTGAAGCAGGCCTCTTCAACATTGGGCAATTGGTCAGAAAACTTAAACACGCAATCCCTTCTCATTGACAACTACTTCACCGTCTTCTTTTGTAAATGCTCCTCGCTGAGGATCCTGAAGAATTTCAAGAACAAGTTCAGATGGACGACAAAGTCTTGTTCCCACTGGCGTAACAACAATTGGTCGATTGATCAAAATGGGATGTGCCAACATGAAATCAATCAATTCCTCCTCGGTCCACTTTTCATTCCCCAAATCCAATTCTTCGTATGGTGTACCCTTTTGACGAAGAACATCTCTGACTGGCACCCCCATATCAGTAATCAATTTTTTTAGCTCCTCTTTTGAGGGAGGTGTTTCTAAGTAAAAAATCACTTCAGGCTCAACGCCGGAATTTCGTATCAAAGCCAACGTGTTGCGAGATGTCCCGCACTTAGGATTGTGGAAAATTTTTACCATATAGATATCTCAGTGACTGTGGCTGTGATGGTGCTCAGTCTTTAGAAGAAAAGACAACAACAACCCAATCAAGCCGCCTGATATTTGCGCAACTACAAAGGCTGGCACATCATTTGGTGCAATACCAGCGAATGTATTTGAAAACATACGTCCAAAGGCCGCTGCTGGATTCGCAAACGATGTACTTGCCGTGAACCAATAAGCTGCACCTATGTAGCAAGCTACGATAGTCGAGGCTTTGCCCTCTGGAGAACGCAAGACCACAAATAGCAAGCCTGCGGTTGCAACAACTTCAGCGAACCATTGCGCATGACCTGTTCTCACCTTATTTGACAATTGCAATATTTCAAGATCAAACATTGCATTAGCCACCCAGGCCCCAAATACAGCACCTATTAGTTGAGCACCAACATAACCAACTAAATGATGACGAGCCAAATCTTTACGATAAGCAAGGACCAATGATACAACTGGATTGAAATGAGCACCACTGATGGGGCCTAGCGTCTCAATCAGGACATAAAGTGCAAATACGGTGGCAAAAGTATTTGCAAGAAGCGCAACTGCAATATTTCCACCAGCCAGTTGTTCCCCCATGATACCTGAGCCGATAACGGCACAAAGCAATGCAGCCGTGCCAACGAGCTCAGAAAAATATCTTTTCCAATGAATCATTTTTTAGCAAGATCTCTTGCTGAATTTTCTAAAGCCATTTTGTTCAAACTTGTCAAAGGAAGGCTTGTGAAAATTTCAAGACGTCTTTTAATTTGAAAAAGTGTTTGCGTGAATGCTTCCATTTTTTCAGCATCCGTGCCTGTTCCTTCTGAGGGATCGGCATAGCCCCAATGAGCTGTAGCAGGCTGACCAGGCCAATATGGACAAACTTCACCGGCTGCGTTGTCGCAAACAGTAATCACTAAATCCATGTGCGGTGCGTTTGGCTCTGCAAACACATCCCAGCTTTTACTGCTCAAACCCTCAGTTGAAATGCCAGCCTTTTTCAACGTATCAATGGCCATGGGGTTTGGTGTTTGATTTTCCCTAGGACTACTACCTGCAGAGTAGCCTTTAAATTTCCCTTTTCCCAAATGATTCAGCAATGCCTCAGCCAATATGCTGCGGGCCGAGTTATGAGTGCAAAGAAAGAGTACGTTTAACGGTTTAGATTCAGACACTTTAGGATCTTTCGGGTTAGCAGGATTTACAAATTTCCTCGGGGATGACCTCACACGGCTCCCCTTGGCAACAGTTTTGAGACAGATATGTCAGCACCGCATTCATACGATCAAACTGCGCTCGATAAATTAAGTTGCGACCGCTGCGCTCTTGAGAAATTAAGTCTGCATTCATTAATTCTTTCAAATGAAAGGAAAGAGTGTTTGCAGGCATCCCCAAGGCTTCAGCCAATAAGGCTGGCGTAAGCCCCTCATTGCCCTTCACAACCAGTGCGCGAAAAATCTGGAGGCGATTAGGCTGAGCCAGAGCGGCAAGTGCTTTGATGACGTATTTGTCTTCCATAATTCAACTGTAATAGAAATATGTGACAATTTTATTTCATTAAGTAAAGATTAATTTTGTGTTCACCTCCCCACCCATGCAACTTTAGACCACTGCTTTTCAGCATACTACTGGGCGCACACGACATCTCACCAAATGTGTGATTCAACATCGGATGTCCCCACTATTCAAGCCCATAGCTATCTAAGTACAGAGATTTACGCTGGTCAAACGATCGCCAGGCTAGGTTTGAGCCACGAGCCTTTGTTGGTATTCGCGACCTGATTTTCCGGGCGAAAAATGTAGCGGCGCGAGTTGATTGGCTTGGTTGGTTTCTACATTAGGAATGCTTACAAGATCAACGGCACTCCGTTCAGGAACTTAAATATCGTCACTTGGATCAGGATTTTAAGTTGGTTCAACCACCCAGTAATGAGCGGCCATAAGCCGTCTATGGTGCACTTCCGCTTACAGCCTTGACTGTAGAAAGTTGACGCACTTTCATCCTCCTCATGCATACAAAGCCTCTTACTCTAAAACTAGTTGCCGTCGCGAGACTCAAACTGCGTTATTAAAAAGTGAATACAGGTTTTGAGGCATTCCAAACAATTTAGGTGAATACTTTTTGCAATTAGCGTGAGATTCAACCAAAACAATTGAGATGCAAAGCTTCGCTCGATCTAATGAGTTAGACGTCATTTTCGAACCGGAGAAGAAAATGACTAGCATCAGGCAAAGCTCGACGAACTTGTATTGAGCGCAACTCAGCATGAGTCATCATAGCCTGCCGCAGGCGTTCACAATACTCAGGTGACATACGGGCACCTGTAATTACGCCCTTGATTGCTGAAGGAGGAATATCGAAAAACGCTAACGGGTAGGGATCCATCGGTATCATCTTTGCAGCATCCGACAGTGGTCGTACCAGCCGCCACTCTCGTTCGTAGCTCCAATGGCTGCTCTTTACAAGAAAGAGTTCAATTGCACTCATTTCAGACAGCGGTGCGCTCGGCCGGCTATCACGGTAATAGACACGGCGAATGTGACGCATATCGTCTTCCTCGGATTTTTGCTCATGAAATGATGGGTGCAGTGCATCGAATTCAACTACAAATCCAGTATGACTTCTCGCATAATGCGCCCACATTAGCAAGTTATCTGGCACTTCAGAAAGACAAAATACGCCCAAGAGATGATCAATCTTGCCCGTAAAAAATGCGCCTGCAACACTACCTATTTCTTGTAATTTGTCAAACATTTCAGTTTGACCACCTTTTACGAGATGCTCAGCTAGTGCCCTAATTTGGTTATAGCTCATCCTTTCACGAATGTAAGAAGGCAATTGTTCGTAGGTTCGCTCAATTTGCTCAGGCAAAACTCGGCCCAATTCTTCTAGAAAATTTTCCTTGGTGGACAAGGATGTGATCTCAGGCCTGCCCTCGAATGGATCATTGAAAGCACCTAGCTGACTATATCTGACGCGCAAATCATTAAAGAAGTCATAGCGCTCTGGACCGAAATATTTGTAAAGCCGGGGTGGACAATCACGCGACAAGATAACACCTCGAATTATTAAAAAAAAGCAACTAGACCAATACATGAAGCATAGATATTGGACTCATTAAACGCAAGACAAACTCTAAGAGAAAACGAATTTAGATACTAAACACACAATTACCAAGTTCGACTAAGTGAGTTAGTAAGTACGTTTTTTTCTTACGCACTTTTATAGTTAAAGGTAGTGACGAGTCACTTTCAAATCCAAGTCGGATGGTCACATATTGCTTACCATGATTAATAAAAAATTCAACTCAAAAAAGAGATTGAATTTTTAAAGGTAATAGCTATAGGGATCATCTCCGAGGCCTGCTTTGTTGCTTCTTGTTCTCGTCATCACGTGCAATGAATTCATCTTTCCGAACAAGTAACTCATTCCAGACAAAATCGATAATCGTAAATGGATAGTGATCTTCATGATGTGTGCCTCCTGAGGAGTAGATCAATCCTTTTGCAACTAGTGTAGCTGCGTACGAGCTATGCACCCAGGTTGTAAAGGATTGATTACGTTTTCGCAAACAATCTGTTAGAAATCGAAGTTCCTCAGGAGTAAGGTAATTCAATCGATTCAAAGCAGCCGCCTGATTTGCGATGGAATACTCGAGAGCTTCTTTTTTTCTGGCCATTTTCCGCTCCGCAAGAGCACTTTGCCTCTGCTTAGATATGAAGATGTCGTAGGCAACGGATCCTATTCCTGATAGTGCTAACGCACTTACCACGACCATCAAAACGACAACAGCTGGCTTTGCAAGTATGCCAAATATTGATAAATCTATATGTTTTGTGGAATCTAGCCACAGCAGCGCATAGGATGCGAGCGAAATACCAATCATTACTCTAAGAGGCAACTTGAATGCTTCTAGCCATTTGGGGTCTGGAGTTAATGGCATTTATCAGTCCCTAGTTGATTTGTTATTTGGCTTACTAATAATTTGAAGGTGGAATTAATTGTTTACTGATATCTAAGAAAATTTTTTAGAGATGAAATTATCAGTTCAAGTTACCAATAAGGTTGCGAGTTAATTTCGTTGATTGTCTGTGCTGAAATTAGCCGGCCTCCGGTGGGTTAAAGATATCAAGGTGCTGAAGCATAGTCACGTCGCGCCCGGCTGCCTTACACCCTTGGAATAGTTTGAAGTCTGCGACTTTGGAAAAGACGATAGGCCGATTCGAGGCTATCGATCTTGTCACGGGATCCTTTAGTGATGGCTTTGAGGCGAGTCGCTGATAGAAACCATTGCTCACAAGAAAGTAAAGCAGCCACGAAATTAAATACTTGTTGCGTTCTTCTTCGGTAGAAATTCGGCGCAGGAATTCTTCCAGATATGCAAGAATTGCCGCTTCGTGACTCGATCCAAAGGGGGAGCGAATGATTGACTCAAGTATCGCCATGATCTTAGGAAAAGCCTTGATTCGAAGGGAACCAAGCATAAGAAGCATACTTACAGCCCGCTCAAGGTTGCGCTCTTCAAGATGAAGCTTAAGGTGTCCGTCCTTAGAAACAATGTCAGCGAGAAAACGGTCGATCACGCCCGTGCCTGGGCAAGCGCGATCAATGTCCACGACTCCGAGATAGAGTTCCCGGAACTGCTTCCAGGAATAGGTTGGCCGTTTTTGCGGGTGGATTGCGTGGTACCTCGATACCCACTCACGAAATAGGCCGCTAGGCAGTGGCGAGATCTTCGTCTTCTCATCGCTCAATTCGAGGTTGAACTCTCGCAGACTCGCCTGCAGCGCCTTAATCACACTGCGCGCTTCGTGTTCGGACTTGACGAGAATGCGGTAGTCATCCTTAAAGCGGACGGCTGCGCAGTCGATTCCGAGCCCCTTTAAGTGACGAGTCAACTCACGATCTACCGATGCTGCAATGATCTCTGCGGCGATATCCGATACAACAGGGCCTATAGGTAAACCGTTCGTACAACCATCATTCGCGTTCTGAAAAAGCTTGTCCAGTCTATTACCCACTAGCGTGAAATTGTGGATGTTATTTTGTCGACGTACGGACTTTTTTCCGTGAAGTGCCCAAGCGAGACTGTGTGTATAGATAGATGGGTAGAAGTTCTTGATATCTGCCTTGACAAGATGGGTGTAGCGATAAGCCACTGATACAAGATCATCATCAGTCATGTCGATGAACTCGTAGATCATTCGCCCGCTTCGAAGGCTCCCAACCCGACAAGGAGCCTTTTTCGTGACGGGAATCGGGAAGCTGTAGGCTGTGACCATGGAGTCCCTAGGAATCAGCGCTTCAACAATCTTCTTCCAATTACGGGATATGTGAAAAGCTATGTCGTTATGAATATGTGGGTGAATGATCCCAAATGTTCGATCTGTGAACTCAGACTTTGGAAAGTGAACTTTGACGCACTCCGTTCGCGTTGGAGCGAAGGTTGTACGTTTCCGAGTTCCCCCAACCTTGAAATATGACTTCCCTTTCTTTGGTATGCCTACTACCTTGAAACATGGGGGCAGAACGTAGCTCTCGGGGAAATAGCCGTGCAGTAGCAGCCACTCATAAACCTCAGTGGGCTTTAAGGATCGCGCTAAGTCCTTGGTCTGCTTGCGGTGCTCTTCAATAGCGGTCGAGATTGGCATAAGGAGATTGAGGTCCTTTTATTTAAACGAAGTATGCCGGAGGGAAAAAGCACCATTATCTGGAGCACTTTATATTTTCCATACTACAGTGAAAACGTCAAAACTTTTTACGCCTGACAATGAGTTTCCGCACTTAGTGTATTTTTGAAGGACTTTGATTAGTTAATACTAATTTCGACCCCGCTGAAGTAATAATTGTCCAAAGCTAACCTGAGGGCTATTGAAATGGCTAAAACTTGCAGTTACTGAGACTAAATTTCTATACGTTTCAACACATCCAACTTTTGCTCTAACGTATATCCAATCGTGCCATACGTTTGAAACTCAGATGCAAACCTAGATGCATGGCCTGTGATGCTTTCAGCCAAAGGTATAGAAATATTGTTTTGCGCCTTCATTCTGTCAATCAACGCATGCCTAAACATGTGACTCCTGAATTCCAGTTCAGCGAGGTATTTGTTCATAATTGCTGAGCAGCTACTGTTGCCACCCAAATGTGCATAGCTTGGAATCAGCCACTCACTGCCCTGTTCTTTTGCAAGTTCTACCAATCTCGTTGCTGCCCAAAGTGAAATACCAATAAGTGGAATCGCGCGAATGCTACTTTTAGTCTTTCGATCAGACAGTTCATTGCGGCGAATCCAAATATGCGGAATTGGATGATCTAGTACACAGTCCTCTCTCTTTGCAAATACTGGCTCAGACAATCGCATTCCCGTATTCAGCTGCATCAAGCCAATTAATTTGTATGGTTGCTTAGGCTTGAACAACAATTTCTTTTTGACTTCTTGAATTAATTCAGGCGTGATCGTTCGCATGGGACGTCTTTCCATACCCTCTCCTGCAATTCGAAGCCCACGAAATGGACTCAATCTGTTGATGTCCAAATGTTTGAATGCCAAATTCAACATTGCATTCAAAATTGCGGTTTGTTTTCTAACAGTCACTGGTTTCAAGTCTTGCTGCAACAAATGATCACGCAAATTGCAAATATGAATGTGTCGCAATTCATACAAATACAAATTGCCGTTTAAATTCACAAAATTGTTGAACGCATTGACAGCATCAATTTGAAATTTGTAAGTACCAGAGGAATGGCTTTCGTTCAAATATATGTTTAGAGCGTCAGATAGCTTGGGAAATTCACCGTTGATTTTTCTTGAAAAATAATTTGATAGCAATTCTGATAGAAATTCTTCTTCAAATTCCACATCTCTGACTTTGATGATTCTGCGAATTTGAACTTCAGGCTCTAAATTCAAAATTGAAATTTCATTTTTTGAATTCATTCTTAAATTTGATGGAAATTATTTGCAAATTTAATTTCAATTTTCAGAATGAGGAACCATCATCTATTGCAATTTAAAATTGACACTACAAACATTCAAAAATTAGCATTAGCAACACATCAAATTGCCCTTGCAGCATGTTGCAATTTCACTTGCAATTCGCTCCGTTAAATGATTTCAAAACGACAGCGCTACGCTTAAATTAAAGTGTCTGCGACACGTCATTTTTTTTAAGAAATTTTCACAAATATGCAGGTTTTTTCAAGTAATACGCAGTTTCAATTTGCATAAATATTGTTATGAAAATTTCGGAAATTGAAACCCCAAAAACGCCTGAGCAAGCGCGTTTAAATCAGCTCAAAGCAGCAAGCAACAGAGCAAAGAATGCGGTGAAACAAGAGCGTCAAAAACAAAAGATACAAAGCGCCCAAAAGACATTGCAAACTTTGCGAAATCCAACTGCCATAAAACCTATAAAGCCAGTTGGCTAGCTAATTCAAAATTTGTAATCAAATGAAGAATTGAAGTTGATTTTGAAGTGCACTGATTCAATAGATACGCTTTAACTCAAATCGCGTCCAAAACCAGCATTGACTAATTTACTGATCACGTTGATTCGCTCATCTAACTCACCTTGCTCCACTGCTGCTCGCATTACTTCAAGAGCTGTAATAACAGCAGCCAAATTTTCTACCTCAATACTATTTTTACCTTCAATCACCTCTAGCACTCGTGCACCATAACGAACATTGATACATATCTTTCCTTGTTCATTTGGCCACCACCATGGCTTGAGACGCTTTGGAACTTCTACTTCCCGTTGCTCCCCAGTATCTAGGTCTGTGATCTTACGTACCTTTACAGCCTTGTATTTCTTGCCCGACTGATTAGCCTTTGCCAGTTGAATTTGTTCGCTGATTTTGTTGGCTAATTTTTGTCTCTTAACAAGCAAAGGATTCGAATTCTCTTGCCGCTTCATAGATACGAATTTCAGCTTACTAAGCGCAGACATTTTTGACTCCATTTTTTAGATAGGGAGTACAAATTTATTTTCTGACCGGAGTGTTGAGCAACCTCTGCAATAAAAACCCGTCAGTTTGGAAGGAATCTCTCTTGCCCTACTTGGATAAAGTAATGATGGAATTTTGTGGAACGTATCCTTTTGCAAGCGCTTCTTCTGCTGCAATTCGTCTTTTGTGCTCAAGCTCTTCTCGTTCTGCATCCAACGACTTAGCTTGATATCGAGTCAGTTCTTCAGGCGTTAAGTGCCAATATGGATTTACCGTTTGCTCACGCATCCGCCATTCAATCAAATCTTTTAAATTTGCACCTAGCCGTGGCTTAAAGAATATTGCATCGTGCACATTTGCAATCGGTGTACGACCATTTTCGAGTGCAGCCTGTCTGACGATGTCCATTACCGCTGTTTCACTGTGCTGGTAAAGATATGCCATGACTTTTGATTTGCTTAGTCTGCCGCTATCTGTTTGCAATACTGATTCTTTGCTCTGTATTGGTTGCGACTTTTTAAAAGCAGCAAACAGATAGTCATCGAGTGTGTTTTGCTCTTTGATGAAACCTTGTACTGCCACATCATTTAAAAATCGTTCTCTCTCATCCTTGTTTTTAATGATGTCGACCAATGCTGGATTGGTCCAATTTCCAAATGAGTCTCGCCAACCCTGTCCTACCTGTCGGGCACCAAAGCTAATTGCTGTAAATGCTTTTTTAAGCAACACAGTTTGATAATCTTTGGGGACATTACTAGAACTTGTAAAAACGTAGTGTTTTACAGTATTCATAAAGTCAGCTTTATTCTCAAGGTACAGTAGCGACCATCTGAAATGCCCTTTCAAATTGATCTCTAGACCTTGATCCAGCATGTAGTTTCTTGCAAACCCCATCTTCCATGCAATGACACTACTTCGGATGTCATATTCCCAGCAATCTCCCAGCATTGCACGACGCAATTCTTTGTTTACGTTTTGTACGCTGGTACCTTCATAGTACATACGGCCAAATGGACTGGGCTTTTTACGCTGTACAAAATATCCTTTTGTATGTTTTGCCACGCCAATAATCGTCAGCGCTTGCCGCAATGCTGTGTCTTTTTTGGCACCTTTGATGTGCTGTGATTCTGTTTCAAGCCAAATAACGTAGGCTTTAACGGATTCAATATCTACAGGTACCCAGTCAAACAATTTCTGTAAGTTATCATCATTCCATTCAACTTTGAATTCAGGATACAGAAAATCAAACAAAGCAGCATTGCTAATTTCATCGCCACTTAAATAGGCATCGACTTCTTCATCTGTGGCTGCATTTGCCAAACCATCAGAAACTGTATTGGAGTCGTCAATGATTGATGCGAGGTCAGACAGCTTTACCTGGGAATATTTCCCAGTAAATTTAGAACCCGCCACTACTGTTTCAACTATCTCCAGTTTGTTCTCTCTTAACCATTTATGGACTCTAATTTTTTGTGAGCCAATCTGACCGCCCTTGTTGGCTAGATCACTCGTAGAGATGCTGTAAAAGCCGAACTTCTTCTCTTCCGGCGTCAATCCACGCAGTAATGCTGCATTGATCATCGACTCAACAACATTGATGTATTTTTTTAAGGCCCTGTAAGCTGCACCGTAAGGCGTGGGAAAAGATTGCTCAAGCGCATCTTCTACTGACTGATCTACCGTAATTTTGATCATCTCTAGTCCATCCCCTCTTCTCTGTATTCATTGAATTTCAGAGTATTTATTAGGCCAATAGAGTTTCAACTTTTCTAAAAAAGTCACACGCATATAGTAATTTAAATCATCCAATTCATGAAATTAATAGAGCACTTGAATCATTGATTGGCATGTGTAATCACATGCCGAAGGCAAAGCAGTTCCTCTTTTTTTTTCAAATAGCAGTTGTGCGCTGGGCTTAAGATGTCGTTTAAAACAAGAGCGAATGTAAGTGACTGTTCATCAATTCAGTTCCAAAATTGCCTAATACGTACTAAGGACTACTTTGACACCTACACAAACTGAGAGCTGCTAATTTACCAAGCGACTTGCCGTTGCCATGGTGAACATATATTATTTGCCAGTAGCGGGTAGTGTTCGGTCAATCATCATTTGTATCATTGACTCCATCATCTCCATGCGCTTTTCCAGCATCTGCTGACGATCCAACATGGTTGCGTTCATGCCCTTGTCACCTTGCGTGCTACCCTTGCCTGCCGCACCACCCATTTGCTTCATCATTCCCATGCCGTCCTGCATCACCTTCATGTGCTCAGCCATTAGTGCTTGACGCTCATCTGGTGTTTTGGCTGCTGCCATCTTTTCGTGCGTCACCAGCATTTCTTTCATGTGCTTGTCCATTGAAGCCATCTTGTCTGCACTCACTGGATTGGTCGGTGATTTCTTAGCCGTTGCAGCTGGTGCCGTTGTTCCAGCTGGATGGTGATCTTTATGCTCATCGGCATTTTGGGCAAAAGAACCCATCGAAGCTGCAGCGACACAGAATCCAATGATTGAATTGCGAATATTGGTCATGATTTTCCTTTTGCAAATTTGAGAGCAGCCACGTTAGCAAACCCATTGTTTGCTTGAGTAGCACCGAACCTCGATACCTAGTGTTTGCACTCGGCTAACTGGAGGTCCGCCACAATCATTCCGCAGGCCTCGTTGGCCACCATAAACTTTATTCTTTCGACCATCTTGATGCTGGTCAATAAACTTCTAGCTTAGACTATGAAAACCATGGACATACATGGCATACCTTGCCATGTAAAGCAAAACTCAGTACTCACTAGGAAGCATGATCACCCAATGCTCTCCATCCCAACTTGCATAGAGTGTTAAAGCATCCAATGGGAAATCCGTGTAAGGAATTTCTTGTCTAGCGTGCTCAGTGCCATTGCCATCCTCATAGATCATCAACGCACGGGCTTGATTAACCTGTACTTTAATAAGTACAAACCAATCTGCAATACCGATCTCAGCTAGATGGCTTGCGATTGCATCCATCATCCAAAAACACTTGCCCTGCTCTGCCAAATACTTTGTACCGTCCGTTAACAAGTGTTTGCGACTAATCCGGTAGTACTTTGTAGTACCCGTAAAGTGTGCCAATGTGTTGCTATCTAATCCATGACTAGCCAACTCAATTTGCGTCTTCATCTTGTGTCCTTTTCCAGTGTCTTACTGCAGTTTTATTTCAGACAAAGAAAAGAACAACCTTCTTTTGGTAACCCGATAAATTGAACGGATACCAAGTTTTTCAAATTTAAAACAGCAAATTTATTGAACTTGATTGCACTTGTTGAAGCGTATGCGGCAAACTAAAACGCCCAGCACTGCTTTAAAGATACGCTCTACTGCAGTGAATGCTGGGCAAGCTGAAAAACGCTTGTAAGGCTTGTATTTGGGTCAACGCTGGTTATCCACAGCGAGCGTGAGTTATCCACAAAAAATCTATGAAAACTATGCTTTTTATAGATTTCAATAGTTCAGCGTTGAAATCATTGAAGAAAAATTTTTGCCAAAAAATGGCTCATTCAAGTCCCAAAGCTAATCGTAAAAAAACCAGAAACCCGCCACTTTGGACGGACTCAGGTTGTCCTTTATTACGTGTGAAAACACAATTAGTTATTGAGAAACTAATGGAAAAGGACGGAGAAATGGCATTGCTAATTGAGATGAAAATTGACGACAACATCAACGATGCAGATGGTGTTTTGCTTAGAGAACTAAACGCAATCAAAGGCTGGAAAAAAGAAAAACACTTACTTTACAAAGAGTGGGAAAGCATTCTTTCAACAAGCAAATACATAATGTTTAAAGGTGATTTTCGCGACTATCACTTAAAACTAAAAGGTGATTGCTGCTTGTATGACGTGCCTTTGAATCAACTTGGTGGACTTAAGGCATTTAGAGGAAAACGCATTAGATTGGTTTGCAGCAACAGCTGGAACTCAAGTCAAAGTAGAGAGTTTTGGGTCAAGGTGGTCTAAGTTACAAAGCAGCTCAAATACCGTAGTGCAGTTTTAAATTTAATGAATAAGGAGTGACAACATGGCACAAGCAAAAACACTCAATGCAACTGAACTCACAACATTATTGAACTACATTGGAACACGCAAATATGCTGCGCGTAATAGAGCAATGTTATTGCTAACACACTGGGCTGGTTTACGCATTGGCGAAGTAGCTTGTCTTCGCTGGAGCGATGTCACAAACAGTGACGGAAAAATTAAAGATGAAATTCGCTTGCTGCCTGATATGACAAAAGGACGTCATGCACGAACAGTCTTTATCAATTCAAAACTCAAAATTGAACTTCAAACTTATGCAGATCAAGCAAAATGCATAGATCGCTGCTACCCATTCTTTGCAACTCAAAAAAGTATCAAATCAGGATTCAGTGCAAATAGTTTGTCTCAAACTATTGCCCTTCTCTATGAAGGAGCAGGACTTGAAGGTGCAAGCAGTCACAGCGGTCGGAGAACTTTTTTGACAAACCTTGCAAATAAAGGAACTTCAATCCACTTACTCAAATCGCTTGCTGGACATCGCAGCATTCAAACAACTGCTCTATACCTCTACTCTAGCCCAATTCAATTAAAGGCGGTTGTTGAGTTAGTTTAATTTTGAGTTAAGTCCTTTTAATTGCGATAACAGTGATAAGCCAAACGTCAAGCGATGCATTTAAAATTGAATTTCTCACTTTACCTTCTATACAAATAAAAAGTTATCTTAGAACAGCATTGCAACAAAAGTGCAATTTTTGTGAATTTATTGCTCGCTATAATTCCACAATATAAAACGAATACTAATTTATTCAAAGTTAATGCATCTTCATTGTCTATGAAGTCGCTGTAATTTGAAGACAAATGCAGAATAAAAATAAAAAATTTACGAAAAAAATAAAGAAAAATAAAAACCGGGTGTTTTTTCACCCAGTTTTAAAATTGGTTTTATTTCAATCAATCATCCTCATCATTTGAAAGACAAAATTTTTCAAATTCAAGGACTATTAAAAATTATTTAGAATGCCGTTCGATCTGTTTTGCACAATCAAAGATATTGATAACTACAGAATCATTTTCTTCAAGCGAAAAGTCTAGACCTACCGGAACTGTTAGCCAAATGGGAGATTTAGAATTTTTTAACAAGACTGTTGCATAGCGTGTAGATTACGTCGCTATTTGGTTTTTACAGTGTTTAGCAAGTTTATTAGCATAGATGTTCCCTTGACCGATAGCAGTCACAGTGCCACTTCGCCAACCTTCATTCCAAGAAAATTTTTCTGAACTTCCATATTTCTGGGTCGTACAACCTGAAACGAAAGTCAATGAGAGAATAGCCCCTGCGATTGGCAGTATGTTGAGTTTTGAATTCACTTTAGATTTCCCTAGTAAAAAAAATGGGTTTATACGCATGCAGATCAATTACTTCAGCACAAAACGTGCAATTATTTTTTTTTCTCCTGTCATAACTATTGCAACCACTTTCGTATTAGGAGTTATTTTGAAAGCACCATTTACCTCCAATTTATTCCCAGAGGGCTTTAATTCGACTTCCTGTTTGTCAACGCCTGTGAGCAATGTGAGTTTTGCTGATGACTTACTCACGTCAATGGGATTCCCATGGTCGCGAAGATAAAGTTGCAAGAATTCAGATTTTGCAACTAGCTCATATTCAATGTCCTTCACTTCGGTCACTACACCTCCGTGCATTGGCTTGGCTTTACCATGACTATGGCTCTCCCCAGCTGCAATTCCGCCTGTGCTGATAAGCAGACTCAATGCAATAGCGATTTTTTGAATTTTCATTTCTAACCCTTTCAGTATCAAATTAAAATGCTTCGGCGTCTTTGTCTTCTGTCAAGCGTTCGGCATCTCGACGACCAAAGAGCCAGAACATGACAGGAGTCAGGAACGTATCAAGCAACGTGGAGCTGATTAGCCCTGAAAAAATTACTACCGCAACTGGGTGTAAAACCTCAGTCCCCGGGCGCTCTGCTTCAAAAAGCAAAGGAGCCAATGCAAAAGCTGTTACCAACGCAGTCATCAACACAGGGCTTAATCGTTCGAGCGAACCACGAATAATCATCTTGTGATCAAAATTCTCACCTTCAAACCGCATCAAGTTGATGTAATGACTGACTTTCAAAATGCCATTTCTGACTGAAATTCCTGCTAGTGTGATGAATCCCACCAAAGCGGCAACAGACAACGGCTGTCCTGACAACCACAGCCCGAGAACTGCACCTACCAAGGCCAGCGGTATGTTCACCATGATCAACGCGGAAAGTCGCGTCGACTTGTAGCGGCTGTACAGAACCACAAACATCAAGACCAGCGACACGATTGAGAGCAGCCCCACAAGTCGTGAAGCTTCCTCTTGAGCTTGAAACTGACCGCCTAGCGTGATGAAGTACCCCTCGGGGAGTTTGGTGTCAGCCACCACAGCGCGAATATCCGCAACAATTTCTGACAAAGCTCGACCAGTTGCGTTTGCGGACAAAACGATGCGGCGTTTGCCGTCATCGCGGCTGATTTGGTTCGGGCCATCGCCATCCTCAATCGTCGCCAACTTTGACAATGGCACTCGACCGTTGGGAGTCTCAATCAAGATTTGATTTAAGCCCTCAACCGAACGAGCAGATTCAGGCAAGCGCACGACCAACGCAAAACGACGTCCGCCTTCCACAATCTGGGTGATTTTTTCGCCTTCGACCAAGCTTTGCAAAGTCGAGAGCACTTGTGGTGCAGGAATTCCGTATTGAGCTGCGGCGGCATAGTCAATACGAACCTTGATTTGCGGTGCCAGCACTTGCTTTTCAATTTGCAAATCAGCAATGCCGGGAATAGTCGCTAATCGTGCTCTCAACGAATCAGCTTGCCCACGCAATCCATCTAAGTCATCGCCAAAAATTTTGATGGCGATTTGCGAGCGCACCCCGGACAGCATGTGATCGATACGGTGGGAAATGGGTTGACCGATTTCTAGGGCAGCGGGCAAATTGACAAGGCGAGAACGGATGTCTGCCTTGATTTCATCCATACTGCGCGTCAGCTCACCCGTTGGTTTGAGGCCCACGTCCAGCTCACTCACGTGAACGCCTTCTGCGTGCTCATCAAGCTCAGCTCGTCCGCTTCGACGACCGACATGTGTGACCTCTGGTACTTGTTTGACCAAGACCTCGGCTTGTCTGGCCAATGCAGTGGTTTCGGACAAAGTCACGCCGGGGTTCAAGCGCAATCCGATCAACAATGTTCCTTCGCTGAATGGCGGCAAGAAAGTCGTCGGGAAAAATGGTACTGCTGCAATTGCCGTCAGCACGGCGAATCCAGAGGCAATCAATGCTATCTTCGGTTTTTGTAAAACGCTTTGAAGACTGTTTGCATAGCGTGTTTTGAGCCAAATCAAGACCTTGGTATCCCCATGATCCAAGTTTTTCATGGATGGCAGAAGGTAGTAACTCAGCACGGGGGTGATGGTGACCGAAACAAGCAATGAAGCCAGAGTTGAAACGATGAATGAAATGCCCAACGGAACAAAGAGCTTTCCCTCCAAGCCGGGCAATGCAAACAACGGAATGAAAACGAGGACGATGATCACCGTGGCATACAAAATGGCAGATCTAACCTCCATTGAGGCTTTCGCTACAACTTCCAACGGATGAAGCCGATGCTGCGGATGTTTTACGCGATCTTCCTTCAACCGTCGCAGAATGTTCTCTACGTCGACCACCGCATCGTCGACCAGACCGCCAATGGCAATGGCCAATCCTCCAAGAGTCATGGTGTTGATAGACAAGCCAAAGTACTTGAATACCAAAGAGGTGATGAAGATGGATACGGGAATCGCTGTCAAGGCGATGATGGTGGGTCGAACCGTACCTAAGAAAAAGAACAAAATCACAGCGACAAAGACTGATGCACCAATCAATTTGCCTTGTAGCGTATTTATGGATGCTTCGATGAAGCTGGCCTGTCTGAATGTGACGCGAGGGGCATCCATGCCAGCTGGCAAGGATGATTTCAAACCTACCAACGCATCCTCAATTGCACGGGTAAGAGCAATCGTGTCTGCTGTGGGTTGTTTCTGAATACCCAAAATAACTGCCGGTTTCCCCTCAAACCCTGCATCACCACGCTTCAACGCTGCAGCAAAAGTGACATCGGCAATTTGACGCAACAAGATTGGTTGCCCATTTTTTGTGGTCAGTGCCAGATTTTTCAGATCGTCCAAACGGGAAGTTCGTCCGAGGTTGCGGATCAGGTATTCCCGTCCATTGAGTTCCAAAAAGCCACCGGAGGTATTGGCAGAAAAACCTTTCAGCGCAGCTTCCATTTGATCGTGTGAGATGCCCAACTCAGCCATACGAGCCGTGTTGGGTTGCACCTGAAACTGACGCACCTCGCCACCAATTGGAATAACTTGGGCAACCCCTGAAACCGACAGAAGGCGTGGACGCAAAACCCAGTCTGCGAACTCTCGGACTGCCATAGCCGAAATCTTCTGTGAATCGACTGGAATAGCGATTTGCATGATCTCGCCCATGATCGAGCTGATTGGCCCCATGCGCGGCATTACGCCAGCAGGCATACCGTCTTCCATGGCTGACAGTCGCTCAGATACCAACTGTCTTGCGCGGAAAATATCTGTATCCCATTTGAAAGTCACATATAAAAATGACAATCCGGCTGACGAAATAGACCGGACGGATTCAACGCTAGGCAAACCGTTCATGGCGGTCTCTAGGGGGAAGGTGATGAGTTGCTCAACCTCTTCTGGCGCCATGCCACCTGATTCGGTCATGATGGTGACCGTGGGCTTGTTCAAATCAGGAAAAACATCCACTGGTGTTTTTGTCAATGTGAATGCGCCGTAGGTCATCAATACGACACTGGCGATGATCACCAGCAATCGATTGGCTAAACTGTTTTCAAGTAACCACTTAAACATATCAACGCACTTGGTTAATCAATGTTGCGCCTTGCGTAGCGATCAAATCGCCCATCTCAAGACCCGATGTAATAGCAACCCGTGTACCGTCCAAGGGTTCAAAAGTGATGGTGCGCGGTGTGAATCGCTCAGCGGCTGTTTTGACCCAAACAATTGGCTGATTGGCAGGGTTCTTCATCAAAGCAGAAACTGGAACAGCCATACCTTTCACCTTGTCTTTGGTCTGAATCACCACCCTGACTGGCTCACCGAGAGCCAATGCGCTCAGTTCTTCGCCCTGAGCCTTGAAATTCATGGGCAGTGCTTGCTCACGCAGGCTGCGTGCTGCACCTAAAAATTGAAGCGAAATTTGTTGGCCATTCACTGCCATGAACGCCTTGTCCACGCTGGCGATGAGAGCGGTGTCAAAAGCCAAGGCTTCAATTCGCAGGCGTGCTGGGTCCACAATTTCAAACACCAACTCTCGCGCATCGATCACTTGTCCTGCCACCACATTTGCTGAGGCAATCACGCCAGAAACGGGTGCCACCAAAGGTTCTCGGTGGTTCAGTCCTGTGCTAACTGCCGAGACGCGGCCAGTCAAGCTTTGTAGCTCGCTCTCAGCTGCTTCGATGTCTTTGCGTGGCACGGTATCGGAAAGTTCCTTAAATCGTGCCAGTCGTTTTTCTGCAAGAGATTTAGCTGCTTTGAGTTCTGCCAACTGTGCAAACTGATTGGATTGCTCAATAGGCGCAAGTGAAGACACAAGATAAGCAAGAACATCCCCTTTGCGCACTGCAGTACCGAGATTTGGCAGACCTTTAGGACCGGCTTCGATTCGACCAGCATTGATGGCTTGAACTTTGCCACCAGCATTGGGGTCCATGCTGACCTTGCCGTTGAGTTCTATTGACCTCGGCAAGTCTGTAACTTCCACTTTGATAGTTCGAATTGCCAATTGACGTTGGGCTGGCTTTGGTAAGAAGACGCTGCCATCGGGCAAGCGCTGAGGCCCGTTCATGTTGGGAGTAGCAGATGCACCGCCATGGTCATGGCCTTCACCAGCCCAAGTGCTGGTCACCGGAGATAGGGCAGTCACTGCGGCCATCACGACAGTCAGTGTTGAAAGAGTGGTTTTGAAAGTCATGCGGCACCTCCGGTGCGATTAGCTTGATGAGTCTGTAGGCGCTTGCGAATAAAAATCAGCGCCATAAGGGCGGTGGCAAAAAGCAACACCCAACTAAGCCACTTTTTCCATCCATTTTTTGAGGCGCTATCTTGCCCATTCAAATCTGAGTGAATGTCCAGCTCCCCTGCCAACAGATCAACTTCGTTGTCGATCGTTACAGTTGCTGTCACGCTGATAGCACCGGGTTTCGGCTCAGCGGGGAGCACAATTTCAAATTCACCTTCACCGTGCTTTTGCGCTACAAATTTAACGCCAGATAAATCCAGCTCAATTTGTGCCTCTTTGACAGGCGCATTGGTTTCAAGGCGATCTAAATAGAGAGTGATTTGCTTTCCGTTCAGCACACCGACCAATTCGAGTGCATCTGAAACTGCTGTAAAACGGGGGGTGGAGGGGGCTGATGTGGCTGCCTTGGCATCGCCATGATCGTGCCCTTCCCCTGCCCAACTCAGACTGGAAAGAGCCAAGCCGATGGCAAGCCCAATGGTTCTGATTCCTGATGAAATAGTCATTGAAATTTTCTGTAATGTTGATTGATTCATAGCGCACCTTATTGCGGCAGTAGTCCAGCTGCTTGCCGAAGCGATGAGATGGACGCAGAGAACTCGATACGACTTAAAGCAGCTTGACGTTGTGCCTCAACGGCTTCTAACTCGATGCGCAGTCGGGTTGGCAAATCGGATTCACCAAGCTGAAACGATTTCTCAAAGAAGGTGCGGGACTCCAAAGCCAATTTGGCTCTGCGCTCCGCTGCATTGAGCTGAGCTTGTGCAGCATTGACTTTTGCTTGAGCGATGTGCCACAGGGACTGTGTCCGATCGCGCTCCAAGGTCAATTGCGCTTGGGCTTGTGTCGCCTCGGCCTGGGCGTTAGCTACAACTGCCTCATACCTAGGGCCACCGCCAAACGGAAGTCGAATGCCTATCGTTATTTTTGAGCTGTAGGGATCTGCAAGATTGCCACGGTCTCTGGATTTGGCAATCGTGAATTCTGGGTTCGCCCGGGTTCTGGTTGCTGCCAGTGCCATCGCACGCTCGGCAACATCTGAGCGCGCTTGCAGCTCCATCAATGCAGCATGGTTGCGTGGGTATTCAGCTGAAGGGATTAACTCTGGGCTATCTGACAAATTCAGCGTTGAAAAACTTGTCGCACCAATCGATGCTTTGATCATCTGAATGGCAAGTTCCAAATTTGCTTGCGCCATGGCATACGCAGACTCAGCCACCGCAACGGCACCTTCAGCTTGGTGTTGATCCGATTGAGCTAAATCACCCGCCTTCACCCGTTTAGAAACATCTTCAGCTAAGCGTTTCGCATTGTTTAATTGATCCGTGGTGACATCTTTTTCGATGCGGGCACGGTGAAAATTCCACCAATCCTCTCGGATTTGTCCGGCAACACGCAGTTGATTTGCTTTAATTTGATGATCTAAAGCGTTTGCCTCAGCCTCTGCAAGAGCAGAACTTTTGCTTCGTTGACCGGGGAGCCACATCGGAACTGCGATTGCAATTTGCTGCTCTCGTTCACCCAAATTTCTGCCCCACTGATCAGATTTTGAGTTCAGCTCTACGGCTGCTGGCTCTGGCGTCCATGCTGTAGCTGCACGCTTTTGGGCTTGCAATGCTTGCTGACGAGTCTCTAACGCTTGTGCTTCTGGTTGACGTGCCCAAGTGGCATCAAAAATATCTTTGACGCTCTGAACTGGCCGTGGCTGGTTGGTATTTTGCGCAAATACATGAAAGACACTGCACACTGAAATGGCAGCTACTGCACTCAGGCGCCATTTGAAATTCCATTTTTTGGTTCGGTACATCCGACTCTCCTAGGTTGTGAATAACCATGACATGGAGATCGGTAAGGAAGCTGCATCGACACGCACAGCCGCTTCAGAACTGAAGCTCAGTTCTCAAGAAGTCGGCTGAAGCGGGGATGGATTGAACTAACCTCACCGATCAGGCGAGGTGGTTCCACTGAGGTCGTTCTGGTCGTTCTATTGCAGAACGTAAAAGGAATTCGGCTTGGGTAGCCGTCACGTGCTCGGGGCCTTGTGATAAAGGCATTTGCGTCTGAGTAACCAACGCAGCGCAGCAACCGGCATGGCAACTGGCGCAATCCGTATCACTGCCGTCCAGATTACTTACCTTTGAGGTAGGCGCTTTGGTGTCGGACATGGAGTCGCTAGACTTGTGCTCGTGCTCATGATGACCGGGGTGTTGCGCTTGCGAGCTGACATCGCTTTCATGCTGGCAATAACCGCTCACTGCAGCCCAAGAGAGCTGCAATGGCATAAAGACCAGCAAGAAAATGGCAACCAAGCGACGCATGGGCGTAATTCTATCAGCAAAGTTGGAAGACAAAGTTGGTGTTTCGTTGAATGCCCCATCTTCAATGCTGGGCTTTCAAAAGCCTCAGGCCATTGAAAACGACCATCAGACTGGCACCCATGTCGGCAAACACTGCCATCCACATGGTTGCATCGCCAAAAATCGCCAGCGCTAAAAATACGGCCTTGATACCAAGCGCCAAGCTGATGTTTTGCCAGAGCACAGCATGGGTTCGTTTGGATAATCGAATGGTTTCTGGCAGACGGCGCAGGTCATCATTCATCACCACCACATCAGCCGCCTCCATTGCGGTGTGCGTGCCAGCGCCTCCCATGGCAAAACCAATATTGGCTTTTGCCAAGGCAGGTGCATCATTGATGCCGTCACCTGTCATGGCCGTGACGCCAAACCGCTGTTGAAGCTCAGCAATCGCATCTAGTTTGTCTTCTGGCAGCAGGTTGCCTCTAACTTCATCAATCCCTGCTTGCGCTGCTACGGTATGCGCCGTGGCAATGTTGTCACCCGTCAACATCATGGGTGTCACGCCCATGGACTTCAACTCAGCCACCGCTTGTGTGGACGAGGGTTTGATGGTGTCGGCCACAGCACATAAAGCCATCACACGATTGGCATTGGTCAAAATGGTGACGGTTCTTCCCGCTTCTTCGTGAACTTTGAGGCGACTCTCAAGTTCGGCAGAGCATTGTTGGCGCTCTTCAATCCAGCGGTGATTTGCCAACGCATAAGGATGCGCCTCAATGACACCTTGCACGCCACGACCTGCAACTGCTTGAAATTCAGTGACATCTTTTAGCGCTGCTGTGAGACCTTCGGCAATGGCTTTGGACACGGGATGGTCTGAACGAGCAGCAAGACTTTTCGCAATGTTTTGAATGGTTGCAACATCAACGCTCGTATCGATGGGTTCAAACGCCACCAATTTGGGCTTACCCTGTGTGATGGTTCCTGTTTTGTCTAGGGCTACCACCCTGATGCTTCTAGCTTCCTCAAGATAAACACCCCCCTTGATCAAAATGCCTCGACGTGCCCCTGCAGCTAAACCACTGACGACAGTGACTGGGGTTGAAATGACCAAGGCGCAGGGGCAAGCAATGACCAAAAGCACGAGGGCTTTGTAGAGCGCTTGAATCCAAGTCCAGTCTGCAAGCCAAGGCATCAGTACAGCCACAGCAACAGCTAAAACAAAGACGGCTGGGGTGTAAATAGTTGCGAATTTATCCACAAACCGTTGGGTTGGGGCACGTGATGCTTGCGCTTGCTCGACAGCGTGAATGATGCGAGTTAAGGTGCTGTCCGATGACAGTGCCGTGACCCGAATTTCTAGCGATCCTGATTGATTGATGGTGCCTGCATAGACTTCATCACCAGCAGTTTTATCGACTGGCAAGCTTTCACCAGTGACAGGGGCTTGATTGACAGCACTGCTACCTGATATGACGACGCCGTCTAGGGCGATGCGTTCGCCCGGACGCACACGCACAGTTGCGCCTATTTCAACGGTCTTCACAGGGCACGGCACCCACTGCCCATCAGCTTGCAGAACTTCGGCGTGTTCTGGTGCAAGTGCCAGCAGGCTTTTGATGGCGTTGCGAGCACGGTCGACTGCTCGGGCCTCAATCGCTTCAGCAATGGCATACAGTGCCATCACCATAGCGGCCTCTGGCCATTGTCCGATCAGGAATGCACCTGTGACAGCGACGGTCATGAGTGCGTTCATATTCAAGCGCCCTCGAACCAAAGCAGAAAGACCTTTGCCGTAGACCGAAAAGCCCGCCAAAGCGATCGCACAGGCGGCAAGTGCCATACCTAATCCCTTTGAAGCCAAGTCATCGGGCAATGCAAATGCCAAGCCCTCGGCGGCTAAAGACAATATCAAAGCACAAATCAACTTGCCCCATGAGTCCCAAAATCTATGCGAGGCAACGCCTTTTGCATTTGCTTTTTCACGCTCGTCGATCAACGGCTCTGGTTTAAAACCCACTCTGCGAATGGCATCGATAGATTCGGCCACAACTTGTGGATCAGCGGCAATCGTCAATTCGCGAGCAGTCAGATCGAAGCGCAAACTTCGAATGCCTTGAATCGCTACCAACGCTTGACGAATTTCCGACTCCTCAGAAGCGCAGTCCATATTGGCAATGCGAAAACGCTGATCATCGTTGCTCAAACCAACTGCACTGGGGTGCTCAACTGTGACAGGCATTGAAGCGCAGGTCGTCCCGCATTCGCAGGCTGATTGAGTTTTAGTTTGTTGTACTGGCGCTTTGACTGACATGGCTGTTACTCCTAGTTGGGTAGATTAGAAACCCTATAGCCACTACAGTGTCAAGCGCATAAAATTTGAGCTTCAAATCAGTTCGAAAAGATGCCACATGAAGATCGGTGAACTAGCTAAATCTACCCAAACACAGGTGGAGACGATTCGGTATTACGAGCGAGAAGGGTTGCTACCTTCACCGCTGCGCTCGGAAGGCAACTATCGAATTTATGGCCCCGAACATGCCGCTCGGCTGTCTTTTATCCGGAACTGCAGAAGTCTGGATATGACACTGAACGAAATTCGAACCTTACTGGCTTTCAAGGACGCACAGCAAGGTGACTGCGATGGTGTGAATGAACTGATCGATACACACATGGCGCACGTTGCGTCAAGGATCAAAGAGTTGCGAACACTTGAGCGCCAACTCAAAGAATTACGCGAAACTTGTATGGAAGCGCGGGCAACAAACCAATGCGGCATTCTTGCTGAGTTATCTGCACATCCACGCCAAGCAACTTTGAAATCAAAAAGCGTTTCAGGGCACATTGGGGGATTGCACTCAAAAAGCTTGTAATGTCTGAGATGGACATTAATTGGTCAATACAACTGGACGCGCTGGTAACGTTACTGGACTGATTGGTCAACATCACTGGAATCTGAAAAAGAATTACTTCGAAACTTTAAATCTTGGATAAATTCCGTCGCAAGCATTTTGAACTAGGCTTCGAGCATTCGATAGCATTGCACTGACTCTTTTGCCCATGGCAATGTGTTTTTCGATACGTTCGTTATGCGAATCACTTGTATTTGACATAGCCTTAGGATTAACGCGTAATTGCTCGCCAATTTGCCACAGATTTCCTCTATTCGAAACCTTAATTAATTTTTCATATGCTTCTAAAACATCTAGTAGTTGCTGCATGTGCGCGCAAGTGATTTTGCTTTTATAAAACGACCATGCCATTGGCGCGCTTGATAAAAGACCATCAGTAGAATTTAGAGTTTGAATTTGCTTTATCAGCAAGCAAAACTCTTCGCTAGCGATGTTTACATCCAAATCATCGGGTACATCGAGCGAAATTTGAAAGCCAGATGTTTGCTTGTGTCTTACGAGCATTTGCACCTTTAAAGATGCAAATCCACTACTGAAACTAACGCGCCCTTGTTCTTCCCACCAGTCGTTTAACTTGCGATCCTCTACTGAACCAAATAAACAATACGTTTGATAGGCTCCATCTGTTGGGAATAGACCTGTACGGCAGTTTTGCGTGTATTGCTTAGAAAGCTGAAGACATCTGAACCAGCCACCAAGGTAGCTATTTGATAGTCCCAGTTCTGTTAGGTCTGATCCCTTGAAATCTGTTGTATTTTCATTTTCTGATTGCTCATTGCATATATCTGAATTTGAAGTTCTCAACTTCATTTTTTCGAACCCCATCGAAAAAAAGAACTAAATCCGCCCCCACAAATCTATCCTTTGCTTGTCGCACTGATTCTGGTCGACGGTCCATTGTTATATTTTTTATAGGAGTGTTTCATGAACACAGGAACTATGCAAACTCCCACCGCAGATGCAAGCGTGGGAACGGAAAATCAACTTCTCAAATCATCTGCAGTCGACGATTTAGCATTTGGTTTGCTTATGAACAGAACTCTGGGGGGCTCAGATAGCCGTCGCCCTAGTGATAAGAGTGCAAATGAACTAGACGTAGAAATCATTCTCAGTCAGGGTAAAAATCTGACAAAAATGAATGATCAATATGTAGAAACGTATGTAGTTCGAGGTACTAAAGAGTTATATGCACTACTTGGTGCAATTTACAGTTACGCACTTCAGATTAATGAATCTCCATTACGCGATCATATTCTTCAGCGAATGCGAGAAATACTGCAAGACGTGCATGAAATCAAAACACAGGCAAATACGCCTTGGTTGACGACTGTTCTCCGATTCATTATTCCAACTGATAGACAGACCGCTTACAACTACTCAAAAGTTTTACAAGTTGCACAAGAAGAAAACCTTGCTGCAGCAGAACTTCCAAACTACATCAAAGAACGCGGTGGCATTGCAAAAATAACGAGCACCAAGGATGACGCAGCTGAAAAGAAAGCAGTAAAGAAGCATAAAGAAGACAAGACTCTGATGCTTCGAAAAATCCTACTTGCCAATGCAAAAGGGTCTGAAACTGTGCTTCAAGTGCCTGAAAAATATGTTCTTAATACAGTTGAAGGTGACAAGAAAGCCGGCACATTTGAGTACGCAATTTGTGTCAAGACTGCAGATAACGAGCGCCGCGTAGTCAGGTTCGTACAAGTTCCTGAAGCATTGGAAAAACAGCTTCTTACAGTTGTAGCTGAAAGTACAGTGTCCGATGATCTTGCTGATACAAAAGCCAAACTTGACATCCTTCGTCAACATATGGGCATCACTTCAGGCTGGGGTATGGAACCAGGCGATGTTGGTTATCAACCTCCTGGCATGCCTGCTCTTAACCCTCCTCCATCTTCATCAACGAACGCAACAACAGCTATTACTTGATCAAACTCACTCCCGGGTAATCCGGGAGTTTCTTCACTTAAGGAGAATTGAAATGGATGAATTTTTAGGTGCTACTGGTGCAGCAACAATTGTTTTACTCAAACTAAAAGATAAGGAAAAACCACCATCAATAAAAAGTCTCAAACTTAATTTAGAAGTTGAAAATATCAAGTACTACAAAGGTGATGGCTGGTACAGAAATGGGATTCGAATGCTTGAACAGTTATTGCGAATTCTTAACTCACCCACAGATCCAGTTAGTTATTGGTTGAATTTAAGCTGCACTGATTTTTTACAATTAGATCCAGACGTTAATCAACATCCGTTTTATCAAGTCTTGTATACAGATATCACGATCGCAGGATTCAACTTAACAAATCAATGCATGAGTGATTTGGAAAAATTATTAAGCATAAGAGACGATCTTTGCTCTATGCGAGAATCAGTTAAAAGTTTTCTAAACAGAATTGAATACAACATTGAATTTGTAAAAGTAAATTCGATTGACGATGTATCAATGTTGGATCCTAAGCTTGAAGTGTTTAAGAAAATGTTTGCCAACTATGGGGATGATGCACTTGAAAGCATCAACTCACGACTAGCTGAGTGGCATCAAAAATACAAATGGAAAGGACGTGATTTTGAAGAAATCGCAGTAACTGACGAATTAGATTCTGCTGAAATTAATCAATAGCAGTTTTTCCAGTTTAAAGATCGTCTAAAAGCCACAGACTTACGGTCATTCGGTTGACTGATCAGCAACTCAGAAAACAAACTAGCTGTAGATACTGAGATTTCAAAATGGCACGAGCAATTGAACCTGATTCAGAAATACGTCATAGAACTGTTCCACTCAAAGATAGCATCACACGAATTCCTGGCTACCCTCGCAAGCTAGTGATATTCAAACTCCCCGCTTCTAGTTATTGGTGGGTTCGGTATTACGCTGAGAATCATGTGTTTAAGCGGACTACTAAAACTGAAATTAAGCGCGATGCTATGGAGGCTGCAAAACGCTTTTACGACGATGTCAACTTTCGCATGCGTGGAGGAAAGCTAGAGGGTATTCCGATGACTGAGAACGTAGCAAAGGTCATCACCTTCACTAAAGTAAAAGATATGTTGATGCAAAGTGAGGCAGCTAAGTTAGAGCGAACTCAACTTTCAAAAATCACTTACGACAATATGCAGATGCGGTATGACAAGCATATTTCTCCTTTCTTTGAACAGAAAGATATAAGGAGCATCAACTACAAATTATTAGATGAATTTCTACAAAAGTTATCTTCAGTAGAGCCAAAGCTAAGTGTTTCAACTTTAAGTGCCTACATGGGATTGACACGTAAAGTTTTGCAGCATGCGGCAAGACACAGCTACATTGACCACATACCTGAATTTCCTAAAGTTGGAGTTGATGACAAACCTCGTGGCTGGTTTAACGTCGGAGAATACAAAGCAATTACCAAAGCTGCCAAAAAATTAGCAGGCAAGAAAATTGAATGGCGTGCACACAGTGTAGAAGGCGAGAAATCATATTTCTGTGAAGCAGGTAAAGCAATTGATCCCAAGCATAGAGTTATTAAGCGAATTCAAATGACCAAAGATCTTGCAGATTTAATAGTCTTCATGGTCAATAGTTATGTACGCCCTACTGACATTAGAAACATGCAGCATAAGCATATTGAAGTGGTAGAGAGACATGGATGGAAATATCTTCGATTGACCTTACCTCCAAGCAAGGGACACAGCTACCCTATTGTTTCGATGCCTTGGGCAGTTAAAGTTTACGAGCGCATTTGGAAAAGACAAACCAAGGAATTCGGTAGAGCGCCGCAACCAGATGACCATGTGTTTTTACCAATGGCAGCATCGCGTGATTTCGCAATGAAATTATTGGCAAAGCAATTTGAAATTGTTTTGGAAATTACAAAACTCAAGTTAAGCATCATCAATGAGCCCAGAACACTGTACAGCTTGAGGCACAGTTGCATCATGTACAGACTTTTGTTTGGAAGTGGGATTGATACATTAACCCTAGCACGAAACGCTAGGACCAGTCCTGAGATGATTGATCGGTTCTATGCAGCTCCACTCCAAGGCGAGATGAACGTTGAAATGTTGCAAAGTAAACGACGCCCTAGACCTTGGGAATTGCAGCAAGGTTAACTTGCTCTTTGTTACGCATTAAAACGCGCTGCAGCGCGTTTTTTTGTGGGCGTTAGCAGCAAGGCTGCTGGGTTTTAAAAAAACAAACGTAGCTTATTTTTTAAAAAACTTTTAGCTTTCAGCAGAACAGCAATTGCTTGTAATTTTGAATCGCTGCAAATTTAAATATGAGTTTGAAATCAGATAGATTTTTCTTTATGTTTATCTATGAAAATCTATGAAAAGACATTGAAAAATCTATGAAAAGTAGTATGTTGGGCCCATACTACAAAAAACATAAGAAAAAGCACCTAGAGTTTCCTCTAAGTGCTTGATTTCATTAGGTATTTTTGGTGGGCGATACAAGTTTCGAACTTGTGACCCCTGCAGTGTGAATGCAGTGCTCTACCCCTGAGCTAATCGCCCTATCGCTTTTTCAGCGTAGCCTTAAATTATGCCATGGAAAATTGGCCGATTTCAAGGTTTTTAGGGCGTCAAGCAGGCTGGGTTTGCCGCCAAATCGTGTTGCCGCCACTGGCTTTGTCCAATTGGGCCAATTGGTCTTCGTGGGCCGCATGCTCTTGGGCATTGGCCTGAATGACGGGCAATACAAAGCCAGACAAGTCGACCGCATCTTCTGAACCTGGCTTGC
>Ga0214919_10002197_pt1 | contig 30967 bp, 34 predicted proteins | sample LL1503_MetaG_FD_177994 | JGI IMG/M metagenome (GOLD analysis project Ga0214919, IMG submission 177994) | Freshwater microbial communities from Lake Lanier, Atlanta, Georgia, United States - LL-1503 | ecosystem: Environmental > Aquatic > Freshwater > Lake | place: USA: Georgia | collected... | reverse complement strand
GCTTTTAAGGTGTTGCATGAGCGCTTACATAAAGTGCAGTACATAGGTATTGTTTTAGCAGTTACTGGGGTTGCCCTAATTTCTGCCTTTTAGTTGTAAGCGACATAGAAATCAGTACCATCAATGCGAGTGTGCGTGTGGTGAGAAAATTTATCGAGCAAGTCTTGCCAATTAATGGGATCATCCCCACCTGTCACGGGAGTAACACTAAGTTCTAATCGATCAATCAAACCTTGCTCAATGAGCTCAAAAATAATGGAAGTTCCTGCTTCAACTAGAATTCTCTCCCCAAATTTCACTTTAGCTTTTGCAAGTGCTTGCGCTGCAGACATATTCCATAAATGAGATAAATCATTACCGGCGACTGGATTAATAGTTGATCGTGAGATGATCACCAAAGGTACCGGGCTTTGTTTATATGGCTCATGTCGAGCAGTATTTCCTCCGATTAAAATACAATCGACTTTGCGGCGACGAGCCAAAAAAGCTTTTCGATCTGCATCTGATGAAACTCCATTAGAACTATTATCTTTTGATGTAGACCCATCTCGCCCTACTACCAGCGATGCGACTGTGCTCATTTGTCCTACTATCGCAGATTCCGAGAGAATTCCCAGGGGTAAATCACGCTCATAAGTTGAGATGTCGCATTAAACCTCGTTAGCCTTTCACCATGTGCAGGCGCATACTTCCCCATGCCATCGCGGCTTTGGCCCTGATAGTGGGCTTGAGTGCACCTGCTCATGCCGCCCCATCGTTGGCTGAGGTTCAGGCAAAGGTGCAATTGCTGGAAGAAGAGGCGACAACGGCAGCTGAAGGTGCTCAAGAAGCAAAAGTTAAGTTGATTGCCCTGACTCGAACACTCAATGGCATTAAAGCAAAAGCTGCCGTGCAAGGAGAAACACTTTCTGCTCTGCAAAAATCACTGGGCACCATTGCAATTGAGCAATACAAAGCCGGTGGACTAGGTCAATCATTGGAGCTACTTTTTTCCTCAGATCCCACTTTGTATTTATCCTCTGCTGGCGCACTCGATGCAATTAGTCGGCGCAAATCCGCACAACTTCGAAAGTATGAGGCAGCCCAGCAACGCTTAAGCGCAACGACAATGACAGTTAATGACAAATTGGCACTAGTGGTCGCTGCTGAAAAGAAATTCAAAGCTCAATCAGCTATGGCCCAAGAAAAGCTCGCTCAAGCCGAGGCCTTACTCTCCAAATTAACAAAAGCCGAGCGAGAGCGCTTAGCAAAATTGGCGGCGGAACAAGAAGATGCCGATCAAGCCGACTCACAAGCTGCCGCCCGCGCGCTTTCTGGAATATCTGGACGTGCCGGTATTGCGATTAAATATGCACTTAAGCAAATCGGTGATCGTTATGTATTTGGTGCTGCAGGTTTAGTAACCTGGGATTGTTCTGGTTTAACTATGCGTGCCTACCAAGCAGCAGGAGTTTCACTACCGCATTCATCTGCCGCCCAGTCAAGAATGGGTAAACAAGTATCGATTCATGCACTTAAGCCAGGAGATTTACTGTTTTTTGGACGTCCAGTCTCACACGTTGGTATCTATATCGGTGGGGGAAAGATGGTTCATGCACCGAGATCTGGTTCGAGAGTGAAAATCACGACCAGTGGATCTTTAGGAAGAAAACCATTAGTGGGAGCTCGCCGTTTCTAACACAACTCTCTTTGTAACCAATGATTTTGGTCCACGGACTGGAGGAATCGAGACCTTCATCATTGGTTTAATTGAACGGTTACCAAAATCGAGCGTTGTTGTTTACACGTCGGCTCAGGAAAATTCTAAGACATACGATAAATGTTGGCTCAGCGATTTCGGTGTTGAGGTTATAAGAGACAGATCAAAAATACTGCTCCCCACAAGGCGAGTTAACCGGGCAGTAGCCACAATAGTCAGAGAAAGAGGGATCACGTCAGTTGCCTTTGGTGCAGCAGCGCCGCTGGCGTGGATGTCACCGACCTTACGTAAGGCTGGAGCACGACGCATAGTTGCCCTTACCCATGGACATGAAGTGTGGTGGGCAAAGGTTTTTCCATTCAATGTAATTTTGCGACGCATTGGATCAACTACTGATTGTCTGACTTATCTGGGTGAATACACGTACACAGCCATCTCACAAGCCCTGACAACAAAGAGCACAGCTACTATGCAAAAAATTGCACCCGGAATAGATATTGATCATTTCACTTCAGTTGATGCTTCATCTCTACGCCAATCGTTGGGATTAAATGAGAAGAAAGTCATTGTGAGCGTGGGACGCCTTGTGCATCGCAAAGGCCAGGATTTTCTAATCAAATCCATGCCACAGATACTCACTGCCGTACCAGATGCTCATCTTCTACTTATAGGCCAAGGGCCTTATAGAGCGCACTTAGAAAAACTTGTGACTCAATATTCATTACAAGCAAACGTAACTTTTATTGGCCGAATTCAATACAATGATTTACCCGGCTACATCTGCGTGGGCGATATCTTTGCGATGCCTTCTAGATCACGCTTTGCAGGTTTAGAAGTAGAGGGATTGGGAATTGTCTATTTAGAGGCCAGTGCATGCGGACTCCCTGTAATTGCTGGGGCATCTGGTGGAGCACCTGATGCAGTCATAGAAGGCGTAACAGGATTTATTGTTGATGGCACTAGCACGCAACAGATTGCACAAAGAGCAATTCAACTTTTAGGTGATGAAAAACTGCGCCGGGATATGGGTAGCGCAGGCCGAGTATGGATTGAAAAGGAGTGGCGCTGGCAAATTTGGGCTAGCAAATTCTCACAATTACTTGCCAGATAATCCTTGCTCACGCATGGCATGAATCGCTGCAGTTCTATTAGTAACTTCTAACTTTCTATAAATGGAAGCCAGATGAGTTTTAACCGTCGCTGGACTGATGAATAAGCTCTTGGAAATTTGTGCAGTTGTATGACCCTGTTCTAACTGAACTAGAAGATCAAATTCTCGCGCCGTTAAGGAGTTATGAGTTTGCCTAAAGACTCTATCTAATCCTTGGGCACTAAAACTCAATGGTGCGATAAGACTATGTTTAATCGCTGCAACTAAAGCTGGGATAGGTTCAGATTTTGAAACAAATGCACTTGCACCGGCTTTCATTGCAGCTCGTATATAATTATCGTGATCGTTGAGAGTTAAGACCACAATGGCAATCTCTTGCGAAATCTCCCTCATCCAACTCACTAGTTCAAATCCACTGCCATCTGGCAAATTGATATCTACGGTTACAACATCAGGTTGCCAAGCCGATATTGCAGAACGGGCTTGGGCGATGCTGGCTGCTTCTGAGATCTTATGAAATCCTTCATGTGCAAGTGCGCGTTTGAGCCCTTCGCGCACAAGTGCGTGATCATCGATAATAAGTAAAGTGCTCATGGTGTGAGCAAGTCCAATGATATTGCCACATGAGTTCCGGAGAAATCTGATTGGAGGTGCATGTGACCACCTAGAGCAGAGATTCGTTCAGAGATTCCTTGCAGACCATAGTGATTACTTTTTTCTTCAGCTCCGCCGATCCCATTGTCTGAAAATGTCACATCTAGATGAGTTGCCAGAGAGTGCTCGGTTATATTGTTGATAATTTCTTTGAAAACCTTACTCAACTCTTGGGCTAACTCAGGTGTAGAAAGAGTCAATACATCTGCATTATGAGGTGCACGAAGTTCAAAAATTTCACTGCGAACTTTATCTATCAACGTATTGATATCAAGGCGCATCGATCGCAATGCCGCACGTTTTGCTTCATCCTGCTCGTGGAATAGGAGAGAATCTAACCCATAGCCTAACCCCACGAGATCTTGGGCTATGCCATCGTGGAGCTCTTGTGCGAGTTTTACTCGCTGTGTACGGCTCACATAATTACTTTGTGAAAAGCTGCTCAATCTCCTTTGCGAATTCCTTCGCAACCACGTGGCGTTTGACTGAGAGTTTTTGAGTTAAATGACCACCAGCAATTGTGAAATCTGTTGTCAAAATAGTGAATTTTCGGATTGACTCCGCTTTACTCACTGCCTTGTTGGCATCATCGACAGCTGTTTGAACAACAGCTATCAAATCGGGATCATTAGCAAGATCTGCCATAGAAGCGCCATCTTTCTTATGGTTGATGACCCAACCCTTGAGAGCATCTTGATCGATAGTCACGAGTGCTGCGATGAAAGGTTGGTTATCGCCAACAACCATGCACTGACTCACTAATGGGTGAGCACGTAATCGATCTTCTAATACTGCTGGAGCGACGTTCTTTCCGCCAGCAGTGACAATCAGCTCCTTTTTACGCCCCACGATATAGAGGAAGCCCTCATCATCGAGCTTTCCTAGATCACCTGATTTGAACCAACCTTCAGAGTCGAATGCTTCGACGTTAGCTGCATCATTTTGCCAGTATCCGCGCATAACGATTGCACCGCGTATTAAAACTTCACCATCTTCTGCAATCTTTATTGAAGTTCCTGGGATTGGGCGGCCAACAGAGCCTACGCGATGTGCCCCAGTTAAGTTCAATGTCGCACCAGCTGTTGTTTCAGTTAATCCATATCCTTCCAAGATTGTTACGCCAGCACCGCGATAGAAATGACCCAAACGAACGCCAAGTGGTGCCCCACCAGAGATTGCCGCTTCAACGCGTCCACCCATACCCGCACGAATTTTTGAATAGACCAGTTTGTCAAAGAGGCCATGCTTGAGAGTCAGGAGTGGGGAGATGCCCTTCTTATCCATAGCTTCTGAATAAGCAATTGCAGTTTCAGCAGCTTTTCTAAAGATTTTTCCTTTACCGGCAGCCTCTGCGCGAGCTTCGGCACCATTGTAAATCTTTTCAAAAATACGAGGAACAGCTAAAACAAATGTTGGCTTAAATGATGCTAAATCAATTGGAAGTCGCCCAACTGGATCACTGCAATGTGCAAGATGCAATCCGGCATTAATAGCCCCAATTTGAACCATACGTCCAAATACGTGAGCAACAGGTAAGAATAGAAGAGTTGATCCACCTGGCTTGAGGAATAGATCACTTGCCCCTTGAACAACATTTCCGCACTCAGCTAAGAAATTTCCATGCGTGAGTGAAACTCCCTTAGGTTTACCTGTTGTTCCTGATGTATAGATAAGAGTTGCCAATGAATCTGGACCAAGTGCTGCGCGTCTGCGTTCAATTTCATCATCTGAAACTTGAGCACCTGCGTTACGAAGTACCGTTAATACATCTTCTGTCATCACCCAGACATGTTTGGTGTGTGAAGGCTGGACAGTTTGAACTAATTCACGCAAGGCTGGAGTCTCAACAATAATCCCAACGGTCGCAGAGTCGTTAAGAATCCAATCAATCTGTTCTGCAGAGGATGTGTCATAGATTGGAACTACAACCGCTCCGGCATACCAAATTGCGAAATCAAGAATCGTCCACTCATATCGGGTACGGGCCATGATTGCGACTCGATCACCGATTTGAATACCTGCAGCAATCAATCCTTTGGCAGTTGCTCGCACTTCCTCATCAACTTCACGGGCAGTAACGCTTTGCCATCCTTCGCCGAGCGGGCGAGACATGGTGATGCGCTCTGGCTCAAACCACGCGCGCTCGGCGATTAGATTTGTGAGATTTCCGGCAGTGGCCGAAGGGACAAGGGCGGGAGTTGTGACTTCATTCATGGGGCTAACGCTAGCGTGGGAAATATGAAATACGGAAGAGGGTAACCTTGCCCCATGAGCGATTTGAGCAGTTCAACAATTTCAATTGATGCCCCATTATCGGCTGTCCAAGCCGTCCTTTTTGCCCTTGACCAATACCCAACCTGGTCGAGTGCGATTAAGTCCAGCGAAGTCGTTGACAATGATGACCAGGGCCGTGCCACCAAGGTAAAGATGACTATTGATGCGGGAATGATGAAAGATCGTGTCATTTTAGATTATGACTGGAGCCAAGCGCCGGGGCAACTTTCATTTTCACTCGATGATGCAGATCTTCTTACCGGAATGGATGGTTCTTATTCCATTAAAGCAATCGATGAAGATACGACCCAAGTTACTTATGAGTTAGGTGTTTCACTCTCAATGCCTATTCCAGCGATGATTCGTCAAAAGGCAGAGAAGGCCACTATTGATCAAGCACTAGCACAACTCAAAGCTTCATTAGAAGCTTAATAACACATTAATGTCACTAACTATTGGTATCGATGTTGGCGGTACTAAAGTTCTGGGCGGGGTTGTTGATGAAGCTGGAAAAGTTCTCACTACTGCAAGAAAAGATACGCCTCGGCAAGGTGGAAGTGCGCTCACTCAGACGATTGCCGATGTCGCAAAAGAATTACTAGAACAACATTCAGTTTCTTCGGTTGGAGTTTCTGCTGCAGGTTTTGTTTCCTCTGACAGAAAGACGATGCTTGCAACTCCTAACATCGCAGATTGGAATGGTGTTGACTTAGATAATCAATTAACCAGACTCATAGGCCTTCCTGTTGTTATAGAAAATGATGCAAATGCAGCAGCATGGGGTGAAGCAAAGTTTGGTGCAGGCAAGAATCAAGATCATATGATGATGCTTACGGTGGGAACTGGAATTGGCGGAGGTATTGTTGTCAACGGTGCGCTCTATCGCGGCGCTTATGGAGTTGCAGCAGAGTTTGGACACATGCGCGTAGTCCCTGAGGGACATATCTGCGGATGTGGTGCACGAGGGTGTTTTGAACAATATGCATCTGGAAATGCCTTACTTCGACATGCTCGAGAAGCAATTAACGCCAGCCCTGACGTTGCACGTAACTTGCTCTCACGCGCAGATGGCACAGTTGCCGGACTCACAGGTCAAGCAATTACTGATGCTGCGCGAGATGGCGATCCTGTGGCTTTGGCAGCCTTCAACACAACCGGTCAGTGGCTAGGCGCTGGCATTGCATCGCTTGCAGTTCTTCTAGATCCTGCCTGTGTTGTTATTGGTGGGGGAGTAATTGATGCAGGTGAGATTCTTTTAAAGCCTACGCGTGAGTCACTGGAGCGCAATATGCCTTTTGCTGGCAAGCACCCATATCCACAGATTATTGCGGCTCAGTTGGGCAATGAAGCTGGACTTGTTGGAGTTGCAGATTTAGCTAGACATTAATTTTCACAGGGGTATGTCAACCCAATGTGTGAGCGCACGGTATCCATCATCTCCATAATCGCAATGCTGTCTTGCCATCTTAGAATCGGTGATTCTTTGGCCCCGCTTTTTACTACACGGGCAAATTCAACTGCTTGTTCGCGCAATCCATGGCCTTTGTAATCTGATGAATACTCAGTGACCGTACCATCAAAGAGTGTAAGACGCATAGATGTTGGGTTATAGAAAGTTCTATTCACTTCTAGATAGCCATTGAGCCCTGCAATAACTGCCGTGCAGGGTGTCTGCACAATCATGCTTGTGTTTAGGACGGCCTGTGCTCCGTTGGCGTAATCCAAAATCATTGACGTCTGCGCATCCACGCCTTTGTCTGTAAAGACTGCAGAGGAAGTTATTGATTGTGGAACTCCTAAAACCATGTGGGCAAATGAAATGGGATAGATTCCAAGATCAAGTAAGGCCCCTCCAGCAAGTTCTGGTTCAACAAGACGCGCAATGTTTTGATCTGCTAAACGTTGTCCATGATCGGCGTGAATAGTTGTAATCTCTCCAAGAATGCCACTTGCAACAATCTGTCGAATCTTTGCATAGTGAGGTAAAAAGCGGGCCCACATAGCCTCCATTAATGCAACATCATTGGCCTTAGCTGCTGCCACCATCTCTCTAGCTTGCGAAGCGTTAACGGCAAAAGGCTTCTCGCACAGAACTGGCTTGTGCGCATTGAGAGCTGCAATCACATTATCTTTATGTAATGGATGTGGGGTTGCAACATAGATAGCATCGATGTGTGGAGCATCAATTAGCTCGTCATAGCTTCCATAAGCTTGTGCACCCGGAATACTTCCAATAAAGCTTTCTGCTTTTTCTAAACTTCTAGATCCAACTGCAGCTACGACATGATTACCAAGAAGTGCAATATCAGTTGCAAAAGCACGAGCAATGCCGCCAGTACCAATAATTCCCCACTTAAATTGACTCACAGAGTTGCTCCATCGTCGTCGTGATAGCCACGATGAAACCAACGCTTCACTGCGCCTTTGATGGCCCGCCACATTACCCGTGGTGATTGCCGCGGCGGATTGGGTGGAATGAATCGATGTGAATCCTCAATCGCATCTAGCTCATCAAGATAGGTTGTTGGTGCTGATTCATCCAAAGACAGGCCAGAGACGATGGAATCAAATTCGCTGCGAATAAGTTCCTCTTCATCGAACTCATCAGGACCTGAACGGGGATTGCTCACCCTCAGATAGTGTCATATCTGGCAATAGCGACTAAATTAGACCCGTGCTCAACAACCTGCCATATGGAACTTTGCGCGCCTTCCTGACGCCCTTTTTAATGGCTGGATTTCGCCCCAAGGTAAAAGGCCTTCGCAATGTTCCGGCAAAAGGCCCAGTAATCATCGCTTCTAACCATCTCTCTTTTAGTGATTCCATCTTCATGCCATTAGTTGTTCCGAGAAAAGTAACCTTTTTAGCCAAAAGCGAGTACTTCACGTCCCCTGGACCTAAGGGATTGTTGAAGAAGTTAACTTTCATCGCCTTGGGCCAAGTTCCAGTAGATCGTTCAGGCGGTCGCCGAAGTGAGGCGGCCCTGATTACTGGTTTGAAAGTTTTGGCAGAAGGAGATTGCCTTGGAATTTATCCAGAAGGCACCCGCTCACCCGATGGGCGCCTTTATAAAGGTCGCACAGGAATTGCACGTCTAGCAATTGAATCAGGAGCACCAGTTATACCTGTTGCAATGTCTAACACGGACAAGATTCAACCCACAGGAAAAGTGATCCCTAATCTTCATAGGGTGGGAATGCAATTTGGAAAACCCATGTATTTCGATGGCGATTCTACGGATTTGCTCTATCTGCGCGATGTGACGGATCAGATCATGAATGTTATTCAATCTATGTCAGGCCAGGAATATGTAGATACATATGCACCTAAGAAATCAAAACCTGGTGATATTAATGTAGCTGGCGAGGAAGATTAAAGAAGATCTAAAGCATTTCTTGTGATTAAGAATTGGCAGGTCGTGCAGGTTGGACCAGCATCTGGTATCTCACCTTCTAGAACTTGAATGAAATCAGCAATAACGCGCATGAAATTATCATGGTCACGTTCAACTGCTACGTACTTTTGATACACACCAAAGCCACTGTTATCAGGATTATCACCCACAGCGTGCGTTGGTTTCCACACAAGTAAGCCCATGGATGCAACTTCAACGGCTTTTCCTGCAGCTGGATTTTCCAATGCGAAGGCATATGCTTCTAATTGGGGAGAATAAAAAGCTCCGCTATCTCGCTCTGAATCAGAGACTTTGCAATCGATTAATCCAACGGTGCCATCATCATTAGTTGATACAAGATCGTATTTACCTAATATGCGCCAGCGTGTGTCCTGACCATTGATGTTAAGGGGCTTGCTCTTAACAAATTCACCCCATTTCGTAACTGTTCCAGGGCGAAGTGAGGGATCAATAGTTGGCATATCTGCGCGTTGAAAGTACTCCTCTTGAAGTGAGGACAAAGTGCCAACAAGTGGCATAGTCATAGGGGCCGTAACTTTGTACCAGTACTTAACCCATAAGCAACGTTTGCATGTTGATAGACCAAAGGTTAAATCAGAAGGGGAGATGTTTTCGCGCGCAGGTTTGAGAGGTTTTTTCATATGTCTATTCTCTCTTTAGCTACTGACAATTGCGATCAATAAGACCGAAAGGCCTAAGAGGATCATAATGCTGCCACCGCTCGCACGTAGTTTTTCCAGGCGGTGAGAGTCATTAGCTAGCCAGGCGCGGGCTGTGCCAGCTAATAATCCCCAGGTGCCATCAGAGAAGAAGGCAAGAATTGAAAAAATCGCGCCGAGTAAAATCAACTGGGAAGTGATCTGCCCTTTCTCTCTATCAATAAACTGGGGAAGAACAGCTGCATAGAAAACAATTGCCTTAGGATTAAGAGCCCCGACCCAAAATCCATCTCGCATAGAACGAAGTGCGGTGGGAGAACTATCTCCTTGATTGGTCATATCGGCCGCATGTACTTTTCGTTGCTTAATGGCATCAATGCCCAAATAGATTAAGTAGAGACCACCGCCCCATTGAACCGCGGTATATGCAAGATCTGACCGCTGCAATATAGGGCCAAGACCTAGGGCGACAAAGACTGATAAAACAAAAGAACCGGAGACATTGCCTGCAACGGTGAAAACTGCGACTTTGCGACCCCAGGCGATGGCCCGAGCGATTACGAATAAAACGCTCGGGCCAGGCGCCAAGATAATAATCATCGCGGCAACGATGTACTCAGCTAACCGCGAAGGAATTACCATAGGTCAGATATTAGTTATTACCTCTCGATGAAGCAATTGAGGCCATCACGCGGTATCCAACAACAGCCACCAAAGTTGCATTGATGATTCCGTTGAATGTGTAATCTCCACGAGTCCATGACATATCTGCGATACCGATAATGAGTGCAGATGCTGCGATGATCAAGTTGGTTGAGTTCGCAAAATCGACTTTGCCTTCAATCCAGATGCGAGCGCCAAGGACGCCAATCATTCCGAATAGAGCAACGCCAACTCCACCTAGCGCACCCACTGGTGTGGCACTAAGAACTGCGCCAAATTTAGGAGATAGTGATAAGCCAATTGCCCCTAATCCTGCAATCCAATACGCAGCAGTTGAATAGACGCGAGTAGCGGCCATAACACCGATGTTTTCAGCATATGTAGTTGTTCCTGAACCACCGCCGGCACCAGCCAAAGTAGTTGCAAGTCCATCTGCCATGAGCGCTGTGCCCATTTGATCATCAAGGTTCTTTCCAGTCATTGCTGCTACAGCTTTAACGTGTCCAACATTTTCAGCGATGAGTACAAGTACAACAGGTAGGAACAAAACGATTGCCTTGCCATTAAATGTTGGAGTCGTAAATGAAGGCATCGCTATCCATTTAGCTGCGCTAATTCCATCGGTCTTAACATCGCCTTGGATGTATGCAACGAGGTAACCAATAACTAGTCCAGCAAAGATGCTGATGCGGTTAAGGAAGCCTCGAGATGCAGCCGATATCAAAGCAATCGATGCCAATGTAACAACACCAATCATGGGACCTGCTACAAAGTTATTTTTTGCGGCACCGGCTAAGTTCAAACCAATGACCATAACGATGGTTCCAGTTACTACTGGAGGCAAGAGCCAGTTAATCCAACCAATACCTGCTTGGCGAACGATCAGACCAACTGCAGCCAAAATCAGACCTGTGACTACTACGCCACCGAGGGCAGCTGACATTCCACCGCCTGCTTTAGCAGCAGCGATGGGTGCTAGAAAGGCAAAGGATGAACCTAGATAGCTAGGAACTTTGTTGTGAGTAAGTGCCAGAAAGAGCAGAGTGCCGATTCCTGAGAAGAAGAGTGTGGTTGTTGGGGGAAATCCAGTAATGATTGGAACGAGGAAGGTGGCACCAAACATTGCGGCGATGTGTTGTAAGCCCACACCGATTGTGCGAGGCCATGTGAGGCGTTCATCTGTTGAAACAACTGCGCCTGGGGAGAGGGTCTTTCCGTTTCCATGAAGTTTCCATGAGAGTAGCGACATTGCTGACGTCCTTTCAGATCTCCTGAGTAGCTAGCCACATGAGGTAGGTGGCATTGGTTAAAAGGTTAGGACTGAGGCCGTGGGTACTCAGGCGTACGCCACACCTTTTCACCAGATGAAATATGAGCCTGAGCGTGTTGCAAGTTGCGCCCGGCCACCTATCCCAATAGATTACGGCTGGATATATCGAGTAGATATATAGACCGATAGATGGAAGGGAGTAAGCGATGCGATCACGCGCCCAATCACTTGAGTTCGCTCTCCTTGGCCTGTTATCCCAGAGCCCCTTGCATGGATATGAACTTCGAAAACGCATGGGCACCATATTTGGACCATTTCGTGCACTCTCATTCTCTGTTCTCTACCCACAGCTGCGCAGAATGGTGGAAGCGGGTTTAATCGAAGAGACTGTGGTGGATTCACCATCTCGGCGCTCGCGGATCGTTTATGACATTACCGATAAAGGTCAGGCCAGTTTTGAGAACCTAACAGAGACCGTTAGCCCTGAGACGTGGGAAGACGAAGGATTTGAAATCCGATTTGCATTTTTTTCTCCAACATCTTCAAAGAACAGAGTAAGAATTCTTGAGGGACGCCATCGTCGCCTCAAGGAGAAAGCAGAGATTCTGCGTGGTGAACTCGAGAAATCACCGATTGGAATCGATAAATATCTAGAGGAGTGGCGACGTCACTCACTGGAGTCAGCTGATCGAGAGATTGCTTGGCTGGAAAAAATGATCAAAACCGAGAGGAAATGAAAGTGAACATAACAACCGGTACAGGCGACATCCGTGTTGCAATCGTTGGCGTAGGAAACTGTGCTAACTCTTTAGTTCAAGGTGTGACCTATTACAAGGACGCTGCACTTGATCAAGAGATCCCAGGTCTTATGCATGCAACTGTTGGGGCATATCACATTTCCAACGTGAAGTTCGTTGCAGCCTTTGATGTTGATGCTAAAAAGGTCGGTTTGGATCTAGCTGATGCCATTTGGGCCAGTGAGAACAACACCATTAAATTCACTGACGTGGCAAAGACTGGTGTTCCAGTTCTACGCGGTGTAACACATGATGGTCTTGGAAAGTACTACCGCCAGACGATTAAAGAATCCGATGCCCCGGCAGTGGACGTTGTTGCTGTATTAAAGGAAGAACAAGTTGATGTGCTGATCTGCTACTTGCCAGTGGGATCTGAAATTGCTGCTAAGTACTATGCTCAGTGCGCAATTGATGCAGGTTGTGCTTTCGTTAACGCACTTCCAGTCTTCATCGCATCAGATCCCGAGTGGGAGAAGAAGTTCTCTGATGCAAATCTTCCTATTGTGGGAGATGACATCAAGAGCCAAGTGGGAGCAACAATCACTCACCGCATAATGGCTAAGTTATTCCAAGATCGTGGTGTTCACTTAGATCGCACCTACCAATTAAATGTTGGCGGAAATATGGACTTCAAGAACATGCTCGAGCGTGATCGCCTTGAATCTAAGAAGATTTCAAAAACTAACTCTGTAACATCACAGTTAGAGCATGACTTGGGAGAAAAGAACGTTCACATCGGACCTTCTGACTACATCCCATGGCTCGATGATCGCAAGTGGGCCTACGTTCGCCTCGAAGGCCGCGCATTTGGCGATGTTCCTCTTAACTTGGAATACAAGTTGGAAGTATGGGATTCACCTAACTCTGCTGGTGTCATCATCGATGCACTACGGTGCGCAAAGATTGGTCTTGATCGCAAGATTGGCGGGGCTCTGCTTTCGCCTTCTAGCTACTTCATGAAGACTCCACCTACTCAATACACAGATGAGTTAGCACACGTGAGAACTGAAGATTTCATCAATGGAAAGATTGAGCGCTAAAGACAATTAGCAACGAAAAGGCCCCCTAGTAGAACCCAGGGGGCCTTTCCTAACCCCTCACGGAGAGTTGAGGGTTAAATCGTCGCATCCTCAGGAGTGCGACGAATGTGCATAAACCCAGCAATACCCAAGAAGAGAAAGAGAACTCCGCCAACTAAAGCTGCAATCGCTGCATAACCTGCAATCACGCCAAGAGTTCCAAATGCATAGGCTTCTAGGAGCATTCCACGAAGAGTATTGCCCATGAAAAGCGTTTGACGAAGATCTGCAAGTTTTTGTACTTGTTCTGGTGTTGTGACACCATCACGTTGGGCAGCCATATAAGCAGATGAAACTTCTGAGTATGTAGCTGGTTTGCCCATCACAGCATTTGCCGAGGCATTCATGTGTTCCAAGATAAATAGATCAGAGTAATCACGGGCCATTTCTCCAGTTGTAACTTGCTTGCCAGCCCACTTTGCAAGTTGATCTTTAGTCTCGCTAGGAAGACCGCCCTCGTCCGGAAATGCAATGTTTTGATTAGCGAGCTGACTTTGAACGGAATCATTGGCAAATCCTGCGCCAAAGTTAAGCAAGCCTGCAAAAATCAATAGAAGTGCAGCTAGGCCTATGCCAACTGAAGAAACCAGCTTGTCAAAAGTTCTACGTTTCATTGTATGTACTCTCCCTTTTAGGCATCATGAGAATTGATGCATCACATAGTTAACTCTTGTGTCTATGTGTGGAAGTTAGAAAGTGCGAGAGTCACCACTCGATGAAAACGAAAAATGAGTTAGAGAGGGGTAGCCCTCAGTACATGTGATTGAATAGACAGAATTTAATCTATATGTCTGTTGCACATTGACTTGCCATCTGGGCCGATTTCAAAGTGAGAGCATGGCACATTTAATGCATCAAATGCTTTGTCACCATAATGGGCTCTAAATGCAAGTGCGATAAGAACTCGTAAATTCGTTTCACTATCAGATTTGATTCCAAAAACTTGAGCACTTCTGCTGACAGTATTTTCAATAACTTTTTCTGTATGGGAAGTTTCACGAGCAATTGCTGCATTTGACTTGCCTTCACATAAAAGGTTAAGCACTAATTGTTCAAATGGGGATAAATCTCGTGTTGCAATGGTTATGTCCCGTGCCATCTCAATCGCCACCTCTCCGCGGTAGACCTATTCTCCTACTTTCTTATAGGCAAAATCACCCCTAAGATGCCCGAGTGAATGAAATTTTGGCCACACAGTCAGGCTCAATCCTTTCCCTGTCCTTGAATAGGCCTGCCAAGATGAACGCACTCACGCGGGCGATGTATGCAGGCTTGGCTAAGGGGCTCAATGATGCCGCGGGGGAGTTTGGGATTCGCGCCGTCATTCTTACAAGTGAAGGCGATCATTTCACCGCGGGAAACGACATCGTCGATTTTATGGATAACCCACCCACCAGTGATTCATCAGATGTTGCCCAATTCTTAGGAGCGTTACTAAATTTCCCAAAACCCCTCATTGCAGCAGTTAAAGGAAATGCGGTAGGTGTTGGCACAACGATGCTTTTGCATTGCGATGTTGTCGTTGCCGCACCTTCTGCCAACTTCTCAATGCCCTTTGCATCCCTTGGTTTAGTTCCAGAAGCTGGATCAAGTTTGCTCTTTCCACAATTAGTTGGATATCAAAGAGCTGCCAAGATTTTCTTCACAGGTGAATCCTTTGGAGCAGATGCTGCCCTTGAAATGGGCCTGATAGCAGAGATAGATTCTGATGCTTTGGCTGGAGCCACAAAGATTGCTCAACACATGGCCCAACAACCGCCTCAAGCAATTATTAATACCAAAGCTTTGCTTAAAGCAAGCAATCATGATGCAGTTGCTGCAGTGATGAGGGCCGAATTTGAGATTTTTTCTATGGCATTGCAGTCAGATGAAGCGATGGAAGCCTTCATGAAGTTTATGGCCAAGAAAGGTAAAACATGACGCTTGCAGGAAAGCGCATATTCATCACAGGAGGATCTCGCGGAATCGGCTTAGCTATTGCATTGCGTGCTGCAGCCGACGGTGCGTCCATTGCAATTGCTGCAAAAACCTCTGAACCCAATCCAAAGCTTCCAGGAACTATTCACACGGCCGCCGCTGAGATTGAAGCTGCTGGCGGAAAAGCACTAGCTATTCAATGCGATCTTCGAGATGAACTACAGATAGAGGCTGCGGTAAAGAAAGCCGCAGAAGATTTTGGTGGCATCGATATTGTGATAAACAATGCAAGTGCAATCAATTTAACCCGCACCGATGCAACACCGGCTAAGAGATTTGATCTTATGTTCGATGTTAATGTACGGGGTACTTTTTTAACCTCACAGGCTGCGCTGCCTCATCTGCGCAAATCAGCTGCTGATGGGCGAAACCCTCACATTTTGAACCTGTCACCACCCTTATCGATGAAGCCAGTATGGTTTAAAAACCATGTCGCTTACACCATGGCTAAATACGGCATGAGTATGTGTGTATTGGGAATGGCTGAGGAGTTCAAACGTGATGGAATTGCTGTGAACGCACTGTGGCCACGCACTGTAATTGATACTGCCGCGCTTCAGATGATCCCAGGAATTGATGCTTCTGCCGGCCGCACACCTGCAATTTTGGCTGATGCTGCCTACATTATTTTCAATCGCAAAGCCACAGAGTGCACAGGCAATTTCTTTGTAGATGATGAACTTCTTGCGTCGGAAGGAATTACTGACCTGGAGAAATATTCTGTGACTCCAGGCACTAGAGATTTCCTATTAGACTTCTTTCTAGATTAAGATCACCAGATGATCAAGAAAATAGCCGCATTATCTTGTGTATTACTTCTCACATGTTCCCTAAGCGCTTTTGCCCACGGCGAGATAACTCAATCGACGCCGGCTGCAGATTCAAATGTGCTTTCAGCACCTAAAGAAGTTTCGATTGAATTTGATGGAAAATTGCAGACAATTGGAAATGCCGTTGTTAATTTAATTACCGTTACTGACAATCAGGGCCAAGTAATCTCATCCCCAACTTCAGTTGTCGAGGGCAACAAAATTTCAACAAAACTTCAGCTCACCGACATCACCGGGTTAGTTTCTGTCCATTACAGGATAGTTTCAGAAGATGGGCACCCAGTTGAAGGTGACTATAGTTTCACCGTTGGTCAAACTCCCGTTGCCACTAGTGCCAACGGTGAAGAAGCCGCTGAAGCAGAAGCAGGAATATCTGAAGAAAGTGGCAGTAACTTACTTGTTAATGGGGTTGGATTATTGATTCTCATCGGCATCGTCTTTGTCATAGTTAGGCGCATCAAGAAGTAGACTTTTGCAATGCCTATTTTTGAATTAGAGCTCAATGGTCCTAACCTGATTCAAGAATCAGAGCGTAAAGGAGTAGCCAGATCTCTCTTTTGGCCATGGTGTGGGGCAAATGTCTCTCTCTTAGCTCTCTCATATGGAGCGTTCTTTTTAGGCTTTGGGATTTCTTTTAGGCAAGCATCTTGTGCGGCCATCGTTGGGACGGTTTTATCCTTTCTTGTAGTTGGATTGAGTTCTCTTGCTGGAAAGAAATCAAATGCGCCAACAACAATTTTATCTCGCGCCGTCTTTGGCGTTAAAGGAAATGTTGTCCCCGGGGCTCTTTCCTATCTTATCTTTGTTGGCTGGGAGACTGTTCTTGTTTCCTTAGCAACTCTTGCTACCGGTACAGTCTTTGCCCGTCTTGGACATATCAATCACAATCTCTCACTATTAATTGGCTTTCTCATCGCAGTATCACTGACTGTAATTGGGGGAGTACTGGGTTTTACAGTTATTATGAAGATTCAAAAATGGTTAACTATAATCACAGTAGTTATGACAGCTGTCTATATCGCTTTAACTATCGATAGCGTTAATTGGCAAGCAGTGAGTTTAATTAAAGATGGCACACCACAAGGTTTTCTTGGCGCTCTCATCTTTGGAATTACTGGAATTGGTTTAGGTTGGGTAAATTCAGCAGCTGATTACTCGCGCTATTTGCCTCGCACTGTCTCAAGCAAAGCAGTTGTTGGTTGGACAACGCTGGGGGCATCAATCGTTCCAATCGTTTTAGTTATTTATGGCTGTGCATTAGCTGCAAGCAGTAAAGAGTTAAGTGATGCAATTGCAATGGATCCAATCGGTGCCCTAACTACATTGCTGCCAACGTGGTATCTAATTCCATTTTCCTTGGTTGCTGTTCTCGGTTTGGTGGGTGGAGCAATTCTTGATCTTTACTCATCCGGACTTACTCTAGTTTCCATAGGTCTGCCAGTTAAGCGTCATATAGCTGCATCTATTGATGCGGCAATCATGCTCTTTGGCACAATCTATGTTGTTTGGTTTGCGGATGACTTTTTTGCACCGTTCCAAGGTTTCCTTATTACTTTAGGTGTCCCAATAGCTGTGTGGTCAGCGATCTTTGTAGCCGATGTGATCATGCGAAAGAAGCCATACTCCGAGGTAGATTTGTATGACCCAACAGGCAGATATGGTGCTTGGAATAAGACATCACTGGTGTTGATGGCAGTGGGCTCTATTATCGGTTGGGGATTGGTAACAAATACTTTTGCTTCTTGGTTATCGTGGCAGGGATATTTGCTATTCCTTATTGGTGGCAAAGAAGGTGCTTGGGCTTATGCAAATGTTGGAGTTATTGCAGCTCTGCTGATTGGTTTTACCGGTCATATTCTCGTATCAGGAAAAGCTATTGCTGCGCAGGAGTCCTTTTAAGCCAAATATATCCCGCTAGTCCTGAAAATATTGCTGAGATAAAAAGGCCCAGTCTTACTTGGTCCAACTCTGTTTCAGAGCGGGCCGCTATATCTGCAATGACTAAGGCGACTGTTAATCCCATTCCAGCCAGCGTTGCAACTCCTGTTATCTCTTTGATTCCAATCTTGGCATGACCTCCACAGCGCATAGCCAACCAGGCAAAGGTAGTGATTCCGATGATTTTGCCAAAAGATCTGGCAATAATGATGGCGATAGTTGTGTGTGATGTGAAGGCGCTGATTTTGATATCAAGAGGAATATTAACAATCACAATAACCGGCACGATGAAATAAGTTGCAACCGGGGTTAAAATCTTTATGATTTTATGTAGCGCATGGTTTCTAAGGGGCAGGATAAACCCGACTGCAGCCGCCACTAAAGTTGTGAGCGCTTTGATTGGCTCTAAATCATCACCATAAAAAATGGCCAAAACAATGAGAGAGAATAGGTCATCGGCAATTGCCAAGGTCAATAGAAATAGGCGCACCTGTGGATTGACCCGCTTGCCTAATAGTGAAAGTACACCTAGGGCAAGGGCAATATCTGTTGGCATAGAAGCTGCCCACACATGAGATCCGGGATTGATGAGCAGATAGATTGCAGCAGGAACAATCATTCCGCCTAAAGCGGCAACAATTGGAACCAGGGCAGTTTTAATCTCCTTAATGCCGTTCTTAATCTCTAGCCCAACGAGAAAGAAGAAGATTGCAATTAAAGCATCTAGGAACATGGTGGAAATCTACTCTGTCTGGATACAACTATGCCCGCACCATGAGGTACGGGCTTAGTTGGAAAACGCTTTCTAGATATCGAAATACAGCTCGAACTCAGCTGGATGTGGACGCAAGCGAACATAATCAACTTCTTGCTTACGCTTGAATTCAATCCAAGTTTCGATCAGATCCTTAGTAAATACTCCACCCTTGAGTAAGAACTCATGATCACGCTCTAGGTTATCGAGAACTTCCCCAAGTGAACCTGGTACTTGTGGAATTGCCGCAGCTTCTGCTCCTGTTAATTCATATAGATCTTTATCTACTGGGGCAGGGGGTTCGATTTTGTTGATGATTCCATCTAGACCGGCCATCAACATCGCAGCAAATGCTAGATATGGATTAGATGATGGATCTGGGCAGCGGAACTCAATGCGCTTGGCCTTTGGATTGGACCCGGTGATAGGGATACGGATACAAGCTGAGCGGTTACGTGCAGAGTAAACAAGGTTTACCGGTGCTTCATAGCCTGGAACCAATCGGCGATAGGAGTTAACGGTTGGGTTAGTAAATGCAAGTAACGATGGGGCATGCTTGAGAAGGCCACCGACATAGTGACGGGCCAAGTCTGAAAGATCACCGTAGCCATTTCCGAAGAACAATGGCTTGCCGTCCTTCCAGAGAGATTGGTGGACGTGCATACCTGAACCGTTATCACCAAAGAGTGGCTTTGGCATAAAGGTTGCAGTCTTGCCGCCCTGCCATGCGGTGTTGCGTATGACGTACTTGAACTTCATTACGTCATCACCTGCATGCAAGATATCTGCGAAACGGTAATTAATCTCCATCTGACCTGCCGTACCAACTTCGTGGTGTGAGCGCTCTACAAGTAGACCAACTTTTCCAAGTTGCATGACCATCTCATCGCGAAGATCGGCAAATTGATCGGTGGGTGATACTGGGAAATATCCACCCTTAATGCGAGTGCGGTATCCACGGTTGGGTGTTCCATCGGCATCTTCCTTGATTCCTGTGTTCCAGGCACCCTCATACGACTCAATCTCATGATAGGCAGTATTAATATCTGTTTTAAAGCGGACGCGATCAAAAACATAAAATTCAGCTTCTGGTGCAAAGTAGGCTGTGTCAGCAATTCCCTGTGCACGCATAAAATCAACGGCTTTTGCTACCACACCACGTGGGTCACGACTGTATGGTGAGTTATCTATAGGGTTATGAACAGAGAAAATAATGACGAGTGTCTTCTCTTTTCGGTAGGGATCAACGAATGCAGATTCTGGAACTGGTAGCAGTTTCATATCTGACTCATGGATTGACTGGAATCCACGAATTGATGAACCATCAAACATCAGACCATCTGTAAAGACAGCCTCATCAAATGATTCAACAGGTACGTTGAAGTGGTGCTGGATGCCTGGAAGATCAGTAAAGCGAACGTCAACGAGCTTTACGTCTTCCTTTTTGATAAATGCAAAAATTTCTGCAGAGTTCTTAAACATGCTTCTCCCAATTCACATGGATACATACAGGGTGTATCAGCGCAGATTTTCTCGACTTTGAGCTCTCTGCTTTGTGGCCCAAGAATAAGTCGCAAAAGGCAAAATGGCCTAACTGCCCTGTTACATCCATGTTAAGAATTTAAAGGGCGTTAGGCTTGAGGCCATGACATACCCATTTATCCGAACCACATATAGACGCCGTATGGCCGCCCTGGCCCTTGATTGGTTAGCCTGCTATGCCATCGTGGCCGCCCTGAGCGGAGGTATTAACACGATGAGCCCCAACAGTTCCCTCTATGTCTTAGCGCTGTTCTTTATTCAGGTTTGGGTTCTGATTGCCTTGCAGGGTGCAACTCTGGGGCACCGCCTCTTTGGAATGAAGGTTGTGCGATTTGAGGATGGGGCAGCGATTAATCCATGGCAAGCGTTGATTCGAACAATTCTTTTGGTTTTAGTTGTCACCGCAGTTACCTTTGATGAAAATGGCCGCGGCATACATGAGCGCTTGAGTGGATCGGTTCTTACCAGAAGTTAGTTTCCTTTTTAAGTAAGAAAGATAACTCCGCTTACACTTGCCACATGAATGGCTCACTGGCTTTAGTTGGTTCGGGTGAATATCTACCTGCCATGACAGAGTTTGAGAAATCACTTTTAAGCGATGGAATGAAAAATGGCAAAGCCGCGAGATTTCTTCAAATACCAACTGCGGCAGGCCGTGAGAGCAGTGATCGTTTGGAGTATTGGAAAAGATTAGGTCACTCACAGGCACACGCCATTGGTGTTGAGGCGGTTTTTCTTCCCATCTACACACGTGAAGATGCCTTTAATCAAAAATATGTTGATCAAGTTGCTAATAGCGCCTTGATGTATATGTCGGGAGGAGACCCACACCATCTGGCAGAGGTTTTGATTGACACACCGCTGTGGTCTGCAATTGTTGAGAATTGGAAGACAGGCGCATCACTTGCTGGGTGTAGTGCTGGAGCCATGGTGCTTAGTGCTCACATTCCCAATTTTCGTTTACTCAAAAAGATGCCAACTACTGGTCTGAATCTGCTACCAGAGATTCGTGTGATTCCTCATTTCAACAAGTTCTTTAAGTGGATTCCAGAGAGTGCGGCAAAGGTATTACTGCACGTGCCGGATAACTCTATTTTGATAGGTGTTGATGAACTAACAGCTATTGTCAAACGTGCAGGAGAGACGCATTGGCATGTGGTGGGAGAAGCAAAAGTGCATGTACTAAAAGGGCTACCAGATCAACAACTGCACAACGGGGATAAAATTGAACTTCCTACGCCTTAATTGATGAGTATTAACGAATCTTTGGTGCACGAGTTGGCATCGGACCCTTGGGAATTGGCATAGATAGACCACCAACTGCCTTAAGGCGAGCACGTACTTCACGCATTTGGTGTGCTGTTAACTTCTTAGGCTGCTTTTGAAGATGCTTCTGCAGTTTTCGCAGTGATACTTGACCTTCTCCATCGCCAACAATGACTTCAATTACTGGAACTCCAGGAGCAAAGCGTTCAGTCTTCTTGTGCTCATCGTGTAATAGTTGACGAACAGAGTGTGGCGAACCTTCGCCTGTGAGAACAATTCCAGCACGACCAACACTTCGGTGGACCATGTCTTGGTTGCGTGTGACGGCAACGGCTGGAGTAGTGGTCCAACCTTTGCGGATAGCCATGAGAACACTTGCACCCGCGCCTATCTGACCTTCGATAGATGAATATGCCGCACGTCCTGCAACTCGCGTGAAGACAAGTAGAGTTGCTAGAAAAGCAAGGGGAGTGAAAATAAAACCAACATACACTGGATGCCCAACTGCAATTCCGATACCAATTCCTAAAGAAAGTGTCACCAAGAAGATTGCGACAAGGACTATTCCGATCCATGGATTGACCTGCTTTGTGACAGCGTAGGCGTCACGAAAAGTTTGGAATCGAGGTGTCTTGATCTTCTTTTCTTTAGCTTTTCTATTAAACATGTATTTAGTTTAGTGGGGCAGGGGCAGTTCCACCAAGGCGGGCTGGAGCCCAACGTTGGCCCACATGGCTATCGGGGTAGTTCTCTTGTACCTGATGCAACATGGCAATCAACCTTTGACGCAATTGCAACTCGGCCTGTTCAACATCTGCTGCACGCTCATAAAAAATCGGCTCACCGAAGATGACAGTTACAGGAATGTGATTGCGCTTGAGGTTTCGCTTAATTCCCTTAGTCCAAATTCTCTGACTTCCCCAAATGATGGTTGGAATAATCGGCACTGCCGATCCCATTGCTAATCTGACCGCTCCGGATTTGAGTTCTTTTATCTCAAAGGAAGTGGACGTTGTTCCTTCAGGAAAGATGCCGACAATTTCACCTGCTTTTAGAGCACGCAACGCAGCCACAAATGAGGCAGAACCATTGCTGCGATCAACATTAATGTGGTGCATACCGCGCATCAATGGTCCAGCAACCGTGTGATCGAAGATCTCTTTTTTTGCCATAAAGCGCACTAGCCGGCCGGTTGGTAGTACGGCCGTGCCAGTAATTGCGAAATCAAGATAGCTCACATGATTTATCGCAAGAATTGCGCCACCTTTACGAGGAATATTTTCACCCCCACTAAAATCAAAGCGCAGACCTAAATATTTCCAAAGAGTCTTTATAGCAACGATAACTGGGGGATAGACAAGATCAGCCACGAGCAGCCTTTGCATCGATTGCCTGCTTATAGAGGCGACCAGCTCGATAACTAGAACGCACGAGAGGCCCGCTCATCACGCCGAGGAAACCAATATCAGTTGCTTCTGTAGCCAATTCCACAAATTCTTCTGGCTTAACCCATCGCTCAACAGGGTGATGGCGATTGGTTGGTCGCAAGTATTGAGTGATAGTGATTAAGTCACAACCTGCATCATGTAAATCAACAAGGGCTTGAGACACTTCCGTGCGAACCTCACCTAATCCAAGAATCAGATTAGATTTCGTAACCAATCCAAATTCGCGTGCCATAGATATGACAGTCAAAGACTTTTCATAGGTAAATGCTGGACGAATTCGCTTGAATATACGAGGGACTGTTTCTAAATTGTGCGCAAAAACCTCAGGTCGAGTTTCAAATATTTGATTGAGTAGTTCAGCCTTTGCATGAAAATCCGGAGCCAACATTTCAACGCCGGTACTTGGGTTTAACTCATGCACCATGCGGATTGTTTCTGCATAGAGCCAGGCACCTTCATCAGGTAAGTCATCTCGGGTAACACCAGTAATAGTTGCATATTTAAGTCCCATTGCCTTAACGGATTCGGCCACCTTGCGCGGCTCTTCACGATCTAGCGCATCAGGTTTGCCTGTATCGATATTGCAAAAATCGCAGCGCCGTGTGCACTTATCTCCACCAATGAGAAATGTCGCTTCTTTATCTTCCCAACATTCAAAGATATTTGGGCAGGCTGCTTCTTGGCAGACTGTATGTAAACCTTCTGATTTAACAAGGTTGTGCAAGCGAGTGTATTCAGGACCCATGTGAGCCTTCGTTTTAATCCATTCAGGCTTTCGCTCAATAGGAACTTCGGCGTTGCGAGCTTCAATGCGGATGAGTTTGCGACCTTCAGGGGCAAGAGTCATGCGCAGACCTTCTTAAGAGATTCAAATATATGTCGTTCAACCAATGGAGTGACTTCCTCAATGCTGATGTTGCGGTCAAGCTCTCTAGAAATTGAAGTGACATCAGCATCTGCAATACCACAGGGAATAATCTGATTAAATGCACTTAAGTCTGGGCAGACGTTGAGCGCAAAGCCATGCATAGTTACGCCCTTGCTCACCCGAATTCCGATGGCAGCTATTTTGCGATCACCATTTTCATCAATAACCCAAACACCAGAGCGACCTGAAACACATGTTGCACTAATTCCTAAATCTTCACAGACACGTATGAGTCCTCGCTCAATTTCACGGACAAAGCCAACTAGTTCATGCGGCTGGGAGAGTTTTACGATTGGGTACCCAACAAGCTGGCCCGGTCCATGCCATGTTATTTTTCCACCGCGGTCAACTTCAATGACTGGAGTCCCATCCTGCGGTTTTTCTTCATCTAAGGTTCTACGACCTGCGGTATATACCGATGGGTGCTCCAGTAATAGCAAAGTATTGGGGCGAGTTCCTTCAGCAACTTCTAAATGAATTGTGCGCTGCACATGCCAGGCTTTTTCATAATCAATGAGGCCGTGTCGGGAGAGGGCTAGTGCACTCTGCTTAGGCTGGGTTACAACGGGCACAGCTCTAGCCTAAAGGTAGGCTTGCCTCCTTACCAACTGAAGCCGCATAAGACCTACAGGAGAGGCCACTTTCACCATGTCTACGCAGTCAATTCAAAAAACCCGCAAACCCTTTGCCATCGCACTCTTGGTAGTAATCGTGTGGTTTGGCATAAGTGGCATATTCGGTCCACTTTTTGGCAAGCTCTCCTCAGTTCAAGAGAACAACAACTCCTCTTTCCTGCCCAAAGGCGCTGAAGCGACAAAGGCTGCCGATGTGATTGCTACTTTTTCAGGAAAAGATAGCTTCAACTTTCCAACGTTGATTCTATTTGAAGGCACAACAACTCCGGAGACATTTGCTGCCATCAACGCCCACATGTCAACAGTGGGTGGAATAACTCTGGATGGTACTTCCTCAAAGATCTCTGACTTTTTAGCTCCCGGTCAGCAAATAACTGTTTTTCCTTCCCAAGATGGCAAGGCAATTTTGGCAAATATTCCTCTAGATGGAAACGCAATCTCGAAGGTTTTATCAAATGATGAACCTGTTCTGCCGGCAGTTGTAGCAGCGCTGCGTCAAGACATCAAACCTATTGCTGAAGCAAACGGTCTTACACATTACGTGACAGGACCAGGCGGATTATTAGGAGATCTTTTTGGAGCATTCGGGACTTTAGACTCGTCATTACTTTTAACGACTCTAGGTGTTGTTGCTCTGATTTTGATTTTTGTTTATCGCTCTCCAGTTTTGTGGATAATTCCTCTCTTGTCTTCCCTTTTTGCTTTAACAACTGCAGGCGGAATTGTTTATTTGCTAGCAAAACACAACATCATCGATGTTGATGGACAATCTCAAGGAATTCTCTCGGTTCTAGTAATTGGTGCAGCTACTGACTATGCACTCTTACTTATTGCTCGCTATCGTGAGGAACTTCACTTTCATGAGAATCGATTCGCTGCAATGAAGAAAGCATATAAAGGTGTGTGGGAACCTATTCTTGCTTCAGGCTCGACTGTTTCAATCTCACTTCTAGTATTGCTCTTTAGCCAACTTACTAATACTGCAGGACTTGGCCCTATTGGTGCCATAGGAATTGTGAGTGCGATGATCACAATACTCACCTTGTTACCTGCCCTTCTTTTACTCTTTGGTCGCTGGATATTCTGGCCGCGTCGCCCACTCTTTGATGGTGATGATCATGTGATGAGCGGGCCATGGTCAAAGGTGGCCAATGGAATTGGCCGCAATCCTCGCAAAGCCTGGGTTGTTACCGGTTCTGTTCTATTGCTTCTGGCTTTCGCCTCAACAACGCTTAAAGCCGATGGAATTGGCACAGTCGATACCTTCACTGGAAAACCAGAATCAGTCGTGGGTCAAAAACTTCTTCTCGCGCACTTCCCAGGGGGCGAGGGTGATCCCACTCAAATTGTTGTTGCAGCAGATAAAATTGATGTTGTGACATCTGCAGTTAAGAGTGCTCCCGGTGTTACTGAAGTAGTGCCGTTGGCTGATCCGATGACGAAGACACTCAAAGTCGTCAATAACAAGGCGATTTTAAACGTAACGCTAGATAAGGCACCAGATAGCGTAGAAGCCGGAAATGACATTCCAAAGATTCGTGAGCTAGCCCATGCCGCTGATCCATCTTCATTAGTGGGAGGCACTAGTGCTGTTTACTTCGATGTTCGCACAGCAAACAACAATGACAATAAGACAATCATTCCAATTATCTTGATCGTCATTACTATCATCCTTGGCCTGCTATTGCGCAGCATCTTGAGTGCAATAGTTCTGCTAGGTACGGTGTTACTCTCATATTTTGCAACACTGGGTGTGTGTGCACTTGTGTTCAATCATGTATTTGGTTTTGCAGGTGGAGACAATTCATTTCCGCTCTTTGCTTTCATCTTCTTGGTAGCCCTTGGCATTGATTACAACATCTTCCTGATGACTCGTGTGCGTGAAGAAAGCGCCAAGATTGGAACTCGCGCTGGAATCATCAAGGGCGTTACTGTTACAGGGGCAGTAATTACCTCTGCTGGAATCGTCCTCGCGGCAACATTTGCAGTTCTAGGTCTGTTGCCTTTGGTTCCACTTGCAGAGCTGGGTTTTGCGGTGGCCTTTGGAGTTCTTCTCGACACTATTATTGTGCGCTCAATCTTGGTGCCAGCTCTAGTTCATGAGATTGGTCCAAAGATCTGGTGGCCTTCAAAACTGCAGTACGAAGAGATTAAGAGCTAATGCGCGTCGGCATTGCTGGATATGGATTAGCTGGGCGGTATTTCCACGCACCTTTACTTAAGGGATGTGGATATCAAGTCGTAGCGATTCAAACCAGTAATGCCGAACGAACAGCTCATGCATTCGAAGATTTTCCAGATGTCATTGTTGTTGCAACTATTGAAGAGTTAGTTGCGCACGAACTTGATCTAGTCGTTGTTGCGTCAGCAAATATCGCTCATGTAAAAGATGCCTTTGCAGCTATCAATGCCGGCATCCCTGTTGTGGTTGATAAGCCCATGGGTCGAACATTTGCTGAAACTGCCGAGATTATCTCTGCAGGAGAGCGCGCAGGAGTTCCAGTTTCAACTTTTTTTAATCGTCGCTGGGATAGTGATGCGCTAACAATAAAGAAAGTTTTAGCATCCGGCGTACTCGGAACCATTCATAGGATGGATTCCAGGTTCGAGCGCTTTCGCCCTGAACTCAATAAGAGTTCCTGGCGCGAGAATATGAGTGCAGACGATGGAGGGGGACAACTCCTTGACCTTCAACCACATCTTATTTCCACTGCAATTGATTGGTTCGGTAAAGCAGAGCTAGTGACATCCACCGTGCGCACCATTCGTGGAGGCGCTGATGATGATGCGGTGTTAGTGCTAAAGCACAATTCGGGTGTTCTTTCAATTCTCTCTGCTAGTGCAGTTGTAGGAGCGCCAGGACCGCGCGTCCGTATTTTGGGTAGTAAAGGTGCTCTCGTCATTAATGAGCTAGATCCTCAAGAGAACTTACTTCGAAGTGGCAAAGTTCCCATGGGTGGCAAGTGGGATATTCCTACCAAATCACAGACATTTATTCATCGCGGTGATCAGGTGGAGGAAATCGTAGGAGAAGATGGCAACTACGCCACTTTCTATACTTTGGTGGCGGGTGCACTTGCTGGCACAAATCCTTGGCCAATTTCTCATGATGATGCGTTACTCGTTGCTCACATTATTGATCAGGCTCGAAACAACTCACTTCATGTCTAAAAGCAGCGATGTCCTCATTGTTGGTGCTGGATTAGCAGGACTTAACGCAGCCATTCAACTTCAAGCCGCGGGCCGCTCTGTAACTGTCATTGAAGCAAGTGATCGTGCGGGTGGACGTGTAGCCAGTGATCACATCAATGGATATATATGTGATCGTGGCTTCCAGCTGATCAACTCCAAATATCCAGCCCTAGTGGCATTGGATGTAATTGATGAGATTGATTTCATTCCTGCACCACGTGTAATTGAAGTCAGTTTAGGGAGCGAACGAGTTGCGCTGGGAGATCCACGCAAAGCACCATTTTCAGCGCTGCATCGCGCAACCGGTTCTTTAACTGAAAAAGTAAATTTTGCTCGATTCATTCTTTCTAAAATACAAGGTGAGCATTCTCTTGGGCAAGAGTTGCGAAAAGCTGGATGTGGAACAACATATGAGCGAGTGCTTAGACCTTTCTTACAAGGCGTTTTCTTGGCAGATCCAGACAAAGTTGATTCGCACTATGGTCAAATAGTTATCCGATCATTTGTCACTGGGTCACCAGGTATCCCAAAACTTGGTGTTGGCCAACTCTCCCAGGCACTTGCATCTCGTATTACAGATTTACAACTCAATGTGCGGGCAGAGCGCATTGTAGGTAACACCGTGCAGACATCTGTAGGAGAGTTTTCAGCAAGGGATATCCTCGTAGCTACGGATGCAACAACAGCCACTCAATTATTGGAGTTGGGCGAAGTGTGCCGGATGCAGGGATGTGTGACGTGGTATCACGCAACCGATCAGAACCCATCGGGGACAGGGCGCTTGCTTATCGATGGGCAAAAACGTGGACCGGTGTTTAATTCATTGGCTATCTCAGATATTTCAAGGTCTTATGCCCCAAACGGTATGAATCTGATTTCAAGTACAACTGAACTGGGAACAACTGACTCAGAAGTGCGCCGTCACTTAACAACTATGTGGGGTGTACCAACTCGAGATTGGCAGTTAATCGCAAAGTATGAAATTCCTTCAGCCCTGCCGCTACATGAGGTTGGAAAAGGGCTCACACAACCCACCAAGATTTCTGAGCATCTCTATGTTGCAGGAGATCACCGCACAGTTCCATCCCAGCAAGGCGCCCTATTTAGTGGCAGCTTGGCTGCGCAATTAATCCTGAACTAGTTGGTTAAGAGCTTCGGTGATGTGGGGATAGTCCCACCTAAATCCAGCCTCTTGTAAAACATGGGGGATTACCTTTTTAGAACCCAGAACTTCAGAGGAAAAACCACCGAGTGCGACTTTGAGCGCAATCGCTGGTGCTGGAAAGAGGGCAGGACGGTGTAATGCGCGGGCAAGGGCTGATGTGAATTCTTGATTGGTTACTGGGTTTGGTGAGCTCACATTTACCGGACCTGAGAGTGGATTTTCCAAAGCAAAAACAATTGCACGGATTTGATCATGCAAAGTAATCCAAGACCACCACTGCTTACCTGAACCAAGCTTTCCGCCAAAGCCTAGACGAAAGAGAGGCAACATCTTTCCAAGTGCACCTCCAGTTGGATCAAGAACTAATCCTGTTCGAATCTTCACGGTGCGAACATCTGCGGCTAAATCTGCTGCGCTTTCCCATTCGCGGCAGACCGCTGCTAGAAAATCATCTCCCACACGATCTGTTTCTACTACTGCACGATTACCACTTTCTCCATACCAACCAATGGCACTTGCAGAAATAAATACTTGTGGCTTAAGTTCTGCCACGGCTTTAGCGATAGTTGTTGTGCCAAGTAGTCGTGAGTTGAGAATCTCTGATTTAAACTTTTTAGTCCAACGTTTATCACCAACACCCACACCAGCTAAATGAATGATTGCATCTACACCGGCCAGTGCGCTTAAATCAACATAACCTGTTTGTAAATCCCATTGGACTTCATCAGCTGCCACTGGAGCACGGCGTACTAAGCGTTGAACAGTGTGACCTTCACTCTTCAAATGACCAACAAGTGCTGTGCCTATCAGGCCTGAGGAACCGCTAATTGCGATTCTTTGAGGAACAGGCATGAGCGCTTAGAGTCCCAAATCCGATTCAAAGGCTCCGCCTTCTAGACGCTCTTTTAAAGTCACTAAGAATCTAGCTGCATCTGCTCCATCAACAACACGATGATCATAGGAAAGTCCCAGATACACCATTGAACGGATGGCAATAGTTTCTCCACCATCTTCACCGCGCACAACCATGGGACGCTTCACTACGGCGCCTAAACCAAGTATTGCTACCTGTGGTTGATTGATGATGGGAGTATCAAAGAGTGCGCCGCGGCTACCTGTATTTGTCAAAGTGAAAGTTCCGCCACCTAATTCATCGGGGGTTACTTTATTATCACGTGTGCGGGCAGCTAGATCTGAAATCTTTCGAGCTATCCCGCCCATATTCAAATCACCAGCGTTTGCAATAACAGGAACCAAGAGTCCTCGCTCTGTATCTACTGCGATACCCAGGTGCTCTGCGCCGTGATAAGTAATCTGGTCGCCTTCAACAGATGAGTTAAGCACTGGGTGTTGTTTGAGAGCTTCACACACTGCAACTGCAAAAAATGGAAGGAAGGAAAGCTTGACGCCTTCGCGGGCTTCAAAGGAAGCCTTTGCCTTATCGCGCAGACGAGAAATCTTTGTCACATCAACTTCCACCACAGTTGTCAGCTGAGCACTGACCTGCAGTGACTCAACCATTCGGGATGCAATAACTTTGCGAAGTCTTGACATTGTCACTGTTGTTCCACGAAGCGGAGAGAGGGCAACTGCAGCTGGCTTAGTAGCAGAAGGAGCTGAAGCAGTTGCTGCAGGTGCTACATGTGTAGGAGCTGCTGGCTTTGCTAGTGA
>Ga0214919_10002195_pt1 | contig 30987 bp, 23 predicted proteins | sample LL1503_MetaG_FD_177994 | JGI IMG/M metagenome (GOLD analysis project Ga0214919, IMG submission 177994) | Freshwater microbial communities from Lake Lanier, Atlanta, Georgia, United States - LL-1503 | ecosystem: Environmental > Aquatic > Freshwater > Lake | place: USA: Georgia | collected... | reverse complement strand
CTCAAACCACTCACCCAAGAAAGGGAGGTGGCTTCGCCCCCTCCCTTAACCCTCCCCATAAATCTTTTTATCTCATCCAGCCACATACCATCGATCCCCTTTTTGCAGAACTTGACGGACACAACTGAAATCGCGAAGCGCGCGTTCGCTCAAATGACCACGACCATCGTCGGCCGAACGGGCACTTCGCTCCTGATCCGCATTGGACAAAAGCGCGTAATACTCACTCCTTTGAATCGCGAGGCCACGGGAAAGCGACCAGAGTCCCCCTCCGTCAATCCGGAGTTGGCGAATGAGCGTATCCGAAAACAATCGGGCTACGCGGCCATTACCGTCGCGAAACGGGTGAATCCAGGCGAAGCGGTGATGGCTCGCAGCTACTGCAATCACCTTTCTTGTCCGGGACAGCTCGCCCGATTCGTAACGAAGGCTGAAATGCTCAAGCAATCCGGGCACAAGCTCGTATGGCGGGGCAACGTGAGTTCCAACTTCCACGTCTCCGGTTCGCAACTCGCCAGGCTGAAGGGGCGATTTTTGGCCGCTCGAGGTGGTGGCAACGCGCATTTCCGCTGGGAGCTGCGAATAAAACAGTCGGTGGAGTTCGCAAAAAAAACTGCCTTGATAGGGCGACCCTGAGTAGGTGGCGGCCCACTTTTGAACCGCCAGATGTGCGAGCGCTAATTGCTGCAGGCTTCTCTTTTCAGGTTCAGCTGCAAAATTCTGCTGAAGAGCTGCTTCAATATGAACTACCATCGCCCAAGCCTAAGCGGCTATGGACGAGGTTTCGCAGCCGGTGTCCGAAGCCGTCTTCGGTCCTGAATGCTGGGGTAGGTTCCCTCCCCACTGGGCTTCGCAGCCCAAAACTATGTTCAGCAGATTCCGTGCGGAGTTGAGATCGCGAGTGATGACGGAGCCATCCGGCAGGATGTGCGTGCGTTCACTGAGCGACTTCTGGCGGGCAGGGCCACCGCCAGAACAAGTCTGGCTGGGCCTGTGCTTACGGGGATCCACCTCGATGATGGCGCAACCAGCTTCTTCCGCTTTGTAACGCAGCATTTGGTGGAAAGCCCCCGCGGCCGCCGCAAGGATTTCTCGGTTGAGTCCCTGCTTGGTCTGACCGCCAGAGGCGGTCATCGCGAGCGGGGACAGTAGTTCGACGCCGATGGCTCGCCGGGTGGCGGCAAGCCTGGCGGTAGTCTGATGCAAAAAGTTCTGACGCTGACGACGCACCTTGTCGTGGAGCCGGACGACGGCGCGTTTGACCAACCACCAACGCTTGGAACCCTTGGTTTTGCGGGCGAGGGATTGCTGGAGTTGCGCAAGGGTCTCCAACTGTTTCTTCAGGTGACGGGGATTCTCGATGCATTCGTCGGAGCCGTCGGCGTTCGCGATCGTCGCGAAGGTTTCCACGCCCCAATCAAGCCCGGACAAGGCCACCCCGGCACGCTCGCGCGCCGGCAACTGCTCGAGCCGATACGTGACGGAAAGATACCACCGGTCTGCGCGGCAGACGACTTCGGCGGTCTTGGGCAGGCCGCCGGCGAACCGTGCCTGACCGCGTAGCTTTAGTTTTCCGATCCCGGTAATGCGGACAGATCTTCCGTCTGAATGTAGGCGCCAGCCGTTGCCGTGTTCTTTGAACCCGAAGCCGCTGAAGCGGCGGCTGGATTTGAAGCGGGGAAAGCCGGGCGTCTCGCCTTTTTTGATGCGGCGAAAGAACGCACCGAATGCGAGATCGAGCCGCTTGAGCGTGAGTTGGAGTGCGTGGGTATGCACCGCAGCCCAAGCGGCTCGCAGCTTGCGCTCTTGGGTGAGCGCCCGGCATTGCGCCGCGAACGTAAGGGACTTTTTCGTGGTTTGATAGTGGGCGATGCGTTGCTCCAAAGCCCAATTGTAAACCTGCCGGCAGGTGTCCGCCATCCGCGCCAACTCCAACCCGGCGACCGTGCGCGGGTAGAGGCGGTATTCGACTTTGCGCTGGCAATGCATCTTTAGAACTAAAAGCATTTTCATATATGGAAAAACGGCAAGAACTAAAAACCAAAGAACACTGCGTTTACCGCCTGCACTACCACTTGATCTTCGTGACCAAGTATCGCCGGCCCTGTTTGGACCAGGCGATGCTCGCAGCCTTCCAGGCGATCGCTGATCGCCTCTGCGTGCAGTGGCGATGCCAACTGCTGGAGTGTAACGGCGAACCCGATCACGTTCATCTGCTGGTTGAAACCGAACCCACGACGCCTCTGACCAAATTGATCAATAATTTGAAGACCGTATCTTCGCGACTGCTGCGTCGCGATTACGACGCCCATCTGGCGCGACACTACCGCAAGCCTGTGCTATGGTCGCCTTCGTACTGTCTGATCTCCTGCGGCGGAGCGCCTTTGGAGATCATCAAACACTACATCCAGAATCAGGCCGGCGCGGATTGACCCCGCCTAAGACCCCTCGTCTTTAGGCCGGGGCTTGCTCCGCGTCTTAGGTCACGAACTCGCGTTTGCTGCCCCTCGATGAGATTGGAGTAATAACAGTGCATCCAACGAGTTAGCTCCGCCAAGTCCTTGCGTAGCTCGGGTCGAACCTTTTGGTCGAGCCGAGCAGCTTGTTCAAGAACCGAGCATGCCAAATCATCCAAGGAGCGCAGGTATTGCTCAGGCAGGATGGGCTCGATCGCTGGTCTTGTGAGTGGCATTTATGCCGATATTTTTACCGATATTTATTGGTTCTTCGCTACTTTCAGTGGATTAGGCCGACACCGGTGCTGACGATTTAGGCGTGACGAAAAGGTGAGCGAAGGGCGCGATTCTAGGGATGATGACGCCCGAATCACTTTTTCATAATTTGCTCGGATTAGGCACGCAGTGGCGCGTAATGCGCTGCGAGTTCGTGAAAGAAGAGAGTTTAGTGAGGCTGTGGATTGAGGAGACTCCATTACTCTGGAACGGGGAGAGCATCGGGGCGAAAGAAGCGGTCGCGGCGTATGATCACACCGAAGAGTTGGTGTGGCGGCACCTTAATGTGTTTGAGCACCGCTGTGAGATCCGGTGCCGGCTGCCGCGCGGGCGTAAAACCACAACCGGACAAGTTTATCGGGTGCTGCCACCGTGGGAAGGGTTGAGCAAGCACTTCACCCAAGCCTTTGAAGCGATGGCCTTATTACTGATGCGGCAGATGCCGGTGGCGGCAGTGGCCCGCCACGTCGGCGAAACCGATACTCGACTCTGGCGGATGCTTAAGGCGCAGGTGGCCGCAGCTTACCCGAAGGTGGACTGGAGTGGGGTCGTTTGTGTCGGGTGCGACGAGTTAAACGTGCGCAAAGGCCATAATTACGTGAGCGTCTTTTGCGACCTGATCGGCAAACGGGTGCTCTTCGCGACGGAAGGCAAAGATAAGCGGGTCTGGGAGAGTTTTGTGAGTGAACTGGATCGCCATAACGGCCACCCCCGGGCGATCACGGAAGTGTCCATCGACATGAGCCCGGCCTACATTGCCGGAGTGAAAGAAAACCTCGGAGACCAAGCGGTGGTCGTTTTCGACAAGTTTCATGTCATCGCTCACGTTAACAAAGCGCTCGACGAAACCCGCCGAGCCGAACAGCGACTGGCACTTCAAGCGGATGCCGAGTGCTTAAGAGGTAACCGCTGGGTGCTACTAAAGAATCCGGCCAATCATACGCCCAAGCAGGCACTGCAGTATCAAGGCTTACTCAAACGCAACCTGGCCACCGTCAAGGCGCATCAGATGCGCCTAGCCCTGCAAGAAATTTATCAGATCGCTGACGCTAAAATTGCCCGCCGTAAATTACTCGCCTGGTGCCGCTGGGTCGACTGGATCGCGGCCAAGCACCTACGACCGCTCTTCGCCGACATGCGTAAGTGCGCCGCCATGATCACCCGCCACCTACAAGGCATCTTGGGGCATTGGGTTCACGGCACCACCAACGCTTTTATGGAAGGTCTCAATAGCGTCTTCTCCGCCGTGAAACGTAAGGCCCGCGGTTTCCGTTCTACCGAGAATCTCATCACCATGCTTTACTTCACCGCCGGTAAACTCGATCTGCCCGTTACCCACTGAAAGTAGCGAAGAACCTATTTATTTTTAAATAAATATTGATTGATAACGACTTATGACTTATAGATCGAAGAAAATAGACTAAAATTGCCGACTTATATGCCGATCTATTTTTTAGCGAGAAATAAACCCGTTCTAACGCGAGCCTCATCTTAGCCGCGCTCCCTCGCCTTGTAAGGCGTAGCTAATTCAAGAACCGCTTTATTGAACTTAACGCGGTGCCCGGTCGCATTACATGCATGCGCAGACTTTTCAAATTGTCGGCGGCTTCACTTTCACGACGCACGTGTCAGCCAGCAGATCGTGAAGACAACGGCGGTCGGCGCGGAAGATGAAACTGTAGTTCACGATCGTGAACACGTTTCCGATAGTCGGTAGCATTCCAATGATTCCGGGCACCAAAGCGCGCAGGAGCCAAGCTCGTGCGAAGCCAGGATTAGAACCATCGCTCGCGCGCACGATCCGTATGCCAAGAAAGCGTTTGCCGAGGGTTTGTCCGCGCGTGGAGATGAGGTAAATTTGGATAAGTTGCAGCGCAAACGTGGCGAGGCCCAGGACCGCGAGACCGATCAACAGGCGTCCGGGCTCGATCTCGGAAAAATCCGGTTCTTGTCCGCGTATCATGGCGACTACGGCCTCGAGAAACGCCCCGCCGAGGATTAGTCCGCCGGGTATCGCGACCACGGCGCCAATCACGGTATCAACTAATACCGCTGTCAGTCGTGTCAGTCGGTCGGCTTGCTCGGGCTCGCGGTGCTCCGAAGGGACCGGAGCCGAGGCCTCAGTCGTGGTGCTGTCCAACGCGGGTGGAAGCATGGCCTGGGGCTCGCCGTTGAACTCCGGGATGTCGCCGAGCCGGCGCCATTCGGTCTCGCCCGGTAATTTTGCCCGCGTATCGAGGTTGGCGCGACCAGCGTTCATCCACGCGCGTACCTGCGAAAGCGAAGCCGGGCCATATTCATTACCGTCAGCGCCAAGAATGGTAAACATCGCCTCATTCAACACTCTGCTCCGAACGTGCCAAGAAAAAGCCCGGTTACCTCCGCGTGGCCGCGCGGTTGCCTTTGGCGCGCGGGGTGTTTGGGCTGAACCTATGCTCTTCCCCCAACATATCATCGCCAAAAAACGCGACGGCCTGGCGCTGACTCGCGAAGAGCTCGCGGCGTTTGTGCGGGGCGCCACCGATGGCTCTTGGGCGGATTACCAACTCTCGGCGCTACTCATGGCGATTTACCTGCGCGGCATGACGCCCGCGGAAACCGCACTCTACACCGAAGCGATGATGCACTCCGGCGTCGTCGCCGATCTCTCGAGTGTAAAATTGCCCAAAGCGGATAAACACTCGACAGGTGGTGTGGGCGATAAAGTATCGCTGCACCTCGCGCCGATGGTTGCGGCCAGCGGCGTCGCTGTACCGATGATTTCAGGCCGCGGCCTGGGGCATACCGGCGGTACACTCGATAAACTCGAATCGATTCCAGGGTTCCGAGTGAATCTTACGATGGCGGAATACCGCGCCGAGTTGGAAACCATCGGACTCTCGCTCATCGGCCAGACGGCGGAATTGGCGCCATCCGATAAAAAACTTTATGCGCTGCGCGACGTGACGGCGACCGTCGAGTGCATCCCGCTAATCTGCGGTAGTATTCTCGCCAAAAAACTCGCCGAGGGCATCGATGTGCTTGTGCTCGATGTGAAATTTGGCCGCGGTGCGTTCATGAAGGAAAAGTCGCAGGCGCGCGAACTTGCGCTGGCGCTCGTCTCGGTGGCGACCGCCATGGGTAAACCCACGCGCGCGCTTCTCACCGCAATGGACCAACCGCTCGGTCGCGCGGTCGGCAACGCGCTCGAAGTCGCCGAATCCATCGAGTGCCTTAAAGGCCGCGGCCCGGCTGATACGATGGAAGTCACCTACGCGCTCGCCGAGCAAATGTTGGTGTTGGCGGGTGTGGCGCGGACGGCGACCGAGGCTCGAGGGGCGTTGGCGCAAAGTATTTCATCGGGCGCGGCCCTCGAGAAATTCCGTGCGATGATCAACGCGCAGGGTGGCGACTCTCGGGTGATCGATGAACCCGTGCGCTTGCCGCAGGCTAAATTTAAAGTCGCGCTTACGGCAACCCGCGCGGGATTCGTGCAAGAGGTCGACGCGATGGGCGTGGCGCTCGCCGCCTTGCGTTTGGGCGCGGGGCGCGTGAAGGCGGCCGATGGCGTCGATCACGCCGTGGGTTTCAGCGAGCTTGTTAAAGTGGGTGAACCCGTCGCCGCAGGCGCTACTTTAGGCGTGATTCACGCGAACGACGCCGACGCCTTGGCCGCAGCCAAAGTGATGTTGGCGCAGGCGATACGGGTCGGCGAGGTCGCGGGCACGCCGCCGGCCTTAATTGATGAAGTAATCGGCTAAGCGCCGATTACTTTTCCATCTCGGCCAGCTTGGTCGCGGCCGTTTCCCAGGCCGCGGTGGCGACGGTGAGTTGATCGACGACGGCGCTGAGCTCGCGGTTGAGGTGATGGAATTTGCCCTTGTCGGCGTAGGAGGCGGGATCCTCGAGCGCGGTTGTGATCTCGGCTTGTTTCGCTTCAAGCTCGGAAACCTTTTTCTCCAGCGCGCCGACCTCTTCGCGGAATTTGCGGATTTCGTTGGGCGTGATTTTTTTAGCAGCGGGGGCCGCAGCAGTCGCGGCGACTTTGGCGGGCGCGGCGGTTTGCTTGGGGCGGGCATCAGTAAAGCCGGCCGTCAGAGCAGCCCGGGCATCGGTGGCTTTAGACTTCTCGAGGAAATAATCGTAGTCGCCGAAGTACGGCGTGAGCCGGCCGCTGTGAACGTGCAGGACGTTCTGCGCGAGGGCGCGGATGAAGTGCACGTCGTGACTGATAAAAATGAGGGTACCTTCGTAGTTTTTCAGCGCGTGGACCAGGGCGTCGATCGACTGGATGTCCAAGTGGGTCGTCGGCTCGTCCATGAGGAGCAGATTCGGCGGCTTCACAAGGATGCGGGCGAGAGCGAGACGGGATTTTTCACCGCCGGACAGGACGGAGATCGGTTTGTGGACGTCGTCTTTACGGAAGAGGAAGGCGCCGAGAATAGCGCGACCCTGTTGCTCAGTGAGCTGATTTTCATTCGTGCGCAGCGACATCACGTTTTCGAACACGGTCGCGTCGGCATCAAGGTTATCGAGGCGGTTTTGAGCGAAGTAGCCGGGGACGACGTTGCTGCCGAGGTCGCGCTCGCCGCCTTGGATGTCGATGACGCCGGCAAGAATTTTGAGCAGCGTGGATTTACCGGCTCCGTTGGGGCCGACCAAGACGATGCGCTGGCCGCGTTCGGCGGCGAAGTTGAGATCGCTGTAAACAACGTGCGAACCGTAGGACTGGCGGACATGCTTCAGGTCGATGACCTTCAGCCCGGAGCGCGGTGGCTGCGGGAACTTGAAGTTCATCTTGCGCAGTTCCTCGGTGGGTTCCTCGACTGCGGCTTCTTTCAGCCGCTCGATCTGTTTCTCTTTCGATTTTGCCCGAGAAGCCATCGAGGCCTTGGCGCCGAAGCGATCAACGAAGACTTGGAGGTGGGCAATCTCGCGTTGCTGGGTCTTGAAGGCGGCAGCTTGTTGGGCTTTGCGGGCTTCTTTTTCCGTGAGGTAGTTGTCGTAGTTGCCGTGGTAGTAGTTCAGCGAACCTGAACGCAGCTCGAGCATGCCGGTGCACAGGGCATTGAGAAAGGCGCGATCGTGAGAGATGACGACCAGGCCGCCAGGGTAGCGCATGAGGTATTCCTGGAACCAGAGTAGGGCCTCGAGATCGAGATGGTTGGTCGGCTCGTCGAGCAGTAGGAGCGCGGGTTCGGCCACGAGCAGACGGGCGAGATGGGCGCGCATGACCCAGCCACCGGAAAAGGTTTTGGCGAGCTTGAGCGCGTCGCCTTCTTTGAAGCCGAGGCCGGCGAGGATTTTTTTTGCGCGAGGCTCGAGCGTGTAGTCGATGTCGTAGTCGTCTTCGTCGGGCTCGAGCTTTTTGCCGCTAGTGGCGATGTGCAGAATCGTTTCGTCGCCGGCCGGGGCGCTCTCCTGCGGGAGGTAGCCGAAGTCGGCGCCACGTTCCCATTCGATGGTGCCGGTGTCGGGTTTTTCCTCGCCGAGGATGAGACCGAAAAGGGTGGATTTACCCGCGCCGTTGGGCCCGATCAAACCGAGGCGATCAGTGCGCGCGATAAAGAGCGAGACTTCGGAGAAGAGTTCGCGGGTGCCGTAGGACTTGGAAACGTCGGCGATGGTGAGCATGAGAACCCGCAAATAAACGCGATCTTCCGCCATTCCGTCAATGGTGCGGTTCGCTCGTCGCAAAAGTGTCACCGGATAGGTGACATTCGATTTTAGCGCTGGAGGGTGAGGGCAATGCAGCCAGCAACAGCGATCACACCACCGATCAAGGAGCGGCGGGTGGGGCGGTCGCCTTCGAGCCAAAACGCGATCGGAATGGATAGCAGTGGGGCGGTTGCCGCGATAGGCAGCACGATGCCGCTGGGAGTCGTGGCGAGCGCCCATTGGTAACACCCGACGCCCAGCACCGGCCCCGCCAGGCCGTTGGCTAAAATCCACAGCTGGGCGCGGCGGCGGGCGGGCGGGGTGGCGTCGGACTCGGGCTGCGGCGGAAGTTTTCTTAAAAAACGGAGCGCGAGAAACCACAGGGAGGTAAATACGAGGCCGGCGAGGATGCGATGGTACGCGGCGTTCAGGCCGAAGGTTGCGTTGTGCGAAAGTTCACCGGCGGCGTCGGCTACAAGTCCGCCTTTGCGGCTGACGAGGGCGCCCAGTCCTTGGCCGGCGGCCGCGAGCAGGCCAAAAAGAAATCCAATGGGCTTAAGCGGCACGCGCGGTGGGTGCTCGCGGCTCGGCAGCAACGCCACGATCACGCCGGCCAGCACCACGACGCCCCATAGCAATTGCGCGCTGGTAAGGCGAGTATCAAGCCAGAGCCATTCGCCGAGGGCGGCGATGGGCGCGGCCAGACATTGCGTCATTAACACCGTCAGCCGTGAACCCAGAAACGGTAGCGCGCCATAAACTCCCAGATCACCCAAACCCATACCGATCAACCCACTCAGAAAAAACCAGCCGACGCTCACACTTGTAAAACCATGCCCGAGGGTGTGCGCAAAAAGACCCAGTGCGGCCGCCGCGACGACGAGTCGCCCAAGGTTGGCTCGAGCTGAGCCACTGGCCCGCACGCTATGGCTCGCACAGGTGGCGTTGAGCGCGAAAAATGAGGCGGCAAGGAAGGAGGCGAGCATCAGCGGGGCGTCACGTGAACGGAAGGTGGGCGCTTATGCGAAGATTTTTTCATGGCGTTGCGTTTCATCGCCCGGCTATTTCTCGATGCACATTTTATGAAAGCTAAACGTCAGACCAAACGCCCGGAAGACATCAACGCCGCCCTCGCGGCCAAGAAAGGTCCGGTTTCCCAATTTATCGCGCAGAATTACCGCCACTTTAACGCGGCCGCGCTTCTCGACACTGCCAAGGGTTACGAGACTCACCTTAAAGCCGGCGGCAAGATGCTCGTCACCCTCGCCGGTGCGATGTCCACCGCCGAACTCGGCATCTCGCTCGCTGAAATGATTCGTAAGGACAAGGTCCACGCCATCGTTTGCACCGGCGCGAATCTTGAGGAAGACATTTTTAACCTGGTCGCTCACGACTACTACGAGCGCGTGCCAAACTACCGCCACCTCACGGCCGAGGACGAAGTGAAGCTTGTTAAGCGCCACATGAACCGCGTGACCGACACCTGCATCCCCGAGATGGAAGCCATGCGCCGCATCGAGGCCGTCGTCGCCGATGAATGGACCAAGGCTGACCAAGCCGGCGAACGCTATTTCCCGCACGAATTCATGTATAAAATTTTGCGCGGCGGTAAGTTGAAGAAGAGCTACCAGATTGATCCAAAAAATTCCTGGATGCTCGCCGCCTGCGAGAAAAACCTCCCGATCATCGTCCCTGGCTGGGAAGATGCCACGCTCGGCAACATGTACGCTGGCCGCGTTGTCACCGGCGAAATTAAAAACGTTCACACCGTGCGCACCGGCATCGAATACATGACCTGGCTCGCCGAGTGGTACACCAAGACCGCGAAACTCATGAAGAACCGCGAAGGCTCGATCGGCTTCTTCCAAATTGGCGGCGGTATCGCGGGTGATTTCCCGATCTGCGTCGTGCCAATGCTGCACCAAGACCTCGGCCGCGACGGCGTGCCGCTCTGGGGTTACTTTGCGCAAATCAGCGATTCAACCACGAGCTACGGCAGCTATTCCGGTGCTGTCCCTAACGAGAAAATCACCTGGGGTAAACTCGCCGGCTCGACGCCGAAATTCATCGTCGAGAGCGATGCGACCATCGTCGCGCCGTTGATCTTCAACTGGGTCCTGGGTAAGTAAGTCGCCTCAGCGTTTATATTTTACACCAGATTCCTAACCCAAAGGAGCGCCCAAACGGCGCTCCTTTTTTGTTTTCGTGTCGCGGCCCAGTTTCGTGGAGTCTTTGTCCGCATGCCCAACGCGCTCGCCCACGAAAAGTCACCCTACCTCCTGCAACACGCCGAGAACCCGGTCCAATGGTTACCGTGGGGTCAGGCCGCATTCGCCCGTGCGCGTGCCGAAGAAAAACCGATTTTCTTAAGCATTGGTTACGCGACGTGCCATTGGTGTCATGTGATGGCACACGAATCGTTCGAAGACGAAGCGGTGGCCGCTCTGCTCAACGAGCATTTTATTGCGATTAAAGTGGACCGTGAAGAACGGCCCGACGTGGACAAGGTTTACATGGCCTATGTGCAGGCGCTCACCGGCCACGGCGGTTGGCCGCTCTCGGCGTGGCTTACCCCGGAGTTAAAACCGTTTTTCGGTGGCACGTATTTTCCGCCCCAGGATCGTCAAGGACGTCCGGGCTTTACCTCGATTTTACGCGCAATTGTGGGCGGCTGGAAAAATGAGCGCGATAAACTCGTGTCCGAAAGTGAGCGCGTACTCGGGGCCCTGCGCAACCGGGGTGCGGGCGAAGCCGCTTCCGATGCAGTCGAGCCCGCGGTGGAATTGTCCGAGGCCGCGGGGGCGGCGTTTGAAAAGGGCTTCCAGTATTATTACGACGCGTTTGATCCTACGCACGGCGGGTTTGGTGGCGCACCGAAATTTCCGCGCGCGAGTAACCTCACCTTTTTGTTTCGCTGCGCCGCGCAGCAAGGCGTCGCCTCAGAGTTGGGCCGAGCGGCGACCGATATGGCGGGCCACACACTGCGGCGGATGGCCCAGGGCGGGATTCACGATCATGTTGGCGGCGGCTTTCATCGTTACTCCGTGGATGATGCGTGGTTCGTGCCGCATTTTGAAAAAATGCTTTATGACCAAGCGCAGATCGCGCTTAACGCGCTCGAAATGAAGCAGGCCAGCAGCGATGAGCGTTACGCATGGATCGCGCGGGATATTTTTGACTACGTCGCGGAGCAACTCACGGGCCCGCACGGAGGATTTTACTCAGCGGAAGATGCCGATAGCACGGTGCCTGGAGCGACGGACGGAGCGCACGCCGAAGGGGCTTTTTACGTGTGGACGCAGGCGGAATTGCGCGAGGTATTAGGCGCCGACGCAGATTTTTTTGGTGCACATTTTGGCGTGCAGCTTGAGGGAAATGTCCCCTCGCAACTTGATCCGCAGGGAGAGTTCACGGGAAAAAATATTCTCCAACAAGTGCGACCCTTAGCGGAATCGGCGCGGGCGGCGGGACTCACGACCGAGCAAGCGAGCGAACGCTTGAGGACGGCTCTTGCAAAAGTGAAAGCGGCGCGCGCTGCCCGCCCGCGGCCGTTGTTGGATGACAAAGTCATCACGGCCTGGAACGGGCTCATGATCTCGGCGTTGGCGCGCGGAGCGCAGGTGCTCGGCGATGAACGTTGTCTCGCGGCGGCGCGTGGTGCGGCGGAATTTGTCGCTCGCGAACTCTATGATGAAACGCGCGGGGTGTTATACCGCTCCTGGCGCGGGTCGCGGGCGGCGAGCGAGGGCTTTGCGGAAGATTACGCCTGCTTTGTGCAAGGGCTACTCGATTTGTATGAGGCGACGTTCGAGCTGCGCTGGTTGCGTTGGGCGGAACGATTACAGACGACGATGGATCGCTTGTTTTGGGACGAAGCAGAGGGCGGTTATTTTAACTCGGCGGCGGGTGCGCCTGATATTGTCGTGCGGCTCAAGGAAGATTACGACGGCGCTGAGCCAGCCCCGAGTTCGGTCGCAGCGATGAATCTTTTTCGTTTGGGGGCGTTGCTCGGCGATGAGTCAGCGCAGGCCAATTATCGCCGGCGCGGGGTTGCTACAGTAGCGGCGTTGCAAACGCAATGGAGCCGCGTGCCCCAGGGTTTGCCGCAGTTGTTGTGCGCGCTAGAGTTGGCATTTTTACCACCGCGTCACGTGGTGCTCGCGGGCGATCCAGGAGCGGAAGATTTTCGGGCTTTAGCGGCGGTGGTGCATGAAAAATTCGGGCCGCGTCGCACCCTGGTACGAGCGGACCCAGCGTTGGTATGGACGGCGCCGATGGGGCCTTTGGCGGGCCGGGCCGCAGCTTACGTATGCGAGGATTTTACCTGTCAGTTGCCCGTGGTGCAGCCAGAGCAATTACGGCGGGTTTTGGGAGGTTAACGCTCGTCCAGAATTTTTGCGCATTGCCCGAGGCTAAAAATGCGCCACGGGTTACGCGTATGAATGACGAACGCATCGTGCGGCTTGAAGAAAAAGTCGCCTACCTCGAGCGCCACGTGACCGCGCAAGATAAAGTCATGCTCGAGCTGGGCGATGCGGTTGTGCGCTTGCGGGCCGAACTGCGGATGCTGCGCGAACGCGCGAGTGAGAGCGGCTCCAGTGCCGGACGCGACGAAGGTGGCGACCTCAAGGACGAGCGCCCGCCGCATTACTAAAAAAATCCACCTGCTGGCGCGGCTTAACGTGCTCGCCGCACCTCTAATCAGAACGTCGCGGTGACTTCCGTGAGGTGGCCGGGCGCGATGGATTGCTCACCGAGCGTCGTGCATTCGACGGTATCATTTTTGTAGAGTTTAAACGTCACGGTCGCGGCGGTTTCGGTGGTTTCCCAACGCCATTTTCCGATGGAGACAAAACCAAGCGGGACGCCTTTTTCCCAAGACAGGCCTGGGCCTTCGCCGCGGATGAAGAGACGGTTGCCGATACCGATATAAGCCGTGGCGAGCAGACGCGTGGCGCCATCCGCGGTCATAGAGGAGACGGTCGCGTCGGGGCTGTGCAGTTTGAATTCGGCGGCCGACGAAGACGCGGCGAGTTCGTCCGGGGCAAATTGGACGAATTCATCCACCGCGGGCGGAGCGGCCGGCGCCGGGGCGGGTTTAGGCTCGGGGGTCGAAGGAGCGGGTTCCGCCGCTACGGGTTCGGGTTCCGCTAGCGTGGTGGTTTCAACGGGGCTTGGCGTTACGACAGGCGCGGGCTCGACCTCGGGGGTCGAGGCCGATGCAGCTTCGTTGGCGGGCGTGGGAAGTTTTTTGGGCGCCCGTTTGCGGGGAGTTTTGGGCGCCTCGACGGCCTGATTTTCGATCACGGGCGCCTGCGCCTGCGCGGGTTCGTTGGTCGGACTCGGCGCCGCTTCGGGCGCGGGAGTTTCGGTGGCGGCGGGTGCGGGAATGATTTCGAGCGTAAGGTTCGCGGGCGTCGGCGCGGGTTCGGTGAGTTCTAAGACATTAGCGGGCGTGGGTTCCGCAGTCGGCTCGGATACTGAAGCGGTGAATTCTTGGACGGAAGCAGGCGCCGGCTCGGCCGGAGCGGGGGGCGTGGCGACAGGTTCGGCTGGCGATTCAAGTACGGCCGGAGCGGATACCGGTTCGACGGCCGCTTCCTCGCGGCGGACTTTGCGCGGGCGACGCGTTTCGTTGGTTTCGCCAGAGGCGGGGGCGGTCGGGGCGACAACGCTGGTGGAGAGCGTGGCAATTTTGGCGTCGAGGGCGGCGAGGGTGGCGGCGATTTTCTCGTCCAGGCCGGTCGGCGTGGTTGCGAGGGGTTGTAGGACGGGCGTAGCCGTGATTTGGGCGAGGGTTTCGCGGGTGGCTTCGAGTTGCTGGCGAGTCGTAGACTCGAGCTGGGTGAGGCGGGCGGTGGCTTGGGTGAGTTGCTCTGCGGCGGCGCTGAGTTGCTCGTGGGAGCGAGTGTCGGGTATGGCGGCCGCAGGCGTGCCGGTCGCGCTGGCAGTAAAGGCCGCGGTGAGTTGCTCGGTTTTCTTAAGATTTTTTTGGGTGAGGCCGGTGATTTCATCGATGCCGGCGGTGGCGATACTGATCTGCTCGGCGGCAGCGGTCAGCGTGCGGGCTAGGGTTTCGAGGGCGCGTTGGCGGTCGTCGAGGGTTTCGTTTTTAATGCGTTCGTAGCGTGCGACGAGCGGGACTAAAGCGACCAGGGCGCCAGCGAGAACGAGGGCGGTAATGAGAAATACGGTCTCACCGTTGAGCGGACGAGCGGCGCGGGTGGCGAGGAAGGCGGCGGCACCAAGGAGCGCGGCATCGCTAAGAAAGAAGATCCAAAGCGGGAGTTTAGCGTAGGACGATGCGTGGGACTTCATGGAAAGTGGCGGCGGAGGGGTGGCGGTTAGGGCGAGGGTGCAGTCCGCAGCGATAGGGACGTTGTGCGCGGCGGCGTGCAGATGCTCAAGGCGTAAACAGAGTCCTAAGTTTAACGTTAGACCTTAAACAGCATGAAAACGGGCGCCAGGAGCAAGCGTGCCTTCATGGTTTTGCGGGCCTCGGGGCGAGCTCTTTTTCGGTGTCGTTGAGGAATAGTAATGTTTGGCCTTTTTGACCCAGGCGCAGGGCGTTGAGTTGTTCTGGGAAGGCGTCGCGCAGGACGCGGTGCGACAGACGTGCTCCGGTGGGGCCGCCAGGGAGCGTGCAATCAAAATAGATCCAGAGGTGTTGCGCGTTATCCTTGAGCTCACGGCCGAGCAGATAAAGGACGGGTGTAGTGCCGTCAGCTGCACGCAAAAGAAAAGTGGCGCGGAGGTAGGCGAGCAGGGCGAGATCGAAAGCGGGCGGTGCCGTGCGGGCTAGGGTGATGGGGTAGCCAGCGTGCGCGGAGAGAGCGGCCTCGAGGTCGTCGGGGTAAACACGGAGGGCGATTTCGAATTTTTGGGTTTCAGAGCGAAAATCGGCTTCGGCGTAACTGGTGCGAATTGGATGCGCGTGAGCGGCGGGCATGAGCGTCGAGGCGAGGACCAAGCCGAAGAGCGCACTCAGGCGTGATGCGGCGCCCCATGAAAATAAACCTGAGGGTATTAAAAAAAATTTAATCACAGCACTATGTACTTAAAAATTACCTTGGAGCGAGAAGGACAGGTTTAAGGCCGCTTCGTGGGCCGGGATGATTTGGCGACTTATGTTCGAAAACAGGGAGTGCGTTTGATTCCAGCTTGGATTATACGATCATTAATTTACTCTTCATTCATCGATGTCCTTAGTAAATACATTCCCTGACGCTCTTGCTGCGCACGGGGCAAACGACGCCCGATCTCTGCTGCAAAGCGAGTTGGTGGCGCATCGAGATCTGCTGCTTAAATTAGCAGGCAAATACATCTGGTGGTTTTCAGCCGAGGAATCAATGGACTTTCCTGAGCGAATCATCGCTCAGGTGATGAATATTGGGGTTTTATCCGATGTTTGCCTCTTGGTCGATTCATTGGGCGAGGACCGCCTGATCGTTGTCTTACAACGAGCTGAAGCTGGACAGTTCAGCGCTCGGTCGTGGCATTATTGGCATTACCGTCTAGGACTCGCTAGGGCAGGCAATGTCCCGCCGCTTCCGATCCGACACATTCCAGAGGCTCTATGAATAAATTTCAGCCGCAGTTTAGCATGCTGCCTTCTGAACAGCTTAGACTTTGGCCGGAGTTGAAGCCAGTATCGGGCTTGGGATACGTTTTGTATGGCGGTACCGCGATTGCGCTCAGGCTGGGACACCGCACGTCGGTTGACTTTGATTTTTTTGCATCGGCTCCATTAGACCAAAATCGCTTAAGGAAAGCCCTGCCCTTTCTTGCGAAATCAACTGTACTACAAGAACAAGAAAACACCTTAGAGGTATTATCCGATTCGGGGGTTAAGGTGTCGTTTTTCGGTGGGCTTGATTTTGGGAGAGTCAAGGATCCGGAAAGAACCGAAGACGACGTTTTGGCCGTTGCGTCCCTTGACGACTTAATGGCGACAAAGGTTAAGGTCATCCTTCAGCGAACCGAATCTAAGGATTATAGAGACATTGCTGCTTTGATTCGCGCCGGGGTGAGTGTGGAGATGGGCTTGGCGGCAGCGGAGCAGATGTATCACCCCACATTTCCTGTTATTCATGCCATAAAGGCTCTCACGTATTTTGTGGGGGGCGATCTCGCTCGCTTGTCTGTTCAAGATAGAAACGAATTGGTGGCGGCAGCGAGTCGAATACGTACGTTACCAGCGAGCGCACCCGTGTGCTCTGATTTGTCGCGTGGTGTTGCCAATCCTGCAATGGATCGTTTCCAAAAATAAAAAAAAGGGCGGGCTTGGTGGGCCCACTCTCAAAAAGCGTTACTTGGTTTCTTCGGGCTTTTTTTCGTCCGCTTTGGCGTCAGATTTTTTATCCGAGGCCTTTTTGGATTTTTCAGCTTCGCCTTTCAGCTCCTTCATGGGGCTCGTGTCGATGGGCTCTTTAAACAGTTGGAAGCGGCTCTTGATAGGGCGCCGCGGCCAGAAGTTGTTTTCGACGTCGGCGTCACCGATTTCTTCATGCGGGTCGATTTGCAGGGCCTTAACTTCCTTCTCAGTCATGATGAGTTTGGCGGCCTTGGCGTTGTCGACGCGCCAGATTTCGGCCGGGATGCGGAGCTCTTCGGTGGAGCCGTCGGAGTAATCGATTTTTAAAACGATCGGCATGACCAGCCCGCCGACATTGCTAAATTCGACCAGATAAAAGTTGCGTTTGGTTTTCAGGATCTCGGGTCTGACTTTGTCTTTGGCGAGGGTTTTAAGGAGCTCCTCATATTTCTTTTTGTCGCTCGGTAGAATCGTGGCTTCGTCGTAGTCGTTGTAGAAATCGCGCAGCTCGGGGTAGGCGTCGATTCGCTTGGGCAGAGTGGCGTTGCGGGTCTGCGCCGGAGTGCGGGGGCGGTCCGCTTTTTCTTGTTTGGCGCGCGGTTTCTCGATCGCGGGGTCACGGGTGTCGAGGGTGTAGGCCCGGACAGCGTCCAGCGAGATGTCGACGTGGTCGTTCGTGTAGAACCAGCCGCGCCAGAACCAGTCGAGGTCTATGCCGCTGGCGTCCTCCATGGTGCGGAAGAAATCCGCGGGATAAGGGCGTTTGAAGGCCCAGCGCTGAGCGTAGGTTTTGAAGGCGTGGTCGAACAGATCGCGGCCGAGGATAGTTTCGCGCAGAATATTAAGGGCGACGGCGGGTTTGCCGTAGGCGTTGGGGCCGAGTTGAGCGATAGATTCGCTGTTGGTCATGATCGGGACTTGGCCCTCGCCGGTCATGTAGCCTACCAGGTCGCGGGCTTCGGCTCGGCGTGACGGGTAGTCTTTTTCCCATTGCTGTTCGGCGAGGGTTTGCACGAAGGAGTTGAGGCCTTCGTCCATCCAGGTCCATTGGCGCTCGTCGGAGTTGACGATCATGGGGAAGTAATTGTGGCCGACCTCGTGGATGATGACGGAGATGAGGGCGTACTTGGTGGCCTTGGAGTAGGTGCCGTCTTCGGTGGGGCGGGGGCCGTTAAAGCAGATCATGGGGTATTCCATACCGCCAATGGGGCCGTTGATGGATTGGGCTACGGCGTAGGGGTAGGCGAAGGTGTGTTTCGAATAAATATCGAGCGTGTGGATGATGGCGTGGGTAGAGTATTTCGACCAGAGCGGCTCGGCTTCATTCGGGTAGAACGACATCGCCATGACGGGCTGTTTGGGGTCGGGCGAGACGTGGTGGGGTGCACCCATCGCGTCCCAGATAAATTTGCGCGAGGAGGCGAACGCGAAGTCGCGCACGTTGTCGGCTTTGAAGATCCAGGTTTTGGTGCCGTTGGGTTTGCCGGTTTCGGCGGCTTTGGCTTCAGCGGGAGTGACGATGAAGACGGGCTTGGGGGCGGTGGCGGCAGCTTTTAGCCGTTCGCGTTGCGTTACGCTAAGAACTTGTTCGGGGTTTTGCAGGACGCCGGTGGCCGAGACGATGTGGTCGCTGGGGACGGTGAGGCGCACCAAGTAGTCGCCGAACTCGAGCGTAAATTCGCAGCGGCCGAGGTATTGTTTGTGCTGCCAGCCCATGGTGTCGTTGTAGGCGGCCATGCGGGGAAACCACTGAGCGATTTCGTAAAGGTAGTTTTTGTCTTTCTCGAAATACTCGTAGCCGCAGCGCAGGGAGAGGAGCTTGGCGTTGTTGATGAGGTAGGACCAAGTGACTTTGAAGGTGATCTTGGCACCAGCGGCGAGGGGCGCAGGCAGGTCGATGCGCATCATGGTCTTTACGACCGTGTGCGGGAGGGCGGCACCGGCTGCGTCGGTGACGGCGGAGATTTTTAAATCGCTGTCGTAGCTTTCTTGGAGGAGCAGCGCTTCAAGACTCGCGTAGGGAAATTTGTCGAGCGGATTGGCGCCGGGCGTCGCGCGGGGGCTGGCAGAGGTGGTGCGGTTATCGGAGTCGTGGGCGAATATGTTGGGATCGAGTTGGAGCCAGAGGTAGGCGAGGGCGTCAGGGGAGGCGTTGTGGTAAGTGATGGTGGCGGCGCCGTTGAGGGATTGCTTGGCGTCGTCGAGGCTGGCGTCGATCACGTAGTCGGCGCGTTGTTGCCAATAGGCGTGGCCGGGGGCGCCGGAGGCGGTGCGCTGCTCGTTGGGCGTGGGCAGGAGCTCTTCGAGTTGACGAAATTTATCGGTATGTAGCGGCTTGGAAGTGTAGGGCTGGGCGAGCAGTGTAGCGGTCAGCGTGAGGGCTAGCGCCGTGGCGGAGAGGGTAAAACGCATTAGACTAAAGAGCCACTTGCATGCCGCGTGGCAAAAATAAACGATTCTTTGTGTGCATGAGCTTGGGTGGGACGGCCGCGGCGACTAAGCGCAAAAAAAAGCGCCGGCGGTGAGGCCGGCGCTGAAGGTGAAAGCGCGGCGGGTTGCGCGCGCAGCGATTTTTTAGTATCCCACGGCTTTGGCGTCGGCTTTGCGTGGGTCGGCGGCGCCGAGCCGCAGTTTAGTCGCCGGATCGATCATGATCGTCTCCCCGTCGCCGCCAACGACGCTGGGGCGTTCGTTAAGTTTGTGGCCTTTGGCGGTGAGGATCGCGGTCGTGTCGGGGCTCATACCGAAACGGTCGTAGCTGATGTCGGCGGGCTGCCACTGGTGGTGGAAGCGCGGGAATTCCACTGCCTGCATGACGCTCATGTTGTGATCGAGCACATTGGTGATGATCTCCAGCACGGTGTTGATGATCGTGGGGCCGCCGGGGCTACCGGTGACCAGCACGAGCGCGCCATCTTTTAGCACGAAGGTGGGTGTCATGGATGAAAGCGGACGTTTGCCAGGGGCGATGGCGTTGGCGGGGCCCTGCAGAAGGCCAAACATGTTTTTGACTCCGATCTTCGAGGTGAAGTCGTCCATTTCGTTGTTCATGAGAATGCCGGTGCCGGGGATAGTGACGCCGGATCCAAAGCCACCGTTGAGCGTGTAGGTGTTGCTGACGGCGTTGCCGGCGGCGTCGACGATCGAGTAATGGGTGGTCTCGGTGGATTCGGCGGCGTTGAGACGCGAGCCGTGAGCGGTGATGGGTTTCCAACCGGCAGGTTTGCCGGGGGCGAGGCCGTCGCTTGGCGTGGCTTTGGCGGGGTCAAAATTTTTCATGAGCCCGGCGAGATAAGCGCGATCGAGGAGGCCCGCGGTGGGAACGTTCACGAAATCAGGATCGCCCAAGAATTCGGCGCGGTCGCGGAAGGCCCGGCGCATGACTTCGATGAAGAGGTGATATTTAGCAGCGGAATTGGCGCCGAGTTTGGCGACATCAAAGGGCTCTAGCATCCCGAGCATCTGCAGGACGGCGATGCCGCCCGAGCTCGGTGGAGGCATGGTGACAATCTCGTAGCCGCGGTAGCTGCCGCGCAGCGGCGTGCGCTCGACGGCGGTATAACCTTTGAGGTCGGCGAGGGTAATATTGCCGCCGTTTTTGGCCATGGCCTCGGCGATCAAGCGCGCGGTTTCGCCTTCGTAGAATTCGCGCGGACCGTGTTTTTGGAGGCGGCTAAAGGTGGCGGCGAGATCGGGTTGGCGCCACAGAACGCCGGTCTTGTGAAACGCCCCGTCAGCGAGGTAGATGCGCTTAGACTCGGGAAATTGACCGAGCAGTTTGGCGGCGGCTTTTAGCCCGGCGGCAGTCGCTTGTGAGACAATAAATCCTTCGGCGGCGAGTCGGCGGGCGGGTTCGCAAATGTCGGCCCAAGTGACTTTGCCGGAGCCGTATTTTTGCTGCGCAAGCGCGAAGCCGGCGACCGAGCCGGGGATGCCGCTAGCGCTCCAACCGACGGTGGAGGAACCGGGGCCCGGTTTGATGACGTTACCATCGGCTCCCACATACATGTCGCGGCCGGAGGAGGCGGGCGCGGTCTCGCGGTAGTCGATGGCGATGTCGCGGCCATCGGCGAGGTGGATCATCATGAAGCCACCACCACCAATGTTGCCGGCAAACGGAAACACTACGGTGAGGGCGAGGCCGACAGCGGCGCCGGCATCGACGGCGTTACCGCCTTTTTTGAGGATTTCCACCCCGGCTTCAGAGGCGAGGACATGGGCGGAGGTGACAAGAGCGTGTTCGGCTTCAACGGCAGTGCGTTGCGCGTGGACGAGGGGCGAGGAGGCGAAAACCAGCGCGGCGCTGGCGAGCCACGTGGTCAAGCGACGGGGAATCTTCATGGTGCTTGTAGACTCTGCGCAAAAACCAGTGGCGCAAGCGGAACTTACCAACGCCCCACCGCAGGTATCCGCTGCCCGCGCTCTCGGCTTCGGGGTGTTGCGCCCCCTCTCCTAAATACCTCCCGTATTCGCCTACGGGTCGTGCGGCGACCCACATTTTCAAATAATAAATTGATACAATAATATTGATAAAGCCGTAAAATAGCTAGTAATTAATATAATGGTATCGCTTAAATCTGCTCCTGAGGTCCTTGCCGAACTCGCAAAAATGGTGCGCGTCCAGCGATTGAAACGGGGCTGGACTCAAACCGATATGGCCCGGAGGGCAGGGCTTAAACTGCCCACTTACATCGTATTTGAGCGCTCGGGTCGAATATCCTTACTGAGGTTCCTGAAGCTTCTCGACGTACTCGACCTCATGAAAGATATTAACGAAATCGGACGGATAACCGACCAGCAAGCTGTCCGTCTCGCCGATTTGATACAGGAGCGTAAACGAGGACGCAGGACATGATTGCACTCAGCGTTAATTACCTCGGTACGAAGGTCGGAACCTTGGCGGAGACCCGCCAAGGAATCGCGTTCGAGTTCGATCCAGCCTTTCTCGCGTCGGGACACGATCTCTCGCCGCTGAATCTCCCGCTAAGGACTGGAATCCACCAAAGAGATGGAGTCGGGAGTATGCGTCTCCTCGGCCTGTTTGAGGATTCGTTACCTGATCGGTGGGGAACTAGAATCATGACAGAATGGTTCCGCAAGCACGGCGTCCCAGAGCATTCCATCACCCCGCTCGCTCAACTCGGGTATGTCGGCTCCCGCGGCATGGGTGCCCTCACTTACGCACCGGCTCAAGAAATCGCGGAATTCTCAACCGAGCATTTTGCGCTGAACCAGATTTTTGAAGCCTCAGAACAGGTAGAAAATGGCGGACTGATAGATCTCAACCTCCTAGCCCACGTGGGCTCCCCTGCTGGTGGCGCACGCTCGAAAGCGTTGATCGCAATTTCTACGCAAGCCGCACACCCCATGGTCGCTGGAGACGGCACACTTCCGCTGGGCTACGAGGCTTGGTTGGTGAAATTTAGCGGACAGCGAGATCCTAATGCCGGAGTGATGGAACAAGCCTACGCACTCATGGCTCGCGCCGCAGGCATTGATGTTCCTGAGACGCGGCTCTTGCGAACGGAACGTGACGGCGTGCTCAATCAGCATTTCGCCGTTAAGAGATTCGACCGGATCGGCAATCAGCGCATCCATCATCACACGCTCGGTGGTATGACACACTTTATGAGTGGCGATTTGAGTTACGAAATGCTGCTTCGCGCGACCCGACGCGTAACCCATGATGAAGCCGAGGTATGGAAAGCCTTTCGCCGTGCTGCGTTCAATGTACTCGCTAGCAACCGAGACGATCACGGCAAGAACCACGGATTCATTTACCACAATCGGCAGTGGAAGCTGGGGCCCGCCTACGACATCACCTTTGCGAGTCAACGTATGCTCGCCGAGCGAGGCTTGTCCATTGCCGGCGAACGGCGCACGGCGGGTATAGCTGAACTCGGCAAACTGGCGACAACAGAGGCTCTGGATCGACGCCAGGCGAACGATATCATTGAACAAACCCGGCACGCAGTCTTAAGATGGCGAGAATTCGCATTTGCGTCCGGCGTTCCGGAAATTAACGCAGTCGAGGTGGAATCGGCGCTGAAACTTGGCTAAACAGAAATGAGATTTTCCGAACGCTTAAGTGCCCAGTAAATAATAATCAGTTGGAGACTTGTTTTGTAACAGAAACTTAACTAACTTTCACACGTATGAACATCTCCTCACCAAGTAATTCTGCGCAAATTACCACGCGCGCTCAGTGGCGGTTTTTGGCCGCTCTGCCTGTCGCCGCGTTTCTGGCCAGCGTTTCTTCCTCGTTGATCGGCCAGACGGCGCCCGCCGCCAAACCCGCTGGCGAAGAAATCATTAAACTCGAAGCCTTCATCTCGACCGGCTCGCGTTTCAATAACCGCACCGTGACGGAGTCGCCCGTGCCGATCGACATCGTCACCAGCAACGACATCAACCAAGGCGGCTACACCGAGACCTCCCAAGCCATCCAGGCGCTCGTCCCGTCGTTTAATTTCCCGCGTCCCTCGCTCACCGACGGCACCGATCACATCCGCCCCGCCACGCTGCGCGGCCTCGCGCCCGACCAGACCCTCGTGCTGATCAACGGCAAACGCCGCCACACCAGCTCGCTCGTCAATCTCAACGGCTCCATCGGCCGCGGCTCCGTCTCAACGGATTTTAACGCCATTCCGACCTCCGCTATCGGTAGCATCGAAGTGCTCCGTGACGGTGCCTCCGCGCAGTACGGCTCCGACGCCATCGCTGGCGTCATCAACGTCATCCTTCGCAAAGACATCGGCTGGGGTTCCACCGTTGCGTACGGTGCCACCCAACGCGGCGACGGTCGTGATCTCAAAGTCGACGCCTACGCCGGGACCAAATTTGGCAAAGGCGGTTCGCTCTTCCTTACCTCTTACATCCGCAACCACAGCCCCACCAGCCGCATCGAAGCGGATACACGCCAACAATACTTCGGCACCAATGCCGCGACCGGCGCCAAGACCACCATCTCCGGTAACTACGGCTCCGGCACCGGCCTGAGTGCTGCCAGCGGCACGCTCGATCCCCGTGAAGCCACGATCAACCGCTTCAACCACCGCTTCGGCGACCCGCGCTCCAAAGAGCAAGGCGTCTGGTTCAATGGCGAACTTCCCCTCGATAACGGCCTCGAATTTTACTTCTTCGGCGGCGGCAGCATCAAACAGTCCGAAGGCGCGGGCTTCTTCCGTCGTCCCGGCCAGGACAACACCATCCGCGCTATTTATGCCAACGGTTTTCTCCCGGTCATTCAGGCCAAGGTGGCCGATTACTCCCTCGGCGCCGGCCTCAAAGGCAAAGCCGGTGGCTGGGCCTGGGACCTCAGCACCGTCTACGGTAGCAACGTCCTCAATTACGTGACCGCCGAATCTGAAAACGCGACCCTCGGCACCTCGAGTAAGACCAGCTTCAACGATGGTAAACTCACGTTCAATCAATGGACGTCCAACTTTGAAATCACCAACCAGTTTGAAGTTGGATTCAAATCCCCGCTCAAGGTCGCCCTCGGCACCGAACTGCGCTGGGAGCAATACGAAGTCGGCTCAGGCGAACCTGATTCTTACCGGGACGGTGGCGTTCGCATTATCGATGGCCCTAACGCAGGCGCCTTGGCTCCGGTCGGTGCCCAGGTCTTCGGTGGCTTTAAACCCTCCGATGCGGGTTCCCACAGCCGTGATGCCAAATCGGCCTACGTTGATTTCGAGCAAAACATCACCGAGCAATGGCTCATCTCCGCGGCGGGTCGCTTTGAACAATACAGCGATTTCGGCACCAACAGCACCGGCAAACTCGCTACCCGTTTCGCTGTCACCAAAGCGTTCGCTCTGCGTGGCTCGCTTAGCTCCGGTTTCCGCGCCCCTCACTTGGCGCAACAATGGTTCAGCTCCACGGCCACCAATAACATCGGTGGGGTGCTCCTCGAAGTGAGCACCTTCCCGGTTTCTCAGCCCCTCGCAAAGGCCCTCGGCGCCTCTGACCTGAAGCCCGAGAAATCCACCAGCGAGAGCATCGGCTTCACCTCCGAGCCCTTCGCCAACTTCTCCGCCTCGGTTGATTTCTACCGCACCAATATCAAGGACCGCATTGTCCTTTCCAGTAATTACACCGGCGCGGCTGTAACTAACTTCCTCACCTCCCAGGGTCTGCCCGCGGTCGGTGGCGGTCGCTACTTCACTAACGCCGTCGACACCAAAACCGAAGGCGTCGATGTGACCCTGCGCTATAAGATGAATCTTAAGGAGCTTGGCAAACTCACCCTCACTGCCAGCGGTAACCACGGCTCGACGAAGGTCACCAAATACAAGCCCACCCCGCCGCAGCTCGCTGCCCTCGGTATCACCACCCCGCTCTTCGACCTCACGGAAAAAATCCGCATGGAAAAAGGCCAACCCCGTGACGTGCTCAACTTCATCGCTAACTACGAGATTAACAAATTCTCGTTCCAGCTGCGCGAAGTCCGCTACGGTGAGGTCTCCGCCGTCGCCCTCGGTAACAACAGCGGCATCAACCAAGCCACGCAGGATGCGCTCCTCGGCGGTTACAACGTGCAGCTCGTTGATGCCATCGCGGGCAGCGCCGCGGGCAATAAGCAGGTTATTGAGACCTTCGCCGCCAAGTGGATCACCGACCTCGATGTCGCCTACCGCGTGAACAAACAGTTCACCGTCTCGATCGGTGCGAACAACTTGTTCAATATCTACCCGACCCAGAACATCCGCTCGAAGGTCGTCAACGGCACTGCCTTCACGGGCAGCGACAACGTTGGCATCTTCCCCTATAGCGGCATCTCACCCTTCGGTTTCAACGGCACCTTCTATTATACGAAGGCTACCTACAAATTCTAAGGACCCACTTAGAGTCTTTAGTTTGAATTCAGGCGCGGCGCCCATTGGGCTCCGCGCCTTTTTTTCGGTTACCCCGCGCGCCGCACTCCGTTTACCCGCTCGAATTCTCGTAGTGCTTCAAAAAGCCTGGAGATTGCGCCAACAGCCACGCCTTAGCCCCGGCATTTTGAATTGTCTTAGCATCGCCCAATTTTTCTCTACAGGTTTTTAAACCAATAAATTGCAATAATATAATGTGATGGCAGTAGGCCTGTAACTCTGTGCGTAGCGTTGCCGCCGCCCGCCCGACTTAGAGTGTACGCGAACTCAGTGCCGGCCCGGGATCTCCTCCAGCTCCAAAGTTGGAAGAAAGTGAGATAATTTAAGCCTTTTTATGGGTTTACGGGCATTCTTATCGATTTTACGTGACCCTTAATGGTTTCTAGGAAGTCAAAATATTCATTTTAATTTAAAATCACAGTTTTTTAATTGTTTAAATTGCAACGTAATTATTTTATGCGTGCATGAATCCGGTTGGAAATACTTGGCTGAGACAGAAATTCAGCCTGCTTAAATCACGTTTGGAGCATGAATCCTATTTGAGCAGCCGGGCTTCTGTTACCCATCAAAAAGATGGCCGTAAAACCGAGACTTACCTCCGCCAGTATGCGCCTAAGCCATTCGACGATCCCTTGGCGCACATCGAATTCGGGCTGAAATATGACGGTGTGGAGCTAGCATTTTTGCGAGAGGTATTTGGCCGACTCGTGCCTGAAAACGTGACAGCCTACATCAAGCAAAGTCCGACCGGAAAATACGCCAAGCAAATCGGGTTCTTTTATGAGTTCCTGACTGGAACCGAATTGCCCATGGGTGGACTGGCCGGAAACTACGTTCCGGCGCTCAATCCCGAGGATTATCTTACGGCCCTGAAAGTCAAAAATCCACGCTGGCGGGTGGACCACAATCTTCTGGGGACGACGGCCTTCAGCCCGACCGTTCGGCTGACCGAGAAGATCAAGGCCGGATTGAACCGTGATTGGAAAGGCCAGATCTCGGCGGTGCTGGCGGATACGCCTTCCTCTCTTCTTTATCGGGCCCTGACCTATCTGTATGCTAAGGAAACGCGTTCCTCATTTCTAATTGAGCGGGAGGAACCGGTACGAGCCCGCGAGGAGCGTTTCATCGCCGTCCTGCGGGACGCGGGTAAGGTTCCGATCGAGCAGGCCCTAACCCTTGAAAGGCTGGTTTACTTGCAGAACACGATTGTGGATCCGCGTTATGCAGAGAAGGCCTACCGACAAATCCAGAACTACGTCGGCTCGACCCTTCCCGGAGTCAGCGAGCAGATCCATTACATCACCGTTCCTCCGTCCCTGCTCCCCTCACTTATGTCCGGTCTCGCAGGAGTGGCCAGCCGCCTTGAAACGGTCTCCCCCGTCGTGCAGGCCGCCGTCACCGGGTTCCAGTTCGTCTTCATCCATCCTTTTGATGATGGCAACGGCCGGCTTCACCGCTTCCTCTTTCAAGACGTGCTGGCCCGACGCGGTGTGATCCCTATGGGTGCGGCCTTGCCGATCTCGGCCGCTATCCTGGATAACATGCACGCCTACGACGAGGCTTTGGAGGATTTCTCGCTCCGGACCATGGACAAGTCGGTCTATATCACCAACGACTCGGGCGCCGTCACGCTGACCAATCCCGCTGAGGTCGAGCCCTTGTGGCGGTTCCCTGACCTGACGCGTCAGGTCGAATACCTAATGAGCGTCATGTCGCGCGCAATCGATGCCCTGCCGAAGGAACTCGATTATCTGCGGCGCTACGACCGGGCGCGGGCTGAAATTCGCGGCGTGGTCGATCTCCCCGATCAACGGCTCAATTCCTTGATTAAGTGGCTTGATGCGGGTGGTGGAAAATTATCTAAAAACAAGCGGAAGCAGTTTGCGGAACTCACAGACGAGGAAATTGCCGGCACGGAGCAGGCCTATGCGGAAGGGTTCGCCCACGATTCATAATCTTTAGTTGCCGTCGTTTTAATTTATCGGATTCAAATTCTGCATGATCAGGGACGTCCGCCTCTAGTAAACCTAGCCTCGCTATCACTGGCGTTAAGCGAGATTCCGCGCCCTAAAATTGGAACGCCTCCGGGACGCGGAACGCTGCGGTTTCTCTTAGTCGGATCACAGCCCTAGGTGTTAAGTTTGGTGCTTATCTTTGAATGGATAATTGGTCGAACTGCGGTAATATAAATACGTGCAACCTATGCTCGTGGCGGTGAGCAGGTGCCAGAGGGCGTGGCCTTGCAGCCAAGCGTCAGGTCCGGAGAAGCGGCCGGCGACGTCGAGTTGTCGGCAGGTAACCGCGGCGATCAACGCGATGATGGAAAACAGCTGCCAGCGTAGTAACGGCCGGGGCGCGGGGCGGAATCGATCTACAAGGGTGCAGGCCGCGACGCAAAGAATGAGTGTACTCAGAACGTTGGTCGCCGACATCGACCATTTGTAATAAAAAAGTAAGGCGCTGGTCAGAACGACCAAGCTGGAGAGCAATGGCCACGAGGGTGCGTTTAGCCGTAAGGGGGGAAAAATGACCCGCGGCCACCAGCGGCCGAGGTTGAAGGTGAGAAATACGAGCAGCGGCCCGTACATGGAGGCGACGTCGAGTTGTTGGCCGAAACGGGTAAGCGTGGCGTGAAAGTAGCCGCTGCCAAGGCCAAGCGCGCAGCAGTTTAGACCAAACAGGACGCTGAGCGCGGGTGTCGCCACTACGTACGAAGCCGCAACGGTGCGCGATGTGGAAGTAGCCAGGCAGGCGCGGCGGCGGTCTTGCGCGGCCCAGGCGAAGGCGTAAAAGCCGAGGGCGATATAAGCGAGATTGGACCAGGTGTTGGCGCGGGTCCGGAAGAAATTTTGGCGATAGATGCGCTCGGCGTAGTTACTCCGGCGCAGGTCGCTACTCCCGGTGATGGAATTCCAGATGTCTCGGCCAGCGTAGGTTTGATTGAGGGCAACGAGAGCTAGGATGAGGGCAAGCAGACCAGCCCATACGTAGAGGTGAAAGCGTAGCCGTAGGCCGAGGTAAGATGAAGGCATCAGCGGTTGGGTTCGATTGGGGTGGGGGTATAGCTAGAGGGCGGATAGGGGAAGTAATCCCCCTATTTTAGGATGCTCTTTTTTTAGTCGTTAGTCGAGCAGAGTGGGGCCTCGGATGATCGCGGGGTAACCTCAGGGGCTGATTTTTTTATCAGCGATTTGCGCACCAGCGTAAGACGAATGTGGGCTTAGGTCGCCGTGATGGTGTCGGGTTTCTCTCGTTGCCGACTAATACATAGCTTTAGGCCCTAAGTAGCACCTCTGGATTTTGACGCAGACTGAAACTGTCGTCAGTATTTAGGTTTCCGCGCCCACGATTCGACTCGTGCAGCGCGGAGATTCTAGCGGAGCGAATCAATCAGACTTTTTTCGCGTGCGAGCCGTCGCAGTAGCCTTGGGCGTCCTTGGTGTTGCCGCAGCCGCATTTCTTGCGGGTGTCTTTGGGCGGGAGCTTCGCGTGGGAGCCGTCGCAATAGCCTTGGGCGTCTTTAGTGTTACCGCAGCCGCATTTTTTGCGGGTGTCGGGGGAGGTGTTGGATTGGGACATAAAAAAGATTGGCCAAGAAATGAATGTAAACTTTCTCAGCGACCTACGGCCCCCTTAACCTAGAGAGAAAATATGGCCAGTCAAACGAGGCTTTAGCCTCCCGTTGTTGGGGCGCGAATGCAGTGAGTCGACCGTTTACGGGGTCGCGCTCTTTGGGCGGAAGATCGGCTCAGTTCGAGCTTTCGTGTGCGCCTCGAAGTCGGCGGCGAGGGCGAGCAGTTGGGCATCGCTCCAAGGCAGGCCGGTAAAAGACAAGCCGATCGGCAGGCCAAACACGTGAGCCGCGGGCACGGTCACACTCGGATAACCGGCGACGGCCGCCAGGGTCGAGCTGCCACCGCTGCTCCCTTCGCCGTTAAGGTGATCGGTCAGCGTGGCAGTGCCCTTGGTAAAATAGACGAGGGCGTCGAGGTGATGCGCGGCGAGTGCCGTATCGATTCCTTCGGTGCGCGTGAGTTGGAGGCAGGCAGCGCGCGCCTCCAGATAAGTTTTATCCGTGAGCGGTCCGCGTGCTTGCGCCGCGGTAAAAAGTTCCTGGCCAAAAAAACGTAGCTCGGCCTCAGCGTGGGCGGTGTTGAATGCGATGAGATCGGCGAGGGTGTGCATCGGCGTCACCCGGCCCGGCGTGGCGAGGTAGCGGTTGAGTCCGTCTTTGAATTCGTAGGAGAGCACGGTGCTCGGTGCTTGGCCCAATTTCGCCAGTGAAGAGATCGCTACAGGATCAATGATTTCCGCTCCGGCGGCGCGCAGCGTAGCGACCAGACTGTCGAGAATCGGGTCCATCCGGGCGTTAAAGACGGAGATGTTGCGCACGATGCCCAGGCGGGCGCCTTTGAGCGCGCCGGGCTTCAGTGTGGTCAAATCGCCCAGCACGCCCGCCGGAATTGCGTGCGTCGCCGGGTCGTGCTCGTCTGCACCAGCGAGGGCGGCGAGCACCCAAGCGGCATCTCGAACGGTGCGAGCCATCGGGCCGGCCGTGTCTTGAGAGGCTGATATAGGAATGATACCATCGCGACTCACGAGCCCGACGCTGGGTTTGACGCCGACGACGCCGCTCACGGAGGCAGGCGAGACGATGGAGCCGTTAGTCTCGGTGCCGATGGCAACGACGCATAAGTTAGCCGAGACGGCGGTACCGGAACCTGAGCTCGAGCCCGAGGGGCTGCGGTCGAGCGCGTAGGCGTTGAGAGTTTGGCCTCCTCGGCCGCTCCAGCCGCTGCTGGAATTATTGCCGCGGTAGTTGGCCCATTCGCTGCAATTGGTTTTACCCAGAATGACGGCTCCGGCGGCGCGCAGACGGGCGGCGACACCGGCATCGCGCGGGACCTTTTGCCCGACAAGCGCCAGGGAGCCGGCGGTCGTCTGCATGCGATCCGCGGTGTCGATGTTGTCCTTAAGGAGGATCGGAATACCGTGCAACGGCCCGCGGATTTTTCCCGCTTTGCGCTCAGCATCGAGTGCGTCAGCGAGGGCGAGCGCATCAGGATTGAGTTCGATGACTGAGTTGAGCTTGGGACCAGCCCGGTCGATCTGCGCAATACGCTCTAGATAGGCTAGCGTCAGTTGGTGGGCCGTGAGCTGGCCGGCCACCATGCGATTTTGCAGCTCATCGATGGTGGCCTCGGCGAAGGCAAAATCAGCGGCCGGGACCGCCGTTGGAAGAAGTACGGCCATGAGTAGGGATCTCAGTAGATTTTTCATGGGGTGGATCCCGGCGAAGCGCCGCGGCTCAAAGTTCGGCGAGGCGGATGTTGCGGTATTCGCACTTCATCACGACGCCGGGATGGATTTGGAAACCAAGGGGAGCGGCGCCGGAGAATTTAGCGTCGGTGTATTCGGAGGCTTT